>Ga0335078_10013050_pt1 | contig 12316 bp, 13 predicted proteins | sample Lox_Sample_32_FD_206711 | JGI IMG/M metagenome (GOLD analysis project Ga0335078, IMG submission 206711) | Soil microbial communities from Loxahatchee National Wildlife Refuge, Florida, United States - Lox_Sample_3.2 | ecosystem: Environmental > Terrestrial > Soil > Wetlands | place: USA... | reverse complement strand
TCGTTGGGCATCTCGTCGGGCATATCTTATAGGACCGAACAATATACACTGAGACTCAGTTTCAACATAAATAATTGGCAGCCTGCTTCTACCTAATTTAACGGCCACTCGATTCCTTTAATAGCCAAACAGTAACGCAAGCCTGTCGGTCGAGGCAAATGCGCCTAATAACCAACCCGCATTCCCGCTATCCCGATCAGCGCTGTGCCGACTGCGCCGAGCCTTGCTGGGCTGAAGCGGCGGCGGCTTGGCGACGCAATTCGCGCCGCCGATTGATGTCCGCTTCCAGATTGCGGATTTGCTCCGGAGTCAGAGTAGTCGGGGCGCCGGGCGGGCCGGCGCCGCGTTCGGGTCCGGTGGTCGCTCCCGGCTGGCTGCGCACCCCGGCCGGCATCGGCCCTTGGGGAAACGCCGCGATTCCCTGGTTGGGAGACGAATTCGCCCCCGGCACCGTGTTCAGCGGGACGATTTTTACTTCCTTCAGCGCCAGCCTGAACGTGCGGTTCTGCTGCTCCACCGTGATTGTGTCCCGGTCGGGATCGAAGGCCTTGACCACGAAATCATGGCCGGGCTCGTTCAGCTTCACCCACGTGCTCTGCTTCCGGGCGGTATCGTAGAGGCTGAATTCGTATTCATCACCGACTTTCAAGATGCTGCGCAGCTCCAAGGGCGCCGCCGCTCCGGCCGCGGCCCCGGCGGGGGAGTTGGGTGGCAGAAACGGCGAGGTGTCCAGCAGGCTGGCGGCCGCCGACAGCGGACCCGCCATCGCCACCGCGGTCACGAGCGGCAGAATCCGGCGAAGAATGACGGTGACAAAATTCATGACGGGCGTTGGCAGCGCCAATGACGCGCCGCCGGTGCGGCCAGTAACGTCCCCCCGCCGATAAGACCCCGGTCGGCCCTCGGGGTTCGGGTTCCGCAATTCATGGCCCTCGGTTTCATCCCTGTTCCAGCAGCTCGACTTCGTAACCGTCCGGGTCGGTGACGAATGCCATGCGCCGCCCCTTTGGAAACGTCTGGCGCCAGTCGGCGGGCCAGATCGCGTAACCCTTCTGCTCCAGCTCGGCGCATTTGGCCGTCAGGTCCGGGTATCCGACCGCCGTGTGCATGAGGTCCTCCGGCACCACCAGCTTGTATCCCGGCTGGAAGCAGAGCTCGAGCACGTGGGCGCTGCCCGGAATCTGCAGAAATGCGAGCTGGTTGCCCTGCGGCGAGCGGGGAATCCGCCGCACGCACTCGAAGCCCAACTCCCGGTACCAGGCGATGGTCCGATCCAGGTCGCCGACGCGGATGCGGGTGTGCAGGAAGACGGGCATGGGGGATGGAAGCCGATCGGAAGCCGGAGGGTCGAAGCCGACGACACTATGCACCACGCGGCGGCACGGCACAAGAATTACGGCGATCCCGGCCCCGGGGGGGACCCCCGGCCGGGCCGCCCGATTTTTACTTGCCTTCGGCCGGACCCCTTCCAACCCTGCCCCCGCTTGTTGTTTGAGTCGTCTGCTTGGTGGATTGTCAGGTGAACGTTGGTTCAGTGGTGATTCGAAACTCGATCGTCGGGAACGGGCAGAAGATTAGGCCAAGCAGGAAAAGACACATACATGAGCACCAAACTATACGTGGGCAATCTGCCCTTTGCGTCCACCGCGCAGGACCTTCAGGACCTGTTCGCCCAGGCCGGCACCGTCGCCGGCGTCGATCTGATCTTCGACAAGTTCACCGGTCGTTCCCGGGGCTTTGCGTTCATCACGATGGCCACGCCGGAAGAGGCGCAGGCCGCCATCCAGAAATTCCACGGCTTCGCCATGGAAGGACGCAACCTCACCGTCAACGAGGCGCGCCCGAAGGAAGACCGGCCGCCGCGGCAGTTCGAAGGCGGCGAGCGTCGGGGCGGCTTCGGTGGCGGGCGGAGCGATCGCGGCGACCGCCGCGGTGGCGACCGTGGCGGTTTCCGCCGCTAGGCTTCCCTCCGCTGCGATATTCCGGCCGGGCCCTCGGGCCCGGCCTTTTTGTGGTCCGGCCCCGCCGCACCCCCGTCATGAGAAATGGCTTGTGTGGAAACTTAAAATACTATTTTGGTTTCCTAAGGTTCCATGAAAACGCTCCCGCCGCCCTCCGCCCGCGCCCGCATCCTCGGGGTCGCGCGCGGCCACCTCTTCACCTACGGCTACAGCGCCGTGACCATGGATGAGCTCGCCGGCGAACTGGGCATGAGCAAAAAGACCCTCTACCGCCATTTTCCAGGCAAGGACGCCATCGTCGGCGCCATCATCGACGAGATGGGCCAGGCCATCCGCGGCCAGATGGACGCGGTCCTGGCCAATCCGAAACTCAATTTCGCCCAGAAACTCAGCGGCGTCATCGACGTCGTCGGTTCCCACCTCGCCAAGGCCAGCCCGGGCATGCTCCACGACCTGCAACGCTGCGCGCCCCAGCTCTACCAGAAGATCGACGACGTCCGGCGGCGCAACGTCCCGTACGTTTTTGGGCGTCTCATCCGGGCCGGCCTCGCGGAAGGCAAGGTCCGCCCGGAATTCGATCCCGACTTTGCCGTCGAATTCTGGCTCCAGACCATCCGCGGCCTGGTCCAGCCCGACGTGCTGGAACGCACCGGCCTCACGCCCCGTCAGACCCTTGAGAAGGCGCTCCACCTGTTCTTCAGCGGCCTCCTGTCGTCCTCCGGCTACAAAGATTATGAAAAACACCTCGCCTCCCGCCCCAAACCGTCCGCGGTCTGAGCCCGCAATCCGCCGGATCCCCGCCGCGCTCGGGATCGCGGCTCTTCTGACTCTCGCCGCCTGCTCCGGTGGCGGCGCCGCCGGCCCGCTCGTGCTCTCCGGCAATATCGAGGTCACCGAGGCCCAGCTCGGCTTCAAGATCCCCGGCCGCGTCGTCGAGCGCACCGTCTCCGAGGGCGACCGCGTCCAGGCCGGGCAACTCATCGCCCGGCTGGACGACGCCGAGCAGAAGGAGCAGCTGGCCCTCCGCCGCGCCGAACTCGCCGGCGCCCAGGCCGCCCTCGCCGAACTCGAGGCCGGCTCCCGTCCCCAAGAGATCGCCGCCGCCGCCGCCACCCTGCACAGCGCCGAGGCCGACCGTGACCGGGCGCGCCTCGACTTCGTCCGCCAACAGGAGCTGCGCCGCAAGGACGCCATCGCCGACCGCGAGCTCGAGGCCTCGCAGGCCCAGCTCAAGGTCGCAGAGGCCCGCACTGTCGAGGCAGCCGAGCGCCTCAAGCTCGTGCAGGAGGGTCCCCGCGCCGAGGACATCGCCCAAGGCCGGGCGCGGGTCGACCAGACCCGCGCGGCCGTCGCGCTCGCCGAGACGCAGGTCGAGAATACCCGCCTGCTCTCGCCGCTCACCGGCGTCGTGCTGTCGCACAACATCGAACCCGGCGAATATGTCTCTCCCGGCACCCCGGTGGTGACCGTCGCCGACCTCGCCCATGTCTGGGTCCGCGCCTACATCAACCAGACCGACCTCGGCCGCATCACCCACGGCGAAAAGGTCGCCGTCCACACGGACACGTTCCCGGACAAGACCTACGACGGCACGATCGGCTTCATCGCCTCCGAGGCCGAGTTCACGCCCAAGACCGTGCAGACCACCAAGGAGCGGGTGAAGCTCGTCTTCCGCATCAAGGTCGACATTGCCAACCCGAACGACGAGCTGAAGCCCGGCATGCCCGCCGACGTGTCGATCCCGGCCGCGCCCTGAGCGCCCGCTGCCCTCCATGTCCGCCATCGTCACCCGCGGTCTGCGCCGCACCTTCGGCGATGTCATCGCCGTCGCCGGCCTCGACCTGGAGGTCGCGGAGGGGGAGATCTTCGGCCTCGTCGGCCCGGACGGCGCCGGCAAGACGACGACCATGCGCATGCTCACCGGCACCCTGCCGCCCAGTGGGGGCCGCGCCGAGGTGGCGGGCTTCGACGTGGTCCGTCAGCCCGAGCGCCTGAAGGAGCACCTGGGCTACATGAGCCAGCGTTTCGGCCTCTATCCCGACCTGACCGTGGCGGAGAACCTCGAATTCTACGCCGACATCTACGGCGTGCCCCGCCGCCAGTTCGCGGCGCGCGCGGAGCGCCTGCTGGACTTCAGCAACCTTACGCCCTTCAAGCCGCGGCTCGCCGGCAATCTCTCCGGCGGCATGAAGCAGAAGCTCGGCCTCGCCTGCGCGCTCATCCACACGCCGCGCGTGCTGTTCCTCGACGAGCCGACCAACGGCGTCGATCCCGTCTCGCGCCGGGACTTCTGGCGCATCCTCTACCAGCTCGTCCGCGAGGGCGTGACCATCTTCATCTCGACCGCCTACCTCGACGAAGCCGAGCGGTGCAACCGCCTCGCCCTCCTCCACGACGGCCGGCTCCTCGGGCTCGGTACGCCCGACGAGGTCAAGGCCCTGATGCCCGGCGCGCTGCTTGAGGTGCGCACCGCGGCGCCACGCCGCACCGCCGCGGTCCTGCGCGCGGCGCTGGCCGGCGTCACCGTGGGCCTGTTCGGCGACCGCGTCCACGTGGCCGCATCGGACCCCGCCGCCGCCGAGGCCTCGATCCGCCGTGAACTCGCCGCGGCCGGGCTCGAGCTCGCCTCGCTCCGCCGCATCGAGCCGTCGCTCGAGGACGTTTTCGTCTCCGTGCTCGCCGCCCCTCCAACCGCCCCATGATCGCCCTCGGCATCGTTCTCCTCCTGCTGACCATCCTGGTCGCGACCGAGCCGGGTCACGACGGCGACGACTCCCACTCCGACGGATCCGGCTCATGACCGCCGCCGGCCAATCCGTGGCTCCCGCCGACTCCGGCGAAACCATCGTCGAGGTCCGCAACCTCGAAAAACGGTTTGGCGCTTTCCGGGCCGTCGCCGGCATCACCTTCTCCGTCCGCCGTGGCGAAATCTTCGGCTTCCTCGGACCCAACGGCGCCGGCAAGTCAACGACCATCCGCATGCTCTGCGGCCTGCTGACGCCCACCGCCGGCGCCGGCCGCGTCGCCGGCTTCGACATCGTGCGCGACACCGAGCGCATCAAGACCCGCATCGGGTACATGAGCCAGAAGTTCTCCCTCTACGACGAGCTCACCGTTGAGGAGAACATCGACTTCTACAGCGGCATCTACCGCCTGCCCCGCGCCAGGAAAGCCGACCGCAAGGCGTGGGTGCTGGAGATGGCCGGCCTGAAGGAACATCGCCGCGCTCCCACGGGCACGCTCTCCGGCGGCTGGAAACAGCGGCTCGCCCTCGGCTGCGCGATCCTGCACGAGCCGCCGATCCTCTTCCTCGACGAGCCGACCTCGGGCGTCGACCCCAACAGCCGCCGCCAGTTCTGGGACCTCATCTATTCGCTGGCGGAGCGCCAGGTCACGGTGTTCGTCACGACCCATTACATGGAGGAATCGGAGTACTGCGACCGGCTCGGGATCATCTACCGCGGCGAGCTGATCGCCCTGGGCACGCCGCGCGACCTGAAGACCGAGCACATGCCCGAGGCCGTGATCGAGATCGACTGCGCCCGGCCCAACGACGCCATGGGGGTGCTCGAGCGCCTGCCGGAGGTGAAGGAGGTCGCGCTCTTCGGTCGCGGCCTGCACGCCGTCGCGGCCGACGCCGACGCCGCCGTCCCCGCGATCCGCACCGCGCTCGCCGCGGGCGGCTTCCGCCTCGACCGCCTGGAGCCGATCACCCCCACCCTCGAGGACGTTTTCGTTTCGCTCATCGAGACCCATGACCGCAACAACGGGGCGGCCGCGGAGGTGCGCCGATGAACCTGCGCCGACTCTGGGCCGTCGCCCGCAAGGAGGCGCTGCACATCCGGCGCGATCCCCGCAGCCTGGGCCTCGCCATCGGCATCCCCATGCTGATGCTGCTGCTGTTCGGCTACGCGCTGACGCTCGATGTCGACCGCGTGCCGCTTGTCGTCTGGGACCAGAGCGGGACCGCCGCCAGCCGGGACTACCTCACGCATTTCACCGGCTCGCGCTATTTCCAGCTCGTCGGCACCGTCGCCAACCACCCCGCCCTCGAGCGCGCCATCGACCACCGCGACGCCGAAATCGCGCTGGTGATCCCGCCCGACTTCGCCCGGCGGTTGGAGTCCGGGCAGGCGGCGCCGGTGCAGGCGATTATCGACGGCTCCGACTCCAACACCGCCGCCATCGTGCTCGGCTACACCCAGGTCGTGACAACCGCCTTCAACCAGCAGGTCGCGGTTGAACAGATTCAGCGCACCGCCGGCCTCGCGCCCGCCCCGGCGCTCGAACTGCGGCCGCGCGTCTGGTTCAACGAGGACCTCAAATCGCGCAACTTCATCATCCCCGGCCTGATCGCGGTCATCATGGGCCTGATCGCCGCCCTGCTGACGTCGCTTACCATCGCCCGCGAATGGGAGCGCGGCACGATGGAGCAGCTCATCTCCACGCCGGTGAAGGCCCCGGAGATCATCCTCGGCAAGCTGGCGCCCTATTTTGTCATCGGCATGGCCGACGTCCTCATCGCCGTCCTCATGGCAGTGTACCTGTTCGACGTGCCCCTGCTCGGCAGCGTGCCCCTGCTGTTCGCCATGGCCGCGCTCTTCATCGTCGGCACGCTCTCGCAGGGCATCCTCATCAGCACGCTCGCGCGCCGGCAGCTCCTCGCCAGCCAGGTGGCCATGGTGTCGACCTTCCTCCCGGCGTTCCTGCTCTCCGGCTTCATGTTCGCGATCCCGAACATGCCGGCGGTCGTGCAGGCCATCACCTACATTGTCCCGGCCCGCTATTTCGTCGCCCTGGTCAAGGGCATCTACCAGCGCGGCGTCGGCCTCGACGTCCTCTGGCGCGACGCCGTGTTCCTGCTCGTGTTCAGCGTCGTCGTGGCCGGGGCCGCGATCGGCCGGTTCAAGAAGCGTCTCGACTGACCATGGGCGAACGCATCCTCACCATTCTGCTCAAGGAGTTCCGCTCCGTCTTCCGCGATCCGCGCATGCGGATGGTGATCTTCGGCGTGCCCGTCATCCAGACCCTGATCTTCGGCTATGCGGTGACAATGGACGTCCGGCACGTGCGGCTCGTGGTCCTGGACCGCGACCAGACGCCCGAGAGCCGCGCGCTCATCACCCGCTTCGACGGGTCGGATTACTTCGAGATCGTCGCGCGCACCACCGACGGCCGCCGCGCGACGGCCCTGATCGACGCCGCCGCGGCCAGCGCCGCCCTGCAGATCGACGCCGGCTTCGCCAATGACCTGCGCGCCGGCCGCACCACGCCCGTCCAACTCATCGTCGACGGCGCCGACTCCAACACCGCGCGCCTGGTGCTCAACTACGCCACGGCCATCGCCGGCGCCTACAACAACGAGGTCATGCTCGACCAGGCGCTGCGGCGCACCGGCCGGACCATCCCGGCGGGCGCCGTCGATCTGCGGCCGCGCGCCTGGTTCAACGAGGACTTGGAGAGCCGCAATTATTTCGTGCCGGGCGTCATGGCCCTGCTGGTCATGCTGATCAGCCTGATGCTCACCGGCATGGCGATCGTGCGGGAGAAGGAGGTGGGCACGATCGAGCAGATCATGGTCACGCCCATCCGGCCGGTGGAGTTCATCCTGGGCAAGTGCGCGCCCTTCGTGGTGATCGGCTTTGCCGACGTGGCGCTCGTCACCCTCGTGGGGGTCTTCTGGTTCGACATCCCCATCCGCGGCAGCTTCGGCCTGCTGCTCCTCGGCACCGCTTTCTACCTGCTCACCACCCTGGGTATCGGCCTGTTCATCTCCACCGTGAGCGAGACCCAGCAGCAGGCGATGATGACCACCTTCTTCTTCTTTTTCCCGGCGATGCTCCTTTCCGGCTTCATCTACCCGATCGCCAACATGCCGGAGGTCATCCAGTGGCTCACCCTCCTCAATCCCCTGCGCCACTACCTCATCGTCATCCGCGGCGTCTTCCTCAAGGGCATCGGTTTCGACGTCCTCTGGCCGCAGCTCGCCGCGCTCCTCGTCATCGGCCTCGCCGTGATGACCTTCGCCGTCAAACGCTTCCACAAACACCTCGCCTGATTCGCCCGCTCCGTTGCCGCCTTTCGCGCCATGAAAACCACCGTGCTGCCCGTCGCGCTCCTGCTCCTGACCGCCGCCCCCCTGGCCGCGGCCGATGCCCCGCTTTCGCTCGATGACTGCCTGCGCCTGGCGCAGCAAAGCCAGCCGCTGCTCACCGCCGCCGAAGCCGGGGTCGCCGCCGCCGGCGAAGCCGTGGACGAGGCGCGGGCGCCCTTCTGGCCCGAGGTCGACCTCAGCAGCGGCTACCACCGCTGGCAGCAACGCGCCTTCCTGCCGGCCGGCCTCGTGATTCCCGGCCTGGGCGTGCCCAAGCTCATCGGGCCGCTCGACGACTGGGACGGCGGGCTGTCGTCACGCGTGACCCTGTTCGACTTCGGCGCGCGGCGTTTCGGACTCGATGCCGCCCGCGCCCGGTTTGCCGGCGCGCAGGCCGACGCCGCCACCACCCGGGCCGACGTCCGGCTCTCCGTTCAGTCGGCATTCTACGCCCTGGCCGCCGCGCAGGACCTCGTCGGCGTCGCCGACCGCAACCTCGCCCGCACCGAGATTCACCTCGCGCTGGCGCAGGCCCGGCGCGACGCCGGCGCCGTGCCGCAGGCCGACGTCCTGCGCACCCAGGCCGAAGTCGCCGCCGCGCGGCTCCAGTTGATCAGCGCCCGCAGCCGCGTGCGCACGGCGGCCGGCCAGCTCAACACCGCCATGGGCCGGCCGGCCGAGACGCCCGTCGCCATCGCGGCGCCTGGCGCCGACGCCCCGCCGCCCTCGACCGCCGCGGTCGAAGCCGACATCGCGCGCGCGGTCGCCCAGCGCTCCGAACTGAAATCGGCGCAGCGGGGGCTCGACGCCGCCCGGGCGAACGTGGACGCCGCCCGCGCTGCACGCGCGCCCCGGCTCCAGGCCGACGGCTCGTTTGGCTGGAACGACACCGACTTCCTGCCCCAGACCAAGCAGTGGCAGGTCGGCGTCTCCGTGGACCTGCCGGTGTTCGACGCCGGCAGCCGCGCCCATCGCGTCGCCCGCAGCCGGGCCGACCTCGCCCGCGAGCAGGCGGTCTACGACAGCCGGGTGTTGCAGGTGCGCCAGGAGGTCTGGGCGGCCGCGTCGGAGCTCCAGCGCGCGTGGGACTCGATCGCCGCCGCCGCCGCCGAGGTCCGCACCAGCGAGGAAAGCCTGCGCGTCGTGCGCGAGCGCTACCAGAGCGGCGCCGCGCTCATCACCGACCTGCTGGACACGCAGACCGCGCTCGCGAGCGCCGAGGCCGCGCTGGCCGAGGCGCGCTGGACCTATCTGGCGGACCGGGCCGCGTACGCCCGGGCGGTGGGCGCCGGTCCGTGACCGGCGGCGGCCGGACTCACGAGAGCGCCGCCCGGTTGGCGCCCGCCAGCTTCCGCGCCACGTCGTCCTCGACGTGGAGCGTCTGGGTCGGGAAGGCGAACGACAGGCCGCGGGCCGCGACCGCCCGCATGATGCGCAGGTTGATGCGCTCCCGCAGCTCCAGGTGCTTCTTCCAGTCGGGATCGGCGGCGAAGTAGATGATCTGGATGTCGAGCGAGGAGTCACCGTAGCCGGTGAAATTCACCACGATGAACTCCGGATGCACCCCGGGCTCGCCGCGCAGGATGCCGCGGATGTCGCCGAGGATCGCCTCCATCTGGTCCGGCGTCGTGTTGTAGGTGAGGCCGATCTTCTGGTCGACGCGGCGCTGGGGCATGCGCGACAGGTTGGCCACGATTTCGTTCGCCACCATCTTGTTCGGGATCGTGATCTGGGTGCGCGCCCCGGTGCGCAGCTTGGTCGAGCGCAGCCCGATGTCCTCGACCGTGCCCTCGGCGGCGCCGATGCTGACGTATTCGCCCACCCGGAAGGGGCGGTCCAGGACCACGACCAGCGAGCCGAAGAAATTGGAGATGGTGTCCTGCGCTGCGAGGGCGAACGCCAGGCCGCCGATGCCCAGGCCGGTGAGAAACGCGCCGACGTTGACGCCCATGCGCTGGGCCACGGTCAGGGCCGCCATGATGACGAAGACCACGGCCAGCGTCTTCTTGATCAGCGGCATGAAGTGGCTCAGGCCCATCCCCTTTTCGCGGCCCACCTCGCCGAAGTGATCGATCACGGCATTGAGCGCGCGCAGCAGGCCCCAGAACAGGACGGCCACCCACGCCACGTCGAAGGCATAGCCGAGCCAGGTCTCCGCCCACGCCGGCAGCACGAGCACCTTCAGCCCGGCGAAGGCCAGGAACACGAACACCAGCCACGCGACCGGCGCCTCCACCGCCGGGAACAGCTTGTCGTCGAGCGTGGTCTCGGTCTTCGCCGCCAACTTCTTGAGCCAGGCGAAGAGGACATGCGTGATGAGCTTGCGCAGGAGCACAGCCGCCGCGATGAGCAGGCCGGCGGCGACGAAATGCCCGACGGCGTTGCCCCCGCCCTCCGCGTGGAACCACGACGCCACCGACGTCACAGTGCGATTGAGCAGGCTGTCGGAGAATGCCGGAATCGGCCGGGGGACCGGCGCGCCGGCGGTTTGGGCCCACGCGGCGGGCACGCCCGGCAGCAGGGCGCCGCCCCGGAAAGCCCGGCGGAGGATGGAACGCGTATGCATGGCTGAAGCGCCTCCGTAAATCCGGCGATCCCGCAAAAGTCAAAGGCTTTGCCCGCCCGCCGCCGCCGGGCCCCGGTCCGCGGACGCTTCCGCTTGCCCTGTCCCGGCGGGGGCGGGACAATGCCGGCGCCGCGGATGCCAGCCCTGGCCGCCATCACCAGCCCTCTCCTCCCCCTGCCTTGGTGGGCGTGGGCCGGCTTTTTCGGTTTTATCGCCTGCATGCTGGCGGTGGACCTCGGCGTGTTTCAGCGCGAGGCGCACGAAGTCAAGATGCGGGAGGCGCTCGTCTGGTGCGGCGTCTGGCTCGCCCTGGCCCTCGCCTTCAACGGCCTCGTGTACCGCTGGCGCGGCGCCGAGCTGGGAACCCAGTTTCTCACGGCTTACCTCGTCGAACTCAGCCTGAGCGCCGACAACGTCTTCATCTTCATCGTCATCTTCGCCCACTTCCAGGTCGCGCCGCGGTGGCAGCACCGCGTGCTCTTCTGGGGCATCCTCGGCGCGGTGGTGATGCGCGGCGCCTTCATCCTCGCGGGCGTCGGCGTGATCCAGCGCTTTCACTGGGTCCTCTACCTCTTCGGCGCCTTCCTCATCTACACCGGCGCCCGCATGGCGCTCCCGCGCCGCGAGGCGGCGGAGGTGGACCCGGAGCGCAACGTCGCCGTGCGGCTCTTTCGGCGGTTCTTCCCGGTGGTGGCGCGCGCGGAGGAGGGCCGGTTCTTCACCCACGACGCCGGCCGCTGGGCGGCCACCTCGCTGTTCATCGTCCTGCTGGTGGTCGAGACGACCGATCTGGCCTTCGCGCTCGATTCGCTGCCGGCGGTGCTGGCGATCACCAAGGACGGATTTGTGGCGCTCACCTCCAATATCTTCGCGATCCTCGGACTGCGGTCGCTCTACTTCGCCCTCAGTGGCGTCATGCAGCTCTTCCGCCACCTCAAGCTCGGCCTGGCCGTCATCCTGACGTTCATCGGCCTGAAGATGCTGCTCGAGCCTTGGGTGGCAATTTCCACGCTGCTGTCCCTCGGCGTCATCGGCGGCGTGCTGGCCCTGGCCGTGCTCGCCAGCGCGCTGTTTCCCGGAAAGCCCGCGCCGCGCGCCTGAGTGGCGCGGTCCGGCCCCGATCAGAGGCCGAGCAGGCTTTCATGCCCTTTGAGCCAACGCTCGGCGGCGCGCCAGCCCGGGCAGGCTTCCTCCACCCGCCGCCAGAACCGGGCCGAGTGGTTCATCTCCCGCCGGTGCATCAGCTCGTGGTAGATCAGGTAGTCACGCACCGACTCGGGCGCCTGCACCAGCCGCCAGTTGAGCGAGATCGTGCCCGCGGCCGAGCAGGAACCCCAGCGCGCCCGCTGGCCCCGGACCACGACACGCCGGATCTTGATGCCCGCGGCGGCGGCCAGCTCCCAAGTCCGCGCCGGCAGCTCGATGCGCCCGCAGCGGGCAAACTGCGCCTCGAGCGCCGGCCGCAGGTTGCCGTCCAGCGTCGGCACGCGGAAAACCTCGCCCCCGATGGCCACCGTCGGCCGCGCGCCTTCGGCCGCCACCCGGATCGGCTGCCATTCGCCGCGCCATAGCACCACCGAGCCTGCCTGCCACACCGTCGGGGCGCGCGGCCGTGCCGCCTGCCGCGCCCGCGCCCGCTCCAGCCAACGCCGGTGCCGCGCCACGAAATCCCGCGCCCCGCGCTCCGAGCCGTGC
>Ga0335078_10013049_pt1 | contig 12316 bp, 12 predicted proteins | sample Lox_Sample_32_FD_206711 | JGI IMG/M metagenome (GOLD analysis project Ga0335078, IMG submission 206711) | Soil microbial communities from Loxahatchee National Wildlife Refuge, Florida, United States - Lox_Sample_3.2 | ecosystem: Environmental > Terrestrial > Soil > Wetlands | place: USA... | reverse complement strand
AGCGCGGCGTTCTCGCCGGCCACTTTGAGAAAGCGGCTGTTCTGCAGGTCGCTCTTGGCATGAATGCGGGCGATCGAAAGTTGGCTCTCGCCCAGCGAAGCGCGCAATCCGTCGCGCACCGTCGATTCCACCGATCGCTGGATCATCCAGAAGCTGCAGGCCAGCAGGACTGCGAACGGAATGAAGCAGATCAGGAATGCGCGGGTTCTGAATCGCGTGGTCAAGATTGTTTTTCTCCAAGTTCGCTATCCATGCGGGCCCGGGTCATGCTTACCGCGCATCGGCCTCTACCGGAATAAAGAAATCGGCGGCCGAGTCGCGCCCGCTTTCCACAACAATGGACTTATGAAAGAACCCGGCCGACTTATGCCAGGCAACGACGGTGTACTGTCCCGGCGGCACATCCGGAATGCGATATTGCCCGGATCGGTCAGGCCGGGCATACCACCGGTTCGGAGTCACGACGACGGTCGCCTCCATGTTGGGATGAAGGTGGCAATACACTTCGACGATACCCGCCTTGGGAAACACCACCTTCCGGGTCTCGCCTTTGTCGTAACTTCCCAGGTCGAAGGTCCGGGCCTTGGAAAAGGAAAAGATGTTGTGAAAGATGGGATCCATGTTGGGGAATGACACCGTGGAGCCGGCCGGGATCACGGCGAGATCCGGAACGAACCGGCGGTCCATCTGCACGACCTGGAGCGGCGCGGCCCCGGTTTCGCCGGCGCCCCCGGGTCCCGTCCCTTCCAGGTAGATCGCCACATGCGACTCCTCGTACGCAATCGGATCCTGCTGGCTGTCTTTCCCAATCTGCACGGCGGGCCCGCGCTGGTAGACCGAGACATCGGCGGTGACGTTGCGGCGCGTGAGTCTCTTCTTGATGAGAACGGTGCCGGTAATATCTTCGGCGGCGGCGCCGGCGGCCAGCGCGACGATCGCGAATAGAACCAGGATTCTTTCTAATCGCATAGAGATAAGCCTCTAAACTTCGCGACGAATCGAATTTGAGCGCACTTGCCGCGGGGAATTGATATGTCGAAGTGTACCGGTGGGCAAGAGCCGGAGAGAATACAACTAACCGGGCAACGGAGTGGTGTGACCGGGGAGATGGACCTCGATCCGCCACATCGATGACTCGCGGATCGGGGCTCGTTTGGCGTGAGCGGTTGAGCTCAATCCCTGCGGAGAAGAGTTCCGCACGATCGAGCCCTTGCCAGCGGCACCTGGGGGTGTGCTGGTGGCACAATTCGGGCTGCTGAGCGGTGAGAGCCCGATCCTGAGTCTTGGCTCAGTCCTGGGAGGTCTGGAAGCCATGGAGCACATCTTGCTGATTTGGCTATAGTTAGTGAAGATCGACGGGCGCAGGGGGATCCTGGGTCTTTTCCTGTTCTCATAAAATTTGATTTATTTGCTTGACAAACTAAAGAAAATTGATAATACTCGTTCTTGTAATCAAGAAACGAGAGATTCAGCATGACCCTCGATCCTAAGACCGCTTCCGACTGGCAGGACCTGCTGCGTATCGCCCAGGGCGGGTCGCTGGTCGTCGAGCGCGTACGGATTCCCGAGAAGCAGATCACCGTGGAGGGCCAGTTTACTCTGCCCGAGCTGGCAAGGCTCACGCTGGAAGACCAGGTCTTTGTTACCGCTTTTCTGCGCTCCCACGGCTCCATCAAGGAGATGGAGCAGGTCTTCGGGGTCAGCTACCCGACCATCAAGGCGCGCCTGAACCGCATTGCCGGGCTGCTCGAATTCGTCGATACCAATCCCTCTCCGTCGCGTGCCGAGGTGCTGGAGAGGCTGAGGACCGGGGAAATCAACGCCGAGGACGCGATCCGCGCGCTGGAGGCACTGAAATGACGCCCAATATCGCCATCGTTCATGTCGGCCACACGGATTCGAGCCGGCGCGGATTCCGCCTCTGGATCCCGCTCTTTCTGTTCTGGATTCCGGCCGTCCTGCTGTCGCCGTTCATCCTGCTGGTCCTCTTCGGGCTCTGTATCGCCGGAAGGGTCGATCCTTTCCGCGCCATCCGGATCTTCTGGGACATTCTGTGCAGTCTGCCCGGAACCAACGTTCACGTTCGCGCCGACCGGAATACGGTTCTGGTGCGAATTCTCTAGGAGTGGTTATGCCGTCCGACCGCCGTGCCATTTTGCAACTGCTCGCCAACGGCCGAATCGATCCGGCCCAGGCCGAGCGTCTGATGATCCTTGTCAGCCAGGAACGCGAAACCGTCTGGGCGCTCGCCGGCTGCGTCGGCATCGCTGCCGTCATGCAGATTCACGGGCTTCTGCCCGGGCTGCTCAGCCTTTGCCAGGCAGCGCTTGCCGGTGCTCTGCCGGGACTGCAGCACGTATTGACTTCGATCGCGTTTTTGTTAGGGGGAAGGTTATGAACGAGAATCGCCGCCAGATTCTGGAGATGTTGGCCGCCGGCAAGATTTCGGCCGACGAGGCCGAACGACTCATCAACGCGCTCGAGCCGGAGTCGTCGGCGCCCGCCGCTGCGTATGCGGGCGCGACGGCCGGCGCGAAGAACGGAACCGTGAGGACGAAGGTGAAGTATCTGCGCGTGCTGGTCGAGGCCGACGAAGACATGACGGGCCTCAAGGGTCCCACGACAGTGAACGTGCGCGTGCCCATGCAGTTGCTGCGCGCCGGTGTGCGCCTGGCCGCTCTCATTCCCAAGCAGGCGCATGAGCAATTCGACGAAGCGCTCAGCAAGCACGGCGTGCCGATCACGCTTTCTCAGATCAAGCCGGAGAACCTCGAAGAGCTGATCGAACACCTCGAAGACCTGACCGTCGACGTCGAGGGAAAAGGCGGAAACACGACCAAGGTCCGCGTGTTCTGCGAATAAGGCAGGCCGGAGTTCTTACCCAGGCTCTGAAGCCGCGGCTTTTTTAACAACAGTCCAACGTACGGCCTGAAGGCCGTACCCTTCACGATTTCGGGCTCACAGAGCCTCACGGGAAAGCACTGCTCAAAAAAACAAATGGAGGAAACACGATGACAACACTCGCAATGCCCAAGCCCCGCCGCGACAGCGGCATGGAAGGGATGGTCGCCAAATGGTACGCGTCCAACACCGCCGAGATGATGAAGGAGTACGTCGATCTTGCGCGGCGCATCGCCGGCGAGCTGCCGCAGGGCATCTCGGTTCTTGAGGTCGCGCCGGGCCCCGGCTACTTCTCCATCGAGCTGGCCAGGCTCGGCAACTACACGATCGCCGGTCTCGACATCAGCCACACGTTTGTGAAGATGGCGGCGAAGAAAGCCGCCGCAGCCGGCGTGAAAGTCGACTTCAAGCAGGGATCGGCGTCGAAGATGCCGCTGATGAGCAACAGCTTCGATTTCCTGCTGTGCCGTGCGGCATTCAAGAACTTCGCCAATCCGGTCGAAGCACTCAGGGAGATGTGCCGCGTGCTCAAGCCCGGCGGGCGCGGGCTGATCATCGATCTCAAAGGCGACGCTTCAAAACAAGAGCTCGGGCGCGCTGTCGACGGCATGGGACTCTCCACGTTCAACCGCGTCCTCACCAAGCTCGCCTTTAAGACGATGCTGCTCAAACGGGCGTACACCCGGCAGCAATTTGAGCAGATGCTGGCGCAGACGGAGTTCGCCAAGGTGGAGATCGCGGAGAGCGACCTCGGCCTGGAGATCGCGATGACGAAGTAGTTCGTTTCCCTGCGGCGGCGCTTACGCCGGGTAGTGTGTAGCTTGCCGCAGGGGCTAAAGCCCTCGTCAGTTTTGAAGTCGTTACGGCACGAGTGAACTCGTGCCCTGACACGTGTCTCGGATACATCAACTCAGAATCCGATCTAAAGCCCGCCGTCTCTTTCGGGCAGACAACGTAAGGGCTGAAGCCCTTACCCTTCGCTCGGGGCCGAAGCCCTCACGCCCTTCGCCCCACGGGCTTGTGCATGGGCACCACCTGCACGGTCACGTCGCGCACTTCGGAGAGGAAGCGGTTGAGCACCGAGCCGCGCAGCAGGATGTCCCAGCGCGAGCGCACCGGCTGGCCGAAAACCACGTGCGAAATGTTCTCCTGCTGCGCAAAGCGGATCAGCGCATCGGAGACGTTCTTTCCGGTGAGGTTTACGACCTGGGCGCCCAGGTCGCGTGCCATGCGCTCGTACTCCTGCAGCCGCTGATAGGCCTCCGGGTCGCCGTGGCCCTGGTCCTGCTCGGGCCGCGTCACGTACACCGCATACCAGTTAGTGGCCAGCCGCCCGGCGATGCGCGCTCCCACGCGCAGCAGCCGCTCGGTGCCCGGCCGCGTGCTCATGCAGACCATCACCTTCTCGGGAATCGGCGCCTGCTCCAGGCCCTGGCTGCGGCGGTATTCGGCGGCGCGGTTGCCCACCTGCTCGGCGGTAGTGCGCAGCGCAAGCTCGCGCAGCATGTTGAGATTGCCCTTGCGGAAGAAGTTGGCCAGCGACTGCTCCACCTTCTCCGGCGCGTAGATCTTGCCCTGGCGCAGCCGCGAGCGCAGCTCGTCGATGGTGATGTCGACGTTGACCACTTCGTCGGCGCGCTTGAGAAAGTTGTCGGGAACGGTCTCGCGGATGACGGTGTTGGCCGAGCGGCTGACGGCGTCGTTCAGGGTCTCAAGGTGCTGGATGTTGACCGCCGTCCAAACATTGATGCCGGCGTCGAGCAGTTCCAGGACATCTTCATACCGCTTGCGGTTCTTGCTCCCCGGCACGTTGGTGTGCGCCAGCTCGTCGACGATGACGGTTTGCGGATGGCGCGCCAGGATGGCGTCCACATCCATTTCCTTGAGGTTGACGCCGCGATAGGGGATCATGCGCAAGGGCACAACTTCAAGCTCGCCGACCTGATCCGCGGTCTCCTTTCGGCCGTGAGGCTCGATCAGCCCGATGACGAGATCCTCTCCTCGCTTGCGGATCTGATGGGCATCGTGCAGCATCTGGTAGGTCTTGCCCACGCCGGGAGCGGCGCCAATGTAGATGCGCAACCTGGCTGGCTCCTGCTGCGGTTCGAGCTTGATCTCCGCCATGGTTCAGCCCACCTCCACCGGATGGCGGATCTGGTCGACGGCCTTCACCGGAAGAGTGAAACGAAAAGTCGTTCCATGGCCGAGCCGGCTCTCCACGGCAATCTGGCCGCCCAGCGACTCCACCAGGCGGCGCACCAGCGCCAGGCCCATGCCCGTGCTGCTCTCGGAATAGCGGTTGAACCGGTCGAAGATGTTGCCCAGGCGGTCGGCTTCGATGCCGCGCCCGCTGTCGCGAACGGTGAACTGCACGAAGTCCTTGATCTCTTCGGCGCCGAGCAGAATCTCGCCGTCGGGCGGCGTGAATCGAATGGCGTTCGAGATCAGGTTGTCGAGGATCGAGCGCACCGCGCGCTTGTCGGCCTGCACGTAGGCCAGGTCGGCAAAGGCATTCACTTCGATGCGGATGTGTTTCTGCGATGCTTCGTCGCAGAAACGGTCCGCCGCCTCGCGCAGCGCCGGCAGCGGCCGCACCCGCTCGATCTGGAACTCGCGCTTGCCGGTGTCGAGCTCGGCAACTTCGATCAGGTCGGCCATCAGGTCGTTCAGTTTCTCGGCTTCCTGGCTGGCCGAGGCCACCAGTTCGGCCTGCAGCGGGCGCAGCTCGCCGCTGAATCCCTGGGCCAGCGCGTACAGTCCGCGGCGCAGTTCCAGCAGCGGGTCGCGCAGCTTGCGGCTGGCCACGGCGATGAACTGCGTTTTGAAGCGATCGGTATCCTGCAGGGAGGTTACGTCCTCCAGCGTGGTCACGGTGCCGAGCAGGCGGCCTTCGGAGTCGCGCATGGGCGTGGTGCGCAGCCGGAAACTGCGCTCGCGCTGGCCGATGCGCATGGGAAGCATGGCGGCTTCGCCTTCGACCGCGACCGCTTTCTGCATCGATACGGCGTCGCGGATGGCGCTCATGATCTTCTCGCCGCCGGGCGTTGTGGCCAGCGCCATGCGGTCGCCGGCGGCTTCGCCCAGCAGTTCCGCCGCCGCCTGGTTCACCTTGAGAATGTGCCCTTTGCCGTCGGTGACAATGATGGGCTCGAAGATCGACTGCAGCACGGCGTCGGAGAGCTGGAACTCCATCTGCCGGCGGCCGGCTTCGGTCTCCCGCAGATCGCGCAGGCGCACGGCCAGCCGGTTCAACTCGATGGCGATGACTCCAAAGTCGTCGCGGCTGCTCCACTCCACGCGGTGCTCGAGATTGCCCTGGGCGATTCTGCGCGCGTCCTGCGACACCATTCGAATGGGCTGAAGAACGAAGTAGATGGTTGCCGCGGCGATCAGCAGCGCTGCGCCGGCGAAAACGAAGGCGAGTCCCGATAGTCCCGCCATGGCAAGCGCATGGCGGGCCGCGATAATCAGCGCAAAGACGAGCAGCGCCAGCAGCGCGCATCCGAGAATCAATCGCTGGGAAAGACTCAGCATTCGCACGGTCCCCCGCCCGGCAAGCACCTCGTCACTTCAGAATATCGTGCCAAGTATCGGATCAAGCTTCCGGCACGCTTGGACAGGTCCGATTCCTCGCCGAGCTCCGACATGAGCCAGGGCACGGCTTCAGCGTGTCTCCACGGGCCTTCGGCCCACCCACGCGGACGAATACGTTCTTGACCATTCAATCAACGGGGTTGCCCCACCCTTTTCGCCCATCCGCTGCGGCGGATGGCGAAAGGGTGGGATTCGATGCGCGCGTTTTCGATCGTGCCGCCTGTGGAGTCGTTCCCGGACTCCTGCCGGTACCGTGCTGAACCGAAGTCGTCGAATGCGGCGCGAATCACAAGGCAGGCATCTGGCAAACCGCATATCCGCGCTGCAGGTAAGGACAGTCCATCCCGGCAGGCGCCGGACCGTGAATGACGGTCCACGAAACCTCGGGATGTTCGGCCTTCAGGACGCGAAAACGATCGAGCGTGAAGTGGTTCAAGCCGTAAGTCGCATTACTCATCTCCTTCCACTCGTCGGCCAGGGAAGGGAAGAGCGAAACGACGCCGCCATCTTTGTAGTAGTCGGCGAGCGAGGATCGCTCGGAGATGGCGCGGAAGCCGTGCACGTCGGTCAAATCGTCCTCGAAGTACCGCGAGTCGACCGCGAAAACGGCGTCGGTGGGCGTGTTGCGGCGCACCCAGAGCAGCGCATTGATCCAGGAGTTGCTGCTGGAGGCCGACGGAAATTCGATCTGCGGGCTGTGCGGGTACGTCTGCCGGTTCACGAAAAACATCCCAGTCGCCAGGGAGATGAAGATGGCCGCGATTGCCCAGCGGCGCTTGCCGCCCAGGCATTCGCCCATCACGCCGGCGAAGAGGAGGATGAAGATGAAGGTGATCACGTGGAACGATCGCAGCGGCTGCAGGCGCGCGAACATTTCGAAGCGATCGGAAGATGCCATCACCGCCGCGACCGCGATCGACAAAACGCCGAACAGGATCAGCGCGAAGCTGATGCGGTGAAACGGGGAGCGGGTGCCGCGAACGTTGCCCCTCCAGAACCAGGCCAGGATCGCCAGCGGCGCGAGCATGCCCAGCCAGTGGTACCAATGCCAGTTGTAGAGGAAGAAGTAGTCGCGCGAAAAGAGCGCTTCACGGTAGTTTCCGGTGGCCGGGCCCGAAATGAATCCGGCGGGCAGGATCGCTCCCGCCGAAGCCAGCGCCGGCACCGGCTCCCGTGCGATGGCTTTGCGCCGTTCTCCCAGCCAGAGAACGGCGATGAGGAACAGCAGGTACACAACCATCTGGATATGGACTGTGGCCGTCAGCCCGATCGCCACGCCCGCCCATATGTAGCGCCGCTCGAGGATCGCCGCCAGAGCGATGAGCGTAAGCGGTGTGGAGATCGACCGCGCCGTCAGGTATGGGTCCACCAGGAGGAGGCCGGTGTTCGTTGCCGGCATGGTCAGCACCGCGGTCATCATCAGCATGGAGCTCCAGACAGCCCGCTGCGAGGAAAAGCAGGCGCTGGCGAGCATCCAGCACGAGAACAGGGTGGCGAAGAGGCTGGCCATGTACCAGGCAAAGATGGCCCAGTCGATCGGCATGTGGGAGATCTTTGCCGTCAGGGCGACGATGGCGCTGAACAGGGACAAGCGACCGTGGGAGAGAAAGAACTCGGGCGCGAACGGGTACAGAGCCGGATGGAGGAACTTTTTGACGGCCGGCACATAGATCTCGGCGTCTTCGACTCCGAGATGATAGCCGTGGATGACCAGCGCGGCGGCGGTGAGCGCCAGCAGGCGCAGCAGCGGAATTCCGGCTTGCGGTGACGTGTCCGCAGGTCGTGACGTGAAAGTTGGGATGACGCCGCGCGCCGGCAAACGCTGACGCCGCTCTCGCGGCAAGGTGGCATTCGGGGAAGACGCCAATAAATCTCCTTTATTGATCATTCATTGCCGCGCGGCCAACTTCGATTTGTAAACAAGCATACGACGCCAGCGCCGCACAGAGGACAGCGGAATCACGCATGCCAACAGAATCTCACGCCAACCGATCCTAAAATATGAACTTCCGAGCGCTTGCGCAAAACCGCAGACGGCGCCCTATGAGATGTCAGATGCGCCGCGCCGGTCTGGCGCAAGCGATTCCGCTGCACCGACGCGTGGTCAGATTCCGGGCAGCAGCATCCGAAGCAGAAGGAACGCGCCCACGCCGGCAAAGAAGACCAGCGCCATGCGAATGCCGGGCTCGCGGTTGACCTCGGGAACCAGGTCGGTGGCCGAAACATAGAGCGCCACTCCCGCCGAGAGCGGCAACCCGTAGGGCAGCCAGCGCGGAACCAGCTCGATAGCCAGCACGCCGGCAAGAGTCGCCGCGGCCAAAACCACTGCGGAAGAAAGCGCCGCAGCGCGGCTGCGGCCGCTGGCCACCATCACGCTGGCCATGGTGAAGCCTTCCGGCGCTTTGTGCAAAAAGACGGCAAAGAAGATCAGCCAGCCCATCCAGTTGGTAATGGCGAAGCCCGAGCCGATGGCGACTCCGTCGAAGAGTGCATGCACGCTCAGTCCGCCCAGCACCGAGTAGCCGGTGCGCAGGGAGAGAAACTCGCCTGGGTGCGTCTCTTCGCCGAAATGAAAATGGGCGTTGACGGTGTGTTCGAGCAGGTGCACCACGCAGTAGCCGGCCATGATCCAGGTGGCACCCCAGTAAGGGCTCAGGCGCAGGCTTTCCGGGGTCATCTCCATCAGCGCCGTGGCCATCAGGAAGCCGGCGCCGAGCGCCACAAAGTAGCGCAGGTAGCGCTCTACGCCCCTGGCGCGCACCAGGACGAAGCCGCCGGCCACGTCGGCGAGCGCGGCAATCACTCCCAGAAGGATCGAGATCTTGAGCATCGAGGTTATGCCTGCGTGCGGTCCTCGTTATCCCACCCACTTTACTCGTCCGCCGTGGCGGACGAGCTGGATGGGGCACCCCATTTTTGTTCAGGATGGGGCACGGAGCGGCTGAGAGCTGAGAGCTAAAAGCTGACAGCTGAAAGCTAAGAGCTAGAAGCTGCATCACCCGCTGTGGCGAATGTGCAGCACATCGCCATCCTGCACAACGTACTCCTTGCCCTCCAGGCGCAGCGTGCCCCGAGCGCGTGCGGCAGCCTCAGAGCCGGCGTCAAGCAGGTTGTCCCAGCGGATGGTCTCGGCGCGAATGAAATGATGCTCGAGATCGGAGTGGATCGCGCCCGCGGCCTGCGGCGCTTTCGAGCCCGCGGGGACCGTCCAGGCGCGGCACTCGTCTTCGCCCGCGGTGAAAAAGCTGATCAGTCCCAGCAACTCGTAGCTCTTGCGGATGAGCCGCACCAGGCCGCTCTCGTGCAGCCCGTAGCTGGCCAGGAAATCCGCGGCTTCGGCGTCGTCCATCTCGGCCAGCTCGGCTTCCACCTTGCCGCAGATGGCGGTAGCGGCCGAATTGGGGCGATGGGCGACGTCGTCGAGCTTGTAGCGGCTGACGGCGGCATCCAGATCGGCCCCCAGCGTGGCACTCTCGCCGATGTTGATCGCGTAGAGAATCGGCTTTTGCGAAAGAAACATGAAGCCCCGGATGAGCTTTCTCTCCTCTGGAGTCATCTCCAGCTCGCGCAGCGGCTGCTCTTTTTCGAGAGCGTCTTTGGAGCGCAGCAGCAGGGCGTGCTCGCGCTCGAGGTCGGCCGTGCGCTGTTTCTTCAGGTCTTTCTCCACGCGCTCGATGCGCTTCTCGATCTGCGTCAGATCGCTCACCATCAGGTCGAATTCGACGCTCTTCACGTCGCGCAGTGGGTCGATCGGGCCGACGTGCGGAATCGATTCGTCCTCGAAGGCGCGCAGCACGTGGATCAGCGCATCGACATTGCGCAGGCTGGTGAGGAACGCGGTCTCTTTCAGCGCTTCCTGGCCGATCGCGGCCACGTCGACATATTCCACCGTGGCGAAGGTGGTCTTCTTCGGCGAGTAGAGAGCCGACAGCTTCTCCAGGCGCTGGTCGGGCACGCGCGCCACGCCGATATGCGCTTCGCGCGGGTTGGAGTATGCGTGTTCCTCGAGCTTTGCCTTGGTGAGGATTTTGAATAACGAAGTCTTGCCCACCTGCGGCAGGCCGATAATGCCGGTCTTCATAGGCGTTCCGAAGCGGCCCTCACAGCGCGCAGCGGCTGGGAAGGGCCTCTACGATGATAGCCGATGGGGACTGAGGGAACGAGGGACCAAGGGAACGAGGGACCAAGGGACCAAGGGAGCCGAGAACGTCTCGCTGCGTAACTCTTCGCCGGAACGGCGCCGTCATGAGAGCGTTCCGTTTCTCCGGCGCGCCGCGTGATCGGCAGGCGCGCGGCCGAAGATGCGGCAGCGGGGACTACAGCGCCGACTCGCCCCGCTCGTCGTTGCGAATGCGGATCGCCTCGTCGATTTTGCTGACGAAGATTTTGCCGTCGCCGATGCGGCCGGTGCGCGCCGCGCCGATGATCGCCTGGATGACGCGCTCCTTCAGGCTGTCGACGACGACGACCTCGACCTTGACCTTGGGAAGAAGATCGACCGTATACTCACGCCCGCGATAGAACTCGGTGTGGCCCTTCTGGCGGCCGTGGCCGCGCGCCTCCAGAATCGTCATTCCCTCGATGCCTGCCTCGAGCAGCGCATCCTTGACAGCATCCAGCTTGGAGGGCTGGAGAATCGCTTCGATCTTGAGCATACGCAATCGCCTCGTTTGACAATCTATCAGGAAGTCCCGCCAGTTTCCGCAGGGGCGAATGCCCCGGTGATATCGGCGCAAAAATGTTCGGGCTTCAAGCCGTACCCTTCCTAGGTGTTCAGGTCGTAAGCCTCCTCGCCATGCTGCGAGAGATCAAGCCCAGCGGCCTCGTCCTCGGGACGCAGGCGCAAGCCGATGACTTTGTCGACGACAAACAGCAGAACCAGCGTACCCACGATGGAAAGGCCCCAGGCGATGGCGATGCCTGCGATCTGATTCACCATCTGGCCCCAGTGGCCGTCGATGACGCCGGTCGGCAGCAACTTGCCCGAGGCATCGGCGCCGTAGACGGGATTGATGAGCGAGGTCGCGAAAACTCCGGTGAGCAGCGCGCCAAGCGTTCCGCCGGCGCCGTGAACTCCGAAGGCGTCGAGAGAATCGTCGTAGCCAAAGCGCATCTTCACCGCCGAGACCATCAGCGCGCAAAAGATGCCGGCGAGAACGCCGATGAGCAGCGCGGCCATGGGCTGCACAAAGCCGGAAGCCGGCGTGATGGCGACAAGCCCCGCCACCGAGCCCGAGATGGCTCCCAATGCCGTCGGCTTGCCGTTGCGGATCCACTCCGTGACCGTCCAGCCGAGCGCGGCGGCGGCGGCGGCAAAGTGGGTGTTGATGAAGGCGCTGGTGGCCAGCGAACTGGCGGCAACGGCGCTGCCGGCATTGAAGCCGAACCAGCCCACCCAGAGCAGGCAGGCCCCGATAAAGCTGAGCGTCAAGGAATGGGGCGGCATCGCTACCCTGGGATATCCGGCGCGCTTGCCCAGATACAGCGCCGTGACCAGCGCCGAGACGCCCGACGTGACGTGCACCACGGTGCCGCCGGCGAAATCGAAGCTGGGGCATTTGCCGCCATTCGAGTTGAGCAGGCCGCCCACGCCCCACACCATGTGCGCCATGGGGCAATAGACCAGCAGCGACCAAAGCGAAAGAAATACCGCCATCCCGCTGAACTTCATGCGCTCGGCGAAAGCGCCGGTGACAAGCGCCGGCGTGATGATGGCGAACATGAGCTGGTAGACCATGTAAGTCTGCTCGGGAATGGTCGCGCCGTAGTCTTTGTTGGGCCCGAGTCCCACGCCGTGCAGGAAGGCGTGCTCGAATCCGCC
>Ga0335078_10013048_pt1 | contig 12316 bp, 7 predicted proteins | sample Lox_Sample_32_FD_206711 | JGI IMG/M metagenome (GOLD analysis project Ga0335078, IMG submission 206711) | Soil microbial communities from Loxahatchee National Wildlife Refuge, Florida, United States - Lox_Sample_3.2 | ecosystem: Environmental > Terrestrial > Soil > Wetlands | place: USA: Florida... | reverse complement strand
ATGTAGTGAAGAAGTCGAGAGCGCCCAGCCCTTCGCGATGCCCGTTGCCGGTGTGCTTGACGCCGCCGAAGGGCAGATGGACCTCGGCGCCGATCGTGGGCGCGTTGATGTAGGTGATGCCAGCCTCGAGATCGCGCATGGCGGCGAAGGTGCGGTTGACGTCGCGCGTGTAAAGTGCGGTCGAGAGTCCGTAGTCGATGGAGTTGGCGATCGAGACCGCCTCTTCGAACGTCGCAAACTCGATGAGTGCAACCACGGGGCCGAAGACCTCTTCGCGGGCGATGCGCATCCCCGGCGTAACGCCCGCAAAAACCGTCGGCTCAAAGAACGTTCCATGCGTGTGCGCGCCACCGGTGAGCGCGTGGCCACCGCAAAGGAGCTTCGCGCCCTCGCGCAACGCAATTTCGACATACTTCTGCGAGGTTTCGATCTGCGCGGCGTTCACCTGCGGGCCCACTTCGACCGTCTCATCCAGACCGTTGCCGACCTTGAGCTTTCTGGCGCGCGCGACAAACTTCTCCGTAAATTCGGCAGCGATTCCTTTTTGCAAGAGAATGCGGCTGGTCGCAGTGCAGCGCTGTCCGGTTGTCCCGAAGGCGCCCCAGAGGCCGCCATCGAGTGCGAGATCGAGGTTGGCGTCGTCGAGCACGATCTGCGCGTTTTTGCCGCCCATTTCTAGCGAAACCTGCTTGAAACCGATGGCGGCGCGCTGCGCGACGAGCGAGCCCACGGCGCTCGAGCCCGTGAAGCTGATGGCGCGCACATCGGGGTGCTCGACAAGCGCCGCGCCCGCGGCCGAACCGGTGCCGCAGACGATATTGATCACGCCCGGCGGCAACCCCGCATCGACGAGCGCCTCGACGAGGTTGTAGGTGGAGAGCGGCGTGTCCGTCGCCGGCTTGATGACGCAGGTGTTGCCCGCGACGAGCGCGGGAAAGAGCTTCCAACTCGGGATGGCCATGGGAAAATTCCACGGCGTGATGAGGCCCACCACGCCGACCGGCATGCGCACGCTCATAGCGAATTTGTCAGGCAGCTCGCTGGGCGTGGTCACGCCGTAGAGGCGCCTTCCCTCGCCCGCTACGTAGAAGGCCTCGTCGATCGCCTCCTGCACGTCGCCGCGCGTCTCGGCCAGCACCTTGCCCATCTCGCGCGCCATTTCGCGCGCGTATCTTTCTTTGTTCTTGACAAGAATGCCGCGGGCGCAAAGCAGAATCTCCGCCCTCTTGGGCGCGGGAACCAGCCGCCAGGAGGTGAAAGCCTCTTTGGCAGCCGCTACAGCCGCAGCCACATCTTCCCCATGGGACGAAGGGAACGCGCCGATGACGTCGGAGTGATCGGCCGGGTTGAGGTTGAGGATCGTCTTGCCGCTTGCAGCCGGCAGCCACTGGCCGCCGATGAGGTTGTGGTAAGTGGGATAGATCATAGCCCCTCGTAGATCGTGATTCATCGGTCGTGATTCGTGGTCAGAGGTCAGTGAACTGGAGACGGTGAACAAGGGAAAGAGTAAACCGTGGACCGTGTCCCCGAAGTTCAACGCTCCAAACGCTGTACCTCAACCAGAATCCTGCCGCGATCCGCACAACAGCATATCCCGGCCATCGCAGTTCGAGCCAGCCGAGCCGGGTGGTCCCGGGTGAGTGGTTCTTGCCCAGGTCAGGGCCCCAGGGCGAGACGCCTGAATAAGTCGTCCGGTTAGCTCACGGGTACCCCTTTTCCTATTGTTTTCAAACGATTTCTGCGGATTAGGTCGATTGGCCGTACAATATAGTGAGAAAGACTCCATTTCACGGGTTTTTGAGGTAGATTCAGCTTTTCCATGTCCTCCAATGGATATCCTTCGCGTTCTTCGCGGTCCCACGGGATTCGCTCGCTTTTCAGCATGTTCTCAAGCGATCTGGCCATCGATTTAGGCACCGCCAATACTCTTGTCTACGCGGCGGGCAAGGGCATCGTTGTCAATGAGCCGTCGATCGTGGCCATCAACAAAGTGACCGGCGAAGTGGAAGCCGTGGGCAAAGAGGCCAAGGAGATGCTGGGGCGCACGCCCGGCAACATTGTGGCCATCAAGCCCATGAAGGACGGCGTCATCGCCGACTTCAAAGTCACGGAGAAGATGCTGAACTACTTCATCCAGAAGGCGCACAACCGCAAGATGCTGGTGCATCCGCGCATCGTGATCGGCGTGCCTTCCGAAATCACGCAAGTCGAGAAGCGCGCGGTGGAGGACTCGGCGTATCGCGCCAAGGCCAGCGAGGTGTTTCTCGTTGAACAGGCCATGGTGGCGGCGATTGGCGCGGGACTGCCGATTACCGAGCCCTCGGGCAACATGGTCGTGGATATCGGCGGCGGCACCACGGACATTGCCGTGATCTCGCTCTCGGGCATCGTCTATTCGCGCTCGGTGCGCATGGCCGGCAACCAGATGGACGAGGCCATCACGAACTATCTGAAGCGCAAATATAACCTGTTAATCGGCGAGCGCACGGCCGAACAGATCAAGATCGAGATCGGTTCAGCGTTCCCGCTGGAAAAGCCCCTGAGCATAGAGATCAAGGGACGCAACCTGATCGAGGGCGTGCCCAAGACCATCGCTATCGACGACAGTGAGATTCGCGAAGCGCTGGGCGAATGCATTGCCGTGATCATGAACGCCATCCGCGTGGCGCTGGAGCGGACCCCGCCCGAACTCTCGGCCGACATCAGCGACCGCGGCATTGTGCTCACCGGAGGCGGCGCACTCATCAAGAATCTCGACAAGCGCATCCGCGAGGAGACCGGACTGCCGGTTTCGGTGGCCGACGATCCGCTGGCCTCGGTGGTTCTGGGCACGGGCAGGATGCTCTCGGACTTCCGGCTGCTGCGCAAGATCAAGATCGACTAAAGGCAGGGGTCAGGGATCAGAGTCCCAGGGATCAGAGTCCCCGTCGCGCATCGCAGGCGTTTGTTCCTGAACCCCGAGCCCTGAAACCTGGCTGCTATGGACACGCTCTTCACCCGCTATCGGAACCTCGTGGTGCTGCTGGCCGTTTTGCTGTTGCAGATCGCCGGTTTGGCTGTGCAGGTCCGTCACACCAGTGCGGGCCGCAATACGCTCGACCCCGCCGACCCCGGCAGCGTGCGGCTCATTCGGCTGTGGGGCAACGCTATCGTCTCGCCCCCTGAGCGGTTGTTTCACTGGACAAAAATCGGCCTGGCAGGGATGTGGACAAACTACATCGATCTGCGTAACGTGCGCAACCAGAACCAGGACCTCAAGAAGACTGTAGACAGGTTGCGGCTGGAGCAGGCGGCGTTGCTCGAAGACGCGCGCCAGGGCCAACGTCTGCAGGCGCTGCTCGGCTTCCAGGAAAAGTACATTTACACCACGGTGCCGGCCCAGGCTTACGGATCCAGTGGCAGCGATCGCTCGCAGGTGTTCTATATCGACAAGGGCGCGCACGAGGGTCTCAAGCCCGACATGGCGGTGATTACGGCTGACGGCATTGTGGGCAAGGTGCGCGATGTGTTTTCCCACACGGCGCAGGTGCTGGCCGTGAACGATCCCACGAGCGGCGCGGGCGTGATCCTGGAAAGCACGCGCATTCGCGGCATCCTCAAGGGCGACGCGGTGGGGCATCTCGAAGTGGTCGGCATCCTGGCCGATGAGCGCATTCAGCCCGGCGAGAAGGTGCTTACAGCCGGCGGCGATCTGATCTTTCCGCGAGGATTGCCGGTGGGCGCGGTGGAGAAGGTGACGCGCGATCCCGATCGCGATGGGTTTATCGACGTCATGGTGAAGCCGGCCGCGCATCTTGAGCGTCTTGACGAGGTTCTGGTGATCACCTCGATCCAGCCGCGCTTCTCGCCCGCCGAAGAGCAGGATTTCGCTGCCAGCGAATCGAAACAGGGCGAGGTGCCGACCGCGATCAAGGACCAGATGAAAGCGTCGGAAATCATGGCCGAGAAGCTGCCCGGCCTCATCGATCCCAACCTGCCACCAGACCAACAGCCGCTGCACGACACGAGCAACCCGAATCCGGCCTCTCGCCCGCCGCAGCCGCTGCATCCCGACGAGTTCTCTCCCGGCGCGGCAGTGACTCCCGAGCCGCAGTCGGGCGCGGAGTCCCCACCGCAGCCGCAGCCGCAGCCGAAAAAGCCTGCCGCTCCACCCGTCGCTCAAGACAATGGCGGTAAATCGCAATCGGCAGACAATTCCAATCCGCAAAAGGCGCCGCGGAGGAATCCGTAATCATGTCCCTGCTCAGCGCCGACAGCCGGCGCGATATGGAGATTCGCCGCTATCCCCTGCTGGCGTACGCACTCATTCCTTTGGCCTCTCTGGTGCTGCAGGCATGGCTGCTGCGCGTGGTGGGGCGCTACGATTGGTTCGATCTGCCGCTTGTCATCACGATCTTTTTCGCACTTGGCCGCCGCAGCCCCATCCAAGGGACCATCATGGGCGCAGCCATGGGGCTGTTTGAAGATGCGATCTCAAGTCATCCCATCGGCTTGAACGGCATCGCCAAAACCGTGGTTGGTTTTCTCGCAGCTTCGGTTGGCGTTCGCATCGAGGTCGACAACCAAATCATTCGCGTGCTGCTCAATTTCGCGCTCTCCCTGCTCTCGAGCGCCATCTACCTTTTCACCTACCGAGTCCTGCTCGGCCTCGCGCTCGAGTGGAGCTGGCTGACGGAATTGATGCGGGCGGTGGGGAACTCGCTGATTGCCGTTGCCCTGTTTCCCCTTTTGGACCGCCTGCAAATGCGGGAGTAGGCAATAGGGAATAGTGAACAGGGAGAAAGCAATGGGCGGCAGTGAAGGAGCAAAACGGTGAAATAGTGGAGGAGTAAAGGCCAACGCGAGAAATTTGAACTCGGGTTATGCTAAAAGCAGCGTTCATGGTTCCCGGCAGCAACAATCGCGAGGAAAAACTCTCCACGCTGAAACTGACAGTCGTGCAGTACGGCATTCTTTTCATGATGCTGGGGCTGGCCGCCGGTTTGTGGCGCCTGCAGGTGCTGGACGTGGAGAACTACCGCGTTCTGGCCGAACAGAATCGCATCCATAAGGAGGCCATTCTGGCGCCGCGCGGCAAGCTCTTCGACCGCGAGAACCGGCTGCTGGTGGACAATTATCCCTCGGTCACGTGTTTCTTGGTGCGCGAGCAGAGCAAGAATGTAGATGCCGACCTGCCCCTCATCGCCAAGGGCCTGGATCTCGATCTGGAGCAACTGCGGGCCACACTGCGCCGCTCTCGCAATGAGCCGGGCTATCATCCGATAACGATCAAAGAGGACGTGACCGCCGACGAACAGGCCTTTATCGCGGCGCATCGCAATGAGCTGCCCGAGCTCGAGACGATTGACGACGAGCAGAGGCTGTACCCGCGCGACGGCTTTGCCGCGCACCTGATCGGCTACGTGGGCGAAGTAAGCGAGGAGGATCTGGACAACCCGCGCTTTGCCTACTATGAACCGGGAGACAAGGTGGGCAAGGCGGGTGTGGAAGAGACCTACGACGAGCTGCTGCGCGGCAAAGACGGCAGCCGCGACGTGATCGTGGACAGCCACGGGCGCGAAGTGGGCTATTTCGGCATCGAGCATGCCACGCCGGGACAGGACCTGCGGCTCACCATCGACAACGATCTGCAACGTGCTGCCGAGCTGGCCCTGGGCGACCGCAACGGCGCCATCGTGGCCATGGACCCGCGTAACGGCGAGATTCTGGCTTTGGTTTCGCGGCCGAGTTTCGATCCCAATGCTTTTGCTGTCAAGATCGATCGCGCGGAGTGGAACCGGCTGGTGACCGACCCCGACCATCCGCTCTTGAACAAGGCCATCCAGGCGCAACTTGCGCCCGGCTCGACCTTCAAAGTGATGCTGGCGGTCGCGGGTTTGCAGGAAGGTATTGCGCAAGACATGCACATTGTGTGCAACGGAGGGTGGGGCCCGTACGGCTACTTCCACCAGTGTGATCGGAGACACGGCCCAGTCGACATTCACACTGCCATCCCTTACTCCTGCGATACGTTCTTCTACATGCTGGGCGACAAGTTGGGCATCGACCGCATTGTGAAGTATGCGACGGCTTTCGGCTATGGGCAAAAGACCGGAATCGACCTGCCCGGCGAGCAGGCCGGGCTGATGCCATCCGCGCAGTGGAAAGTCAGGAACTACCACGCTCGCTGGTATCCCGACGAGACCCTCGACGTGGCCATCGGCCAAGGAGCGGTGGAGGCCACGCCGATTCAACTGGCGCGCATCATCGGCGGCATTGCCTCCGGCGGTCACTTGGTGCGGCCGCACGTGGTGTTTCCCGATCAGTTGCCCGCCGACTTCCGCAAATCGCTCGCGGATAGTTTTCCTGGATCGGGTGAGGCGTATGTTCCCATCGACCCGGCGAATTGGGAGATCGTCACCGACGGCATGGCTGACGTAACGGAGCCCGGCGAGTTCCACACCGCCGGCTCGGCGCATCTTGAAGGCATCGATCTTGCCGGCAAAACCGGCACCGCAGAACTGATGAGCCACGAAGCACTCGCAAAGACCGGCAAAGGTAAAAACACGAACCCCAATGTCTGGTTCGTGGGCGTGGTGCCGCGCCGCAATCCCGAACTGGTGGTCGCGGTTCTATGGCAGAACGGCGAATTCAGCTATTACCCCGCGCGTATCGGCGCTAGGGTGGTAGAGGCATTTGTCGATAAAAAGCGGCGCCTGGCGGGTAATCTGCCGCCGCAGAAGGCCGCGGCGCCCGCCGAGGTGGGCGCGGTGTGGTCGACCCCTGGCGCGCAACCGGACGCGAAAAACGCGGCGGCTTCGAAGAGCAAGATTCAGAGCGGGCATTTCTTTGTCGAGAATGGGCAGATTGTAGCCGCAGCCGAAACCAGCAACCAATCTCATCCAAAACCGGAAAAGAAAGCTGCGCCGCCTGTGTTGAACCATTCCGCGAAGCCGGCGGAGGTGGCCGCGGCGCTGCCCGAGCGCAGACGCGGATTGAAGTCCGCATCGGGCTCCCTGCCAGGGCCGGAAACGAGGAAGGACCCATAGCGCCATGCCCCTGCGCCGCATGCTGAGCTTTCGCGACTTCGACTGGTGGCTGCTCCTGCTGCTGCTCGCCATGTGCTCGATTTCGCTGATCGAGGTCCGCTCGACCACCGTCCACACCAGGTTCGCCGCCTTTGCATCCCGGCAACTGTTCTGGTTTTCCGCCGGCTTCGTGTGCATGTTCGTGTTCGCCAAAATCGACTACCACCGCATTCTGGACTGGGCTCACTGGGGATACATCTTCGGCCTGCTTTCGCTGGCCGCCATCTTTACCCCGCTGGGCCACAACGCGCTCGGAGGCCGCCGCTGGATCAAGGCCGGCCCAATCACGTTTCAGCCCTCCGAATTCGTCAAGTTCATGCTCTTGCTGATCGTGGCCCGCTACTTTGCCAATCTCGGCGGACGCTACCTGACGTGGAAGGACATCTTCAAGGCTTTCGCGATGGTGGGCATTCCCATGCTGCTGGTCATGAAGCAGCCGGATATGGGAACCACCCTCACCTACACGCCGATTCTCATTGCCGGCCTCTTTCTGGGTGGGATCAATGTGCGTCAGGGCCTGATTCTGCTATTGACCGGAGCCGTGCTGGTGGGCGGCGTATGGTCGAGCGGCAAGCTGCTCAAGCCATATCAAAAAGACCGTTTGACCAGCTTCATCAACCCTGACACAGACCCTCTCGGGAAAGGCTACCAGGTCAAACAGTCGCTAATCGCCGTGGGCTCCGGGGGCATCTGGGGCAAGGGCTCGGAAAAAGGCAGCCAGACGCAGGGATATTTCCTGCCCATTCCCTACACGGACTTCATCTTTGCCGCGCTCAGCGAGGAGCACGGCTTTGTGGGCGCGATTCTTGTCCTGCTGCTATACTTTCTCGTATTGATGCGTTTGATTCAAAACGCTCAAACAGCCGCCGACCTGCCCGGTTCTCTCATTATCATGGGGATCGTGGCTGTGTTGACCTTCCAGATCGCGGTCAATGTTGGCATGGTCATCGGGCTGATGCCCGTCACCGGAATCCCTTTACCTTTAATGAGTTACGGTGGATCTTCGGTGTTGTTTACGTTCCTGGCGCTGGGCGTGGCAATGAATGTCCGCATGCGCCGGTTCGTCAACTGACGCGTCTCTTCAAGTGTAGACGTCGTCGGGAAAAGGTTTCGTTGCGTGTGCGGCCCGGGGACGAGTTTAACAGCGTTTTCTGACTGTAAGAGCAAGATTTTTCAAGTATTTCGCCGGCTTGGTCCCGATGGATCGCGTTCGGCAGGATTGGGTTTATGAACACCGAGAGACGGGAGAACCGCTCTGCTCCGAAGACCGAAACCGGTCGCCGGAGCCTGCGGTACGGCTCGCGGCTTGCACAATGCAAGGATCGCGCAAACCGATCGGAACAAGCGAACGCAGTTTCACCCCCCCGGGTCTTCCCCGCGTGCGCGTCCGGTCAAACGGCCAGTCCGGCAGATTTGCCGGTTCTAGCCGCCCCAAGCTCTCAGCAACAGGATGACCGTCACCAGCAGCTCGTTCGGCCTCTTTGCCCTGGTTCGCCGCCTTTAAGGCAGGCAGCCGCACCGAGGCCGTTCCTCGATCGCCTTATCGGCTTTTCGGCCGTCCCCTTCCCTGCCTTCTTCGCGCGACTCCATCGAACCTTGCCGCATGTACCGGCTGCCTGCCGCGTTTCCCCAGCGACAAAGACCTGTCGCCTGGGGCCCCAATGCGGCCGTCGCCGCCGGACGGAAAGGTACGATGGCAAAAGAAATTTGCATTTCCAGCACGCCGCATGAAACGCGGCTTGCGATTTTAGAAGACGATCAACTCGCGGAAATTTATTACGAACGCGAAAACGAGTACACTCTCGCGGGTTCCGTCTACAACGGGCGGGTAACTCGGGTTCTGCCGGGCATGCAGTCGGCTTTTGTCGATCTCGGGCTGGAGCGCGATGCTTTCCTGTACGTCACCGACTTCATGGAGCTCGAAGACCAGGAAGAGACCGACGAGCTGGAGAAGGCCGCGGCCAGTGGAGCAGGCCAGGCGCCTCGCGAGGTGCGGCATCCTCACGGTATTGACCGCAACGGCGGACACCCCGAAGAGCGCGTTTCGGAGGAACGTGGAGGACGCCGGGGCGAAAGACGGCGTGAACCCCGGCAGGAGCGCCATGCGCCCGAAGAAGCCCCGACAGAGGCATTGACGGGGGAACCTGCGAGTGTTCCCGTGCCGGCAGAGACGCAACTGGAACAGGAAGTTCCCGGTGGGCGCCGGTGGCGCGGACGGCGTCGGCGCCGCGGGGGACGGGGACAAGGCCTTGCGCCCGCAGCGGCTGCCCAAACCGAGCCTGGCGTTGCCGAGTCGCTCGAAACCGTCGAGTTTGAAGAGGGGCCGCGGGCGCACGAGGCCCCGCCTGCACCACATGCGCACCAGGCTCCGGATGTTCACCCGCACCAGGCTCCGGCTGCACTTGTGCTGCCCGGCGAATCGCTTTCGAAATACGGGCGCGCGCATGTGGCCGAGACGCCAAAATCGGCCCCGGAGACGGCTGCTCCACGCCACATGTCGAGACCTTCCACGCTGGTGGAAGCTCCCCTCACTTGGGATGGCAGCGGCCTGTTGCCCGGAGAATCACTTTCGCGGCACCGTTCGCGCCAGGCTGAAACCGAAGAGGTCAATGCGCCGGCCGAGCCCGAAGAGGCTGTGGCGGGGCAAGAGGTCGAAATCTCCGCGGTGCCGAAAGTGGATGCGGCGACAGAGCGGACGGTTGACGAAGAGCGCCAGGAGACCAGGGCGTCATTTTACGAAGCGGAAACCGGAATAGAAGAGCCGGCGGAGACAGCTCTCGAGTTCGAAGAGGAGAGCCTGGATGCAGACGCATTCAATGAGCTCTCAGAGGAAGACGCACCCGTGCTCGAAGCCGCCGAGGCCGGGACTCCAGCCGAGGACGAATTCGAGGAGACGACGGATTTTGCTCCGGCGGAATCTGAAGACGCTGCGGCCGGTCCGGTCTCTTCGGCGAAGGGTTTGCCGGAACCAAAGGAGACCGAAGCGTCAGCATCGCACCGTGTCGATCCTTCCTCGTCGACGGGCTTCCGGCTGTTCGGCTTTGGCGGAAAAAAGAAAAAGGAGCAGGAGGCAGCCGGTCCATCAACGGCGAAAGCGGCGATTGCCGCTCTGGTTTCAACCTACGCGCCTGGCGAAGGCCTCGTGGAAGAGGAAGTGATCGAAGGCGAAGAGTTTGACGCGCCCCATGCGCGCCGCCACAAGCCCGAGGCGCACGACCAGGATATTTACGAAGAGGAGACGCTGCCCTCTAAGATACGTTCCAGCGATTTCGGCGAAATGTTTCAGGAGGCACACCTCGATCACCGTATCCAGCGCAATCTGGACGAGCCGAACGGCGAGGAAGAAGAGGAAGAGATTGCCGAAGAAGAAGCGATGCCGGCGGGCGCGCCGCCGGTGCGCGGCCGCCAACGCCGCGAGCGCGGGCAGCGTGGGCGCGGGCCGCAACGCCGCGGCCCTTCGCGCCGCTCAGCACAGACCTCGGATCTGCCCATCATCTCGGACCTCCTCAAGCCGGGCCAGGAGATCCTGGTGCAGATCGCCAAAGAGCCGATCGCCAAGAAAGGTGCGCGCATCACCAGCCACATCGCACTCCCCGGACGCTTCCTGGTCTTCATGCCGACCGTGAGCCACGTGGGCGTGAGCCGCAAGATTGCCTCCGACGAGGAGCGCCATCGTTTGAAGCGCATACTGCTGCACGAGCGCAGCGACGCTTCTGGTGGATTCATTGTGAGGACCGCGGCTGAAGGCGCGTCGGAAGAGGAGCTGCGCGCCGATCTGCGCTTCCTGATGAATCTGTGGGGCGACATCAAGCAGCGCTCCGAATCGTCGAAGTCGCCAGCCTTGATCTACCACGATTTGTCGCTCATCGAGCGCATCCTGCGCGACCAGGTGAGCGCCAACTTCTCTAACATCTGGGTCGACTCGGAAGCCGACTACGAACGCATTGTGCGCTTCCTCAACCACTTCTCGCCCTCGCTGGTGCGCCGCGTCAAGCTCTATACCAAGGAGACGCCGCTCTTCGAGCACTTCGGTATCGAAGAGGAAATCTCGAAGGCGCTGCGTTCGAAGGTGTGGCTCAAATCCGGCGGCTCGATCGTCATCAACCAGACCGAGGCGCTGGTGGCCATCGACATCAACACCGGCAAATACGTGGGCAAATCGGCGCGGCTCGAAGACACGATTTTGAAGACCAATCTCGACGCGGTACCCGAAATCGTGCGCCAGATCCGTCTTCGCGACCTGGGCGGCATCATCGTAATCGACTTCATCGACATGGACGAGCGCAAGAACCGCTTCAAAGTGATGGCCGCCCTCGAAGAGGCATTGAAGAGCGACCGCGCACCCACCAAGGTGCTGCAGTTCAATGATTTCGGCCTGGTGGCAATCACGCGCAAGCGCGTGAAGCAGTCCCTCGAGCGGACGCTGAGCGTTCCCTGCCCCACCTGCCAGGCCACCGGCATGGTCAAGAGCCCGACCACCGTCTGCAACGAAATTTACGTGGAGATGCGCAAGATGCGGAAGCACTTTGAGCAGCCCGAAATCATGCTGCGCGTGCATCCCGAGACGGTAAAGGTGCTCAAGAGCAACAACGCCCGCTGGCTGAACGAATTCGAGGAGTTGACCCGGAAGAATCTTCTGCTCAAAAGCGATCCCACGCTCCATCCCGAGCAGTTCGACATACAAGGCTAGCGGAATTAGCGGGGTTAGCCGAGCTGGCAAGTTTGGGAAGGCCGGAGGAGTTGCTCTGGCCTTTTTCCTTGCTTTTTTGTCTCACCCTGCAGGAGGTGCCGGCCGGCGCAAGCAACCTTCCGGCCGCTTTCTGTGTCTAACCATGTCGAATGGGCTCTGTGTAGTCTCCCGGATTTTGAAGAAAATCTTTCCCTAGAGGTACATGCCATGACATTCCTCCCTCGGGTACCCCTGGCTCTGTGTGCGGGTGTATTTACGGCTGCGGTTTTGCTGGCAGCCGGTGTTGCCAATGGGCAGTCTCCTTTTGCCCATAACTCTTCCAGTTCGTCCACCTATTCATCCAGCCAGTCCGGACTGACACAGCTTGCCAGCCTTGCCTTGCCCGAGGCCCCGGCGCCATCCGCCGCGGCAAGGGCAGGATCGGCTGCGGGCCAGTACGGGAGCGGTGGAGGGAATAGCGGGAACGGCAATGGGCCGTGGCACAGCCTCGCGTTCGAGGTCAGTGGAGGCGTCAACGCCCCAGCCGGCGACAAGACTTACATCACCTGGGGCGGGCAGT
>Ga0335078_10013047_pt1 | contig 12317 bp, 10 predicted proteins | sample Lox_Sample_32_FD_206711 | JGI IMG/M metagenome (GOLD analysis project Ga0335078, IMG submission 206711) | Soil microbial communities from Loxahatchee National Wildlife Refuge, Florida, United States - Lox_Sample_3.2 | ecosystem: Environmental > Terrestrial > Soil > Wetlands | place: USA... | reverse complement strand
GAGCTCAGTGGCCCCGGAATGCCTCTTCCAGCCACCACGAGCCCTGGTCGGCGGTGACCTTCGCGTCGATGACCAGCGGTTGCTGCCGCGGCCCGGCCCGCCAGGCCCGCACCGGGTCCAGGTCGGCCGGGCCACGGACGGTCACCCCGGCGCAGCCGAACCCGCGGCCGATCTCCGCGATGTCGGCGGGCGGGAACTGGACGATGTCCAGCGGGTGGCCGTCCGGACCGAAATGGTGCACTTCCGCCCCGTAGGCCTCGTCATCGTAGACCACGATCAGCATGGGCAGCCCGAGCCGGACCACCGTCTCCACCTCGCTGACCCCCATCAGCATGCCGCCGTCGCCGAGTGCGGCCACTGGCAGCCGGTCCGGCCGGGCGATGGCGGCGCCGATCGCTGAGCCCAGGCCCAGCCCGACCGCCTGGTAGGCCTGGGTGAAGCAGAACCCGGCCTCGTCCGGCACGGACAGGTACATGCTCGGGTACCCCATGAAGTTCCCCGAGTCCACGCACACCGTCCGCTCCGCCGGGAGCAGCTCATCCAGGGCGATGCTCAGCGTCCGCGGGTCGATCCGGCCGCCGCCGGTCCCGTCCGGGTATGGCACCGAGCGCCACCGGGCTTCGCGGGCGATCCGGTCCCGCACTTCATCGGTGCGGTAGCCGTGGCCGCTGCCGAACCGCTCGCCCAGCGCGGCGTGCGCGGCCCGGGCCGTCTCGGCCACGTCGCCCAGCACCCCGAGCTGCACCGGGCGGTGCGCGCCGATCGCCGCCGGGTCGTCATCCACCTGCACGACCGTGGTTTCCGGGCCGATCAGGTGGCCGTGCCGCATGGTCCACATGTTCAGCGAGCAGCCCCAGCCAACGATCAGGTCGGCCTCGCTGATCAGCTCGGCGGCCAGCGGCGAGGCGAACCCGCCGCTCACGTCCAGGTCCCAGGGACTGCCGCGGAACAAGCCTTTGGCCGCGGCCGATGTGGCCAGCAGCGCGCCACAGGCCGCGGCGAGTTCCGCCAGGCCCGGCCCGGCCCGGGCCACCCGGGCGCCGCGGCCGGCCACGAATACTGGCCGCCGGCCCCGGGCCAGCGCGGCGGCCAGCGCGTCGGCCGCGTCCGCGGCCGGGGCAGCGGGGCCGAGCACCGGCAGCGCGGGCGGCGGCGGCCGGCCGCACTCGCCGGCCTGCACGTCCAGCGGCATGGCCAGGACCACCGTGCGCCGCTGCCGGGTCGCGGTCTGGTAGGCCCGCGCAGTGTCCGCGGCGGCCGAGGCGGGGGAGTGCAGCCGCTCTGGCACCGCGCCCACCGCCGCGGCCAGGGCCGTCACGTCGATGCGGAAGTTGGAGGACACGGCCGGGCCGGCCACGTCGGCCGCCAGCACCAGCAGCGGGGTCCGGCTCTTGGCCGCCTCGGTGATGCCGGTCATCGCATTAGTCACCCCGGGGCCCTGGTGCACGGTGAGCAGCCCGGTCCGGGCGGCCGTCCGGGCCCAGCCGTCGGCCATGCACGCCGCGCCGCCCTCGTGCCGCGCCGCGTAGAACCTGGCTCCCTGGCTGATCAGGGCGTTGGTGACGTGGAAATTCCCGCTGCCGACCACGCCGAACAGGGTGTCCGCGCCCAGCCCGGCCAGCGTCGCGGCGACCGCCTCGGTGACCCGCATCAGGGCCGCTCGACCAGGGCCAGGGCGCGGCACGGGCTGCCCGAGCCGCCGCTGATCGGCAGCGGGCCGGCCAGCAGCACCGCGCCGCGGGCCGGCAGCCGGGCCAGGTTCTGCAGCTGGGTGAGCCCGTACTTGCCCGCCCCGAGCAGTGCCGCGTGGCACGGGAACGGCGGGTCGAAAGAGTGCGCCGCGCCGGCGTCCGTGCCCACCGTCTCCACGCCCAGCCCGATCAGCTCATCCCGGCTGGCCAGCCACTGCGCGCAGGCCACCGAGATGCCCGGGGTGTGCGGGCCGGTCTCGTTCGCGTTCAGGAACGCCTGCTGGCTCGACGAACGAGCGTCCCAGCCGGTCCGGTACAGCAGCCAGCCCCCCGCGGGCAGCGGGCCGTTGTCGGCTTCCCACTGCCTGACGTGCTCGATCTCCAGCAGGAAGTCCGGGTCGGCGGCGGCCTGCGCGGCGAAGTCGAGGACCACCGCGGGGGCGATCAGCCGGCCCGCCGGGACCTGCGCGACGTCCTCGCCGCCGGCGCCGGTGACCCAGTGCACGGGCGCGTCAAAGTGCGTCCCGGTGTGCTCCCCGGTGCTGATGTCGTTCCAGTACCACGCGGGGCCGCGGTCGTCATACCGGCTGATCTCGTGCAGCGCGAATGTCGCAGTATTACCGAACGGCTCCGGCAGCCTGATCACTGGCGTCTGGTCGGACAGCGGTGCGGTGAGGTCGATAACTTCGATGCGGCCGTCCCCGATTGCCCCGGTCAGGTCACTCAGCACGGACATGCGGACTCCCGTCGTGATCGGGCTGGATGCGGCCCTGCCGTTGTACCACCACGGCCGTTACCACCCTGACGGGTCAGAGCGGGGCGACGGCGGGGATGACCTCGCGGCCGATGATCTCCAGCGGGGTGTAGTCCCAGACGTTGGCCACCCCACCGATCGCGGTGCTGAACCCCATCGCGGCCAGCCGGCCCAGCTGGTCCACCACTTCGGCGGCCTTCTCGCCCCTGGGCCCGACGTCGAACAGGAAGTAGCAGGTCTTCTCGATCTCGTCGTAGTCCCGGCCGACCGCCTCACAGTGCCCGCGCAGCACGTCCAGTTTGCGGGCCAGATCGGGCCCGGGGAACAGGTTGCAGGCCTGGGCGTACTGGGCGACCAGCCGGAGCGTCTTCTTCTCGCCCGACCCGCCAATCAGGATCGGCGGGTGCGGCTCGTGCAGCGCCTGCGGCGAGTTGAGCGGGCGCTCCAGCTGGTAGTGCCGGCCCCGGTAGGGAGCCTCGTCCCCGCGCCACATCTGCAGGCAGATCTGCAGCGTCTCTTCCAGCCGCTCGAACCGTTCGGCCACCGGCGGGAACGGGATGCCGAGCCCGCGGGACTCCTCGTCGTTCCAGGCCGCCCCGATGCCGAGCCAGGCCCGGCCGCCGGACAGCACGTCGAGGGTGGTGACGATCTTCGCGAGGATCCCGGGGTGGCGGTAGGTCACGCCGGTGACCAGCGTCAGCAGCCTGGCCCGCGAGGTGTGTGCGGCCAGGTAGCCGAGCGTGGTGTAGGCCTCCAGCATTGGCTGCTCGGCCGGGCCGATGGCGCCAATCTGGAAGAAGTGGTCCATCACCGCGAGGAACTCGAAACCCGCGTCATCCGCGGTGCGGGCCACCGTGGCCAGGTCTGTGCCGAGCCGGGCTGGCCCAGCCGGCGTGGTGAAGTCAGGGATCTGCAGTCCGATCTTCACGTGCCACCTCCGGCACGGACTCTACATCCTGGGCCAGGCCGGCCGGTCCGCGGCCGGCCTGGGCTCGGTGGCACCCGCCGTCGCGCAGAATGGGGACATGAACGGACCGGTGGTGAAGGCGCTGACCCTGGTGACGGACGATGGGGTCGCCATCGACACCGTGCACCTGCCGGGCGATCGCGGCGTGGCCTTCGTGCTGGCGCATGGGTTCACCCTGTCCTGGCAGCACGGCGCCGTCTGGAAGGTGGCCAGCCGGCTCCGTGCGGCGGGCGGCGTGGTCAGCTTCGACTTCCGCGGCCACGGGCGGTCCGGCGGCCTGTCCACGCTGGGCGACCGGGAGATCAAGGACCTGGATGTGGCCGTGCGGTACGCCCGCGAGCTGGGCTACCGCCAGGTCGCTGTCATCGGGTTCTCGATGGGCGCCTCGGTGGTGCTGCGCTATGCCGGGCTGGTCGGCGGGGTGGACGCCGTTGTGTCGGTCAGCGGGCCGGGGCACTGGTACTACCGCGGCACGGTGCCGATGCGCCGGGTGCACTGGGCCGTGGAGCGCCGCCTGGGCCGCGCCATCACCAGGACCTGGCTGAAGACCCGGATCAGCCCGGCTGGGTGGAACCCGGTGCCGATGCCGCCGGATGAGGCGGCCGCGCTGATCTCACCCATCCCGCTGCTGATCGTGCACGGCGACCAGGATGTGTACTTCCCGGTCGGCCACGGCCAGCGGCTGTACCACGCCGCCCAGCAGCCCAAGGAGCTGTGGATCGAGCCGGGGTTCGGGCACGCGGAGTCTGCCGCCACCGGCCCGCTGCTGGACCGGATCGCCGGCTGGGTAGCAGACCACGCGCTGGCCCCCGGTGCCGTTTCCGGTGTCGGGGCTGAAGAACTGCCCTGACACCGGAGCCGCCATCGCCGCCAGCCGGCCGGCCGCCGGGCCGGCGGGTGGCCGGCGGCCCGGCGGCGGGCGCTGTGCTACCCGGAGAAGGTGCTGGCCGGCTGGCCGGCCACGCCGCCGAACCGGGTCCGCAGCACGTGCCCGGCCAGGGGTTCCGCGGCCCGCTGCGCCTCAGTCATGTCCTGCCACGCCGTGGTGACGTACAGATCAGCGAGATCCGGGCCGCCGAACGCCGGGCAGGACGGCTGGGACACTGGCACCGGCAGCTCGGCGAGCAGCTCCCCGGCCGGGGAGTACCGGCGCACCATGTGGCCGGCCCAGAAGGCCACCCACAGGCACCCTTCGGCGTCCACCACCAGGCCGTCCGGGATGCCGTGCCCGGCTGGTGGCTGGACCAGGTCTCGCGCCGGGCCGACCGTGCCGGAGGCCAGGTCGCACGGGAAGGCGCGGATCCGCGGCCGGGGCTCGCCCGAGTCGATGAAGTAGAACGTGCTGCCGTCCAGGCTCCAGCCCAGCCCGTTCGACTCGGTCACCCCGGCCAGCACGGTCGTGATGCGGCCGTCCGGGTCCAGCCGGTACAGCGCGCCGGCCCCGGGCCGGCGGCCCGCGGTGACGGTGCCGGCCCAGAACCGGCCGGCCGGATCGCAGGCGCCGTCATTGAACCGGGCTGCGGCCACCATCCCCGGTGGCCGCAGTGGGCCGCCGGCTGCCTGGCCGTCCGGGCCGACCAGCCGGAACCCGTCGGCAGCGGCCAGCACGTAGCCCCCGCCCGGCTCGCCCGCCCGCCGTGCTGCCCGCGGGGCGGCCGCGCCGACGGCGATCCCGGCGCTGTGGAACACCTCGTCACCCTCGCCAGGCCGGTACCGGTGCAGCTGGCCGGCCAGGATGTCCACCCAGCCCAGGCAGCCGGCCGCCACGTCCCAGAACGGCCGCTCGCCCAGCTCGGCCCGGGCCGGCACGGCCACCTGCCAGTCGACCGCTGACTCCACCATCCCAGCCACCCCAACCCCAGAGTCCTGCCGCACCGTGATCACGACCGTATAGCGCACCGGGCGGCTCGCGCCAAGACCCGGGCTGGTACCTAACCCACCCGGGGCTCGCTGACGCGCTCACCGCCTGATTCGGGCCACCTGCTGCCGCCTGGCATGACGGGGTACTCGCGGCTGGCCGGCGTGGGCGGTGCGGGCGGCGTGGTGGCGCGGCGCGGCTTACCATCCGGGGCGCCGAGCGCGATGCCGGTGCCGGTGATGAACACGAGCAGCAGCACCCCGGCCGGGACGGCCAGGACGGCCAGGCCCGCCGCCAGCAGCAGGTAAGCCACGCCGGAAGCGGTGATCGTGACGGCCAGCGTGATCCCGGTGTACCGCAGCCACCGGGGCAGCGCCCCGGAGGCGGCACCGGCCAGGCCGAGAATGGCCAGCGCGAGCATCTTGACACCATCCAGCCGGTTTACCGCGTCGTACAGCGCGTCCGCGGGGCCGGCTGTGGCCGTCTGGGCCAGGACCAGGCCGAGCACGAATTGCAGCGCCGAGACGAGCGCGGCCGCCAGGCCGGCCAGGAGTGCGGCCCGGCCGGCCGCTGCCGCTGCCGACCTGCGTGCCGCCCGGGCCAGGGCGATCGAGACAATGGCCAGCGCGGCCGCGGGCAGCCCTTCGGTAAGGGTAAATTGCCCGGCCACGGCGGTCCCGTGCCCGGCGAGCGCGGCAGTTATCTCGGCTCCGGAAGCGCTGAGCCGGGGGCTCGGCGCGGGAACGGCCAGCCCGGCTGCCCAGGACAGCGTGTACCCGATCCCGGTGATGCCAGTGACCGTGAGCAGCCGGTGCCGGGACGGGCCATGCCTGCCGGAGGGATCCATTCTCGTGTTCCTTACGTTCCTTTTGCCGCCGCCGGCAGCACCGGACCGCGGCTGCGGGCGGGCGGTCATCTGGGCCCCGGGTTCCAGCGGAAACGGCGGATGGCGACGAGCGCCCCGACAGCACCCCAGGCGAGCAGCACGCCGAGGTCTTTCCACTCGAACCCGGTGTGCTGGGCGAATGGGCCGAGCAGGGCCTGGTTGAACGGCCGCACCGGCAGCGCCCCGGCAATGCGGTTCAGCGCGGCGGAGTGAATCGGCAGGTACGTGCCGGAAATGAACAGCAGCGGGAACAACACGAGCTGCACGACAGCTGGCGCAGCTTCGGAGTTGCGGATCAGCGAGGCCACCGCCACGCCCAGCGTGCAGAAACTGGCCGCACCCAGCACGAGTGTTACCGCGATCGCCGCCCAGTGGGTGGGCAGCGGCATCCCGAAAATACTGCCGATGCCGACGATGAGCGCGACGTCTACGACGCTGACCATGATGCAGTGCGCCAGCAACCCGAGGAAATAGGCCCAGGCGGGCAGCGGCGTGGCCCGCACCCGCTTGAGGATGCCGTCCTGGCGCCGCTGGGCGAGCACGATCGCGAGCTGGCTGTAGCAGGAGCCCACCACCGAGAGCGCGGCGATGGTGGGCACGTAATACTGCAGGGCGGTCAGCCCGTAGAAGTACGAGCTCCCGCTGCCGCTGCGGAACAGCAGGCCGAAGATCGTGATGATCACTACTGGGAAGGCGAACGTGAAGAATGCGCTTTGCGGGTTCCGCCAGAAGGACAGCTGCTCGTAGCGGATCTGGTGCCACAGCAAGGCAGCATCGTGATGCGCGGCCGGGTGGGTAGCGACACTCACCGTGCGCTCCTTTCCATTACCTGCCTGTCGTGGCCGGTCAGCCGCAGGTAGACCTCTTCCAGGCTGGGCCGGTCCACGGTGAGCTGGTCGAGCACTATGCCGCGCTGCAGTGCCCAGCCGGTCAGCTGGTGCAGCGTCTGGGTTGGCTCCGTGCTCTGCACGGTGACCAGGCCATCGCCTGCCGCGCCGTGGACCGGCAGGTCAGCGGCCGCGTACCCAGCGGGCAGGGCGAAGTGGATCCGGGCCCGGGCGTGGTCGCGCCCGCCGACGGTCGATGGCGTCCCCTCGGCCACGATCTGGCCGCCAGAGATCACCGCCACCCGGTCGGCCAGCGCCTGCGCCTCGTCCATGTAGTGCGTGCTGAGCATGATGGTGGTTCCCGAGCCGCGCAGGGCGCGGACGGCGTCCCACGCTTCGTGGCGCGCGTTCGGGTCGAATCCAGTCGTCGGCTCGTCGAGGAACAGCAGTTCAGGGTTGCCGATCAGGCCAAGGGCCAGGTCGAGGCGGCGTTTCTGGCCACCGGACAGGTTCCGCACCTTCGTCCGCTCCTGCCCGGCCAGGCCGGCCACGCCGATCACCTCGCCGACGTCCCGGGGGCACGGGTAGTAGCCCGCGTTGCGGGCGACCGTCTCGCGGACCGTCAGGTAGGGCTCGACCGCGATGTCCTGGAGCACCAGCCCGATCCGCTCCCGCAGCGCCCGGCCAGCAGCCCGGTCGCCGGGGTCGGTACCGAGCACTTCGACCAGTCCCGCGTCACGGGTGCGGAAGCCCTCGAGGATCTCCAGGGTGGTGGTCTTGCCCGCGCCGTTCGGCCCGAGCAGGGCGAAGATCTCCCCGTGCTCGACGGTGAAGCTCACCCCGCCTACCGCCCGCACCGGGCCGTAACTCTTGCTGAGCCCGGCCACCACGACTGCGCTGCCGGCGGGTGATCCCGGGGCGGTCTTCAGCTGGCCGCGCTGGAGTACGGTCATTCCCTTCCTCCCGTTGGTCTGCGCTGCTGTCCGTCCGCACGCTAAGCGGGCCGCCGAGACCGGGCGTCACCCGAAGGTGGAGCCTCGGGTGGAATCTTCCTGAATCGGCCCGAAAGTGCTGCTCCGCCCCAGGCCAGCCGTCCGCACGACTCGTTCCGGGCAGTGCTCACGCCGACCGGAGGGGCGGGCTGGCCGGCCGGGCGGCACCTTCGTTCCACCCGCCGCCGCCGAAGATTCCCCTGGCCCGTCCACCTTTGAGTGACGCCGTCCGCGTCGCGGCCTCATACCGTCCAGGAATGACCTGCCCGCCGGCCCGCGGGCAGGTCATTCCACCGGGACAGGAAGGGGACATGGATGCCTGCGACACGAGCCGCCGGCGGTGCCGGCCGTCACCTCGGCATTGCCCTCATCGTCATCGCCACCGCTCAGCTGATGGTCGTGCTGGACGCGACGATCGTGAACGTCGCGCTGCCGCACATCCAGCGTGCGCTCGGCTTTTCCGGCTCTGGTCTGGAGTGGGTGGTCAACGCCTACGCGCTGGCCTTCGGCGGGCTGCTGCTGCTCGGCGGCCGCGCCGGTGACCTGCTAGGCCGGCGTCGCGTGTTCATCGCCGGGCTGCTGCTGTTCTCCGCCGCTTCGCTGGCCGGCGGCTTTGCCACCGGCCAGGCCTGGCTGCTGACCGCCCGTGCCGTCCAGGGCATCGGCGGGGCGATGATCGCGCCCACCGCCCTGGCGCTGATCGCCACCACCTTCGCCGAGGGCCCGGCCCGCAACCGGGCGATGGGCGTCTACGCCGCGATGAGCGGCGGCGGTGCGGCAGTCGGCCTGGTCGCTGGCGGCCTGCTCACCACCTACCTGTCCTGGCGGTGGGTGCTGTTCGTGAACGTGCCGATTGGCATCCTGGTCGTCGCCGCGGCGCCGTTCGTGCTCCCCGAGTCGTCCCGCCGCCGGGGCCGCTTCGACCTGCCCGGGGCAGTCATTGGCACCAGCGGGGTGGCGCTGCTGGTCTATGGCCTGTCGAACGCCAGCACCAGCCAGGCCGGCGTCTCACACTGGGCCGACACCAAGGTAGTTGCCTCGCTGGCCGCGGCCGCGGTGCTGCTGGCCGCGTTCGTGATCGTCGAGGCGCGCAGCAGGCACCCACTGATGCCACTGCGCATCCTGGCCAACCGCAACCGGTCCGGCGCCTACCTGATCATGCTGGTGCTGGCCACCGCCATGTTCGGGGTCTTCTTTTTCCTCACCATCTTCGTCCAGGACGTGCTCGGCTACAGCGCGCTCAAGGCCGGTGTGGCCTTTCTCCCGCTGGCCGGCACGATCGTCGTGGTCTCGGGGATCGTCAGCCAGTTGATCAGCCGCACTGGCGCCCGGCCGCTGATGCTGGCCGGCCCGGCGCTCACCGCCGGTGGCATGTTCTGGTTCGCCCAGATCAGTGTGCACACCACCTACCTGGCCGGGCTGCTCGGCCCGAGCCTGGTCACCGGGGCTGGCCTGGGCCTGCTGTTCGTGCCGCTGTCGCTGGTGGCGCTCGCGCACGTCCGCGACCAAGACTCCGGGCTGGCGTCCAGCCTGCTCAACACCGGCCAGCAAGTCGGCGGCGCGATCGGCCTGGCCGCCCTGGGCACCGTGGCCTGGACCGTGGTCGCCAGCAGCACCCGCAGCCAGATCGCCACGGCCACCGCGGCGGCCAGCAAGTCCGGGCACACGCTGCCGGTGAAAGCGGGCTCAGCGGTGCCCGCGTCGATCTACCACCATGCCCTCGCCGCGGGGATCTCCCGCGGTTTGCTGGTCGCTTCCGGAGTAGCACTGGCTGCGCTGATCATCGCCCTGGTGACCATCCGCGTCCGGCGCGAGGAACTGACCGGCGTCACCGCCGCAGCCGGGCCGGGGCAGCCGGCCAGCGTTGCACCGGCCATGGCACCCGCCGGTTCCTAGCGGCGGCTCCCCCCAGCAGGGCAGCCCAGTGGGCTGGCCACCGGGACCCGCCGGCCCGGCACGGAGACCGGCCGGCAGACCAGGAGGAGAACAGTCATGCAAACCGTCAAGAAGATCGCCGTGGCCGGGGCGACCGGCCGGGTTGGCCGGCACGTCGTCGAGGTGCTCCAGGCCCAGGGGCACGACGTTGTGGCGATGTCCCGTTCCGCTGGCGTGGACGTGATCACCACAGATGGGCTGGCGGATGCCCTGGCCGGGGTGGATGCCATCATCGACGCGGCCACCGGGCCCTCACCCGAGCAGGCGGCGGCCACCGAGTTCTTCACCACCGCCGCCGGTAACCTGCAGCAGGCCGGCCAGCGGGCCGGTGTGCAGCGGATGGTCGTGGTGTCCATCATCGGGATCGACCGGTTCAGCACGGGCTACAACGCGGCCAAGGTGGCCCACGAGAAGGCCATGCTGGCCGGGCCGGTCCCGGTACAGATACTGCGCGCGGCGCAGTTCCACGAGTTCGTCGGGCAGTTCGTGGAGTGGGGCCGGCAAGGCGAAGTGAGCTACGTACCGAAGATGCGTACTCAGCTGGTCGCCGCCAGGACCGTCGCCGAGGCACTGGCCGGCCTGGCCACCGGCCCCGGATCAGCGGCTGCCCCCGGGACGGCCGGCCCGCTCATCCCGGAGATCGCCGGCCCGCGGCCGGAAAACCTCACCGACATGGCCACCTTGCTTGTGGCCCGCCGCGGTGACCCGGTGAAGATCGAGGGCGTCAGCGACCCGGCCGACCCAGCCAGCGACCTCTACCAGAACGGTGCCCTGCTGCCTGGCCCGCACGCCACCCTGGCCGGACCGGCATTCGAGGAGTGGCTCGACGCCACCTCCTGAGGCGCGCCCGGCCTCGCCCGGTCAGCCGCCGCGGAATGACCAGTGATGACTACCAGCTGGTGGGCAGGGGCATGCCCTCGCTGTAGCCGGCCGCGCTCTGCACCCCGACGACCGCCCGCCGGGCCAGCTCCGCCAGGTCGGTGGCGCCCGCGTAGGTGCAGGCGCTGCGCAGCCCGGCGATGATCGCGTCGACCAGGTCCTCGACCCCGGGGCGCCGCTGGTCCAGGTACATCCGGGCGGTGGAGATACCTTCCTCGAACAGCTCCTTGCGGGCCCGGTCGAACGCCGAATCGGAAGCGCTGCGCAGCCGCACGGCGCGGGCTGAGGCCATGCCGAAGCTCTCCTTGTACAGCTGGCCGTCCGGGTCACGGAACGCGTCCCCGGGCGACTCGTAGGTACCCGCGAACCAGGACCCGATCATCACGTTGGACGCGCCAGCGGCCAGCGCCAGCGCGACATCCCGGGGATGACGGATCCCACCGTCGGCCCAGACGTGCGCGCCCAGCCGGCCGGCCTCGGCCGCGCATTCCGCCGTCGCGCTGAACTGCGGCCGGCCCACCCCGGTCATCATCCGGGTGGTGCACATCGCGCCCGGCCCGACACCGACCTTCACGATGTCGGCGCCCGCGGCCACCAGATCGGCGACACCCGCCGCGGTGACCACGTTCCCGGCGGCCACCGGGACCTGCGGGGCCAGGCCCCGGACCGCGCGCAGCGCGCTGAGCATCTTGTCCTGGTGGCCGTGTGCGGTGTCCACCACCAGCAGATCGACCCCCGCGTCCAGCAGCAGCTTGGCCTTGGCCGCCACATCGCCATTGATGCCCAGGGCGGCCCCGACCCGCAGCCGGCCGGTGGCGTCGGTGGCCGGCTCATACAGCGTGGCGCGCAGCGCGCCGGTCCGGGTCAGGATGCCGACACACCGGCCCGCCTCGTCCACCACCGGCGCCAGCCGGTGCCGGCCGTCGTGCAGCACGGTGAAGGCATGCTGCGGGTCGGTGCCGGCCGGCAGCGTCAGCAGCTCGGCCGACATGACCTGGCTGAGCTGGGTGAACCGGTCCACGCCGATGCAGTCCGACTCGGTCACCACGCCGACCGGCCGGCCGTTCTCGATCACCACGACGGCGCCGTGCGCCCGCTTGGGCAGCAGCCCGAGCGCCTCGCCCGTCGTGTCGGACGGGGCCAGCGTGATCGGTGTGTCGTGCACCAGGTGCCGGCTCTTGACCCAGGACACCACGTCGGCGACCACGTCGGCCGGGATGTCCTGGGGCAGGATGGCCAGGCCACCGCGGCGGGCGATGGTCTCGGCCATCCGGCGCCCGGAGACCGCGGTCATGTTGGCCACCACGATGGGGATGGTCGTCCCGCTGCCGTCCCGGGTGGCCAGCGACACGTCCAGCCTGGACTCCACCGCGGAGCGGACCGGGACCAGGAAGACGTCGCTGTAGGTGAGGTCGTGAGCAGGCACCTGCCCGGTGAGGAATCGCACTCCTCGATTGTGCCCGCCGCGGCGCACTGCCCTCGTCAGCCCGGGCCATCCGGCTCGTCCTGCGACAGCATGGCCTCCTCG
>Ga0335078_10013046_pt1 | contig 12318 bp, 12 predicted proteins | sample Lox_Sample_32_FD_206711 | JGI IMG/M metagenome (GOLD analysis project Ga0335078, IMG submission 206711) | Soil microbial communities from Loxahatchee National Wildlife Refuge, Florida, United States - Lox_Sample_3.2 | ecosystem: Environmental > Terrestrial > Soil > Wetlands | place: USA... | reverse complement strand
CGGGTTTGCTTGAGAGCGTCATTGATCAGGCTCATACGTGGATGTCTCCTTCCAGTTCGCGGATGGCTCGGTTGACCATCCGGTAGTTGATACGTTCGGACTGTTCCACAAAGCCGGCCAGCAGGGCCTTGTCACACACGGCATTGACCAGCCGTGGAATGCCGCCGCTGTAATGGAAGATGCGCCAGAACGCGGGTTGCGTGAATTGCGGTGTGGCATCCGCACCGGCCAGCTCCAGCCGGTGCAGGACGTATTGGCCGACCTCGGTGCGGGTCAGGGGCGCCAGGTGATAACGCACCGTGATGCGCTGGCGGAGTTGCCGGAGGCGCGGATTGTTAAGTCGGTCACGCAATTCAGGCTGGCCGAGCAAAACGATCTGCAACAGTTTGCGGTCGTCCAGTTCGATGTTGGACAACAGCCGCACCTGTTCCAGCAGGTCATCGGTCAAATCCTGCGCTTCGTCGATGATGAGGACGCAATCCCTGCCGTTTTGCGCCTGACGGAGCAGATGCTCATTGATGGTCGCGATCGTTTCCAGACGGTCGCGGCCCGTCACGTTCAGTCCGAACTCGGCGGCGATGGCCCGCACCAGTTCCTCCGCGCTCATGACGGGATTGAGAATCAGCGCGGTGGAGAACTGGTCGTCCAGCTGTTCGAGCAGCGCACGGCACAGCGTCGTCTTGCCCGCGCCGACCTCGCCGGTCAGCTGGACGAAGCCTTTGCGCTCGCGGATGCCGTAGAGCAAATGGTTGATCGCCTCGCGATGTTTTGTGCTGTGAAACAGGAAACGCGGGTTCGGGCTGATGTCGAACGGCGCCTGCGTCAGGCCATAATAATCCAGATACATGCCCGGTTATCAGCAGAAACCGTGCTCACCGGGAGAGGATATTTAACATTAAAAACCGGGCTAATTGCGCAGAATCCGGCGCACCGCATCCACCAGGGCCTCCGCCTCCGCCGGCGTGCCAATCGTGATGCGCAGCTGTTTCTTTACTCCGGAAAAATTGAACCAGCGGACGAGGATTTTCTGCGTGCGCAACTTGTGTTGCCATTCGCGCGCGGTAAATCGCACCGGCTGGACAAAGATAAAATTCGTCCGGCTGGGGAATACCCGGAAACCCAGCTTCGTCAATTCGCGGCTTAACCACCCACGCGTGGCGATGATCTTTTTGAAATTGGCACGGTAGTATTTCAAATCGCTTAGCGTCGCCACGGCACCAACCTGGCCGAGGCCGTTGACGTTGTAGCTGTCGCGGATCTTGTGCAGCGCGGCGATGAGATCGGAGTGGCCGACAAAATAACCCACGCGCTGGAAGCAGAGCGAGTAGGCCTTGGAAAATGTCCGCGCCACGAGGACGTGCGGATATTTCAGCGCGAGCCGCATCGCGTTTTCCTCCGCAAAATCGACGTAGGCCTCGTCCAAAATCACGACGCCCATCTGCGCGCGACAAAGCTTCTCGAGTTCCGACGTTTGGTAACCGCGCCCGCTCGGCGCATTCGGCGTCGTGACGTAAGTCAGTGCCGCGTCGAACTTCCAGGCGCCGCCGCGTTTCAACTCGGTTACGGTCGGCAGGCTGAAATCCGGTTTGAGCGGCACGGGATTTTTTCGGGCGCCGTGAATATCCGCCAGCACCGGATACAGCGAATAACTGGGCGTTAAGTATTGCACCGTCGCAAATCGCAGCGGCGTCCTGGCAGAGCGCCGGTATCCTTCACTCGACCTTTTAGATGGGGGCGTCCCGCCGAACGCTGCTGCGGGTTCAACGAAACACCGCGTTGCCAGCGCCAGCAACTCATCTGAACCGTTGCCTACAATGATGTTGTCTCCATGACACGCGTGCAGCTTCGCCAGTTTCTCGCGTAACCCTTGTGCCGCCGGACTGGGATATAGCCGCAGCCGGCCGTCCGCTGCCGCCTTGACCGCCGCCAGGACCTTCGGCGATGGCGGATAAGGATTCTCGTTCGTATTGAGCTTGATCAAGCCCCTGATCTTCGGCTGTTCGCCGTAGACATAAGGGTGCAACTCGCGCACCAGCGGGCGGATCAATCGTTTCGGGATTTTCATTTAGCGGAACGAATTTCGGCAGAACGTCCATGAGCCCCCAACCCTTCAAGTTCGGCGAATTTTTTCACGGCGGGCAGCGCTTTTTTGAGCGAGGCACGATTGTACTCCACCACGCTGGTGCGGCGTTGGAATTGGTCGACGGTCAAGCCGGCAAACGACGCGCCCGCGCCGCCGGTCGGCAGGGTGTGGCTCGGCCCGGCCACGTAATCGCCCAACACCGTCGGCGACCACGGACCGAGGAAGATTGCGCCGGCCGTCAGGATGCCCTCGGAAACCTTGCGCGGATGGCGCGTCATGACTTCGCAATGCTCCGGCGCGAGCCGGTTGGCCAGCGCCACACCGTCATCAAGCGACTTCACCTGAATCAGCCAGCCGTTGCTTTGCAGGGCGCGCTGGATGAATTCCCGCCGCGCCAGCTGCGGCATTTGTTTTGCAATTTCGGCTTCGACCACCCTTAAAAACCTGGCCGAGGTGGTCACGAGCCAGACGCGTTCGTGGCCGGAACCATGCTCGGCCTGGGCCAGCATATCAGCGGCAATGAATCCCGGATTGGCGGTGTCGTCTGCCAGCACGAGCAGTTCGCTGGGGCCGGGCAGCAAATCAATCGCCACATGACCCACGAGCAGGCGTTTCGCGGCGACGACATAGGCGTTACCGGGACCGAAAATTTTCCGAACCCGGCGGATGGTCTTAGTGCCGTAAGCCAGCGCCGCGATCGCTTGTGCCCCGCCGACGCGGTAAATTTCCGTCGCCCCGGCGGCGCGGGCGGCGAAGAGCAGCGCAGGATTGATCGAACCGTCCTCGCCGCACGGCGTGCAGACAACAATTTCCGGGCAGCCGGCGACCCTGGCCAGCGTGATAGTCATCAAGGCTGTCGAGACCAGTGGCGCCGTGCCGCCGGGGATGTAGACGCCCACACGTTGGAAGGGATCAAATTTTTCGCCCACGCTCGCACCGTGCGAGTTTTTCGTCTGCCAGTTCTTGCGCAACGATTTTTTCGCGAAGTCCGCAATGTTTTTTTCCGCTTCTGCCACCGCCGCACGCCAGGATTCGTCCGCCTTGAGCGACGCGGTCATGAGTTCGGCCTGGGTCACGGCGAGTTGTTCGGTGGTCAGCTTCGCCCCATCATATTTTTCCGTGAACTCCAGCAGCGCGTCGTCGCCACGCTCATAAACGTCGAGCAGGATGGCGCGCGTGCGCTGTTCGATTTCCGGGTCGAACAGGCTGGAGGCGGCGGTCAGTTCACGGAGCCGGCCGGCAAAATTCGCATCGGTATGGCGAATCACTTTCATACCGGAACAGGCTAGAACAAAGTGAAGAAAGAAGGAAGCAGATTGAACAGGGAAGGGACGGCACCTGGCAGTTTTGGTCAAAAAATATTCCTTGCGGGAGCAAGAAATTGTTTTTTCCGGCGGCTGGTTTGTCGTAAACTGTGGCTTGCATGGCACGCAATCCCATCATTGCCGCCCTGGATGTGCCGACGGCCGAGGCCGCCCTGGAGCTGGCCCAGAAAATTGCGCCGGTGGTTGGGGCCTTCAAAATCGGGAGTGAACTGTTCACTGCCGCCGGCCCGGATATCGTTCGCCGGATTCGCGCAACGGGCGCGGCGGTGTTCCTGGATTTGAAATTCCACGACATCCCGAACACGGTGGCCGGGGCGGTGGCTTCCGCGGTACGGCTGGACGTGCAAATGCTCACCGTTCACGCGGCGGGTGGCGTGGATATGCTCAAGGCCGCCGAGCAGTCAGCCCAGGAAACCGCCTGGGAACTCGGCCATGCGCCACCGCTCGTGCTGGGCGTGACCGTGTTGACGAGCCTGGACAGCCAGGCGTTGAGCCAGATCGGTCTCGACCCGAATGTCGGCCGCCAGGTGCGCCGGCTGGCCAATATGGCCACGCAGGCCGGATTGCGCGGTCTCGTTTGTTCGCCGCTGGAAGTGGCCGAAATCCGTCAAATGTTGACCGCCGGCATACAACTGGTCACTCCCGGCGTCCGGTTTGACGCCCAGCCCGCCGATGACCAAAAGCGCACACTCAGTCCGCGGGAAGCCATTGCGGCCGGGGCGAACTGGCTGGTGATTGGCCGCCCCATTTACGCCGCGCCCGACCCCCGCGCCGCGGCGGAGAAAATTCTGGAATCACTCACACAGGTCAGGCATCTGGTTTGACCTGGGCTGCGAAGCCGGTGCCGGCGAAATTCCCGTCCCGCCGGCGGCTGTCGGTTAGCCGGCAAACTTCTTTGCCGCGATGCTGGCGTTGTGGCCGCCGAAACCGAAGGAGTTGTTGATGACGGCATTGATTTTCACCTCGCGCGCCGTGTTGGGCACATAATCCAAATCGCATTCCGGATCGGGCACCTGATAATTGATGGTCGGCGGGGCAACGCCCTGCTTGATGGCCAGCGCGCAGGCGGCCATTTCCACCGCGCCCGCGGCGCCGAGCATGTGGCCGGTGGCGCCCTTGGTGGAACTGACGGCGATTTTTTTGGCGCGGTCGCCAAAGACGGTCTTGATGGCCTGGGTTTCGCAGACATCGCCCTGCGGCGTGCTGGTACCGTGGGCGTTGATGTAAGAAACGTCCTCGAGGTTCAACCCCCCGTTGTTCAAGGCCATCTTCATGCAACGCACCGCCCCTTCACCCTCCGGGGCCGGCGCGGTCAAATGATACGCATCGGCCGTGTTCCCGTACCCGACAATTTCACAATAAATTTTCGCGCCGCGTTTTTTGGCATGTTCCAATTCCTCGAGCGCAATCACCCCTGCGCCTTCGCCCATGATGAAGCCGTCGCGTTCCTTGTCGAAGGGGCGGGAGGCATGCCGGGGATCATCGTTGCGCCGGCTCATGGCTTTCATGGCGCAAAAGCCGCCGATGCCGATGGGGACGATGGCCGCCTCCGCGCCGCCGGCAAACATGATCCGCGCGTCGCCCATTTTGATGGCACGCCAGGCTTCGCCGATGGCGTGGTTGGCGGTGGCACAGGCCGAACAGGTGGCAAAGTTCGGGCCGCGCAAATTATAGAACATGGAGAACAAACCCGAAGCCATGTTGCTGATCAGCATCGGAATCATGAACGGCGACAACCGACCCGGCCCGCGGTCGCGCAAAATCTCGAGCTGTCCGGTGGTGGTGGACAGTCCGCCGATGCCCGAGCCGATGATCACACCGATTTCGTCACGGTTTTCCTTTTCGAGGTCGAGGCCGGAATCGAGCAGGGCCTGGTGTCCCGCATAGACCCCAAACTGCGAATACCGGTCCGTGCGACGGATTTCCTTGGGCGACGGGAACGCAGGAGTGGGATCAAAATTCTTCACCTCGCCGGCGATTTGGGTATCGAACGGCGCCGGGTCAAAGGACTGAATCCGGTCAATACCGCACTGGCCGGCCACAAGGCTTTTCCAGAAAACGTCCGGGTGATGTCCCAGTGGCGTCACCACGCCGAGGCCGGTGACGACAACACGGCGGTCTGTGCCATTGTTTGCCATAAAATCAAAGGGGGCAGTTCGAGCTGGATTCAGCCGAAACTGCCCCGAAACCTTCAAAGCCGCAACTATTTTTGCTGATGTTCCTCGATGTATTTGACCACGTCGCCGACCGTCAGGAGTTTTTCCGCCTGCTCGTCCGGCACCTCGATGCCGAACTCCTCCTCCAGCGCCATGATCAACTCGACCGTGTCGAGCGAATCCGCTCCCAGGTCCTCGATGAACTTGGCCTCCGGGGTGACTTGGTCCGGCTTGACGCCAAGTTGTTCAACTATGATGTCCCTTACGCGTTGGTCTATAGGTTTATCTGCCATAAATTAAATTTTGCCCTGTCTCTATGCCATGTATGGCCAAATCGTCAAGCTCCAATCGCAAAATTTTTCTTTGCCAAAAAATGTTGTACAAGCGGCGGTCAGGACTTTTTACATCACCATGCCGCCGTCCACCGCCAGGACCTGCCCTGTGAGGTAACGGGCCGCAGGACCGGCCAGAAATACTGCCGCGCCCGCAATGTCGTCGGGTTGCCCGAAACGGCCGAGGGGAATTTGTTTGAGCACACCGGCGCGCAACTCCTCCGTTAACCCGGCGGTCATGTCCGTTTCGATGAATCCCGGAGCCAGCACATTGGCCGTGATGCTGCGGGAGGCCATCTCGCGCGCCACCGACTTTGTAAAACCGATCAGCCCGGCCTTGCTCGCCGCGTAATTGCACTGGCCCGCATTGCCAATCAGACCAATCACCGACGCCACGTTGATGATGCGTCCGGAACGTTGCTTGAGCAGCGCGCGGCTGAACGCCTTGGTGAACAGGAACGCGCCTTTCAAATTCGTGTCCAGCACCGCATCCCAAGCCGCCTCACTCATGCGCATCAGGAGGTCGTCGCGCGTAACCCCGGCGTTGTTGACCAGAATGTCCACCCGGCCGGCGTCGGCCAGGATTTTTTCGGCGGCGGCGTTGACGGCGGCGGCATCCGCCACGTCCACGGCATGCGCCCAGGCTTTCCGGCCCAGCGCGTGAATTTCCGCAGCCACCTTCCCGGAGTTTTCCAGGGTTCGTGAAACACAGGCCACGTCCGCGCCTTCCGCGGCAAATTTCAAGGCGATGGCGCGCCCGATGCCCCGGCCGGCACCGGTGACCACGGCAATTTGGTTCTCAAGTTGGTTCATGATTTCGAATGATTAACTGCGAATGGACGCGAATGCACCCGAAAAATTCAGGGCCTGCGAATAAATGTTGGTAGCACCCGCCTCCGGCGGGCCGGATCAGGCGTCCCGCCTGAACCATTCCTGCGGGGCCCGAAGCCACCCGCGGGACGCGGGTGCTACACCAGAGCTTTCACGGTCGTCTCCAGGCTCGCCACGTCCGCCACGTTCAACATCTGTGCATTTTTGTCAATCCGCCTCATAAAACCGCTCAACGCCGTGCCCGGCCCGAGTTCGACAAAGCGCGTGAAGCCCTGGGTCAGCAGCGTGCGCATGGATTGTTCCCAGAGCACTGACGACGTGACCTGTTCGACCAACCTTTCCCGGATGCCGCTCGGCCGGTCGTGCGGCAGCGCGGTCACGTTCGCAATCACCGGCACGACCGGCGCCGTAATGTTGATTTTCTCCAGTTCGACTTGCAGCTTTGGCCGGGCGCCGGCCATGAGCGGCGAGTGATAGGCGCCGGCCACGGTCAAGGCGATGGCGCGTTTTGCGCCTTTGGCCCTGGCCAGCTCAACCGCTTGGGCGATTTTGTCCGCTTCGCCGGAAATCACAAGTTGACCGGGACAATTCAGATTCGCCAAAACGACCCCGGCCGCCGCGCAAACCTCGCGGGTGGGCGCCTCGTCCAGACCGATGATGGCAGCCATGCCGCCGCGCGTGGCGTCGCAGGCTTCCTGCATGAAACGGCCTCGCTGACGCACCGCCCGCAGGCCGTCCTCGAAACTCATCGCTCCCCCCACCGCCAGCGCCGTGAATTCGCCAAGCGACAGACCGGCCGCGGCATCAAATTTCAGCGCCGGCACCTGTTCCTTGAGCAATTGGAATGTGACCCAGCCAACGAGAAAAATTCCCGGCTGTGCATTTTCGGTCCGGGTGAGTTCCGGTTCGGGGCCGTTGAAGCAAATGGCGGCAAGGTCGTAGCCGACCGCAGCGTTGGCACGGTCGAACCACATTTTGGCGGAAGAATATTTTTCGGCGAGGTCCTTGCCCATGCCGACGACCTGTGCGCCCTGGCCGGCAAACAGCAATGCGGTTTTGCTCATGAGGCGAAAAATGAATCAGAGAATTACCGTCAATGAAAGGCTGAAAAATCAGGAACCTCCAACCACCAACCCCGAACATCGAAAATCCAATAACATCACCAGCGCAAAGTCATGGGGTGTTGGGCGTTGGATGTTCAATGCTCGATATTTTATTACCGCTGATACGTGCCTGTGAGCCGGCCTTGTGCCAGAACATGGCCATCCATCGCCTCGAGCAATTCCGGCTTGGTGGCGCCCGAATTCAAATGGAGCGTCGCGTCGAGCGCGTAAATTTTGAAAAAGTAACGGTGCGGCCTGCCCGGGGGTGGGCAGGGGCCGCCGTAGCCGGCCTGGCGGAAATCGTTGACACCTTGTTTCGAGCCGTCCGGCAGTTCCGGAGACGGGGGTAAATTTTCCGCAAGTGACCTCGTAGCCGGCGGCAGATTGTAAAGCACCCAGTGCACCCAGGTACCCGTCGGGGCATCAGGATCATCGGCGATGAGAGCGAAACTTTTTGTGCCGGCGGGCGCGTTGTCCCAATGCAACGGCGGCGATACGTTCGACCCGGTGCAGGTATATTTGACGGGAATCGGCCCGCCGTCGGCAAAGGCGGTGCTGGTGATTTGAATGTTCATGGGTGGCTCCTTCGCAGTTTGGGTATCATTCGCACAACTGGCTGCGACCAGACCGAACCATGTCGCGGCTAACAAGAAACTCGTACGCGCGTTCATGGCCTGATTCTGACCCGTGCGCGCCACTTGTTCAAGCGCGTCGTTTCAGTTTAAGCTGGCGGTGTGACGGTCCTGGAAGCGATACGGAAAAGCACGGAATTTCTGGCCAAAAAAGGCGTCGAATCGCCGCGTCTGCAAGCCGAATGGCTGCTGGCGCATATCCTCCGAATGCCGCGCATGAAACTGTATCTGAATTTCGAGCGCGGGCTCACTCCCGCGGAAACGGATTCGTTGCGCGAACTCGTCAAACGCCGCGGCCGGCACGAACCCCTCCAACACCTCAGTGGTTCGACATCGTTTTGCGGGCTGGAAATCGCCGTAAACCGCCAGGCACTCGTGCCGCGACCGGAGACGGAATTGCTGGCCGAAGAAGGCTGGAAATTTCTCTCAACTCTCAACTCTCAACCCGCAACGGCTCTGGACCTTGGCACCGGTACCGGCTGCATTGCCCTCACTCTGGCCGTGAAATGCCCGACCGCAAAAATCACGGCGACGGACATTTCGGAGGACGCGCTGGCGCTGGCGAAGGAAAACGCCATGCGGAACGGCGTCGCGGAACGAATTGAATTTTTGCCGGGTGATGGATTTGCCGCGCTACAAAACGCAGGACAAGCCTCCAGCCTGTCTCCATCGGAGAACAATCAGTCGGGGACAGGCAAAATGCCTGTCCGGCGTTTCGATTTGATTATCAGCAACCCGCCTTACATTCCCTCCTCCGAGATTGCCACACTCCAGCCGGAGGTGCGTGATTTCGATCCGTGCGCGGCGTTGGACGGCGGCGCCGACGGGCTGGATTTTTATCGGAGGTTTTCGGTACAGGCGAAGCCGTTTGTGAAACCGGATGGCAAAATGATGCTGGAATTCGGCGACGGCCAGGCCGAAGCCATCCAACGGATTTTTGAGGCTGAAAAGTGGATTGTCGAAGCCGTGAGGGAGGACTACTCTCACTGCGCCAGAATTTTGATTATCAAATCCTCCTCGTCCTCGGGCGCGTCCTCGTAATCGGAAAAACGAGAACGAGGACGAGCAAACGGGACGGGGACGAAAACAGATACATGGAAAGTTTTTTGATCAAAGGCGGCGTGCCCTTGCACGGCGAGGTCGTCATCAGCGGCAGTAAAAACGCCGCGCTGCCCATCATGGCGGCGTCGCTCCTGACCGGCGAGCCCTGCGTCATCCGGCGCGTGCCGGATCTGAGCGACACGCGCTTTATGGCGCGGATTCTCGAATCCCTGGGCGCGGAGACGAAATTTGAACGCGACACCTTGACCGTATGCGCCCGGAAAATCCGCGGCTATGCGGACTATGAACTGGTCCGCAAAATGCGCGGCTCGATTTGTATCATGGGACCGCTGCTGGGGCGGCTGAAAAGAGCGCGGGTGTCGCTGCCCGGCGGCTGCATCATTGGCGCCCGGCCGATCAATCTGCACCTGAAAGGGTTCGAGGCCCTGGGCGCAAAAATCAAAATCGAGGCCGGCTATGTGGACGCGGCGGCAAAGCAGCTGGGCGGAACCATTACGTTCCTGGGCGGCCGATCCGGTTCGACCGTGCTCGGCACGGCCAATGTGATGATGGCGGCCACACTGGCTGCGGGGGTGACGGTCATCGAGAGCGCGGCCTGCGAACCGGAGGTTGCGGATCTGGCGAAGTTCCTGAATGCCATGGGCGCGAAAATTGCCGGCGCGGGCAGCCCGACCATCACCATCACCGGTGTTGCGAAGTTGCATGGCGCGGAACACGAAGTCATTCCCGACCGGGTTGAAGCGGCCACGTTTGCCATCGCCGCCGCCGTAACGAACGGCGAGGTGACTTTGAAAAGGGCGCGGGCGGATCATTTGCATGCGGTAACCGACAAACTGAACGAGGCGGGCGTGGCCCTCGAACGGCGGGGCGAGAACCTGCTTGTGCGCCGCCGCGGCGAACTGAAGGCCGCGGACGTCACCACCCTGCCGTACTCGGGCTTCCCGACGGATGTGCAGGCGCAGATGATGTCATTGCTGGCGCTGGCACCGGGCATCAGCATCATCACCGAACGGATTTTTGAATCGCGCTTCATGCACGTAAGCGAACTGGCGCGGCTCGGCGCGGACATTGAAATTGAGGGGCCGAGCGCCATCGTCAAGGGCGGGCGGCCCTTGAGCGGCGCGCCCGTGATGGCTAGCGATTTGCGCGCGTCGGCGGCGCTGGTGATTGCTGGACTGGCGGCCAAAGGCGCCACGCAGGTGAACCGCATTTACCATCTGGATCGCGGCTACGAACGGATGGATACAAAACTACGAAAGCTCGGCGCGCGGATTCAGCGCATCGAGGAAAAATGATTGGTAGGGACGACCTGCCGGTCGTCCGAAGCTGCGCAGCAGCGCAGCCCTACCAATTTTTCATTCCCCACAAAATTAAAAGGCGTGATGAGCCGCCGTTGGCGCGGGCGTTAATGAGATTTCGCCCGTACCAACGACTGCCCATGCGCCCGTGCCCCACTTCTAGCTGGTGCGATGGTTTCATACGCCGAGCAGTTCGCGGCTGGCGGCATAAATGCGCGCCTGACGCTCGGTCTGGCGCACCGCCGCCACCGCCTTTTCCTCGAATAACGCCGGGAACACCAGCAAGGGATACAAGGTGACCCAGGCCAGCGCCGCCGCTTCGTTGGCCGCGCGCCGCAACGGCGTGTTTAATTCCGGCTTGGCCAGCCGGGTCAATTGCAGGGTGAGCAACTGGTTTTTAAGCCGTTCAAACTCATTTTCCTGCGTGGCCCGGAACGGCAACGGCGGCCCGGCCTGCAATTCGAACCGGGTTTCGGGGGCGAACCGGGTCGCCACTCGTGTTTGATTTTTGTTCATGTTTTGTCTTTCGTTGTTGGTTTTGGTCCAGCAAACAGAAAACCCGCGATTGACGGGCAATCGCGGGTTTCTTGAAAATCTGTTGCTGTTATTACCTGTTGCTTCCCACGACGCCAATCTCAAAGCAATTGCGCTGCCAAATGGACATGCGACCATCGGCCGGCGTATGCTTCAGAGTTGCAACCATCGCGGTTTTCATTTTCAACGCCGAAAGAAACACCATTTCGGAACGTTTGTCAAAGAGTTTTTGACCCGGCAAATGCCGATTCTCCATGCTTGTCGAACGGCGCGGTGGTGGTAAATTGCGTTTGGCATGAGCGAACAACTTCGCATGGTCACCTGCAGCTGGTGCGAGACGAAGGTATTCATCCCCGGCGATTTGCCGCCCCTCGGCACCGTGCCCTGCAGCAAATGCGGGCACCCGATCATGATGCCCATGCAGTTGCGGCAGTTTGAGTTGCGTGCCGTCATCGGGTCCGGCGGCATGGGCAACGTCTATCGCGCCTGGGATACCACGCTGGAACGCATGGTGGCGGTGAAGCTGATGAAAAAGGAGCTGCTCCAGGACGTGAAAGCATTGGAGAGTTTCTACCGGGAAGCCCGCGCCTGCGCGCGTCTCAACCACACGAATATCGTCCACATCTATACGTTCGACGAGGCGGAAGGCCAATATTATCTGGTGATGGAACTGGCCGATCGCGGCAGCCTGGACCAGCGCATCGAAAAATTGCGCGCCTTGCCGGAACTCGACGTGCTCGACATCGGCATCAAAATCGCCTCCGCGCTCGACATGGCACTCAAACATGACTTGCTCCACCGTGACATCAAACCGGGCAATATTCTGTTCAATGCCGACCATGAACCCAAACTGGTGGACTTTGGCCTCGCGCAAAAAACCGACGCCGAGCAGGAATCGGAGGATGTAACCTGGGGCACGCCGTATTATGTCGCTCCGGAAAAGATCAAACGCGAGCCGGAAA
>Ga0335078_10013044_pt1 | contig 12319 bp, 9 predicted proteins | sample Lox_Sample_32_FD_206711 | JGI IMG/M metagenome (GOLD analysis project Ga0335078, IMG submission 206711) | Soil microbial communities from Loxahatchee National Wildlife Refuge, Florida, United States - Lox_Sample_3.2 | ecosystem: Environmental > Terrestrial > Soil > Wetlands | place: USA: Florida... | reverse complement strand
CTGTTCTGACGCTGCGGAGTCGATCGAGAGTGGAGACGCGCTGGCCGCTCGCGCCAAGGCGATCGCCAAGGCCTTCGCGTCGGAGCGCTGGGCCGATGCGGGGTCTTAGGCCGTCAGAGCGCGATGCGAAAAAGTGGAAACCGGTCGTTCGCGTGGATCGCACTCTAAACTTTTGGAATCGATCAAGTCATCTGCGTTTGAGCGCTTCCGCTCAAACGCAGCGTGATCCAGCCCAGCGGCGCTCCGCCGCGCCGGATTTGTCATGCATGCGACGCCAGAGCCGTAATTTTCGCTGGCCCTCTCGTATCGCGTAACCCTTGGCGCAGTCGCCGTGTCGCCGACATCTCTGGCAAGCCTTACATCTCATGGCGGCGAGCGTGGCGAGCGGTCGGCCTTTGTCAAGGATGCGCCATAGCCCGTCATGTTTGACGGGCGTCCAAGAGGACGCCTTATGGCGCGCCGCCTTCGGCGGCGACCGGAGGCCGTCCTTGACAAAGGCCGCTCCGTCTCGCCGAGAATGCTCCGCCAAGAGATGTAAGAGGGACTTCGAGCTTGCGGCGTGTGTGGGCGAGGGGCGGCCTTGGGTCAGCTTGGGGTAATTTGGACGCGTCATTGCTGTGATAGCTTATCGAGCATGACACCATGGTCGCGTCATGGCCGGGCTTGTCGCGACAAGCGCGGGCATGACGGGTCTGGGTTTTGCAGCGTTTGGTATAAGACTCGGCGCCGGGAGCCGACATATCTCCAGCGGTCCCGCGCCAAACGAGAGAGTAGGGCCATGCAAAGCGGCGCCCCGAGCATAACCGAGACTCTGACAACCCGCTGCTGCGTCGTCGGCGGCGGGCCGACCGGCATGATGGCGGCCTTTCTTCTGGCGCGCGCCGGCGTCGATGTCGTTCTTCTCGAAAAACACGCGGATTTCTTCCGCGACTTTCGCGGCGACACGATTCATCCCTCCACGCTCGAGCTCTTCCACGAGCTCGGCCTGCTCGACGAATTTTTGGCGCTTCCGCACGACGAAGCGCGCGAGATTTCGGGCTGGGTCGGCGAGGAGAAGGTCCCCGTCGCCGATTTCTCGCATCTGCCGACGCGCTGCAAATTCGTCGGCCTCATGCCGCAGTGGGACTTCCTGAATTTTTTGGCGGAAAAGGCGAAGGCCTATCCCTCGTTCCGCCTGCTGATGGGCGCCGAGGCCTGGGAGCTTGTCGTCGAGGAGAATCGCGTCCTGGGCGTTCTCGCGAAACAGGACGCGAAATGGATCGAAATCCGCGCCGATCTCACGATCGCCGCCGACGGGCGCCATTCGATCCTGCGCGAGCGCTCTGGCCTCGAACGCATCGAGTTCGGCGCGCCGATGGACGTGCTGTGGTTTCGGCTGCCGCGTTGTGAATCGGACCCGCGCGAACCCTTCGGGCGCTTTGCGACGGGCCGCATCATGGTGCTGCTCAATCGCAGCGATTACTGGCAATGCGGCTTCATCATCCCCAAAGGCGGCCGCGAGGAGCTGGAGCGTCTGGGCCTCGACGTTCTACGAAAGGAGATCGCGGGGCTTGCGCCCTTCCTCGCCGATCGCGTCGATACGCTCAAGCGCTGGGACGAGATAAGACTGCTTTCCGTCGCGCTCGACCGGCTGAAGAGCTGGAGCCGGCCGGGGCTTCTCTTCATCGGCGACGCGGCCCATGCGATGTCGCCGATCGGCGGCGTCGGCGTGAACCTCGCGGTCCAGGACGCGGTCGCCGCCGCCAATATTCTCGCCGAGCCGCTGCGACGGGGGCCGGCCGCGCCCGAGCTTCTCGCAAGGGTGCAGCGGCGGCGCGAATGGCCGGCGAAAGCGACGCAGGCCGTTCAGCGCTTCATCCAGAATCGGGTCGTTGGCAATGTGCTGGCCGGCGCGGCGATCGTAAGGTTGCCGCTCCCGCTACGGCTCCTGCGCGCCTTTCCCATTCTGCGCCGCCTGCCGGCGCGCTTGATCGGGATCGGCTTCCGCCCCGAGCACATTCGGTCGCCCGAGGCGCCGCCCGTCCCCCTCTCGCCGCGAGCGGGGTGATAGGAGGTTCGCGAACTTTTCCGTTCACGCCGCGCCGATCAGCACGCGCGCCGAGCACGATCAAGCCACCGAGCAGGATCAGGAACGCCGACTTTAGGAACGGCGTGTATATGCAACGCGCGCGAATGAAGAATGGTCCGGTTGAGCTTTGGTATGACCCGTGAAAGGGAAGTCGAGTTTCCATGTAGGAGTTTGAGGATGACGAGTGACCGTCATCGGAGCGATTTTCGGGTCTCGAGCGCACCATTCGAGCGAGTGCTGTCGCGGAGGGGAGCGGTAGCGGGACAACGATAATTTCAAGCGAGCGGGACGCAAACGCCATTCCGCGCCTGGCGCGCTAAATGGATCTTCTCAGGAGAGCGAAGCATGAAGCGCAGCGACATCCTCCTGGCGTTCTTGGCTGCCGGCGCACTCGTTGCGGGGCCCGCCTTCGCAAAGCAGAGCCGTAACGAGACGGCGCCAATGCACATGAACGCTAGCACTTTGATGGAGGCGCAAAAGAAGCTGAACCAGGACGGCTTCGATGCTGGACGCGCGGACGGCAGGTGGGGATCAAAGACCGCGGAAGCCGTGAAAATCTTCCAAGAGAAAAACAATCTACCTGTGACCGGAAAGATTGATCAGCAGACGCTTGCGGAGCTCGGGATTGGCGCGTCACCTGCCACAGGCGGGAGGGTCGGCAAGAACCAAAGCTCGGAGCCGCATGGGAGCCCCAGCATGAGCTCTGGCGGCCAGCAGAACATGATGCAACGGAATGGCGTGGAATGCTCGCGCTACATGGCCATGAACGCGGACGGTCAGTTGGCGACGGTCGACTCGATGCGCAGCAAGATGCCCGCGGCGAATCAGATGTTTTCTAGCCATGAGATGGCGAAGAAAGTCGTCGCGAGCTGTAAGGATCACCCTGGGATGATGGTCCGCCAAGTTACGGAGAAGGTCATGCCGCAAACGAGCGTCATGCCCTGAGACGCTGCGCCACGGCGCGCCCATCGTGCCGCCGCCTCCCGCCTCCGCGCAGGCGCGGCTCTCAGAACAGAAGCGTCCGATGAGAAAGGATCGCAAATGACCATTCTCCATCGTGTGCCGCTCGGCGAGAGGGCGGCGAGGGTCGCGAGACCGGTCGTCTACCGGCACCGGCTGCCAACCCGGATTTGGCACTGGGTCAACGCGGCCGTCATCCTGGTGATGCTCATGAGCGGCCTGATGATCTTCAACGCTCATCCGCGCCTGTACTGGGGCCAGTACGGCGCCAATCCCGACTACTCTTGGCTTCAGATCGGGAACGCGGGCGAGCAGGGTTTTCTACGCGTGGGAGACCACACGATCGGCACAACCGGGATCCTGGGCGCCTGGGGAGCAGGCGATCAGACGGTGTACACTGCCTTCCCTGGCTGGCTCACCATACCATCCGCTTATGACCTGGCGGGGGCGCGCCACTGGCACCTGACCTTTGCGTGGCTCTTCGTGGCGGCGATCGCCGCCTACTGGATCTTCGGTCTCGGAAACCACCACATCTGGCGGGACATGCTTCCCAGCAGTCACGAACTGACCCCGCGTCACATCCTGGAGGACATCAAGAACCATGCGCTGTTGCGCTTTCCGAAGGGCGAGGCGGCGCGACGATACAACACGCTTCAAAAGCTGTCCTATCTCGGCGTCGTCTTCGTCCTCATTCCCCTGCAGATCTTGACCGGGCTTACCATGTCGCCAGCGATGGATGCGGCTTGGCCATGGCTGCTCGACATCTTCGGGGGACGTCAGTCCGCCCGATCGATCCACTTTATTCTCGCGATGCTCCTCGTGCTCTTCTTCCTCGTGCACATCCTGATGGTCGTGCTCGTCGGGCCGATCAACGAGATCTGGTCAATGATTACGGGCAACTACCGACTGCCGCGGGAGCGTCGCTAGTGGCCGGCGTCATCACACGACGCGAGCTCATCGCGGGCGTCGCCGCCGGGGGCTCCTCCATAGCGCTCTCCGCCTGTACGGGGCCGACCTACAACCCAATCTTTCAGCACAACGTGCTGTCGTTAGGCGAGTGGCTCAACTACCGTGTTCATCGGCTCATTGAAGGGAACGCGCTCGCGCCAGAATTCACCGAGAGCGAAATGTCCCCTGTGTTCCGCACAAACGGGAACACCGATCCCGGAACCCAGGAGTACCAAAAGTTGGCGGGAAACGAATTTGCCGATTGGCGACTTCGGATCGACGGACTCGTCATCTCGCCGACTTCGTACTCGTTGGCTCAGCTGCAGGCGATGCCGTCGCGAACCCAGATTACGCGGCACGACTGTGTCGAAGGGTGGAGCGCCATCGGGAAGTGGACGGGCGTTCAGCTCAGCCGCCTTCTCGATCAGGTCGGGCTGCAGCCGAACGCCCGTTTCATTGTGTTCCACTGCGCGGACAATTTCGACGGGACGCCTTATTATGAAACCATTGATCTTGTGGACGCGTTTCACCCGCAGACGCTGTTGGCCTACGCGATGAACAACCGGCCTCTATCCATCGGTCACGGCGCCCCGTTGCGACTGCGCGTCGAGAGACAGCTTGGCTACAAGCAAGCTAAGTACATCATGCGCGTGGAGGCTGTGGCCTTCTTGTCAGGAATAGGAGGCGGACAGGGCGGATACTGGGAGGATGAGGCCGGCTACTACTGGTATGCGGGCATTTAACTGGGTCATCCTCAATCTCTGTTACGGCGTTGATCGAGCAAGGATGAAGCAATAGCTTGCCATTGTGAAAAGGAAATCAAGACGGGCCCCTGGCCTCGGCGCAGGCGTTCTGGGCGCGGAACGGATGGGCTGGTGTCTGTCCAGACTGCGGCGATCAGTCAGCTCACCCAGCGTGGCTGGCATGAGCGTCATCGTCCGAGGCACGCAGATTAATCACATCCCTCTTCAAGCATTTGGGTAAGGCTTAAGCATTTTCGCGCGAGCGCTTATATTCTCCCCATGTCGCACCCGTTCTTCAGCCTGCACACCCATGGCTTCCTACGCGCAGCCGTATGCGCGCCGCGCGTCGCCGTCGCCAATCCGGCCGCCAATGCGGCGGAAACGCTGGCGATGGCGAAGAGGGCGGCGGAGCAGGGCGCCTCGCTTGCGCTCTTTCCGGAGCTGGGCCTCTCCGCCTATGCGATCGACGATCTCTTGCAGCAGGAGGCGTTGCTCGACGCCGTCGAGGCGGCGCTCGCCGATCTGCTCGAAGCCTCCAAAGGCCTCGACCTCATTCTCGTCGTCGGCGCGCCGCTGCGCCATAGGGGGCGGCTCTACAATTGCGCGGTCCTGCTGCTGCGGGGAAAAATCCTCGGCGTCGCGCCGAAGAGCTATCTGCCGAGCTATCGCGAATTCTATGAGAAGCGCCATTTCTCGCCGGGCGTTCACGTCGCGGGCGAGGAGATCGAGGTCGCGGGCGTCCGCGCGCCCTTCGGCGCGGACCTCGTCTTCGTCGCGGAGGATTTTCCGGGTCTCGCGCTCTATGCCGAGATTTGCGAGGATCTCTGGACGCCGATCCCGCCCTCGGCGCGCGCGGCCATGGCCGGCGCGAGCGTGCTGCTCAATCTTTCCGCAAGCAACGCCATCATCGGCAAGTCGGACATCCGCCAGACGCTCTGCGCCTCTCATTCGGCTCGGTGCCTTTCCGCCTATCTCTATTCGGCGGCGGGCGTGGGCGAGTCGACGACCGATCTCGCCTGGGACGGCGAGGCCTTGATCTATGAGCTGGGCCAGGCGCTCGCCAAAGCCCAGCGCTTCGCCACAGAACCGCCGCTGGTTTGTGCTGACATCGATCTTGGGCGAATCGCCGCCGAGCGGCTGCGCCAGACGAGCTTTGGCGACTGCGCCGACGCCGAAGCGGAGGCGAAACGTTTTCGCGAGATTCGTTTCGCTTTGATTGCGGAAACGAAGGATTTGGGTTTCGTTCGCGAAATCCCGCGCTTCCCCTTCGTGCCGGACGACGAGGCGCGCCTTTCCGAGCTTTGCTACGAGGCCTTCAACATCCAGGCGCATGGGCTCGCCCAGAGATTGCACGCCACAGGCTTGAAAAGACTGGTGATCGGGGTTTCCGGCGGCCTCGATTCAACGCAGGCGCTGCTCGTCGCGGTGACCGCGATGGACCGGCTCGGTCTGCCGCGCGAAAACGTGCTCGCCTACACGCTGCCGGCCTTCGCGACCAGCGACAGAACCCGTTCAAATGCTTGGGCTTTGATGCAGGCGCTGGGCGTCTCGGCCCAGGAGATCGACGTCACGCCCGCCTGCCAGCGGATGCTCGAGGACATCGGCCATCCGGCGGCGAAGGGCGAGGCCGTCTACGACCTGACCTATGAGAACGTCCAGGCCGGCGCGCGCACCTCGCTGCTCTTCCGCCTGGCCAATCGCCACGATGCGCTGGTTCTCGGGACGGGGGACCTCTCCGAGCTCGCGCTCGGCTGGTGCACCTATGGCGTCGGCGATCAGATGTCGCATTACAACGTGAACGCCTCCGTGCCCAAGACGCTGATTCAGCATCTGATCCGCTGGTGCGCGCGTGAGGCGCGCTTCGGCGCGGGAACCGTCGCGGCGCTCCACGACATATTGGCGACCGAAATCTCGCCCGAGCTCGTGCCCGCGGGGGAGGGCGCGCCGCAGCGCACCGAGGATTTCGTCGGCCCCTACGCGCTGCAGGATTTCAATCTCTTCTATGCGACGCGCTATGGTTTCTCGCCCGCCAAGATCGCCTTCCTCGCCTATCACGCCTGGCGCGACGCGGGCGCGGGACGCTGGCCCGAGGGGATCGCGCCCGATCAGCGCGTCGCCTATGATCTCCCGGAGATCAAGCGCTGGCTCGGCGTGTTCCTGCGCCGCTTTTTTCAAACGAGCCAGTTCAAGCGCAGCGCCTTGCCCAACGGCCCGAAGGTCTCCTCCGGCGGATCGCTGTCGCCGCGCGGCGACTGGCGCGCGCCGAGCGATTCCGAGGCCGCCGCCTGGCTCGCCGATCTCGAGCGCATTCCGTGAACCGCGGCAAAGGGCTCGACTTCGGCGCCCACGCCGAGACGGTCGCGGAGGTCTGGCTCAGGCTGAAGTTCTATAAGATTTTGGCGCGGCGCTATCGCGTCAAGGGCGGCGAGATCGACATCGTCGCGCGGAGGGGCGACGTCGTCGCCTTCGTGGAGGTGAAGGCGCGCGCCGAGATGGACGCGGCGCTCATCGCGATCACGCCCCAAAAACAGCGTCGTCTGCGCATCGCTGCGGCCCGCTGGCTTGTCCAGAACCCTTGGGCGGCAAATTGCACGCTGCGCGCCGACGCCGTCTTCGTCGCGCCGCGCCGCCTGCCGCAGCATGTCGAGAATGTGATGGTCCTGGAGGTGGGGTGAGCGCCGAAGGCGACCCTTCGGCTTGGCCTCGCGCGCGCGGGCTCTATCTGCGCTGGCGAAACCCGTTCTCGCAAAGGAGACGTTCTTGCCGCTCCGCGCCCTGATCTTCGCGCTGCTCCTCGCGCTCAGCCCCGCCGCCGCGCTCGCAGCGCTCAAAGCCGGCGACCCGGCGCCGGATTTTTCGATTGCGGCCGCCGAGGGCGGCAAGGATTTCACCTTTCATCTCGCCGAGGCGCTGAAGAAGGGGCCCGTCGTTCTCTATTTCTACCCGAAATCCTTCACCTCGGTGTGCACGGTGGAAGCGCATGAATTCGCCGAGGCGATGGAGGATTTCGCGGCCGCCGGCGCGAGCGTGATCGGCGTCTCGAGCGACCCCATCGAGACGCAGCGCGAGTTTTCGAAAAAGGAATGCCGCGACAAATTCCCGGTCGGCGCCGATCCGAACTTTACGGTCATCAAGGCCTATGACGCGGCCTTCAGCATCCCGATCAAGGGCCCGATCTTCGCCGACCGCCTGAGCTATGTGATCGCCCCGGACGGCAAGATTCTCTACGCCTATTTGGACGCGAGCGCCCATAATCACATCGTGAACGCGCTCGCCGTGCTGCGCAAGTGGCGGGAGAGCGAGGTGAAATGAGTTGCAAGGCCTATCAGTGCGCGCTTCTAGCTAGGCTCTCGATTTCCTGAATCCGGCGATTGATGGCGACCGTCCTTTTCGCCTGAGCCAGATGGATCGGCGCCTCGAGCATTCCGCCCCAAGGGGCGGCGACGACGCCTTTGCCGATGTTTCCCGGCAGGTCGAAGATGTCGATGATCTTCTGATCGCGCGAGACCTCATGGGCGGACGGGCGGAAGATCTCGTTGGCGGTATGAATTTGAGTGGGATGGATCAGCGTCTTTCCGTCGAAACCGAAAGCGTGTCCCTGTTTGCACTCCGCCTCGAACTCCGCGGCGATGGCCTTGTTTTCGTCTTCGCTTTTGTCCTTGCCGACGAATTTGTTGAAGACTCCGTCGAGGGCTTGCAGTTTGTTGTCGCGCGCGGCGATGACCGTCTGCGCAAGAGCATATTGGAGCGGCTCGCGTCGCGGCGCGTCGAGAGCCCGCATTTCCTTTCTGATGTCATTGGCGCCGAAGACCAAGGTCGTCAGACGCGATGACGGCTCGCTGCCGATGGCGGCGATTCGGGGGAGGTTTCCATTGAAGCACGCCACGGTTTCCGCCATTACCCAAAGCTCGGTGTGCGGGGGCGCGGCTTTCATACCGGCGAGATAAGCGCGAACGTCCCTCTCCGTATTGACCTTCGGCGCCAGGATCGCGTGCGGGCCCGCGCCCGCCGCTTGCCGCAAATCTTCGGCGCCCCATTCCGTATCCAAAGCGTTGCAGCGAACGATAATGGTGTGATGTCCAAAATTGCCCCGATTGATCGCTTCCACAACATGGCCGCGCCCCGCCACCTTGCTGTTGGGCGCCGTCGAGTCTTCGAGATCGAGAATGACGCCGTCGGCCTCGCTCAAAAGCGCCTTCAGGATTTTCTGGGGATCTGTGCCCGGCACATACATCACGCTTCGAAGGATCGGAAAATTGTCGCTCATGGCTGACGTCCTCCCGCCGCGGGGAAATCCCGGCCAGTGAGGTTAGCTGTGTCCCATCAAGCATAAGACAAGGGCGCATCGTCTCGCCCAAGGTGTTGCTTCGTAATCCTTCGCGTTTCAGTCGGGCGGCCGAGCGTCACGAAGCAACCTCAGGAGCGTCTCGACGGAGGCAGGCTTGGTTACATGGACGTCAAACCCCGCAGCGAGCGACTTGGCGCGATCCGCAGCTTGCCCCCAGCCTGTCAGCGCCACGAGATTGAGGTCGCGCCCGTTAGAGCTTGCGCGGAGGCGCCTGGCCGTTTCACAGCCGTCAACTTTAGGCATGCCTATGTCGATGAAAACGATATCGGGATCGAAGCCGAGGCTCTCGACGCCAGATTGCCCGTCGTAGACGACGCGGACCCTGGCTCCAAGGCTTTCCAGCAGCAAACCGAGACTGTTGGCGACGTCATGATCGTCGTCGATTACGAGCACCCGCTTTCCATAGTCGGTTGTTTCAGGCGAGTCTGCATTCCTCGCTCGCTCAAGCGGCGGTGAGCGGTCGAGCGGAAGCCGAACCGTGAACACGCTACCCTTGCCCAGACCATCGCTTTGCGCCTCAATTTTTCCGCCGTGCATCTCAACGAGATTGCGCGCCAAGGCGAGTCCAATGCCTAGGCCGCCCTCCCGACGCGAGCCGGTGAAGAGATCGAAGACGCGCGGCAAATTCTCAGGTGAAATGCCGAAACCGTTGTCGCGCACCTCCACGACCGCTTCCTGCCCTTGCCGAAAGGCGTCAACGGTGATTCGACCGCCCGGCGGCGTAAATTTCGCCGCGTTGTTGATGAGATTGGTGAAGACTTGAGCCAGTCGCATAGGATCCCCTTGAATCGGGAGCGCCTCAGGAGCCACGTTAAGCGTTGCGACATGCTTATTCTTCTCGATCAGGGGCTGGCTGGTTTCAAAGGCGTTGCGAAGGACTGTCTCCGTGTCGCTTCGCTCATTATGCAGCTCAATTTTGCCACGGCTTATGCGAGACACTTCCAAAAGCTCATCGACGAGGCGAATGAGCTGGCTGACCTGCCGCTCCATCATGTCGATCACGACGCCGCGATCGGTAGCGTCTCCCATCGACGACCGCCGCAAGATCTGCACGCCATTGGCGATCGGGGCCAAAGGATTTCGCAATTCATGGGCGAGCAGGGCCAGGAATTCGTCCTTGTGACGGTCGGCTTCGCGCAACGCCTCTTCAGCCCGCTTCCGCTCGGTAATGTCTATCGCCATGCCGCCAATGAGCGTTTGCCCGTATGGATCTCTGATTGGGAATTTACTTACAATCGAGCAGTGCAGCACGCCATCTTCTTGCTCCAATTCTTCCTCTATCAGCACACCGGTTGGGCTCGCCAGCGCGCATTGATCATTGTGGCGAAATTGAGCGGCTGTAGCGGCAGGGAAAATCTCCTCGTCGGACTTGCCATAAAGCTTGTCCGGCGGCGCGCGAAAGGCCTGCGCCGCCGCGTCGTTGACATAGACATAACGGCTTTGAGCGTCCTTGATCCAAGCGAGACCAGGAAGACGCTGCATAAATTTCGAGAAGCGCTCCTCGCTTGCGCGAAGCGCTTCCTCGGCTTGCTTTCGGTCGGTGATGTCGATGTTTACACCAGCTAAGCGCAAAGGGTCGCCGTTGACGTCCTTGAAGGCTTGAAACCGTCCGGCGATCCAACGCACCGCGCCATTGGGCCATTTGACCCGCCATTCGTGCTCGACCTTTTCGCCCGTCGTCAGCGCTTCCTCACATTTGGCCACAGCCTCAGCGCGGTCGTCAGGATGGATCAACTGCTGCCAAGCCGGTTGCGTTTGGTCAAACTCGCCGGGCGCGAGGCCATACATCGCTTCCAGTTCGGGCGTCCAAACGTTCCTGCCAGTTCGGATATTCCAATCGAACGCGCCAATCTTCGCGCCCTTCGCCGCCAGCCGTAGCCGCTCCTCGCTTTCGCGAAGCGCATCTTCGGCCTGTTTGCGATCGGTGATGTCGCGCGAGACGGACAGTATCCGGACGATCTCGCCGTCGCTTCCCCGCACCGGGGTCACGAGCACGTCCCACCACTTCGGCGTACCTTCGAAAGTCGGATGGAACTCTTGAAACCTGCAAAAGCGCCCTGTCTTCGCGTCCGCCAAGATGTCGCCGCGTTCAGACGTCGCAGCCCACGGCCAGAAGATACGCCAATCCTTACCAAGTAGCGGAGCGGCGTCGTCGATGCCCAACAGGCGGCGGCCCGACTCGTTGATCATCAAAAGTCTTCCCTCCAGATCGAGCACCTTCACGCAATCCGGGCTGCTTTCGATGATCGTCCGACTGAACTGCTCGCTCTCTCGCAGGTCCTCCTCTCTTTTGAACCTTTCGATGAAGTCCGACGCCTGGCGGACGTAGAGATCGAGCCGTTGCAAATCCAGCTCGCTCGGGCGATGCGGCGATCGGAAGTGCGTTGAGATCATGCCCAGCGGCTTGCCATCGCGGTCGACGAGCGGCGTGGATTGGACCGCCCGGAAGCCCGCATTCCTCGCGATAGGCAGGCACGACGCAAAGAGCGGGTCTTGCTCGACGTCCTCGATAATGACGCGACTGCATGATCGCAGCGCCCGACCGCAAGCGGAATCGTCATCGGCGGCCGCTTCGCGGAAGAAGTCGAGAAATTCTGCGTTGAATCCGCTTTGCGCGGCGATCCTCAGCTTTCCGCTGACTTCGTCAAAAATCTGGACGTTGCCCATCTCGGCGCCCAGTAGCTCGATGGTGACGGCAAGCATCTCCTCCAGCCCGGCGGACAGACTGTTCGTCCGCCAAAGGCGTGAGCTGGCGTCGTTCAGCCGCTTGAGGGCCTCGATTTCGGCGAACTGTTCGGTCTGGCATTCTTGGCAGTCTGCCGATTTTGCTACTTCTTCCACTGGCTTGGCCTATACGCTGGCCGAATGCGGCAGTGCCCGTCTATACCACGCAGGGCGAACCGAACGCCAAAACAAAAGCAACACATGTTTGGGGCAAACTGGGTCCGCGCTTACGGAAGCATCTCCATCGATTTGCGAAACTGTTACGCGAACGACTCGGCCGGCGACGACGGATCCGATCGTCGGCGCAATTTCTTGACCCCGGTCAGGCCACGGCGTCGCAGCTTTCGGGCTGAGCGCCCATACGCCGGCGAGGATCACAACGACGAGGAGGGCAGAGTTGCGGCAAGTGTCGAGTCCAAGTTCGCTCTAGCAGGCTGTTGAAAATCCGTCCCGCTTGGCTTTGAGGACGGCTTCGTCGCCGCTGTCGTATCCGAACTCGATCTCGATGGAGCCGTCGTCAAGCAGTTC
>Ga0335078_10013043_pt1 | contig 12319 bp, 10 predicted proteins | sample Lox_Sample_32_FD_206711 | JGI IMG/M metagenome (GOLD analysis project Ga0335078, IMG submission 206711) | Soil microbial communities from Loxahatchee National Wildlife Refuge, Florida, United States - Lox_Sample_3.2 | ecosystem: Environmental > Terrestrial > Soil > Wetlands | place: USA... | reverse complement strand
CGCTCGATTCGCCCCACGAACTGCACCGCATTTCCGATCCGGAAGCCGGCGACCAGCTTCTCGTCGTCACCGCCTTTGCGCCGGCGCGCGGCGTGATTCACACGCAGGATTTCATCGAATTCCGCGCGCTCGCCTCGGAGCAGGGCGTCGTGGTCGAGCCGTTGGCCGACGACCTCACCATGGGCTTGGCGCCCGACAAAGTAGTTATCGGCCGGCCCGGCGGACTGGCTCTCTCAAGCTCGCTGCAATCGCTCTTGCGCGGCGATGGATTACACCCGCTGACGTTCGATCCCCAGCTTTGGGGCCTCGACCGCAAGGGTTCTTACGAAAACCGGCAATCGCAACTGATCGGTGCCGCCGCTGCGGCGCCGCAGAACAAGCGTCTGCAACCGCGGCTCGCCCTTGCCCGGTTCTATCTCGCCCGCTCCATGTATCCGGAGGCCAAGGGCGTGCTCGACGTGGCGCTTGCGGACAAGCGCCCGGCGTCGGAAAACGTGACCGCGCTTGTGCTGCGCGCCGTCGCCGAAACCATGATGAACCGGCCCGAGGCCGCGCTGAAGGATCTCGCCGATCCCTCCGTCGGCGACCAGCACGAAGCGCCGCTGTGGCGGGCGCTCGCCTATGCGCGGCAGGGCAAATGGGGCCAGGCGCGCGAGAGTTTCAAAAAGGTCGAGGCGGCCATGGCGACGCTGCCGGTGGAATTGCAGCGGTTCGCGCTCAAGGAGGAAATGCAGGCTTCGATCGAAGTAAAGGACTTTGGCGAGGCGGAGAACGAACTCAACGACCTGCAGACGATCGGCATACCGCATCGGATGCAGCCGCAAATTTCGGTGCTGGTCGGCCGCCTCGACGAGGGTTTGGGCCGCACCGAAGATGCGCTGGCTGCTTATCGCACGGCGGCGGATTCATGGGACCGTCCGGCAGCGGCGCAGGGCGGGTTGCGCGAGACGGTGCTGCGCTATTCGCTTGGCGATCTCAAGCGCAGCGAGGTGGTGTCCGATCTCGAATCGCTGACGACGGTCTGGCGCGGCGACCAGACCGAGATCGAGGCGCTGCGAATCCTGGCGCGGCTCTACACCGAGGACGGCCGCTACCGCGATTCCTTTTACGTCATGCGCAGCGCCATGACGGCGCACCCGGACTGGGACATGACGCGCAAGATCCAGGAGGAGGCGGCAAGGACGTTTGATTCGCTGTTCATCGCCGGCAAGGGCGACTCGATGTCGGCGATCGATGCGCTCGCCTTGTTTTACGATTTCCGCGAACTCACGCCGATCGGCAGCCGCGGCGATGAAATGATCCGCCGGCTTGCCGACCGTCTGGTCTCGGTCGATCTGCTCGATCAGGCCGCCGGTCTGCTGCAATATCAGGTCGACAACCGCCTGCAAGGCGCCGCGCGCGCGGAGGTGGCCGCGCGGCTCGCCGTCATCTATCTGATGGATCGCAAGCCGGACAAGGCGGTGGCGGCGCTTCGCGCAACGCGAACGGCCGACCTTTCCACCGGGCTGCGCAATGAGCGGCTGCTGCTCGAGGCGCGGGCTTTATCCGATCTGGGCCAGCGCGATCTCGCGCTCGAAGTGGTCGCTGACGTCAAGGGTCGAGCGGCGCTCAGGCTGCGTTCCGATATTTATTGGGCGGCGCACAAATGGCGCAAATCGGCCGAGCAAATCGAGCTCATGTATGGCGACCGCTGGAAACAATGGCAGCCTCTGACCGACATTGAACGTTCGGACATTTTGCGCGCCGAGGTCGGCTATGCACTCGCTGAGGACAAGCTTGATCTCGAGCGCTTCCGCGACAGATACGGGCCGAAGATGGCCGGTACGCCCGATGCGCGCACCTTCCAAATCGCCTCGGCGCCGATCGGCACCGGCGGCGAAGCGTTCAAGGATATAGCCCGTGCGGCAGCAGCCGCAGACACGCTCGACGACTTCCTCCGCGAGATGAAGGAGAGTTATCCGGAGTCAAATCCGATCTCTTCAGCGCCCGCGGCGGATGCGGCGCCAGTATCCTCGCCGGCCCCCGCCGCTGCGGTTTCGCCGCAACAGGGCGCCCCGCTGCCCGCAGGCGCACCGCAAACCCGTCCGGCGCGGCCTGCTGGTCCCGCCGCCGCGGCGATGCCGCCCGGCGGCGGACGGACTGCGCTGCGATAGGTCTGCTTGCTGCGCAATCTGCGCTCGTGCACATTCGGCGCCTGAGTGGAGCGACGGAAAAGCATGAGCGCGGTCATTGAAGCCGGCACCCGAAGCAAAACCGATCTTCGGAAAATTCGCACCGACGTGGTCGGCAGCCTGTTGCGGCCGCAAGGCTTGAAGGAGGCGCGCGTCCGTTTCGACGAAGGCGCGATCACCGCCGCCGCGCTGCGCGGCATCGAGGATGAAGCGGTGCGCGAGGCGGTGCGGCTACAGGAGAGCGTCGGCCTCGACATCGTGACCGACGGCGAAATGCGGCGGCTTAATTTTCAGGACAGTTTCGGCGGCTCGGTGGAAGGCTACGACGCGAGCCGTTCGACGCTGAAAGTGTACGCGCGGCGGGTCGATGGCGCGGTCCCGGGTCAGCGCTGGGATATTCGCCAAATGCACGATGTGGGGACGGCGGTCTCGCATCGCCGGCCGGCCAAAGCGCGGCTGACGCTCGCCCACAACATTCCGCTCGAAGAATACCGTTTTGTCGCCGGCGTCGCCAAAAAGCCGGCCAAGGTATCGCTGATCGGCCCGGACCGCATTTCCCAGCGCTTTGCCTACGAAAGTTCGACCGCGGTCTATCGCGACATGGACGACTTTCTGTCCGATGTCGTTGCCGTCGAGCGGCAGATCGTCGCCAGCCTCGTCGAAGCTGGCTGCCGCTATGTCCATATCGATGCTCCGGGCTTTACCGCCTATGTCGATCCTCCGTCGCTGCAGCAGATGCGCGCGCGCGGCGAGGATCCGGAGCAGAACTTCGCGCGCTCGCTCAAGGCGGAAGCCGCGGTCACAGCCAATTTCCCCGGCGTGACCTTCGGCATTCATCTCTGCCGCGGCAACCAGCGCAGCATGTGGCACCGCGAAGGCGCCTACGACGCCATTGCCGAACGGCTGTTTAACGAACTGCCGCACGATCGCTTTCTGCTCGAATATGATACCGAGCGCGCCGGCTCGTTTGAGCCGCTGCGCTTTGTGCCGAAGGGCAGGGTGGTTGTGCTCGGCCTCGTCAGCACCAAGGGGCCGGAACTGGAATCAGTCGAAGCGCTCACACGGCGTATCGACGAGGCAAGTCAATATCTTCCGCTCGATCAGCTCGCCATCTCGCCGCAATGCGGCTTTGCCTCGGACGTCGTTGGCAACCTCCTCAGCGCGGACGATCAGAAGCGCAAACTCGAGCGGGTCGTCGAGACGGCGAGGGCGGTTTGGCGCTGATCGCTACGTCCCGTAGCTTTGAATCAGCGATCCTGCGACCAGCGTCCAGCCGTCGACCAGGACGAAAAAGATCAATTTGAACGGCAGCGACACCACGACCGGCGGCAGCATCATCATGCCCATCGACATCAGGACCGATGCCACCACCAGGTCGATGATGAGGAACGGCAGGAACAGCAAAAAGCCAATCTCGAAAGCGCGTTTCAATTCGGAAATCATGAAGGCCGGAACCAGAATGCGCATCGACAGGTCTTGTGCCTTGTCCGGCGGTTTTTCGCCTGACATGTCGATGAACATTTTCAGATCTTTCTCCTGGACGTTCTTTTCCATGAATGCGCGCAGCGGTTCGCTGGCGCGATCGAACGCCTGATTGACGGTGATCTGATTGGCGATGAGCGGCTGGACGCCGACGTCATAAGACTTGGTGAGCACCGGGCCCATGACGAAGGCGGTGAGGAACAAGGCCAGCGAGATGACCACCGAGTTGGGCGGCGCCGTTGCCGTGCCCAGCGCGGTCCGCAAAAGCGACAGCACGACCACGATGCGGGTGAACGACGTCATCATCACCAGGATCGACGGCGCCAGTGACAGCACCGTCAACAGTGCGATCAACTGGATGATGCGCTCGTTGAGGCCGCCGCTGCCGGTGCCCTGACCGAGGTTGATGCTGATATCCTGCGCGGCGAGCGGCGTCGCCGAGAACAGAAGTGCCGCTACTGAGGCCGCCACGGTTTTGAACCGGACGCGGCAGCCCCAAAGTGTTTGCATCAGTATGATTGCATCAGTGCTTCACTGTGGGGCGGCCGAGAAGGCTCGCCATTTCTTGTTCGAGGCTGTCGTAGAGCGCCTTGCCTGAATCCGGCTGTTTGGCATCGGCGCGCGGCGGCCTTGTATCGTTGGTGCGAGGCGGGCGCGCGGCCAGAGGAGGCGGAACAGGAGGGGGCGTTGCCTGTTCCACGCTTGCAGCTTGTTCTGCGGGCGCCGCGGCACGCGGCAACGGCGGGATGCGCGGCTCGGGTGCTGCGCTTCTGCCGGTCTTGGTGTTCGGCTTGCGCAATGCCGCTTCGAGGCGATGCGCCATTTCAGCCAGGCTTTGATCGGCCGCCGCGGCCTCGGTGGAAACAGGATGTGCTGCCGGGATGTGCGGTTCCTGCCGTGCGTCGGCTCGGGGCTCCTGTCGGATTTCTTGCCGCAATTCAGGCGGCTGCGGTCGCGCCGGCGCCTGAGGGCGGCTGCGCGGCGGCGCCGCCGGTCTTGGCGTTAGTTCATCGGCGAGCGCCGCAAGCGGTTCACGCTGCGCACGCGGCTGCGATTCGCCGTGCGGCTGCAATGGAATCGGGGCGGGCTCTTCCGGTGGGATTTCTGCACGCGGCAGGCGCGGCCCGTTCGCCGCAATGGCCGGCTCCGTTTGTGTCCACGATCCATTGGCGGTGCTGTCTGGCAACGGAATGGCGCGCGGCGGTGCATCCACGGCCACAGCCGGGCGGGCAGGCGCGACGTCGCGCGGCGCCGCATTGGCACGCACGATATTGGATTCGACGACGACGTCGGTCGGGCCGCCGATCATGACCAGATGCTCGACATTGTCGCGGCGGATCAGAAGGAGGCGCCGCCGTCCGTCGACGCTGGCGTAATCGACAACCGCGAGCCGCGGCTGGCGCCCGCGCGTTCCCACGCCGCCAAGCCGGCCGGCGCCGAACCGGCGCACCGCCCAAGCCGTCGCGCCGATCAGACCAAGGACGATGACGAACGCGAGAAAGAATTGAACCGGAAAGGGCATGCCACCCAAGAAACTCATAATTTCCCCTCAGTTCGGCGCTCCACCGGCAAGCCAATGGTTAACGACGCCGGTAACATTTGCCGCCGCGAATACTAACAAAGAATTAAGGTCCGTGGGCGTCTTTTGCGCCAAACCGCGGCGGTACAAGCATTCTCATGGTAAACGGCGGATTAATGGCAAAACGGCTCCCGGAACCCGCTTAACCGGCCATTAACCATACGCTCGGCAAAGTCTGCCGGCCGAACGGGGACCAATGGCGATGCCGATCACCGATATTCCCATTCTTTCGATGCTGCGCACCCGCATGCAGTGGCACCAGGCGCGCCAGCGCGTTCTCGCCGAAAACGTCGCCAATGCCGACACTCCCGGCTACCGGCCGCTCGATCTGGCGCCGCCGAACTTCGAACGGGAACTGACCACCTCTTCGGTCGCGCTCGATCGCACCAATCCAGAGCATATCGCCGGCGGAGCCGATGACTCGCGCTTCGCCAGCGACGCCGAGCCGCATTACGAGGTGCGGCCGGGCGGCAATGCCGTCAATCACGAAGACGAGATGATGAAGGTCGCTTCGAACCAGATGGACTTCGACGCCGTCGCCGATCTGTACACACGCAGCCTGGCGCTCATCAAGCTCGCGGCCGGCAGCTCGTCGTCATAAGGCGCGGATCCTCCCGCAGGAGTGCTCCATCGGTTTTGGGGCGACGTTCCGAAGTCAGAGAAAGGCACCGGTCATGGACTTCATCAAGTCGCTCGCCATCGCAGCGTCAGGCCTGCATGCGCAACTCGGCCGCATGCGCATCATCACCGAGAACATCGCCAATGCCGATTCGACCGCGACAACGCCGGGCGGCGATCCATACCGGCGCAAGATCGTGACGTTCAACTCCGAACTCGATAACACGCTCGGTGCCGATGTGGTCAGGCTCGGCCGCGTGAAGACCGACAATTCCGATTTCCGCATCAAGCATGAGCCGGGCAATCCGGCCGCCGACGCGAATGGCGACGTCAAATATCCGAACGTCAACACGCTAGTCGAACTGAGCGATTTGCGCGACGCCCAGCAATCCTATCAGTCGGATCTCAATGTGATCACGGCAACGCGCCGTATGCTCCAGCGCACCATCGACATTCTCAAGAGCTAGGTGGACCATGGCGATACCGACCAATCCCGCGGCCGCCGCCAACGCGTATGCGGCGCTCGGCCGTCTCGGTGCCGGGTCAGGCGGCGTCGCAAATGCCGGCGTCGCGCAATCGGGCGCGCCGAGCTTCAGTTCCATCCTCAAAGACGTGGTCAATGCGGTTTCCGACGCCGGCGCCAAAGCGGACGCGCAGACGCAAGCCGTCGCCATGGGCAAGGCCAACATGGTCGATGTCGTCACCGCCGTTGCCGAATCCGAAACGGCCATCGCCACCTTGGTCTCGGTGCGCGACAAGGTGATCGCCGCCTACCAGGATATTTTGAAAATGCCGATCTGACGGCAAAGTTGCGGAGGAAGCGGCACGATGATGTCGGGACCTGAAGTATTGGACGTGGCGCGCGACGCCATCGTCACCCTGTTGATCGTAGCGGCGCCGCTGATGCTGGTGGGTTTGATTGTCGGCGTTGCCATATCGCTGTTGCAGGCGCTTACGCAAATCCAGGAAACGACCCTCGTGTTTGTTCCTAAGATCCTGGCAATCTTCCTGGCGCTGCTGATCGCACTGCCTTTCATGGCCGACGCGCTGCACTCGAATTTCCTGCGCATCACCGCGCACATCACCAGCGGCTGAGCGGGCTGCAATCGTGAGTATCGATCTGTCGTTCCTGCCTGCGCTCGGTGCCGCTTTTCTTCTGGTGTTCGCGCGCATCGGCACCATGCTGATGTTGCTGCCCGGTCTAGGCGAACAAAACATCTCCTCGCGGATTCGCCTGACGATTGCCCTTGTGCTTGCGGCGGTCATCCTGCCGCTGCATCGAGCCGCCTATCACATCGATACGGGGGCTCTTGCGCCGGACCTGGTCATGCTGGTTGAGGAGATCTTGGTTGGCGCGGTGCTCGGCCTCACGGCGCGGCTCACCATCTCGGCGCTCGATGTCGCTGGCTCGGTGATCGCGCAACAGCTGGGCCTCGGTTTCGTCACTGCAGTCGACCCGACCCAGGGAGAGCAGGGGGCGCTGCTTGGCAATTTTCTCACCATGCTCGGGTTGACGCTGATCTTTGCCACCAACATGCACTATCTCGTCATCGCCGCGCTTAACGATAGCTACAATGTGTTCGCGCCCGGCGAGGTGCCGTCGACCGGCGATGTCGCGGCCCTGGTCACGACGACCGTCACCGGCGCCTTTCGCATCGGCATTCAGCTATCGGCGCCGTTTCTGGTGTTCGGGCTTTTGTTCAACATCGGGCTCGGCGTGCTGTCGCGGCTGATGCCGCAGATGCAGGTATTTTTCGTGGCCTTGCCGTTGTCGATTCTGATCGGGTTTCTGTTTTTGGTGTTGGGCCTCGGTGCCATGATGGGGTTCTTTCTCGATTACGTCGCCGGTGTGTTGCACGCGCTCGCCCCGCACGCCTGACCGAGCAACAGGCCGAACGCCATGGCCGATGAACGCGACGACAGCGACCACTCCGAAGACCCGACCCCGAAACGCCTCGACGAGGCGATCAAGCGCGGCGATGTCGTCAAAAGCGCAGAAGTCAACACGTGGTTCATGATCGCCGCGGGCGCGCTGGCGCTCATGGTGTTCGCCCAGCCGGCGGCCGCGAGTCTGCAAGCGATGTTGCGCGGGCTTCTCGCCCACTCTTATCAGATTCCGACCGACGGCCCGGCGCTGGCCGACCTGACCCGCGCGTTGGCACGAGACGTACTGGCGGCGCTCGGCATTCCGCTCCTTCTGCTGGCGGTGGCGGCTTTCGCCGGCAGCGCCATTCAGCACCGGCTCGTTGTCTCGGTCGAGCCTATCCGGCCGCAACTGTCGAGGATTTCGCCGTTGGCGGGAATTTCCCGACTGTTTTCCAGACAGGCGCTCGCCAATTTCATCAAAGGGCTTGCCAAGCTGGCGCTTTTCGGCGCGGTGCTCGCGGCCCTCCTATGGCCGCAGCGCCGGCGCTTGGCCGAATTAGTCACGATCGATCCGGCGATGATTCTGCCGTTCACCCGCGCGCTTGCGCTGCGCATGCTCGGCAGCGTGGTCGCCATCCTCGCCGTCGTCGCGGCGGCCGATTATTTGTTCCAATACCGGCAATGGTACGAACGGCAGAAAATGTCGTTGCGCGAGATGAAGGAGGAGTTTCGCCAGACCGAAGGCGATCCCGCCGTGAAGGGCAAGCTGCGGCAATTGCGCAATACGCGCATGCGCAAGCGTATCATGGCTGCCGTACCCAAGGCGTCGGTCGTCATCACCAACCCGACCCATTTTGCGGTCGCCCTCAGGTACGAGCGCGGGATGAACGCGCCGGTCTGCGTCGCCAAGGGCACCGACCTGTTGGCGCGGCGTATCCGGGAAATCGCGCAGGCGCACGACATCCCCATCGTCGAGAATCCGCCGCTTGCCCGCGCGCTCCATGGCACGGTCGAGATCGATCAGGAAATCCCGCCGGAACATTACCGCGCGGTGGCCGAAATCATCGGCTATCTGATGCGGCTCCGCCGTGCGGTGGCTAACGCCAATTAGAGTCGATTCGGCCGATGTAAAGCTCTTGCGCGATTCAGTAGCACGAGGCACGAAGAACCGGCATGACGGGGGAGGCCATGACGACGGACGGCTTCGGCGGGCGACCGACCGGCTCTCCTCCGGAGCGGGCGGCGCTTGATCGCAGCGCCAGTCCGGGGCGCGGCGGCAGTATCATCTGGGTGCTGCTGGTAGCCGGCTTTCTCATCGGCGGCGCGGCGGCAATCGTGCTGCTCGGCCGCGGGGGTGCCGGGCCGTATATTCTTATTTTCCTGGCGGTGCTTGCCACGGTCGGCGTGTTCGGCCTGTTCGCGCTGGCTAGTGGAATGGTGCGGCTTGCCACGGCGGACACCGGCAATCCCCTTATCAAGGCCGTGCTCGACGGAGCCTTCGACGGCATCGCCGTGATCGACGGTGACGGGCGGCTGATCTATGCCAATACCGCCTATCTCGATCTTGTCGGCGCGGCCGACGCGCGTGACGCCAGGCCCGTTGAGCGGGTGTTCATCGGCGATCCGGACGCCTCCGAGGCTATCTACCGGCTGCTCAAGGCGGCGCGCGAAGGCAAGCGTTCGCAGGAAGAGGTGCGCATTGCCACCGCTCAAGGCCGCCCAGCGCGCTGGCTGCGAATGAGAGTCCGGCCGCTCGGCGACGGCAAGCGCGGCAGGGGTCTCACCGTCTGGTCGCTCGGCGATGTCAGCCGCGATCGTGAACGGCAGGAGAATGTTTTTCAGGAATTGCAGCACGCGATCGATTATCTCGATCACGCGCCGGCCGGCTTCTTTTCGGCCGACCCCCGAGGCGACATCGTCTATCTCAACGCCACACTGGCGAATTGGCTCGATCAGGATCTCGCCCAGGTAGGGTCAGGTGGCGGCCTGAAGCTCGCCGATCTCGTTTCCGGCGACGGCGCCGCTCTGCTGACCACGCTGCGCGCGGCTCCCGGCGAGGTGAAAACCGAGGTCGTCGATCTCGATCTGAAAACCCGCTCGGGCCGGACGCTGCCGGTTCGTCTCTTTCATAAAGTCGCATTCGGCGCGGACGGCTCGCCCGGAGCGTCGCGTACCCTTGTGCTCAATCGCGCGCGCGACGCCGGCACCGAGCCGCAACGGGCCGCCGAAGTGCGCTTCATGCGCTTCTTTCATCACACGCCGATGGCAATCGCCACGATCGACCGTGACGGCGGCATCGTGCGTACGAATGCGCTGTTCGCGCGACTGTTCCAAGGCTATCTGGCAAGCGACGGCCGCAGCCGTTCGATCCGGTCCATCGTCGCCGAGCGCGACTGGCCGCCGCTGGAAGTAGCGATCGGCCAGGCCGCGCAGGGCAGGGGAGACATTGCTCCGGTCGATGCGATGCTCGCCGGTGACGGCGAACGCTCCGGGCGGTTCTATGTCACCACTGTCGGCGAACAGGAGCGCGACCAGGAAGCGGCGATTGTCTATGTGCTCGAAACCACCGAGCAGCGTGCGCTGGAGAGCAAGCTCGTCCAACAACAGAAAATGGAATCCATCGGACAGCTGGCCGGCGGCATGGCGCATGACTTTAATAACATGCTCAATGCCATCCTGTTGGCGACCGACTTTCTGCTCAATGCGCATAAGCCGACCGACCCGTCGTTCCAGGACATCATGGAGATCAGGCAAAGCGCCAACCGCGCGGCAAGCCTGGTGCGCCACCTCCTGGCTTTTTCGCGCAAGCAGACGCTCCGCCCGCAGGTGCTCGATCTTGGCGAGGTGCTGGGCGACCTATCCGTCGTGCTGCGCCGGCTGATTGGCGAGAAGGTCGATCTGAAGGTCGTGCACGGACGCGATTTGTGGCCGGTCAAGGCCGACCTCCTGCAATTCGAGCAGGTGATCACCAACCTTGCGGTAAATGCACGCGACGCCATGCCCGACGGCGGCCGTCTGCAATTGCGCAGCGCCAATGTCACAGCCGCCGAGTGCGAGCGCTTCGACACCAAGGGAATGCCGGCCGCAGATTACGTGCTCGTCGAAGTCGCCGATACCGGCAGCGGCATTCCCGAATCGATCCGCGAGAAGATTTTCGTGCCCTTCTTCACCACCAAGGAAGTGGGCAAGGGCACCGGCCTCGGCCTGTCCACGGTCTATGGCATCATCAAACAAACCGGCGGCTTCGTGTATTTTGATACCGAAGAAGGCAAGGGCACGACGTTCCGCATTTTCCTGCCGCGCTACGTGGCCAGCGCACGCGAGGCGGCGGCTGGGACCGAACATGTCGAAGCGCCTGCGATCGCCGGCGCGCTCGACGCGGCCGAGCGCGCGCGGCGGGCGGCGAACGCCGATCTTACCGGCGAAGGTACCATTCTTCTGGTCGAGGACGAAGAAGGATTGCGTGCGCTCAACGCCCGTGGCCTCGCCTCGCGCGGCTATACGGTGCTGCAAGCGGGCAACGGCATCGAGGCTATCGACGTGTTGGAAAAATCAAACGCCAAGATCGACCTGGTGGTTTCTGACGTTGTCATGCCGGAGATGGATGGACCGACCCTGTTGCGCGAATTGCGCCGTCGTAATCCGGAGCTGAAAATCATCTTCGTTTCGGGCTATGCCGAGGACGCATTTCAGAAACATCTGCCCGCCGACGGCCAACAATTCGATTTTTTAGCGAAGCCGTTCACGCTCAAGCAGCTCGTCGCCAAAGTAAAAGAGACAATGGCTGCCTGACGCGGTGCGGCAAATTGAGTCCGCGGCGCGGCGACGACGCGCGGTCTCATGCTTGGCGCGGGTTGCACAGCAATCGTCGGATCTGTGCGGTGCGACACACTCGCGCGCGTCGCTTTGCGACAGGTTTCCACATGGCGCTATCGCGTATTTAAATGCCTACAGCGATGCATCGCGGTGGTCCTCCGTCAAGGGCCACCAAGAGGAGGCGACGGACCAGCCGTGTCATTCGCTCGTTGGGTTCAAACCGTTGCGCGGATGGCCGCTTTGACGGCCGCTCTGGTGATCGGAGGGGACGATGCTGACGCGTGCCTGGCCCATGGATTGAGCTTCGGCGGCAGCGCGACAGGTACTTTCATGCGGCTTACTTCCGCAGCCCCTGCCGACACCGGAATAACCAGGCCGCCTCCGGCACTTGCGGAAACCGTGGCGCCTAACTATCCCGGCGGCTCGCTCACTGGACTGTTCCAAAGCGGCGGGTGGCTCGGCCGCTTTGCGGCTGGGTTTCTTGGGTCAGGCTTTCTTGGGCTTTTGTTTGGCCGGGGCCTGGTCAGCGGGCTCGCCGGCGTTCCCTCGTATTTGGGCTTGATTGTCCAACTCGCGCTTTTGGTGGCGCTGTGCCGGTTGATCTGGACGCGCTGGAGGAGCGGCGGCGCGGACGGCGCGGCCGCCCTGTCGCCGCGGCAGTTGGCCGATCCCTATTTGCGCTCACGCGATGACCTGCACTCCAGACATGAACCGTCCTTGGGCTCGGATGGCACGGCGAGGCCCGGTACGGCCGCTCCCGGTGCGCGCTCGTCCGAGCCTGCGCATC
>Ga0335078_10013041_pt1 | contig 12319 bp, 12 predicted proteins | sample Lox_Sample_32_FD_206711 | JGI IMG/M metagenome (GOLD analysis project Ga0335078, IMG submission 206711) | Soil microbial communities from Loxahatchee National Wildlife Refuge, Florida, United States - Lox_Sample_3.2 | ecosystem: Environmental > Terrestrial > Soil > Wetlands | place: USA... | reverse complement strand
TCCCCGACTCGTCGAAAGCCACCTCTACAAGATCATCAGCCGTACGGACACGATAGCAAACACGGTGGTCATGATTGCCGAACATCCGAACTGGTCACTTCGCGCAGCGGTGCGGTTCGCACTGATTAGAAATAAACACATACCTCTCTCGCTGTCCGAACGTTTTGTGAAGTCAATAAAACTATCGGACCTTCGTGATCTCTACATCGATCCGGCTCTTCCAATAGATGTCAAGCCGCTAGTGTATCGCGAGTTGCTGGCGCGGGGGGAAGAGCCGGGAAAAATCGGGAAGGAGTCGATTTATGAGATTGATGAACACGACGATCAGGAGTTGGAGAGTTTCCAGGATTCGGTGAATGAAGAGGGTTCGGCTGAGGAAACTTAATTTCCTCTTTTTTTGTTCTGGAAAAGGCGTATAAGCAAAGAGGAGCATGGTTGATATCAGGAATCATGAGAAGCATAATAAATAAAAGTCATCTCCGAGCATATCAGTATCTGTTATGCTGTTGGAAAAGATCTATCTGTTATCTTGGAGGTTTTTCATCAGACGGTACTTAGATATCAATCTGCATTTAACTAATAGTTATTGTGAACCATCGATGAAACTGACACTTCGACTGGATTAGCGTGCCTTCATGGGTTGCCAGTTTTTATTTATCAGTTTCTTATATCGGTTTTCTTCCGTCATTCCCTATTTCCCCCTGTTTTTGGCAGCAACGCAAGCATCCATCCTCTGCCAACCGTTATTGCTCCCCGGGGACAAAATTCCTGGCAGCAAAAACAACGGATACAGTCGCGATAGCGGATCTGAAGGTGCTTTCCCGCACTCTGAATGGCTTTTTGTGGACAATGTTCCTGGCAAATACCGCATTGGACGCACTGCGCATAGTTGATCACGGGTTTAGCAGTGAAGGCGTTTTTAAGAGATCCACGGGCCCATTCCGGAATCTGCCATTCAAGATGGGTCGGGGGTGGAAGGCGATACTGACTGACTGCGATATGTTCCAACGCCTCACCAAGTATTCGGATGCGGTCAAGCTTAGTCGATCCAATACCCGCTGCCGCCGCGGCTTTTATAATAGGGAGCTTTTCCGGTGGTACGCCGACCATATTCCCTGCCACGATGTCGAGCGCTATGCCGTCCCCACTGGCGAGTATCGCACCAATCCAGCGTGGATCGCCGCTGCCTGGGCCGTTTCCTTCCATACCGATGACTGCGTCCATAATGGTGAGCCGCGGATCTAGAAGCGCGTAGAGTTCCACGAGCATCCTCATGAAGAGACCATGATTTACTCCGGTATTAAAATGCCACTGGACCTTGCGTTTTCCCGGAATGCATCCGAAAAGATTCTTAACCGCTCCGGTGAGCGTCGTCATCCCATGGGTCTTCAGCTTCGGCAAATTTATGATTACGTCGGCTTCGTATGCCACACGGGAGACTTCGAAGCGTTGAAACTTGCCTGTATTTTTGATCTGCACCACATCAACGAGTTCGGTCAGCTCTGCGCCTTCCTCAATGAGGACTTTGAGAATGCCGGCTTTTTCAGCGACTTTTTTTAGATCACCCATACCCGGGCTGTCGCCCACCATGGGCCTGCCTCCACATTCATGCACAAGTCGGATAACCGCGCGAACAACTTCGGGATGAGTTGTTACCGCACCTTCCGGCGACTTTGCTTTCAGTAAATTCGGTTTTATCAGGACTCGGTCGCCGTTCTTCACGAATGCGTTCATCCCGCCCAAAATATCCACGGCCCGGCGGATGGCAGTCATGGTCGTTTCTCGCTCATAATCCATGCAGCGTACCAGCGAAACGTCCGACATTATTTCTCTGTTCATACGCTTTCAGCAAAAGCTCAACTTAGCCTTTGCGCTTCGCGGCCTCCTGGAGTATTTTCACTATCTGCTGGTGAACTCTGCCGTTGCTAGCCAGGATCTCTTCGGCATACAGGTCGAACTTCTCCCCAAACAAATCGGTGACCATACCTCCCGCTTCTGTAACAATTAGGCTTCCGGCTGCAACATCCCAGGGTTTCAACTTCAGCTCCCAGAATCCATCGAAACGACCCGACGCCACGGAACAAAGATCGAGCGCAGCCGATCCGTCGCGCCGGACTTCCTGTGATGACATGAGAATATCATGGAAATAATTCATGTTGTTCTTCTCACTCACTTTGCGGTCATAGGGAAACCCTGTAGCAAGTAGGCTTTTCATAAGCGTATCGGTGACTGAAACGCTTATTTTTTTTTCGTTCAAAAAGGCCCCTTGACCTTTCTGAGCAGAGAAAAGCTCCTCCCGCATAGGATCGTACACGACGCCTGCCACGATTGTCCCTTCCTGTTCAAGCGCGATGGACACGGAAAAACAGGGATAGCCATGAGCATAATTCGTGGTTCCATCCAGAGGATCGATAATCCAGGTAAACCCAGAGTCACTCCGGATATCAGTCTCTTCTTCGGCAACGATACCATGTTGGGGAAACGCAGCACGGAGGGTTCCGACCACTTCGCGTTCAGACCGCATGTCCATTTCGGTAACCAGATTTATATCACCTTTATAGGTAATCTGGCGCGTTCCGCCAATGTTTTCGCGCAGGATCTTACCCGCCTTCAGTGCCGCTTCACGGGCAACAGCAATAACATCTTTCACCTTTCCTCCAAAAATAATCGATAGAATAAAAAAAACGAGTATGCAAATATCGATAAATAAAAAGGGTAAGGCTGTCCTGCCCTACCCTTAATTTCCCAACTGATGACCGCAATGCCGCTTTTACTACTGGACGATTCGCCCCATCTCTACGCCCAGATAATCCGCTAAAAGTTTTACGGTACGCGGCTTCATCGTCACTCCTTTGAGTGTGCGAGAGACGGTTACTTTGTGCATTCCCAGTCCGTCCGCAATTTCAGTGTAACTGAGTCCTTTTTCCAACCGCTTCTTTTCAAGAATTTCAATCTTATACACGGCGGATCCTCCACTCATAAGATTTAACATAACTACTTCTCCCAAGAACCTAAATGGTAGAAAATCCATCTAATAAATTTCTTGCAAAATTGATTGCAAATTGGCCTCTACTATAACACAAATATTTGCAATTTGAAACGATTAAAAGGTGCGCATATTGCGACTACCTGTGCAACAACCTGTGCAACTACCTGTTGACATGCTAATAAAAATAGTGTATAAAGACCACATTATGAAGCTTGCTGAAATACTTAAAAAATTACGAATAAAGAACAAACTCTCAATGAGCCAGGTTGCGCGCATTTCCGAGGTGGCTCCGGACGCACGCGGAAGAATTACGCAAGGCTATATTTCCCGTCTCGAATCAGGCAAGGAAACCAATCCGAGTCTGATGAAACTCATCACGTTGTGCAGTATTTATAAAGTCCAGCCCAACATTCTTTTCTCGAAGAACGGCCTAAAAAAACAGAAAAAAAAGTGATATCGACGCCGCGCATGTATCAGCGCGGTGTGCTCCAACGATGAGGGATATGGCATGCTTTGCAATGTTTGGAGGAGGCATGTACAGCCTTGGCTGCCAACACTTCACGGGTGTGGCAGCGGAGACAGTCACCATCTGTTGGTTTAATGCGCGCATGAGGCTTATGGCATTCGTAGCAATTGAGGCGCGCCATGGGCACTTTGTCCGGGAATGATGCCCGGGATGACTTCCGGTGACAGGAGAGACAGTGCTCTCTGTCTGGTATAAAGGCCTCTGGCTTTTTCGGTGAGAATGTGTGGCATCGAAGACAGGATATGTTCTCCATGCCAACTCCATGAATTTTCCAATCCTTATGACAGCGCAGACAGGCGTCCTTTTCCGGTCTGAACGAGTGTACGGTTCGGCTATGGCAATCTTTGCAGGATAGTTTTTCCATGAATACGTGGCGGGCATGCCCCGTCGATTTGTTCACCGTGAGCGAACCCTGCGCAGCCTCGTCCCAATGGCACTTTGTGCAAGTCTTCCACGGGGTCTAGTTTCCATGCTCGATATGCTTCCTCCATCAAATGGCAACTGTTGCAGAACTCCGGGTTTTTCTGAATATAGTTATAGTATCTCACCGCAAGGACAATCCCAAGCACCGAGATCACGAGCATGAGGGAAATAATAATAACCTTTTCCCTTGGGGAAAGTCCCCGCTCAAGTCTGTCGAATATTTTGGAAATCAATTTATACATGAGATGACCGTAAGTCGGAAGAAGACAATCGGAATCCGCACCATTCACCGTTGGGTTCCGGCTCCTGAGTATTTATTTTATAAGATATTCAGCAATCTGCACCGCGTTCAGCGCAGCACCCTTACGTATATTATCGTATAGGATCCAGAGATTGATACCGCTCGGGACCGACTCATCTTCCCGAATCCTGCCTACAAAGATCTCATCCTTGCCCGTAACGTCGATTGCAAGGGGATAGAGGTTTTTCTGGGGGTCATCGTATACCATGACACCTGGGGCCTCGGCGAGAATTGCCCGCATTTCATCAACTGACACCTTGGTTTCCGTTTCGATATTAACCGACTCGGCATTGCCGCGAAATACCGGCACTCGCACTGCCGTTGCCGTAATCCGAATTAAGTCGTCCTCCATGATTTTTCTGGTCTCGTTAACCAGTTTCATTTCTTCGCGAGTATACCCATTATCGAGGAACGAATCAATGCAAGGAATGCAGTTGAATGCTATCTGGTGCGGATAAACCTTTGTTTTCACATCTCTGAAGTTGAGGAGCGCGACGGTCTGCTGCGCCAGTTCGTCAACGCCCTTTTTGCCGGTGTCCGAAACGGACTGCAAGGTAGTGACGACAACACGTTTTATCTTAACCTTGTCATGAATCGGTTTTAATGCCATAACTAAGCTTATCGTGGAGCAGTTAGGGTTGGCTATAATACCGGCATGTTTTTCTAGGGAATGGGCATTCACCTCGGACACTACGAGGGGAACTTTCGGATCCATGCTGAATGCGCTCGAATTGTCAATAACGACAGCGCCTGACGCAACAGCGAACGAAGAGAACTCAAGACTGCGTTCCGGGCCCGCCGAGAACAGGGCGATGTCTACATCCTTGAAGGAATTCCTGTCCAACTTGCGAACAGCGATGTTCCTGCCTTGAAACGCGATTCGCTCGCCCTCCGATTGTTCCGATGCGAGCAACACGAGTTCGTCCACCGGAAGCTTACGCTCCTCGAGGATTTCAACCATTTCTCTGCCCACTAAGCCAGTTGCGCCGGCTACGGCAACGACATATTTAGTCTTTTTTTTAAGCATGTGATAACGACAGGATACAATACCGATACTGATCAGGTGCTAAGGTCTCGAAGTGAAACAAATCTTTTTGCCAATGAAATTTCGAACGCTGCACGACTGGCTCAATTTTTTTAGCTGTTATTCGTTTATCTCTCCGCGACGATTTTCAGCATTCTGCGCAGCGGCTCCGCAGCGCCCCAAAGAAGCTGGTCACCGCAGGTAAAAGCGTTCAGGAACGTCGGCCCCATATTCATCTTGCGCAGCCGTCCAATCGGCACGGTAAGCGTCCCGGTGATCTCAGCAGGTGTCAATTCTTTGATCGTAAGTTCACGAACGTTCGGAACTACTTTTACCCATTTATTATGTTTGGAGATGATGTCCGTTATCTCGCTGATTGGCAAATCTTTCGTCAATTTGATCGTCAGTGCTTGACTGTGGCAGCGCATAGCCCCAACGCGCACGCAGGTCCCATCGATCGGGATCGGATTTCCTTCACGGCAAAGGATCTTGTTCGTCTCTGCCTGTCCCTTCCATTCCTCCTTACTCTGGCCGTTCTCAAGCTGCCTGTCGATCCACGGGATAACGGAACCCGCAAGCGGCACGCCGAAGAATTCACGGGGATAGGAATCGGAGCGAATATGTTCGGCAACCTTACGGTCTATTTCAAGAATCGCGCCTGAGGGATCGTCTAGCAGAGATTTCACCGTACCATGAATCGAGCCCATCTGTTTCAGCAGCTCGCGCATATTGTTTGCGCCGGCGCCCGAAGCCGCTTGGTAGGTCATGGCGCTCATCCACTCCACCAGACCCTGCTCGTAAAGCCCCCCTAGGGCCATGAGCATCAGGGACACAGTGCAATTACCGCCAATATAGTTTTTGATCCCTTTTGACATACCGCTCTTGATAACGTTCAGATTGACCGGATCGAGGATAATGATGGCGTCCTTCTCCATGCGCAGCGTTGATGCAGCATCGATCCAATATCCCTTCCAGCCCGTAGCACGCAGTTTGGGATAGACCTCGTTCGTATAATCCCCACCCTGACAGGAAATGATCGCATCAACTGTTTTGAGTGCGCTGATATTCTTCGCATCCTTTAGCGCCGGAACATCCTTGCCGATGTTCGGCCCCTTGCCGCCGACATTCGACGTGGTGAAGAATATCGGGTCAATAAGATTAAAATCCTTTTCCTCGCTCATTCGGCCCATGAGCACCGAACCCACCATGCCGCGCCAACCGATAAAACCAACTCGCATCATATAATTCTCCCGCTTTATTATCTATTCTAAAACTTTGCAATCTGCACTTACTAAAGCATCTCCGCCACCAAATCCCCCACTTCTGTGGTAGAATATCCCATCTTCCCTGCTGCCTGGCTTTTCATCTTTTTCATAGCCGAGATCATTGCTGTTTCGATCATGTGCGCGGAGTTTGTCTCACCCAGTGAATCGAGCATCATCATTGCAGCCCCGATGGCTGCCATGGGATTGATCACATTCTGCCCTGCATACTTCGGAGCGCTGCCGCCCATAGGTTCGAACATGGAAACGCCTTCAGGACTGATATTCCCGCCCGATGCAACGCCGAGCCCGCCCTGAATCATTGCACCGAGATCGGTAATAATGTCGCCGAAGAGGTTTTCCGTTACTGCGACATCGAACCATTCCGGATTTTTCACGAACCACATGTTTGCCGCGTCAACATGGTTATAGTCGCGCTTTATCTCCGGATACTGTTTTGATCCCATCTCTTCGAACGCGCGGTACCAAAGGTCGCCGCAATGGGTCAACACGTTCCGTTTGTGAATAAGTGTGATCGGCTTTATGGCATATTTCGGTTCTTTCGCATTGCGCTTCTTCTTGATTTCGAAAGCGTATTTAAGACACCGATCCACGGTCCGACGGTCATACACCATTAACTGAGTCGCGATCTCCTCGGTCGTGCCCACGCGGGTCGCCCCTCCGTGTCCCGTGTAGATGCCCCCCGTGTTCTCGCGGATAACCACAAAGTCTATATGCTCAGGCCCCTTATCTTTGAGAGGGGTCTCCACATTGGGATAGAGCTTCACTGGCCGTAGATTGATGTACTGGTCGAGTGCAAAACGTATTTTGAGCAGGATGCCAGTTTCTAGAATGCCCGGTTTCACATCAGGATGTCCGATGGCTCCAAGAAACAGAGAATCGAACTTTTTAAAAGCGTCAATTGCGCTGTCCGGAAGCGTCTCCCCGGTTCTGAGATATCGTGTAGCGCCAAAATCGAACTCGGTGAATTCAAGTTTAAATGCGCCTCGCAATGCCGCGGCGTTTAAAACTTTTCTTGCTTCTCGAACGACCTCCGGTCCCGTGCCATCACCAGGTATCGTTCCGATCTTGTAGGTCTTAGTCATTAGAATAAATTCCTCTCAAAATAAATCAAAAAGGTGCTGGTTGTATAAACAGAGAATGAAACCCCTAAAAATGGAAAATATTAAAAAAATGAATCATTGCCCTTCCATTCTTCCGGGGGAAGGCCTATCTTTTTCTCGCGCTGCAGTTACTCGTACGCATCTCGATGCAGTTGTCGTCGCCGGGGATAAAATCTAACCCACAAGAAGGCTGTGAAGGTCTGATGGATAAGGAATAGGATGAATCGAGGTTCCGGCTGTAATAAACGCAAAGTTCACAGCGTGATCCGGAGTCATGCGTTTGGCCGTTAGGCTGGAGCGCTTTCGACAGCTTGAAACACGCAGTCAATTACAAACCTGCCTTCTTCTTCGTGTATGCCATAAGCCCGCCGGCGGCGATAAGTTCCTGCATGAAAGGCGGGACGGGAACAACCTTGAACGTCTTGTTCGAGGAAAGATTCCGAATCACCCCTGCATCGGCATCGACTTCGATCTGGTCGCCTTCTTTGATACCATCAACCGCCTCGGAGCTTTCAAAGATCGGAAGCCCCATGTTAAAGCAGTTCCGGTAGAATATCCGCGCAAAGTTTTTTGCCACCACGCAGGATACACCGGCAGCCTTGATCGCAATCGGCGCATGCTCGCGCGATGACCCGCATCCAAAGTTCTTCTCGGCTACGATAATGTCGCCGGATTTCATCCTCTTCATGAAGTCGGGTGTGGTGGAATCCTCCATGCAGTGTTTTGCAAGTTCTTTTGGATCGGAGGTATTCAGATAGCGGGCCGGGATGATCGCGTCAGTATCAACATCCGCCCCGAATTTCCATGCATTGCCTTTGAATTTCATGAGAACCTCGTTGTTTGAAGCGATTAAATCGTTTAAACCGCTCAACCCGTTTTAACCGAAAGTTATTTCAGCTCTTCCGGTCGGCCGATTCTCCCGAGGACCGCAGATGCCGCTGCGATCGATGGGTTAGACAGATAAACTTCGCTCTTGGGAGAGCCCATCCTGCCGACAAAGTTCCGATTCGTCGTTGCTATTGCGCGTTCTCCGGCGGCGAGAATGCCCATGTGACCGCCGAGACAGGGGCCGCAGGTCGGGGTGCTGAAGGCGGCGCCCGCATCGATAAATGTATCCACGAGGCCTTCCTTAATGGACTGCTTATATACTGCCTGCGTGGCCGGTATAACGATCATGCGGACATAGGGATGAACCTTGTGCCCTTTGATAACTTTGGCAGCCTCCCTGATGTCCTCGATTCTACCGTTCGTGCAGGATCCGACGACGGACTGATCGATGTTTATGGCAGCAAGCTCGCTCACGGGTTTAACATTTTCCGGTAGATGTGGGCATGCGATCTGCGGCTCCATGCCGGTCAAATCGAACTCACGAATGTCCACATAGTTTGCCTTCCTATCGCTTTTGAAAAATTTATATTTGCGCCGCGCGCGCTTCGCCACATATTTTTCCGTAATCTCGTCGGGCTCGATGATGCCGTTCTTGCCGCCCGCTTCGATGGCCATGTTGCAAATAGTCAGCCGGCCGGCCATAGGGAGCTTGCGGATCACATCACCCGTGAACTCCATGGCACGGTACAGTGCACCGTCGACGCCGATTTCACCGATCGTGCGTAGGATAATATCCTTTCCGCCGACCCATTTGCCGAGCTTCCCCTTATAGATAAACTTCATGCTCTCAGGCACCTTGAACCAGGCCTCGCCAGTGATCATGGCCGCTGCAACGTCGGTGCTGCCCACACCAGTCGAAAATGCGCCCAAACCGCCGTAGGTGCAAGTGTGGCTATCGGCGCCGATCACCACGTCGCCGGGTACCACGATCCCCTGCTCGGGCAGGAGCGCATGTTCCACGCCCATCCTGCCGACCTCGAAGTAGAGCGAAAGGCGGTGCTCTCGCGAGAACTGCCGGAGCATATTGCACTGCTCCGCCGAAGGGATGTCTTTGTTCGGAGCAAAGTGGTCTGGGATGAGCGCGATCCGATCGGGATCGAATACCTTCTTGGCGCCTCCGGCTCGAAATTCCTTAATCGAGATAGGGGCGGTGATATCGTTGGCGAGCACCAGATCAAGCCTCGCGTTGATCAATTCTCCCGATTTTACTTCTTTTTTGCCGCAGTGCGCAGCCAGTATCTTTTCCGTTATCGTCATCATAGTCTTGAAAATATACAATATCCCTCGATCAGTTTCAACTGTTTTTTAGCCTTCCCCTTTTCCAATACTCCAGTTTGTTTAATGCATTGACGTATGCTTTGGCGCTTGCGATAATAATGTCCGTATCGGCACCCTGGCCCGCGACCTTTTTGCCCCCTTCCTCGACCCTCACGGTTACTTCTCCCAGGGCGTCCGTGCCTCCGGTGATTCCCTTGACCAAATAGGCATCGAGTTTGCTTTTCGTTCCCGTAATTGCTGCGATCGTCCGGTACACTGCGTCGACCGGGCCGTCTCCGGTACCTGTCTGCTTTATGGCGTTTCCGTCCACTGCCAGCTCAACCGTGGCCTTGGGCGTGGTCCCCGTGCCACTTGCCGCGCTAAGATGCTTCAGAATATAAACCTCCTGGATTTGCTGCATCTCATCAGATACAATCGCTTCGAGATCCTCGTCGAATACTTCCTTTTTCTGATCAGCCAGCCGTTTGAACCGGTCGAATGCCTTGTTCAGGTCTTCATCGGAAAGTTCATACCCCATTTCCTTGAGCCGGTCACGGAAGGCGTGCCTGCCGGAATGTTTCCCCAGCACTAAATTGGTTTTCAAGAGGCCGACCGACTCCGGCTTCATAATCTCGTACGTGGTTCGTTCCTTGAGCAGTCCGTCCTGATGGATACCCGCCTCATGGGCAAAGGCATTGGCCCCCACGATAGCCTTATTCGGCTGAACCGGGATACCCGTGATCTTTGTCACAAGCCTGCTCGTGCGCGTAATCTCTTCGGTGCGAATCATCGTGTCAGCTCCGAAAAAATCCTTCCTTGTGCGGAGCGCCATGACGACTTCCTCCATTGAGCAGTTTCCCGCCCGTTCGCCGATGCCATTCACCGTGCATTCCACCTGTGTCGCGCCGTTGCCGATCGCCGAGATCGCATTTGCGACAGCCAACCCTAGGTCGTTATGACAATGAACCGAGATGGATGCCTTGTCGATGTTTTTAACCTTCGTCCTGAGCTCGCGGATGAGTGCGCCGAACTCAGCGGGCATGGCATATCCCACGGTGTCCGGGATATTGACGGTCCCGGCGCCCGCCTCGATGACGGCTTCGATCACTTCCAGAAGATAGGAAACCTCGGTCCGGGTTGCGTCCATGGGGGAAAACTCAACGTCCTCCACTAGGGACCGGGCATATCCGACCATCTCCACGGATCGTTTGAGCGCTTCGTCGCGTGAGATGCGGTACTGGTGATTCAGATGGATATCCGATGTGGAATGGAAGGTATGAATACGCCGCTTCGGGGCATTCTTGAGCGCCTCCCAGGCCCGGTCGATGTCTTCCTTCCGGGCACGGGCAAGACTACAAATGATCGGACCTTCCACCTCGGCCCCGATACGCTTGATGGCCTCAAAATCTCCGAGCGAACTGATGGCGAAGCCGGCCTCGATAATATCGACGCCGAGCCGCGCGAGCTGTTTCGCCATGGTTATTTTTTCATCGACATTCATGCTTGCTCCCGGGGATTGTTCACCGTCGCGGAGTGTCGTGTCGAATATCTTGATTATTCTGCTCATATGTTCCTCCATGTCATGCGGCATGTGCCGCATGCATGATACAGAAGTAGAGTTCTCCTTCGGAAGAGAACTGGTTTAGCAGCAACATGACTTACCTATCACCACCAGATGATACCATCGAGAAAGCGTTCTCCCTATTTAAGCAGAACCGGATTCCCCTTCAGAATTGTAGTGGAAAGGGCAATATTAGGGTGTTGCGGCTGCGGTGCTAGCTAATTGTTTCTCTCGCAACACCTTCAAACAACGATACCAAAGTCAAAGATACGCGTCATGGCCAATATGGTTCCGATCAGGCAAGACTACGCAGCGGCTGCTTTTCTCTGCCTCCTCAGCAATTTGTACAGCGCCTCAGCCATGCCGATAAGTACATAGCAGATGGAAACCAGGAACAGAACGAGTGCAGGATGATAGGCAACCACTGCCAGAAAGGCCGCAATAACGACGAGAATTCCGAAGGGACGCCGCTCCTTCAAGTTCGCTTCCTTCAAGCTATGGTAGGTGATATTGCTCACCATAAGTCCGGCGAGGATAAAGGTCAGCGCCAACACCCAATAGTCTTTGCCAACTGCGTCTGCGAGCCAAACAAGCTTCAGATGGTCAAGTATTTCGATGATATCGGCGTATGCCAGCACCGTGGTTGCAATCACGAGAGCTGAAGCAGGAGTAGGGAGGCCCGTGAAGTGTTTTTTCTCGGCACCGCCCATCTGCACATTGAACCGCGCAAGCCTGAGTGCGGCGCAGGCGACGAGAAAAAATGACCCGAGCCATCCGATACGTCCGAAAGAAGACAATGTCCAGGTATAAGCAAGGATGCCTGGTGCGACGCCGAACGAGATGACATCGGCAAGGGAGTCTATCTCGATGCCGAACCGCGTCGCCGTATGGGTGAGCCGCGCAACCCAGCCGTCCAGCACGTCAAATATCGATGCAATGAGTATGGCCCACGCGGCCCGCTCGT
>Ga0335078_10013040_pt1 | contig 12320 bp, 10 predicted proteins | sample Lox_Sample_32_FD_206711 | JGI IMG/M metagenome (GOLD analysis project Ga0335078, IMG submission 206711) | Soil microbial communities from Loxahatchee National Wildlife Refuge, Florida, United States - Lox_Sample_3.2 | ecosystem: Environmental > Terrestrial > Soil > Wetlands | place: USA... | reverse complement strand
TAAGCGTTAGAACCCCTTGGTCCATCCTGGCGGCGATCTTGGCCGTGTCAATGGCCGGATCCAGCTCGAATACCCGCCGGTAATCCGACAAGGCCCGTTCACGGAAGAGCGGTTCGCCGGTAAGCGCTTCGTTCTGGCGGTGCCCCACGAGGGTGATTTCGTTGCCTTCCAGCATGATTTCGAGCCCCTGTTTGTTCACGCCTGGCATCTCCGCTTCCAGCACGTATCCGTCCTTGGTCTCGAAGATGTTCACTTCCGGGGAAACGAATCCCCGCTCCGGCCGGGCGTTCGTAGCCGGCCGTTGTTCGGTTTGAACTGTTGCTTTCATATTATCGTCCTTTCTTCAGTGAGTTCTCAGTGAGTTCCCGGCGGGCGCTTCCGCCGGGACAGTCGCTCAGCTCACGTTCACGTCAATGTGTTTCGGCTTTGCTTCCTCGGTCTTGGGCAGTGTGATGGACAGGATGCCGTCTTTATACTGCGCTTTGACCTTGTCGGCTGCCACCGGAGTCGGCAGCATCACCGTGCGCTGGAACCGGCCGAAGAACCGCTCCGCACGATACACGTCGCCGTCCTCGTGCTTCTGCTCGCTCTTGCGCTCGCCCGAAATGCTCAGGCTGCCTTCATGGAGCGACACCTCGATTTCCTCCCGCTTCATCCCGGGCAATTCCACTTTGACGAACAGGTTGTCCTTGTCCTCAAAAAGGTCGAGCGCCGGGGTCCAGCCGCTCAGCACGTTCGAGCTGCGAGCCCACTCGGCCAGAGGCGACTCGAATAAGCGGTCAATATCATCCCGCAAATCTGTCAGCCGCCCGAAGCCGGGCCACGTTGATAGTTCTGGTCTTTGCCATCTTGTCAGACTGTTCATATACTTGTCCTTTCTATTATGCAGTTGATTGCAATGGGAGATATAGCTTTGAACATGCCACAATGCCAGTATATATGTAAGCCTAGTATTAAAAGCTATTTATGATAGTATGTAAGAGCTTATGCAATCCTCATAGTGGGCCAATATGGCACACTGTGGATTCTATATGGCACAGGTTGTGTGCCAACGTGGCACTATTCGATCTCCTCAATACTGCGTCTGGCAATCAGCCAGCCACGACAGGTTGTCCGGCTTCTGAGTGCCTTCGAGCAGGATCAGCGCGCCGCAGCAGGCAGGCACGAAAACAACGTGGCGGCAAAGGCGCGCCACGTTGTCTGAACGAACCCGCTTCTGTGGTTACTTGCTAATCAAATGCATGTCCTGCGCAGCAGAGGACGTTGCGCACCTTGTGACGCACGAGGTCTTTAACCCTCGCGCGGGCGGGGCCGAGATACTTGCGCGGGTCGAATTCCTTAGGGTTCTCCGCGAACGCCTTTCGGATGGCTGCCGTCATCGCCAGGCGCAGGTCCGTATCAATGTTGACCTTGGTGCAGCCGGTGCGCCGGGCGATTTCGATGTCCGCCTCAGGCACGCCCGCGGCGTCCGTCCCCAGCTTGCCGCCGTATTTGTTGATTTCCTCCACGAGGTCCTTAGGCACGCTCGAAGCGCCGTGCAGCACCAGGGGATAATCGCCCAGACCCGCGTCCATCAGCGCCTGCTTGATGGCTTTGAGCCGTTCGAGGTCGAGGTGCTGTTCACCTTTGAACTTATACGCGCCGTGCGAGTTGCCGATGGCGATCGCCAGCGAATCCACCCCGGACTGCTTGACGAATTCGACCGCCTGCTCGGGGTTAGTGTAGTGCCCCTCTTTGGAGTAACTGCCCCCGTCTTCCCCTTCATCGAATTGCGCCCCAACCAGGTGACCCAACTCGCCCTCTACGACACAGTTGTGCTTGTGCGCGTATTCCACCACTTTGCGGCAGACCTCGATGTTCTTCTGGAACGGCTCGTGGCTGGCGTCAATCATGACGCTGGTGAACCCCTCATCCACGCAGTCCTTGCAGAGCTCGAAGGAATCCCCGTGGTCGAGGTGGACCGCAATGGGAATATTGGAGAGACTGACCGCCGCCTCGATGAGTTTCTTGAGATACACGGGGTTGGCGTATTGGCGCGCCCCCTTGGAGATCTGGAGCATCACGGGCGCCTTCTCTTCCTCGCAGGCCTCGATGATGGCCTGGAGGAGCTCCATATTGTTGACGTTAAATGCGCCCAGGGCGTACTTGGCCTTCAGCGCCTTGGCGAACAATTCTTTAGTATGTGTTAGTGGCATAAACTTTGTCTTCCGTTCGACGAGTCACTCAGCCGGCAGCCGCAATCGTTGCGACCGGCTGGCATAATAGCCCCCGTTCCGGACGAAGAAAGCAAAAAAGACAGCCGCCCTTACCGCTGTCGGCCGTGCTCCCAACCCAGCCAGTTCCGGCTTAAACCCGAGACCCGAAGGCCGAAAGCCGAGATCCGAAAGCCGAATCCAGCGCCTCGCCAGGAGGCTTGCAAGCCGGCGATCCACGCCTTCGTCGCATTTCGGGTTTCGGGCTTCCTTCGGCCTTCGGGCATCGGCCTTCGTATTTCCCGGCGGCAAGCTTGGTCGTCGCTCTAGCCGGGCGAACTCCAAAACAACCCCGCCCCCTACGCTTCTTTAACCTCGCCGCCCAGCCGCCGGTACAGCGTCGCGATGCTGATGCCCAGCACCCGGGCGGCTTCTTCCTTGTTCCCGCCGCATTGCTCAATCGCGCGGTTGAGATGGGCCAGCTCCTGCTGCTGTAAGTAAGTCTTCAAAGGCAGCACCGGTTTCCCGCCGGGCTGCCCTTTCTCCGGCGCGGCCCCAGGAGCCGGCGCGGGACGCAGTGGGTAGAGGGCGGATTCCGGCACCGCCGGCAACGCAACTGCGGCACTCGCATCCACGCTTGGGCTGAATGACTTTACGCTGGCCAACAGGCTCGGCGGCAGGTCGCCTGCCTGAATGATCCCGCCCTCGCATAACGTCATAGCCCGCTCAACAGCGTTTTCCAGTTCCCGCACATTACCCGGCCAGGTGTGCGCGCATAAAACCTCTATCGCCTGCCGGGTCACCTGCACCGGCCGGTTCGTTTCAGAATGCAGCTTGCCTTTGAGGAAGTGTGCCACCAACAGCGGTATATCGTCCCGCCGGTCCCGCAAACTCGGCAGCGGGATCGCTATTACGTTGAGCCGGTAATAAAGGTCCTCGCGAAACGTGCCTTCCTTGATTCGCTTCTCCAGCGGCTCGTTTGACGCGGCCACCACCCGCACATTGACCGAGATCGATGTGTTCTCTCCGACCCGCCGCACCTCCCGCTCCTGCAACACCCGCAACAGCCGGCTCTGCAGCATCGCTGACATCGAACCCACCTCGTCCAGAAAGATCGTGCCTCCGTCGGCCTCCTCGAACAGCCCCTTCTTGTCGCTAATGGCCCCCGTGAACGAGCCGCGCCGGTGCCCGAACAGCTCCGACTCCAGCAGATTCTCGGGCAAAGCGCTGCAATTCACCGGCACGAACGGCGCAAACTGCCTTCGGCTGTTGAAATGAAGCGCGCGGGCCACCAGCTCCTTGCCCGTGCCGCTTTCGCCGAGCACCAGGATCGTGCTATCGGTGTTGGCGACGCGCTCAATCATTTTGAACACCGCCTGCATCGAGGGCGCGTTGCCTATAATCTGGCTGAACTCGTATTTCTTCTTGAGCTGTTTGCGCAGATAGACGGTCTCCGAAACCGCCGCGTTGTAAGAGAGCGCCCGCCGCACGCACAACTTCAGCTCATCCACCTTGAACGGCTTCTCCAGGTAGTCGAACGCCCCGTTCTTCATCGCCTCCACCGCCGTCTCGATCGTGCCGAACCCCGTAATGACAATCACCACCGCCGGCGGCGACAGCGCGCGCGCCTTCTGCACCAACTCCAGCCCGTGCGCCCGCGTCTTGTCGAAGTAAAGGTCTGTAATCACCAGTTCCGGTGCATGGGCCGTCAGTCCCGCGAAGGCGGCGCTGCCGTTGGAGAAGGGGAATACCTCATGCCCCTCCTGGCGCAGCAACTCCGCGACCATCTGCAGCATGGTCAGATCGTCATCGACCAATAGGACTTTGGCCATGAAGGAACATTTAGCCTATAAGCGCGACCCCGGGCAAGCGTAACCTTCCCGCAAACCAAAAAGCCCACCCCGAACCGCCTTTCTCCTCGCCTGTGCCTGACCTGGCCCCGGCTCGGAGGTGGCGTCAGGGTCGCATATGGGTGGCCTTGGGGTAGCCTTGGAGTAGCCTTGGAGTAGCCTTGGAGTAGCCTTGGAGTAGCCTTGGGGTGCCTATCAGATGGCTATCAACAGGCTTTGGGATGGCCTTGAGGTGGCTTTGGATGGCTTTGCCGCCGGCTTAGTTGCCCTCGGTGCGTGACCGCGCGACGTATGTGCGTTCGACCTTCGGGTCGAGGAAGACGAGTTCCTTCTTCCCGTCCACTTCGGCAATAAAGCAGCTCCCTTTCGGGAATGCCGCGACCAGTTCTGCATCCGTCAAGCGTCGCGGTTCATCTGGAGCCTTCGGGAATTGAGTATGTGCCATCACCATTTGTCGGGCAGGCGCTGCTGGCCGCCCGGACCAATGCACCAACCCTGCCGTCACCGCGGCCAAAGCCGCCACGCCGCCCGCCCAGCGCGCCAGACGGCGAACGCGCTGCCGGGCGCAGAACGCTCGCAGCGCCTCCGCTTTGAAGCCGGCACTGGCGGTTTGCCAGGCCTCGTCATGCAACATGGCGTCCAGGAGGGCGTCGTCTTGGTCGGGGTCAGGATTCGTTCTCATGGCGCAGGTCTTTCAGTAATTGCTCTTTCAGTCTGTGGCGTAGCCGTCCCAGCCGCGATTCGACGGCCTTGTAAGTCTGGCCCGCCTCCTCGGCCAGTTCCCGGAGCGGACGCTTGTCCACGTAAGCGGCTTGGATCAATTCGCGTTCATCAGCGGACAAGGCCGCGAGCGCTTCGCGCAGGCTCTCGCCGAGCCGATGCTCTGGCCTTAGGTGACCGTTGGGCTCAGGACACAATTCATCCAGAGAGACAAACCGGTTCAGGCGCTGCCGGCTGCGGCACTGGTCAACAAACGTGTTCTTCGCCAGCACACACAGCCACGCCCAAAGCCGCCGCTCGTCGTCGAATACATCGCAGCGTCTCGCCAGCTTGATGAACATGGCCTGACACGCCTCGCGCGCCTCGTTTTCGTCCCCCCGCGCGAGCACCAGCACGTACTTGTAGAGGCGAAAGCTGTATAGGTCGTAGAAACAGGAAAAGGCTTCTGCGTCACCCCGCCGCACGGCGCGGGTCAAAGCCTGGATGTCGGTTGTGAGGACCACCGTGCCGGCCTGAGCGTTCACGTCTTGGCTTGGCCGGCGGTCGGCAGCATCCTCCGGCAGATCAAGACCCAGGGGTTTGACCGCCGTCGTGGCACAGCCTTCATCGCACGGCGACATGGCTTGCAGGCGTCCTATAACCGCGGCGCGTTCGTTGACATTCCGGGATGCCGTTCTCGCTCTTGCGCCAGGAAAGCGGTGACGATGGACTCGACAATATCCACGTATGGCTCCGGTCCCGTCGCAACCAAAAGACTCGTATCGTTATGTATGGCCACCGCCCCCTCCAGACCGCGCAGGCCGGACGAGCCCCGCAGGTGAGAGGCGTAATCCCGCGCCTCCTTCGTTGACCGCGCAATGTCCTCCAGCAGTTTGGCCCGTTCAGCGTCGCTGATCCCCCAAATGCTGAAGGCCTTGACCTTGACTCTAAGCTGGGTGTCGGCGGCAGCTTTATCGGGGACAAACATCACGACCGAGGGCTTGTTCAGGTCGCCTTTGACAATCAAGCGCCCCAACTCCGGCTTCTGCTCCCCCAACTGGTTGTACAGACTGATCAGCATAGACAACTCGTCGTTCCCCAAGCCCGTCGGCACAGCCAAAAACCCGGCCGAGTCCTGGTTGATGCGCAATCTCGGGATATGCACGTCCGCCATTACCTTCGGGATGTCCGCCACGCTCGACCAGTCCACCTTGTACTGCTCCTGCACCGCGTTGAGAAACTCATGGGGCGTTCCCCCCGGAAACTCGAAGCTGGTCGCCGCCCTGCGCGCCGGCTCGGAGCCTCGCGGCGAAAAAACTACACCATAGTCTTCCACCGTGTATTTGATTGGGTGGTCAGCGACCTTGACCACCGCGTCCAGCACGTCCACCAACCGCACGTCGGTGAGCGGCGGATTGATCTTGATGCAAACGGCGTTCAAATCCAACTGCTCTGCCGAGGACGCCGGGAGGAGGTTGCCATCCGGCCCCACCGCCGGCGGCGCGGCGGGGGCGACCTCACCAGGATCCATGTTCTGGTTGAGCAGAAAATTGATGCCTTTCTTCTCCGGGTCCACCTTCTTGGCTTCATCTCTAAGATTGTTCACCACCTCGCTCAGCGGCAACCCGTCGTAGCGAACCGTGTCCAGGCGGATGCTTTCGAGTTTCTTCATGATCGCCTGCCGATCCCTGCCGGCGTCCGCTGGGGTATTCGGCTCAGTTTTGGTCTGCGCCAGCAGCGCCAGCGGCACCGCGAGGGCTAGAATCGTGGGGAAGGTAAGTTTGGTCTTCATATCGAGTTCCGTAGTTCGTTACGATAATCTCTGCTTTCTCCGAAAACGCTAAGCCCAACCGGCGTCGCGTCTGTCTCTCACCCTGAAAGACGAAGGTCAACCTCAAAATCCCTCGCACTTTCTGCACCAAGTGGAACACCCGCTCCGCCGTAACCAGACCAAGAGAGACATAGACAAACCCGCAGGGGTAGCCTGCCACCACCACCGGAGCGCACAGCATTACTCTGCGCTCCGGTGGTGTTGCCAAGCTGCGCCCTGCACCCGTATATGGACGTTGGAACGCTTGCTATCCCCAGCCCGACCGTTACATTGCGCCATGTTATGAGATTGCATGTTCTCCAAGTGGGGCCGCTGGCGTTGATGCTGGCGGGGTGTGCCGCGCCGAGCTACGCCCCAACCGGGCAGCCCACCGCGCAACGTCAAAACGTTTACAACAAACCGCTGAATTCCCCAGGCGCGAAGTTCGGGTCGCTGCCGCCCCTCGTCCAGCGCACCGTGCTGGCCGAGGCCGGTCCGGCGCAAGTGGTGGATGCCGTCAGGGACACCAGCGGTAACCAGGTCGTCTATAAGATTTACTTCCAGGAAAGCGAGGTCTTCCCGCCGCTGTTCGTCGCTCCGGACGGCAGCGTGCTCAATCCCGATTTGACGGTCGCCGTCAGCGCAACCCATGGCATCCGGGTCAAGCTCGCCGATTTGCCGCCACCTGTGGCGAAGGCGATTCCCGCGCGCGCGCCGGCTGCCGAGGTTGACTACATCAACAAGGAGAAGTGGGGCAGCCGCGTCGTTTACGCCGTCACCTTCAAAGACGAAGCGCACAACCCGAAACTGTTCTTCGCGGAGGATGGCAGCCTGCTGGAGGAAACGCAGTAATTCACCGAACTCCAAACCCCCAATTGCTCCAATTGCACCGTAACCAACCCCTTCCAATCGCGGTTCGCTGCCGGGCTCGCCGGGCTGGGATGCAGGATTTGCCCAATCTTCACAGGACCTGCGGGAAACACGTGCGCCGCCCGTCTCGCGGCAAACTCACCGACTCCAACCAGCCATTCGGGTTGCAGCGCTGCAACGACGGCTCGCAGGTGCCGGTCGCAGGCGGCAAAAAGCCCCGCCTTTTCGGTAGCACGTAGTTTGTCGGGCGTACGGTTGCGTCCACTGTTCTCCAGGAAAACCAGCGGACAGTAGTTGATTACAATATGCTCCGCAAAGAACTGTGCCGGCGCGCCGAAGCGGTCCGCAAAGAGACCCCACAGCCTCCCGCCGCTGACCTCCGAGCGCCCGCAGGCAAATCCTGCGACCAGCCGCCGCGGATGCTCGTGCTCCGGCTTGCCGACCGGGCATTCAATCTTCAGCCAGCCGCGCACGGCGGCCACTTCGCCGAACGGGACCCCCGTCTGCGCCATCCCGAACGGTCCCGGGTTCATACCCAGGAACACCACGCGCTTTCGCGAGCCGCTGAACTTCCGCAAATACATCTCGTGCGGTGCCCAGGCATAAACCAGCGGGTTATAGACATGCGTGACCGGCTCCCCGAATCTTAGCCGTCCCGTCTCCGCCCGCAACCGCCGGGCTGCGGCGAGGAGCGCCTCGGAAATGGCCGTGCTCGTCATCTGCTTGCTCATAGCCGGGAAGAGATTAGCGCGCCGCCTCAGTCGGGGCGAGCTTGACGCACGCGGCGCTGAACGTTACGATGGCTGCCGGTTGGTGGCCGTAGCTCAGCCCGGTTAGAGCCCCAGATTGTGGATCTGGCTGTCGCGGGTTCAAATCCCGTCGGCCACCCCAACTTTCCGCGAATTCTCGTGTGTGTGTGAATTTGGCCATAATCTTGCCGCCTGCGGCAAAGATATCGCTAACCTGCTGCACGCAGTGCAGCTCATTGTGGGGGGGGCGTGTACTTTTAGCACTCGCTGTCACCAGGGCCTTGCTGGGGCGAATATCCAACCCCAACTCGCTAATCACAGCCCTGTATTCAGCTTTTACAGTCGGATCGCGTAAGGATACTCCGGACGGGAGCTTGGCGATGACTTTGCTCAGACTGGGATACTCCCCGGACAAGCACACTTCTTGCACTGCCGACCGAACCACGATTTTCATGAAGTACTCCCCCTGTCGCCGCTTTTCGGACCAGTAAAATCTGTAGTGATCCGATATCCTCCGTGCGAGTTCGGGAAATCGGCTGGAAGCCTGGGTCTGATGGAAGCCGCCTCGCGTGCAAATGGTCCGCAGAGACGAGGGTGGCCAGGTGGGGTTGTCGAGTGCGGCGCGCAAAGTCCGCTCCATCGTAATTGATACAATTCGCCGGAGGGGCGGCCTCAGTACCGCATCATCCTCAGCGGAAGCAGGCCGACGTAGGGTCGGCTCGGACTCCCCCATTGGGGCCAGCACTAGCACCGATGGGGATACGCCAAACCGGTAGCCAAGAAGCAGGAGCGCTCTGAGCGACGGCTTCTGCTTCCCGACCACCCAAAGGCAGACTGACGTGTGGTGGACGCCCGTGTAAGTTGCCAATGCGTTTTTGCTGTCATCGAAGAGTTGCTGAACAATAGTGGAAAGGTTCACGCCAAAATACGTGGCGGGCGTTCCGCTCCTGCAGATGGCGGTTGCCAAGTCCCCGATCAACTCTGCGGCGGAGGTGGCTGAAAACAATTGCCAGGGGGTCGGGCGGAAGCATGGCGACGATTCAGGTTGAATACTGGCGCGGCTGCAGCCCAGCCACGAATTGCAGCGCGGGCAGTGCCCGATTCGCAGTCGCGGCGCCAACGGGGGATATGTCCGGTGACATTGGCCACAAGTGTTAATCAACGCTCTTTGGTGGGTCGGACAGAATTGAACGGCCACCAGACTCCACAGCAAGGGGTAGTAAAGCTCTTGTCCGCTCTCCGACCAATCCTGTAGGCACTGTGGGCACCAAGCTTGGGTCGAACGAAGCAGTGGCGTGGCGGCGACATCGTCGCCCGCCAAGAGCATGGTAAGGTTCCGCAGAGCGGTTTGGGTGGTTAAGCTCTCAACTGCTTTCACTGCCTCGGTTGCAGTGGCGTTATTGCCATTGATCGCCGCGCCGAACTTGCCCACAAGGTCGCAATGGCCATTCGGGGCGTCGACGATTGATTTCCGACTGAACAACGGCGCGATCTCACGCGTGACCAAAACCCAGAGAGGCAGGCAATGGGCCGCTGACAGCCGCGCGATGTAGCTGGTCAGGCTCTCGACGAACCCACTGAAGGGATTTATGGGTGCCATTCGGTAGAGTCGGCTTCGTTTCGGCACAATCGCGGGTGTTTGATCCACCAGCTCTATGGCGGCGGTTTTCATGACAGTGCTGTTGCCAGACCGACAGCATCACGAACCTGGTTTCGCACCCCGACTCTTCGCCCCTGTTCAGATGGCTTGCCTGTGGCGAAAGAGGCAGGGTGATCGGGCCCACCAGAATCGAATCCCAACAGACGATCGAGGTCCTGACTCTTGGCCTCACGCTGGGCCCATTTGTCCTCCCCACTCCGAAGGTCCTTCGCCATCTTGGTGAGGGACGCTTCGGAGCGAATCGTCCTTTGGAGGTCCTCCCGCATGATCTCTGTCCTGCCCGATCTCAGCGCTTCAGCCAGCACTTCCAGCAGCCAATCCTTGAGATTGCCAACGCATCCCAGCGTCCCGCGATACAGGTACTTCCAGTGGTGGAGCAGGTCCAAAGAGCCGTGGGTCGTGAGGCCACGCTGAAACGTCGCCACAATATTCTGAAACACCTGAACGTCCGACGCGTCATCGAGGCGATACCGACCGAAGTGAATCTCGCGACACCTCCGTGCCAATTGGTCGCTAAGCTGGCCAAGGGCGAGCAGATCATAGTTGCCGAACAGCACGATCTTCACTCCGGTCATATTCGAGATCGACTTCAGCGCGTCCATTTGATCGAGCAACCTCCGGCCGCTAGCCATTTTCAGGAAGTGCTGGCTCTCGTCAATCAGAAGTGGCGGTAAGCCTCGGTGTCTCAGCATGTGTTCCACAGCGACTCGGAGCGTTACCGTACTACAGCCAGACAGGCTCTCCTTCTGAATGCTCGCGGGAACCGTCTCATTGAACGCCCGCTTCAGTTCAATATGAACCTCGTTAGCCTTTTCAAGAATGTCCTCATAAAAACGTTTCCAGTCGAAAGACCCTCGTTCGGGCGCGCGCGCCTCCACGCTGACATAGGGAATGAAACCGGGATCGGTCCGTAACCTCTCCGCATGTGTCTCCAACAGCCCGCGCTCAACTTGCCGCAAGAGGGTCGTTTTGCCAGCGCCCGTTGGGCCAATAACCGCGCTCAAGGGCTGCCCCGCAGGGTTCAGAGTCCGGGCCTGGAGTTCCTCCAATACAGCGTGCAGCCTCGGATGGCGCACGATCTTTTCTTTGAATGCGGCAAGGATCTGCGTTTGCTCGTCCGTCAGTTTCTTCATGCCAGTACCTCTCTTTCCTCAGCAATCTGGATATAGTTCAGTAGCAGCAGGTGCCATACGCTCACCGTCTGCCGGCCGGGATTCGGAAGGCCGACTAATCCGTGCCCTGCTCTCTCCGACGTCGCTGCCCACCGCATCTGAGGCGACCGTTCCACCGCGCAGAGCCTTCTTCATCGCCAAGCCCTGCAACTGCTGCTTCCGCAGGGACTCGTGCGCCTCGGCGGAAGCAAGCAATTCGGCGAGATTCACCGCGGATATGGACACCGACTTACCGGCAGCGTTCGCCCTGCGACGAATGATTTGCGAGGCCAGCTCGACCTCTTTCTGCGTCCGCCCCTGGAACACCGCGGAGTGCTCCGAAACGCACTTTTGCCACCGTCCTTTGATGCGGGCGTACGCGACCGACACCTCGAGAGGATCAAACCGGACATCCACGTCTTGACCTTCGACCTCTGGGTCCTTCATGGCCTCTGACCAATATGTTATGCGGTTGACAACGACACCTTGGCCGGCTTGCACGCGTGCGTGGCCGGAGCGCGTGGGGGGCAGTGTTAAGATGTAGACATCCTCGGTGAAAGGGATGATTCGATGCTCCCGGGCTCCCGCCTGCTCCATGCCCTGGGCGTATTTGGCCGCTGGTGTCATCATGTCCAGGCCCAGATGAGGCTTACAGTCGTAGTGGTCCCTGTAATACGTCTGCAAGAGATCATCCAATTCCGGCAAGCTCCACACGGCATGAGATTTTGGATCGACTTCTTTGGTCAATTGCCGCACCAGCTTCGTAGCTTTGGTATTTCCGCTAAGATTGTGGATAAGTTGGGTTGTGGTTGTGCCGAAGACTCGTTCAACCAGGGAGCCAAAACGGGACTGGGCGGGAGGCCTGCGGATCAACGTGCATTCGCAGCGGGCCATGAGCGTTTCGAAATAGGCACTGCCAAACTCTTTGCCCCCATCGACGACCAGGCAGGAAGGCAACCGCCCTTGTGCCCGGAGGGATTTCTGGATTAGGAGCATCAATGTGCGATAGGAAGGCGCGTCGTAAGTCAACACATACGCCAGGACTCGGCGACTGAAGGCGTCTTGGAGCTTCGAAAGCCACGGCCTGCCCAGATCCAGTTGCGTCAGCTCACAACGCGTTTCGATATCCAACTCGGTGTGGTCAATCAGTCCAACTTCCCACGGGCGGTCGCCATGATTCGGGTTCGGCTGGCCATGAATCTGCTGGCTGAACTTGTATGCCGCCTTCCGTCCAGAACGCGAATTCACCAGTTCGTAGCGGTTAACCTTGCCTATGCGCTTGATGAACCAGGGAAAGCTCGGGGGAATCAGCCCCAGCCTCTCGCATTCCAGCCTCAGG
>Ga0335078_10013039_pt1 | contig 12320 bp, 12 predicted proteins | sample Lox_Sample_32_FD_206711 | JGI IMG/M metagenome (GOLD analysis project Ga0335078, IMG submission 206711) | Soil microbial communities from Loxahatchee National Wildlife Refuge, Florida, United States - Lox_Sample_3.2 | ecosystem: Environmental > Terrestrial > Soil > Wetlands | place: USA... | reverse complement strand
GCGCTGGCGGCACCGATCCGCAGCATCTCGCCCTTCATGGGGCAGGAGATGATCGCGCTCACCTTCGCGGTGGTGGTCGCCGGCGGCATGGGATCGATCGCGGGATCCGTCTTCATGGGTTTCATCGTCGGCGTGCTGTCGTCGCTCTCGGCGATCTGGTATCCCGCCGCCTCCACGGCGATCACCTACATCGTCATGCTGGTGGTGCTGGTGGTGCGGCCCGGCGGCATCTTCCGCGGCATCGACATCTCGCATTTCCCGCTTCACTACACGCCGATGACCGAGCGGGCGCGGCGGATCTTCCTCAGCCCCGGGTTCTCCTGTGGCGCGCTCGTCGTGGGGCTGGCGCTCCCCTGGATCATCTATCCCGTGGTCGCCACCGACATCGTCCTCTGGGGGCTCTGCGCGCTGGGCTTCGACCTGCTCTTCGCCTTCGCGGGGCTGCTTTCCTTCGGGCAAGCCGCCTACTGGGGGATGGCCGCCTATGTCACCGGCGTGCTGATCAGCAAGGCGGGTCTGCCGGCCTGGTCGGGCTTCCTCATCGGCGTCGTCGCCACCACCGCGATGGGCGTCGTCTTCGGCTTCATCATCGCGCAGAAGAAGGGTATCTACTTCTCGATGATCACCTTCGCCTTCGCGCAGATCGTCTATTTCGTGGTCAACCAGTTCCCCGCTTATACCGGCGGCGAGGACGGGCTGCACGACGTCTTCCGCGGCCGCCTCTTCGGCATCAGCCTGGCGAACGACCGCGTCTTCTATTACCTGGCGCTCGCCCTCGTCGTGCTGATGGTGCTGTTCGTCTTCCGCATTCTGAAATCGCCCTTCGGCATGTCGCTGGTGGGCGCGCGGGAGAACGAGCGGCGGATGATGAGCATCGGCTACAGCGTCTATCTGATCCGCGTGCAGGTCTATGCGCTCTCCACCTTCATCATCAGCGTCGGCGGCGCGCTCTATGTCCTCAATCACCAGTTCGTCAGCCTGGAGGCGGTCTATTGGCGCGCCTCCGGCGAGCCCGTGATGATGACGCTGCTGGGTGGCGCCGGCACCATCTTCGGGCCGTTTCTCGGCGCCGGCGTGGTGCTGCTGCTGCGCAACACCCTCTCGACCATCACCGACAGCGGCAGCCTGGTGCTGGGCTGCCTCTTCGTGGTGATCGTGATGGTGTTCCGGCGCGGCATTCTCGGCGAGCTCGTCCACTACGTCGTGCATCGGGACCGCAAGGCGACCCCGGCGACCGCCGAGGAGACACCGCTGGTGCCGACGACGCGCTAGAAAGGCTTTCCCGCATGTTCCGCGTTGCTCTGCTCGACGACTACCAGGATGTCGCCCTCAAGATGGCCGACTGGCGCCGGCTTGCCGGACGTGCCCAGGTGGACGCCATCCACGAGCATATCCCCGATCTCGACCGGCTCGCCGAGCGGCTCAGGCCCTATGATGCGGTGATGATGGTGCGCGAGCGGACCAAGTTCCCTCGCGCCCTCTTCGAGAAGCTCGCCAACCTCAAGCTGCTGATCACCGCGGCGATGTGGAACGTCGCTATCGATCTCGATGCGGCGACCGAGCATGGCGTGCAGGTCTCAGGCACCGGCGACTGGTCCTTCGCCGCGGCGGAGCTGGCGCTCGGCATGATGGTCTCGCTCACCCGCCACATCGCGCGCGAGGACCGGGCCATGCGCGAGGGGCGTTGGCAGACGACACTGGGGGTGGGGCTGCACGGCAAGACGCTGGGCCTCCTCGGCCTCGGCTCGCTCGGCGGCCAGATGGCGCGCTTCGGCAAGGTGCTGGGGATGGAGGTGCTGGCCTGGAGCCAGAACCTGACGGCGGAAGCCGCCGCCGCGGCCGGCGCGGTGCTGGTGCCGAAGGACGAGCTGCTGGCGCGCGCGGATGTGGTGTCGATCCATCTCAAGCTCTCGGACCGCACGCGCGGCCTGGTGGGGCGCCGCGAGCTCGGGCTGATGAAGCGCACGGCCTATCTCGTCAACACCTCGCGCGGCCCGATCGTCGACGAGGAGGCGCTGCTGGAGCATCTCCGGGAGAAGCGCATCGCCGGCGCCGCCCTCGACGTCTATGGCGTGGAGCCGCTGCCGGCCGACCACCCGATGCGGCGGCTGGAGAACACGGTCCTCCTGCCCCATGTTGGCTATGTGGTGGAGCAGAACTACCGGCTGGTCTACTCGGACACGCTGGAGGATATCGAGGCCTTCCTCGACGGCCGCGTCCTCCGTCCGCTCAATACCCTGTCGCGCTGACCTTACGCGACGGCGCGGCGCGCCGGGCGGAGGATGGCCGTGAGCGCTTCCAGCAGCTCCGCCATCATGGCGTCGGTGTGCTGCGGCGTCGGGGTGAAGCGCAGGCGCTCCTCGCCGCGCGGCACCGTTGGATAGTTGATCGGCGTCGCGTACATGCCGAACTCGTCCAGCAGCCGCCGGCTCACCTCCTTGCAGAGCGCCGCCTCGCCGATGTGGAGCGGCACGATGTGGCTCTCCGAGGGGATGCGCGGCAGGCCGGCCGCGTCGAAAAGGTGCTTCAGCGTGTCGGCGCGCTCGAAGAGCCGGGCGCGGCGCGCGGAGTCGGCGCGCACATGGCGCACGCTCGCCAGCGCCGCCGCCGCGACCATCGGCGGCAGCGAGGTCGTGAAGATGAAGCCCGGCGCCACCGAGCGGATGTAGTCGATGACGTCGGCATTGCCGGTGATGTAGCCGCCGTGGCAGCCGAAGGCCTTGGCGAGCGTGCCCTCGATGATGTCGATGCGGTGGGCGACGCCGTCGCGCTCGGAGACGCCGCCGCCGTTCGGCCCGTACATGCCGACCGCATGGACCTCGTCCAGATATGTCAGGGCGCCGTACTGCTCGGCGAGGTCGCAGATCGCGCCGAGCGGGCCGATGTCGGCGTCCATGGAGTAGACGGATTCGAAGGCGATCAGCCTCGGCGCCTCCGCCGGCGCGGCGCGCAGCTTCGCCTCAAGGTCCTCCATGTCGTTGTGCCGGAAGATGTGGACGTTGGCCCTGGCGCCCTTGATGCCGGCGATCATCGAGGCGTGGTTCTTGGCGTCGGAGAACACCTGCCAGAGCGTGTTCGCGCCCGCCGGCCTGCTGTTCAGGATGGTGGCGATGGCCGCCTGGTTGGAGACGAAGCCGGAGGTGAAGAGCAGCGCCGCCGGCTTGCCGTGCAGCGCCGCCAGCTCGCGCTCCAGCGCGTCATGGGCGGGGCTGGTGCCGCTGATGTTGCGCGTACCGCCGGCGCCGGCGCCCATCGCACGCGCCGCCTCCCGGGCCGCCTCAACCACCACGGGATGGCCACCCATGGCGAGATAGTCGTTCGAGGACCAGACCAGCACCTCGCGGCCGTCCGGCCGTAGATAGTAGGGAAAACGATCGGCCTGTTTCTGAAGCGCGGTGAACTCGCGATAGCGTCCCTGCGAGCGGATATCGTCGAGAGCCTGGCGGCAAAACGCTGGGAAACTGGCCATTCCTGGAATGCCTCTTAAGCGAGTGGGCGGCGATCGGCGGGACCGCAATCCCTGGACGCGGCTATTCGATAGGTGAAGCACCCGCTGCCACAATGACTTAGATCACGGTCAGATCAGATCAACGCGGTTTTTGCTGCCGATCAACGCGACATGCCGCCGCATTCGCCTGTATTACAGGAAATTAAGGCTGGCCTCGGTCAGCGCAGGAAGCGCTTCTCCTGGGCTTTCGCCTCGTCCATGCCCTGCAGCCGGAAGATCTCCTCGACCGGGACGATCCGGCCCTGGACGGCGTGGATCCCCTCATCGGCAAGGATTGCCGCGAAGACCTCCTGCATCGCGGTCACGGCGGCGCGGATCGCGTGATTACCGTAGATCACCATGCCGATCTTGCCGAGGGCGCGGATGCGCGCGGCGTTCATCTCGGGATAGGCGGTGGGCACAATGACGATCGGCACCTGTCCGCCCCAGGCGCGCACGAAGCTCTCCACCTCCTCGGCCGTCCTGCTCTTGGAGTGGATCAGGATCATGTCGGCGCCGGCCTCCTCGTAGGCGGCGGCGCGCCGCAGCGCCTCGTCCTGGCCGAGACCGGCGATCAACGCCTCGGTGCGAGCAATCACCAGGAAGTCGGGATCGCGCCTGGTGTCGATCGCCGCCGCGATCTTGCCCTGGAACTCCTCCACCCGCGCCAGCTCCTGCCGACCGGCTTCGACCAGGCTGGTGACCTTGGGGAAGGTCTTGTCCTCGATCACGACCGCGGCGGCGCCGGCGCGCTCGTATTCGCGGATCGCGTGGACGACGTTGAGGGCATTGCCGAAGCCGGTGTCGATATCGGCGATCATTGGCAGCGAGCAGCGTCCGGTGATCGAGCGGAGCATCTCCAGATGCTGCGACATGGTGACGAGGCTCATGTCGGGGAGGCCGTAGAGCGCCGAGAGCTCGAAGCCGCTGGCCCAGAGCCCGTCGAAGCCTGCCTCCTCGGCGAGCCGGGCGGAAAGCGGGCTGTGCGTCGCCATGATGTGGAGGAGGCCCTTCCGGGCCATCCCCTCGCGCAGCCGCTTTCCGCTGGTCATGTCGGGCTTCTCCTCGCCTTTTGCTGGCACTTCGATAGCGCGAAACCGCGGTCGCTGTCAGCCCGCATGGCGGTCGCGGCGTTTCATCGATTGATTAAGGCCGGACCGCCCCATACGATCGACAGGGAGTCATCAGGGGGAGTTCCATGCGCTCGCAGAATGTCATTCCGTCGCTGTTCCTCGACTTCATGCAGATGCAGCAGTTCGCCAAGAACCCGCTGGTCTTCACCGAAGGGAAGGGCATTCATCTGGTCGATGCCGAAGGGAAGACATACATCGACGGGCTTTCCGGCGTCTTCGTCACCAGCCTCGGCCATGGCAACCAGGCGATCATCGACGCGATGACGGCGCAGCTGAAGCAGCTCGCCTTCGCGCCGCCGCTGCACAGCACGACGGGGCCGGCGCTGGACCTGACGCAGATGCTGCTCAAGATCGCGCCGCCCGGCGTCACCGCGCTCAAGTTCCTGAGCGGCGGCTCGGAGGCGACCGAGGCGGCGATGAAGCTCGCGCGCCAGTACCATCAGCAGAGCGGCCATCCGCGCAAATACAAGATCATCAGCCGCTACGGCTCCTATCACGGCGCCACCATGGGCGCGCTCTCCGCCGGTGGGGGGCGCGAGCGGAAATCGGTCTATGAGCCCTTGGGCGTGGGCTTCATCCATGTTCATCCGCCCTATTGCTACCGCTGTCCCTTCGACCAGACCTACCCCTCCTGCGGGCGGAGCTGCGTCGGCCTGATCGAGAAGACCATCGAGGCGGAGGATCCCGAGACCGTCGCCGCCGTCATCGTCGAGCCGATCTCGATCTCCTCGGCGGGCTTCATGGTGCCGCCGCCGGACTACCTGCCGAAGCTGCGCGAAATCTGCGACCGCCACAACATCGTGCTGATCTACGACGAGATCATCACCGGATTCGGTCGGCTCGGCACCATGTTCGGCTCGGAATACTTCAAGGCGCCGCCGGACATCACCTGCTGCGGCAAGGGCATGAGCGGCGGCTACGCGCCGCTCGCCGCGATCCTGATCCGCGACCGTATCGCCGCCACCTTCTACGGCGAGGACGCGGAGAATGTGCAGTTCCACCACGGCCACACCTATGCCGGCAATCCGGTCGCCTGCGCTGCCGGCATCGCCGCGGTGACCCAGCTCGAGGGCGGTGTGGTGGCCAACGCGAAGCGCCAGGGCGAGCGGCTGCACCAGCGCCTGCTTGAGCTCGCGGAGCGCTATCCGATCATCGGCGACGTCCGCGGCGCCGGCCTGCTGCAGGGCGTCGAGCTGGTGAAGAACCGCCAGACCCGCGAGCGCTTCGCCGCCTCGGTGAAGCCCGGCAAGATCGTCGAGCGCGAGGCGCGGGCGCGTGGCCTGCTGTTCCGCTGCGGCAACGACTATGCCGCCTTCGCGCCGCCGCTGATCTCGACCGCGGAGCAGATCGACCAGATGGCAGGCATCCTCGACGAGTGCCTTGCCGCCGCCCAGCGCGAGGTCGGGATCGGCCGCTAGAGGAGCCGCAGCGGCACGATCTTGCGGTCCTGCACCATCGGGCCGGCGGCCGCCGCGAAGCTCTTGTAGTGCGGCATCTCCAGATGCGCCTTGAAGGCGGCCTCGTCATCGTAGATCTCGTAGAGGAAGACCCGCGGGGCGCCGTCGAGCGGCACGCAGACGTCGAAGTGGCGGCAGCCCTTCTCGTTCCTGAGCGAGAGCGCGGCGTTCTCGCGGATGAGCTTCAGGAAGGCATCGCGGCTTTCCGGCTTGAGCTGGAAATCGACGGTGATGACGTAGCCGGCCATGGTGCTCCTCGTTCTCAGCGCTGCTGATTCGAGCGCAAGCGGACCGGGCGCAGATCGGGCGGCACGATCAGCTCGGTGCCGGTGGTCTTCCTGACCTCGGCCAGCTCGATGTCCGGAGCGATCTCGCGCAGCAGGAAGCGGTCGCCCTTGGGCTCGAAAAGCCCGTAATTGGTGGCGACCAGCGTCACCACGCCAGGCGCGGTGAGCGGCAGGGCGCAGGACCGGACCAGCCGCGGCTGGTTGTCCCGCGTCGTGTGCTCCATGACGATGAAGACGTGGCGCGCGCCCACCGCCAGGTCCATGGCGCCACCGATGCCACCGCCCTTCTGGCCCAGCATCCGCCAGTTGGCGAAATCGCCGTTGGCGGCCACCTCATAGGCGCCGAGCACGGTGGCATCGATGCGGCCGCCGCGGATCATCGCGAAGGCATCGGCGTGGTGGACGATGGCGGCGCCGGGGTTGAGCGTCACGTGCTGGGCGCCCGCATTGGTGAGATGGGCATCCTCCTGGCCGCGCGGCGCCAGCGGCCCATAGCCGATGACGCCGTTCTCGGAATGGAAGATCACCAGCCGGTCGCCGAAATCGAAGTTGGAGCAGAGCGTCGGGATGCCGACGCCGAGATTGACGATCCAGCCATCGGCGAATTCCATGGCAAGGCGGTCGCACATCTGCTGCCGGGTGAGGCCGCGGGGTTCGCCGCTCATTTGCGCGGCAGCCTGTCGATGTGCGGCCAGAGGCCGTCCGGCGCCGGTGGCACCTTCACGATGCGGTGCACGAAGACGCCGGGCGTGTGAATCTGGTCGGGGTCGATGGCGCCCGCGGGAACGATCTCCTCCTCGACCTCCGCCAGCACGGTCTTCGCCGCCATCGCCATGATCGGGTTGAAGTTCCGCTGCGAGCGCCGGTACTGGAGATTCCCGAACGTATCGGCGCGATAAGCGCGGATGAAGGCGTAATCGACGGGAAGCGCGTGCTCGAGAACGTATTTGCGGCCGTTGAACTCGCGAATCTCCTTGCCCTCCGCGAGCTCGGTGCCGACCGCGGTCGGCGTATAGAAGGCGGGAATGCCGGCGCCCGCAGCGCGCAGCCGCTCGGCGAGCGTGCCCTGCGGGCAGATCTCCGCCTCCACCAGCCCGGCCTCGTGATACTTGGCGAAGCGCAGCTTCTGGGAGCGGCGGGTCGGCGCGGTGAAGGCGCAGATCACCTTGCGCACCTGGCCGCGCTCGGTGAGGAGGCCGATGTCGGCGGTCTCCGGCGGCACGTCGGCGCCGCCGGTGCGGTTGGAGACGCAGATCAGGTCCTTGGCGCCCTGCTTCGCCAGCGCGCGGATGAGGTTGGCGGGCATGCCGATATCGGCGAAGCCCGCGAAGGCGATGGTGGCGCCGTCGGGAATGTCCCGCACCGCGTCGTCGAAGCTCGCGACCACTTTGCTCCGGCATGCCATCGCCATGAGTGACCTCCTCGGCGGTTATGACTCCCGGATCACGGGATTGCTCAGCACGCCGATCCCGCTGATGTCGATCTCGACGGTATCGCCGTGCTTGATGTTGGCGGGATCGCCGTCGGTCCCCATCCAGACGACGTCGCCAGGATTGAGAGTGAGATAGCGCGTCATCGTCGAAAGATAGGTGGCGATGCCGAAATGCATCTCGTTGGTGGGGAAGGCGATCATCTCCTTGCCGTTGACGCGGACCCGGGTCACCAGCCGGTCGAGATCGACCTCGGTCTCGATCCACGGACCCATCGGCTTGAAGGTGTCGGTGTTCTTCGCGCGCCAGAAGGTGCGGTCCTGGCCCTGCCAGGTGCGCTCGCTGACGTCGTTGCCGATCGTGTAGCCGAAGACGCAGGAGAGCGCGTCGCGCTCGCTGAGGTGCTTCGCCTTCTTGCCGATCACCACCACCAGCTCGCCCTCGTACTGCACCTTCTCGGTGGCGTCCTTGGGAATGACGATGGTATCGCCATGGGCGATGAGCGCGCTATTGGCGCGGTACCCGACCTCCGGCTTCTGCGGCAGCTTCATCGCGGTGCCGGTCTGGGCGGCGACCTCCTTGATGTGGCCCGCATAGTTGAGGCCGCAGGCATAGAAGGTGCCGGGCAGCACCGGCGGCAGCAGCTTGATGCCGGATAGCGGCAGCTTCTCCCCGCTCTTCTCCCATTGGGCGAAGGGCGAGCCGCGCACCGGCAGGACGGTCTCGCCTTCCAGAATGCCGAAGCTCCCGGCCCCGTTGCGGGCAAATCTAATCCAGCGCATGTCCTGAACTCCGGTCTGTCTTGAGGCGCGGCGCGGGCCGCATTCTCCATCTTTGCACCTGCCGCGGATGATGCCAACCTGAGGTCTGGGAGGAGACATCATGGCCGCCGACATGACGCTGCACTGGTCGCCGCGCTCGCCCTTCGTGCGCAAGGTGATGATCGTCGCGCACGAGGTCGGCATCGCCGACCGGCTCGCCTGCGTGCGCACCGTGGTCGGTGGCACCAAGCCGCATCTTGAGCTGATGCGCGAGAATCCTCTCGGCAAGCTCCCGACCCTGGTGCTGGCGGATGGCACCGTCCTCTATGATTCCTCCGTCATCGCGGAGTATTTCGACGGCCTGCACGCGGGACCAAGGATGTTTCCCGCCGGCGGCAGCGAGCGACTGACCGCGTTGCGGCGCGACGCGCTCGGCAGCGGCATGCTGGACGTGCTGCTGCAATGGCTCGCCGAGCGGCTCCGTCCGGCGGAGCGGGTCTCGCAGCCGCACATGGATCTCTGGCGACTCAAGATCCGCGCCTGCGTCGATGCCCTGGAGCGCGAGGCGGAGGAGCTCGCCGCCACGCCTTTCGGCATCGGCCATATCGCGATCGGCGTGGCGCTGGGATACCTCGATTTCCGCTTCGCGGCGGAGAAATGGCGTGAAGGCCATCCGCGGCTCGCGCGCTGGCACCGCGAATTTGACCGGCGACCGTCGGTGCTGGCGAACCTTCCTGTCGATGACAGCTAGACGGCGCGCGTCGGTCATCGTCCCTCAGAAGTAGTGCCAGAAGTTGGATTCGCGCGCCTGCTGCGGCAGGCCGTCGAAGACGATCTGGCCGTTGTTCATGATGACGACGTGGTCGGCGATCTTCATCGCCGCCGCCACGTTCTGCTCCACCAGGATCGCCGTCATGGCGGGCGCCTGGCAGAGCGTGCGGATCTGGTCGAAGAGGCGCTCCACCAGGTTGGGCGCGAGGCCGATCGAAGGCTCGTCCAGCAGCAGGCAGCGTGGCTTCCCGAGGATGGCGAGGCCGAGCGCCAGCATCTGCTGCTGGCCGCCGCTCAGGTTGCCGGCGCGCTGGGAGCGCCGCTCGGTCAGCACCGGGAAGAGCGCATAGACCTCGTCGGGCCCGAAGAGGGCGTCGCTGCCGCAGTTCCGCGCCGCCACCACCTCGATGTTTTCCGCTACCGACAGATCGGGGAAGATGCCGCGGCCTTCCGGCAGCAGGCGGATCCCCATCGCGACGCGATCGGCGACGCTCGCCCGATCGATGGGCTCGCCGTCGAGCCGGACGGCGCCGGCACGCGCCGGCAGCAGGCCCATGATGGTCTTGAGGGTGGTGGTCTTGCCGGCGCCGTTGTGGCCGAGGAAGGCCAGGATCTTGCCGGGCTCGAGCGCGAAGGAGACGTCGGAGATCACGGTCTTGACGCCGTAGCCCGCCGCGATCCCCTCGAGCTGCAGCCGCATCGCCATGGCTCAGATCGCCCCACCGAAATAGATCTCGGCGAGCTGGGGATCGTTGATGATCTCCGCCGGCGAGCCCTGCGCCATCAGGTGGCCCTGATGGAGGAACAGCACCTGGTCGGCGATCTTCTGCACCACGCGGGTGTTGTGCTCGACCACCAGCAGCGTCTTCCCCTCCGATTGCAGCCGGCGCAGCAGCGTCATGATGGCGTCGAGGGCGCCGGCGCTGAGGCCGGAGGCGGGCTCGTCGAGCAGCAGCAGCTCGGCACCGGTGGCAAGGAGACGGGCCACCGTCAGCAGCTTTCGCTCGCCGTAGGAGAGGTTGCGCACGGCCTCTCGCGCCTGGGCGGCGAGGCCGACATGCTCCAGCGCTTCGAGGGCGCGCTCGGTGGCGCGGCGCTGCTCGCGCGCGGCGCGGAGCGGACGGAAGATGGCACCGAGCGGCTCCTCGGCGAACTGCCGCGCCACCGCTACGAGGACGTTGTCGAGGGCGGTCAGATCGTCGAAGAGGCGCAGGTTCTGGAAGCTGCGGGCGACACCGGCCGCGACGATCGCCTGCGGGCGAAGCCCGTCGAGCTTGCGCCCGCGGAAGGCGACGCTGCCGCTGTCCGGCCGGAAGAAGCCGGTCACGACGTTGAAGATCGTGGTCTTGCCGGCGCCGTTCGGGCCGACCAGGCAGGTGATGCGGCCCTGCTCGACGGTGAAGCTGCAGTCGCGGAGCGCCTGCAGCCCGCCGAAGCTCTTGTTGATGCCGGTCGCCTCCAGATAAGGCGTCACAGCCGCTCTCCCGCCAGGCCCTGCGGCCGGAACAGCATGAAGGCGATCAGCAGCAGCCCGTAGATGAGCTGACGCATTGCCGCCGCGATGGTGCTGGGAATCTCGACCAAGGTCAGGAGCTGCGGCAGCGCCAGCAGCAGGAAGGGTCCGATGATCGAGCCCGTCAGCGTCCGCGCGCCGCCAACCACCACCATGGTCAGCATGAGGATCGAGGCGTCGAGATCGAAGGAGGAAGGATCGATGAAGCTGAGAAAGGTGCCGTAGACGCCGCCGGCGATACCCGCCAGCGCACCGGCGAGCGCCGCGGCGCCGACCTTGGCGCGCAGCACGTTCTTGCCGGCGGCGGCCACCGCCATCTCGTCCTCGCGGATCGCCCGGAGCAGCCGCCCGAAGGGCGCCCGCATGATGAGCCAGAAGCAGAGGCACCCGATGGCGAGCGCGGCGCTGGAGAGCAGCAGGAACTGGCCGGTGGAATCGAACTCGAAACCGAGGATCGCCGGCGGCGGGATGCCGGGCAGGCCGTTGGCGCCGCCGGTGCCCTCGGTCCAGTTGGTGAAGACGGCGGTGGCGAGGAGCTGGATGCCGAAGGAGGTCACCACGAAATAGTCGCCGGCGACCCGCAGCGACGGCAGCGTCACCAGGATGTTGAGGGCGACGCAGCAGAGGGCGGCCAGCAGGATCGCCGGCAGGAAGGGAAGGATATTCCCCATCAGCAACGCCGCCACGATATAGGCGCCGACGCCGAACACCGCCGCCTGGGAGACCGAGAAGATGCCGACGATGCCGACCAGCAGGTTGGTGGAGAGCGCCAGCAGCACGTAGATCTCGGCGAGGACGATGTAGCTGTTGAGGAAGTCCACCGGCGTTCCTCGTCAGGCCGCCGCGAAGAGGCCGCGCGGCCGGAACAGCATGAAGATGACGAAGATGAAGAAGGTGACGCCGATGCTCCATTCGCCGGGCATCACCAGCAGCGACAGGTTCTGCAGCACGGCGATCGCCACGGCGAGCACGAAGGCCCCGGTGATGCTGCCGACGCCGCCGGCGATCATCGCGATGGTGGCGGTCAGCAGCACGGTGACGCCGCCATAGGGCTGCAGCCCCAGCTCGAAGGGCACCAGCACGCCGGGCAGGCAGACCACCGCCGAGGCGATGGCGATCACGATGACGTAGACGTCCTTCGGCTGCAGCCGCGTGATCTCCGCCAGGAAGGGGTTGGATGCCACGGCACGGATGCGTTTTCCCAGCAGCGTGCGGTGGGCGAAGAACAGCAGCCCGCCATAGGTCGCGAGGCTCACCAGCACGATCAGCAGCTGGGCATAGCTCACCAGCACGCCGCCGAGGGAGATGGTACGGCCGCCCCAGGCGTTGGCGAATTGCAGGATGTTGGGCGTGTAGACCGCGGCGATGATGTTCTGGATCACCGCCAGCACGCCCAGCGACGCGATCAGGATGACAAGCGGCGTCGCCCGCCGTTGCTCGAGACGGTGATAGAGCTGGTGCTGGATCAGCGCTCCCACCGC
>Ga0335078_10013037_pt1 | contig 12321 bp, 7 predicted proteins | sample Lox_Sample_32_FD_206711 | JGI IMG/M metagenome (GOLD analysis project Ga0335078, IMG submission 206711) | Soil microbial communities from Loxahatchee National Wildlife Refuge, Florida, United States - Lox_Sample_3.2 | ecosystem: Environmental > Terrestrial > Soil > Wetlands | place: USA: Florida... | reverse complement strand
GATCTTCTCGCGAGGCAAACGAAGATTGTTACAAGCGATTCGCAGGAGAAAGAGTGGTATCGGGGTACAAACCTTAAGCGCTCAGGTTCTTATTCTGGGCATTCTGCTCTTCGATGGCCTTCAGCTTGTTCAGCAGCGCCTTGTAGCTGATTTTGAGGATTCTTGCCGCCTGCCGCCGATTCCAGCGCGTCTGTGTTAACACCCGCTCGATCGCCTCCCGTTCGGCAGTCATGGCCGCGCGCCTTCCGATCTCCAGCAGAGAGGGAGCGTCGGCGTCGGTGCCGTTTCCCTTTGCACTGGTGATTGGTATAGCCACGGGCGTCGCCGATGCCCGGCTATCTTCAACCTGAGAAGATTTCGGCGCCGTTACCGAACTGACCGCCGGAACCGGCGTCAGCGCTGGTTTATGCGTCGACAGCTCACGGATGATCTGCGCTTCATTGCCCACAATCACATAGCGCTTGACCAGGTTTTCCAGCTCGCGGATGTTCCCCGGCCAGGCATAATCCATCATGCAATTGATGGCCGGCTCGCCGAAGGGAGCGGGCTGTTTACCGTAAAACTCGCTGTACTTGCGCAGAAAATAGTCGAGGAAGATGGGAATCTCTTCGCGCCGCTCGCGCAGCGGCGGGATGTGAATCGTAATCACATTGAGGCGATAAAAGAGGTCCTCGCGAAACGTCCCGTCCTGAACCGCCAGCTCCAGCCGCTTATTGGTCGCGGCCAGCACCCGAACATCTACCGAGATGTCGCGCTTGCCGCCGAGGCGCGAGAATCCCCCGTCCTGCAGGACGTGCAGCAGCTTGGCCTGCAACGCCGGATGCATCTCGCTGACTTCGTCCAGGAACAACGTGCCGGAATTGGCCAAGTCGAACTTTCCCAGCTTCTGTCGATTGGCGCCGGTAAATGCCCCGGGCTCATAGCCAAACAACTCACTTTCCAGCAGCTCGTGGGGAATCGCCGCGCAGTTGACCTTGACGAAGGGCTTGTCGAATCGTCCCGACTGCGCGTACACCATTCGCGCCACAACTTCCTTGCCGGTGCCGCTCTCGCCGCGAATCAGCACCGTCGCCGTGGTGTCGGCGACCTGCTCGATGGTGTTCTTGACCTCTTCCATCCTGGGGCTGGTGCCGAACAGGCCGGCAAAATCCCGATTGCGCCGTACCTGATCGCGAAGCTGGCTTACCTCGCCGGGAATCCGCTGCTTGTCCAGAACCCTGTCGATGCGCAGATCCAGTTCGCGCGTTTCGAACGGCTTTGTCAGGTAGTCGTCAGCACCTAACTTGGAAGCGTTGAAGACGATGTCGGGATCGTGACGGTTGGAGAGCATCATCACCGGAACACCTGGCTTGAGCTGCTTGATCCGCTCCAGCGTGTCGAGGATGCTCATGCCTGGCACGGAAAGATCCAGGAGGACCAGCGCCGGATCGTGGACGCGGAGCACCCGCAGGGCCTCCTCCCCGCTATTGGCGCTGCTTACGTCAAAGCCGCGTCGGGCAAGATGCGTGGCCAGGAATCTTCCCCGGCCGACGTCGTCATCTGCGACCAACACTCGGACCTTGTGAGATGGAACCATTCCACTCCAATTGGAGATTCGATAAGGGAGTATTCCCCGCCCCACACAGGGAAATCAGCGATCTATTATGAGAATCCCGATACCCACTCTCAGGTTGCACCGAGGCGTCGCCTCGCATGAAAACCTGCGTCTCCCTAAAAGGCTCGAGGATACTTGACAGCAAAATGGCGGAGTATTTGCGTCGATTGTAACGCCGCAGCGGGGTAAATGCGCAATCGAGGAACAGTTTTTATCGAATTTTGGACAAGCAAAAGGGCAGCCCACTAAAGAGCTGCCCTGGGAGAGAGCCGGCTAGTTTCCGCCGGACACGGTACGCAGCTTGCCCGGCATGAAATGATACGGCGGCCACGGACCTGTAATGGTGACGTGGCAATCCTTGAAGTGCCGGGTGGCCGTGTCGTAGCGGTTCTGGTACTTGGCCACCGAGTTGGAGTCGATCAGGTGCGCGAAGTCGATCAGCATGCCGCCTGAGTCGGTGCGCTTGCAGATCACGTCCTCTTCGAGAGGAGAGAACAGCTTGTGAACCTGCATGGAGAGTGCCCGCGCCTTGGTCTGCCGTTCCCGCGTGCGCGACGCCTGCTCCCGTAGCTTGCGAAGATACTCGCCGCCCACTCCGTTGGGCAGCTCCGAGATGGCTTCCTCCAGCATCCCGTCTTTTACCAGGAGCTTGAAGTGCATCTCGGCTTTGCCGCGGAGGCGATCGACCGTCTCCAGGAAGGTCCTGCGATTGGCCCGTACGGCACGCCGCAAGGCTTCATCGGACTCAAAGACTGTGCCGAAGCGGAAAGGAAGAACTGTGAAGGTCCGGAAGCATTCGCTGACCACCCGGGCGTGATCTACGATGGCTTGCTGAGTAAGGCTTTGGCCTGTGGAATGTTCGCTGACGATGACGGCAAAATCGCCGCTGGGGTAGGCCAGTACCGCAGCGCCATTGACGCCGCGAAGGTTTTCTAGCGCGAAAGGACGCCGGGCTCGTGTACCGTTCTGGAGGCCCTGTTGCTCCGTAATACAATACGCGTACCACGCCATCTTAGTCTCTCCTGGGAGTACTCGCACACAGATTGAAGGGCGCTGTGCATGAGGGATTTGCTGACTTGCGAACGTGGAACTGCAGAACTCAGGCTTTAGTCGGGAATGGACGAGGAACCAACCCCAACAACCCCATCCTAAGCCTTCAAGGGCAAAACTGCAACCCTACAGGTGCTGTTAGGGTAGGATTTTTCTCATTTCAGGCCTTGGATAGCCCCGTCTGACGCGCGGCCGGGAGGCCATCCGGGGGACGAAGTGTTGGGGACACAAGAGCTGACCCAAGAAAGAGCGGTGTTGATCGAAGCCGGATAAAGCCGGAAAGCCCTGGGGCTAGAGGTCTGGCCGATCCTACCTCCGCCCCATAGCAAGCTAAACCGTAACGCTAAAACCCGATGAACTGCTCGAACTCGTTCCGCTCGAAGGGGATGCCGCTGTTACGCTATTGGGCACGACCTGCTGCCAATTCTGCTGCAGCGCGGCGAATGCCTGTTGCGCGCCCGTCAAATCACCCGATCGCAGAGCTTGTCCCAGCTGGCTCAAGCCTTGCATATAGGGGTGCATCCCTCCGTGATGGCCGGCCTGGCCAGCCCCGGGGTGACCTGTCAGGCCGGGCGGCAGGGTCGAAAACGCTTGCTGAGCGGTGGTTAAATCGCCGGATTGCAGAGCTTGTCCGATCGAGTTAAGGGTCTTGGATACTGCGCTGTTAGCGCCGTATTGCGTAGATACTGACGCCGACAAGGTGACGAAGTCGGTCTGGGCTCGCGCCAGATTGCCGCTCTGCAGGTCCTGGCCCAGGTTTTGAAATTCGCCCCGCACCGTCTGATAGTTGCGCTGGATGCTTGCCAGCTGTGCGATTGCCATGCTGCCGATGGCTCCCACGGACATTGCTGCCTCCATGGCGATAGCGCCTCGGCGCAAGCTGCACGTCGGGGAGGAGGATTACGCCGCAAAGGCGCTATCGCACACGTAAACGGCCGCAAGCCGGATGCCGAAAAAGATTAGGAAACTCTAGGAAGTCAGGCGGCGGGACTCTTCGACCCCACTCCGTTTGTTGGGCGAAAGCTACTTCTTGTCGTCCACCAGCCGCACCACGATGCGATCGATGGTATCCAGCGCTTTCTTGGCAGACATGTTGTTGTTATTGGTCATTACTGAAAAGGCAATATGATCGCCTGACTGCGTAGTCGCATAACCTGACAGAGAGTACACGTGCGCCAGCGATCCCGTCTTAGCCTTCACGTTGCCGGCCGCCGGCGTGTTGCGGAAGCGCTCGGCAAGCGATCCGTCGACCGCTGCAACCGGCAGCGTGTCTTCGTAGGCCTTGCCCCACGGCTGCTCATGGCAGTACCGCAGTAAGGTCACAATCGCCTCCGGCGTCACCAGATCCTCGCGCGACAATCCCGAGCCGTCATAGAAAACGAACTGATCCGGCTTGACGCCCGCGTTCACCAGAAAACCTCGCAGCACTTCTAGCCCGGACGCGATCGACCCCGATGAGCCCTTTTCCTTGCCCAGCAGCCGCAGCATCAACTCGGCATGAAGATTCTGGCTGACTTTGTTGATCACCCGCAGGTCCTCGGCCACCGGCTGCGACTGATAGCTGGCCAGAACCAGCGGCGATGGATTCGGCGGCCGCGTCGAGTCACCGCCGCCCGATGCCATGGAGGTCACGCTGAACGTCTGCGTCGAAGCCAGCTCGGTATGCCGCGTGCGGGCGCGGCCGTAAATGGTCACCCCGCGCTCTTCCAGCAATTGCCGGAACAACCGGGCGCTGAAGTCCGCGGGATCGTCAATCGCCAGCGCCTCGCCGAAGCCGGGATCGTCGTGCGGAATGTTTCCCCAGAAGGTAATCTGATTCGACCCAGGTTCGCGGTTAATGGAAACGGTGCGTGGGCCGCTTCCCGACGGCGTGGTCATCACGCGGTTGTCGATCTTGTAGTACTCGGGAAAGGGCGTGATGTTCAGGAAGGCACGCTCCCCCGGCCGATCGGCCGGCATGATGTTGACGAAAATCACATTGTCATTGATGGTCAGCGCCGAGACCGGCGCACCCCATTCGCGCGCCAGGTCATCCTGCGACCAGCCCTCGTCATAACGCTCCCATACGAAGTAGGAATCGTCCGCCACAACGTCGCCATCGACATACTTCAAGCCGTGCTGCACCAGCTGATCCGCCAGTTCCTGCAGCACCTGGATGGGCGGCGCCTTGCGCTCGGTGTGCATGTTGTACGGCAAGCCGCGTCCGGAGAGATTCGGATCACCGCGCCCGACCAGCACCAGATCCGCGTTCAGCCGGCCATATTTGTCCAGACTGCCGAGGGTTTCAACCGTTGTCTTGAATCGATAATCGGGACCGATCAATCCGAACACAGCCGACGTTGTGAACAGCTTGGCATTGGACGCCGGCGTGAACAGTTTGTCCTCATTCAGAGCAAAGATCGTCTGGTTGCCTTTGAGCGAGACCGCATAGATGCCCCAGAAGCCATGTGCGCTCTCCGGATCATCGAGAATCGCCTGAATGTCATGAGGGAGCTTGCGGGCCGCTTGCGCCCTATCCTTGTTTTCGGCAAATGCCGGAATGACGATGACAAGCCAGATGAAGAACGCTGCGAGATAACGAACCCGAGACATAGGACTGCTGGACCGCCCCTCACGATCATAGCATCGTGATGCAAGCCCCTGTGGTGTCAGCTCTCGCACTTGAGGTTGAGCCAGCATGCGCTCGGAACCGTGATTCTGCACACGCTACAATCGCTGCATGCGACCCCGGTATCGGTGGCAGCTGCGCTCCCGATCGCTCGAGTTAGGCGAGCGGACTCTCATCATGGGAGTGGTCAACGTTACCCCGGATTCGTTCTCCGACGGCGGTAGCTTCCTTCCTCCAGACAAGGCCATCGAGCACGGCTTGAACCTGCTCGATGAAGGCGCTGACATCCTCGATATCGGCGGCGAATCGACAAGACCAGGCGCGCCCGTGCGCGGCGAGGAGCCCTCCTCCGCGGTCCCGATCAAACCCTCTGTCAGCGCAGAAGAGGAGTTGCGGCGCGTCATGCCGGTGCTCGACGGAATCTTGCGCGCAAGGCCGGCCACCATCGTCTCCATCGACACCTACAAAGCTGCTGTTGCCGAAGCGGCAGTCGCGGCGGGAGCCGAGATCGTCAACGACGTTAGCGCCTTCCAGTGGGATCCGGAGATGGCGTCGGTCTGTGCCGAGCTCAAATGCGGCGTGGTTTTGATGCACACTCGCGGTAGGCCTGCGCAGTGGCGGAAGCTGCCACACGAGCCCGACCTGATCTCGCTGGTGCAGAATGAATTGGCGACTCGTGTCCAAGTTGCGCTGGAACGCGGCGTCGAACGCTCGCGGATTGTCCTGGATCCCGGCTTCGGGTTTGGCAAGAACTTTGAAGAGAACTACCCTGTGCTCGCGCAGCTTGAGCAACTGCACCGATTGGGATTTGCCTTACTAGCCGGAATGTCGCGCAAATCGTTCGTCGGGCGTACGATCGGCAAGCGCACGGCACAAGACGCACCCCCTTCGAAGCGGCTCTATGGCTCCCTGGCTGCGATGGTCGTCAGCATTTTGCAGGGCGCTCACATCGTTCGGGTTCACGATGTGAAGCCTTCTGTGGAAGCGGCGGCGATCGCGGATGAAGTGCTGTGTGCCAAACGCTGAGGATGACACTTCAGATGCCGGTCGCCGAGTATCACTCCTGCCCGAAAAGCTAAGTACTTTCAACTAGGCCAGTTTTCGCTTCCTACCCCGAAGTAACCCTTAATTGCGTTACTTTCGTGCTCATCCTAGGTACTTTCTGCTGCCACCTTTTGCGCGGCTAAAGCGATACTGCGCTCAAGCCTATCGTCCTCGTTTGCCAAGCTGATCGCGGGCGCGCCCTCGAAACCCGCGACGGCGCAAAGCTTTGCGTAAAAAGGAGATTTGAAGATGACATTCGGATGTGCCGCTTCCCTGTGCGCCACAGCCCTTTACCGAAAGTTGATGCTACCGGTAATCTGCTTGATTTTGTTCGCTACACCCCTTTTCGCTACGGTGGATTCGGGCGAGATTATCCCCAGTAGCGTATATGTCTCCATCAGTAACACTTATGACCCCGTCAACGGGTACTCGGTTACCTTCTATTGGCAGACAGTTCATCCGGGTAACTCCATCGTAATCATCGAAGACGACATCAACTTTCAGCAGAACAACAATTCCCCCTCCCGGCAGATTGTTCAGAACGAATCCACCACCAACCATGTGGTGGTTGTCGATCATTTCCCCGCCTACCATGAGTTCCCCACATGGGGCTACTACGTAGCCAGTTATGTGACCATGGCTTATCCTCACTGCCCCAACGCACGATCGGCTATCTGTGGCCAATGGGCGACTTATCCCGGACCGGCAACTCCCTACTGCGGTTCCGCGCCGGGTGCGGGTTGTGGCGGTTTCTATTCCCAGTTCGACCTGCCAACCGAAGGTAACCGGCCCAATCAAGATGGACCGTTGGCGTTCACCATGTGGCCCATAGGGGCGCAGAACGTCTACCAAGGCGACCCGACGCAATCGCCGGCCTGCACTCCTACCTCCAAGAGTTCTCGCGAATGCAATGACCTCTACGCTGTCATGCAATCCAACCTGATGAGCGGTCCGGAGGGCGACGAAGTAATCATGGAAAACCCGGTCATCAAGAATCTGGACACTGGCCAGATCGTGACCGACAACAGCATTACCGCTCAATATCTCTGCGATCTTGACGCTCCGTCGAATCCTCCGCCACAAAACTGGGATGGCGACTACCAGTTGTCCGGGCTGTGTTATAACGGCACCGTCTACGGCATCAACACGACCCTGCGCCTGCGCGTGAATTCCCAAGCCGTGCCCGGACACTATCAGTTCCAAGGATACTTCCAGGGATACCTGGGCGGGAATCAGGGCAACCCCACGTTTGTCACTTATAACTTCACCGTGTTGCCGACGGCATCGTTCACAGCAACACCACCATCGACCTTTCCTGCCATAGCGGGCTTGACTACGTGGCAGAACAACATGGTCAACTGGAGTGCAAGACCCGGCAGTGCCAACGCGGACTTCTGGTGTACCAACGTCACCGATACCGGTCCGTGGTACAGCCTGGAAAACGGCAACTTCACGGGCAATATGGACATCCCGGCCGGCTATTACTTCGAGCCTTGGAACTATGATGGCGCCCGCGTCTACCAGCAAGTAGCCGATTATGACTACTGGACCTTACAAGATCAGAACCAGAATCACCTCACCGAGTGGCAGAACTGTGCCGAACTTGTGCTGGATCCGTACGGCAACACGGTTGTCGGGACCGCCTCCGGTGTGGTGCAGGAACCGAATCAATTCCCCTACGGATTGGCGATGAACTATCTCCGTACGGGAAATCCCGTGTATCAGCAGGCCGTTGATTTCCTTGCTCACAGCAGGGCTTACAACATCTTCTACAGCGGTCCCGTGTACGCCACTAGCGTTCGCGTGAGCGCCTACATGATGGATGACCGGCTGGCCGATGAGATCGTCGGCCGTCCAAGAATCAACGCCTTCATGCTGCGCGGCGTCGACGTCATGCTCGGCTATCTCGATCAGAGCTATAACCTCAACTTCAACAATCCCAACCAGCAGCAATACGACATTCACCCCTTCATGATCGGTCTCGCAATGGAAGCTTTGATCACCTATTACGAGCTCGATCTGGCGGAAGGCAACACGCCCGACGCCCGCATTCCGCTGGAGATCAAGAAAACTCTGGATTGGCTGGAAGCCACTCAGTACATTAAGCCGACCCACTCGTTTGCTTATGGCGCCTACGATCTGCCCAAGAATCCGCAGCTTGTGGCAGGGACTCTATTCGATGACTCCGAGCTGAACGATTTGGTGGCGACAGCGTACGCCTGGTACTGGAGCAAAACCAACAACACTACCTATCTCACCGAGGGTGACGACCTCTTCTCCAATGTCTGGTGGAGCGCCGGCGGCGGGACGGGTGGCGGCGATGGCGGCTGGACCTGGTCGGTCAAGGAGTACAACCAGGTCTACAAGTGGAGCTTCGATTATGTGCGCTGGAGATCGGGGCAGAATCCCGACGGTACCTCTCCGGCCATCGAAACTGTGCTGCCAGCTGCGAATCCCTACTCCGGACCCTGGCCCGACTACAGCGCCCCGGTGCAGTTCATTTGGAACCCGATAGGCTACGAAGGTAATAATGTGGCCACGCTCGATCCACAGCTTGCCGATTTCCCCAACGTGGTGGTCACCACCACGCCTACAACCGCCACCTTCTATCTCAACGTCTTCAAGCCCAACACGAGCATGGTGGTTTACTACGGAACTCAGCAGCCGACTACGTGCAACCCCGGCGATCCGCAACCGCCGTGGTGCATGCAGCCGTTCCCCAACTACGGATTCCTGAACATGCTGCAGGCCAGCTATCCCAACTCATCGCAGCCCGGCGTCGAGGTTCAAGACCCGGTAGCTTTGAGTGAGGGAATCACCAATATCTACGACGAGACGGTAACCGTAACCGGCCTGCAGCCAAACACGCTGTATCACTGGCGGCCTTTGACTGCGGATGCAAACGGTAACATGGCTGCCTTCTACGATCAGACCTTTACCACACCGGCCCAATAAGCGAGGTGGCTAAAGTTGGATGGATCCCGCGCTCAACCAGGCGCGGATCCATCCAATTTCATTTGTGCGGGAGTTAACTCGAGGTTCCTGGCTTACTAAAACTCATTTCATAAATCGCCAGGGTTTGTGTCAGGGCACGACTTCAGTCGTGCCGATAAAAGCTTTATATCCCCGTGAGTCGGCTTTCAGCCGACGACAGAGCACTGGCGCAAAAGAGCTTTTCAGCAGCCTCTAAAGACCTGCCAATTCAAGCGATTTATCAGATGGCTTCTTGATATCTACTCAGGCGCAACGTCTAACGGCTCGCTCTTTCGTCTCGGCAGAAACTCCGCCAGCCCCGTCAGCCACGATTCGAACTCCGCGTCCGTGAGCCGGTACTGATCCAGAAGCCGCGGCAGGAGAAATGGATCGCCCTTGCGGGCAGCCAATCCATTCAAGCAGGTTGTAGCCGATTCCACGCCCGCTTCCTTCAGCCAGGGAATGAGGTCCGGGCGAATGGCGCCGCTGGGATAACAGAAATGGGTGACGCTTGCGGCTCCGGTTATTTGCGTGATCAGCTCACGGTTTTGCTTGATCTCGCCTACGAACTTATCGCGATCCAGCGGCGTGCGGTGCCGGTGCGTGTGAAGTTGAATGTCGATGCCCGCGCGTGCCATCGCGGCGACTTCTTCTGGATTCATCAGTTGAAACAATCGCCGCTGGCAGAAATCCCAATAATCAAATCCGATGACGCCGGCGAACGCAGAAGCAAGATCGTCTTTCTGCTGCCCTGTCAGATTCTGTTGCTTCGCATAGCCATCGATCTGCCACAGCAGCGTGTTTCGGCTCGCTTCAGTTTGAAAATCAAGCTGCGGCGGCAGCCAATCGAATGCCCGGTTCGCAACGACCTTCGCCGGCACCTTCCACATCATGTGGGCGAGAGCAAAGCGGAACAGCGGACGGTTGTAGAGGCAGTAGTAAGTTGTGAGATAAACCGTCGCCGGAAACCCGTGCCTCTGCAGCACCGGAAGGGCGTGGAGCGGAAAATCAGCCCAACCGTCGTCGAAGGTAATTGCTACGCTGCGCGCGGGTAACCGTCCCGTCTGCAGCAGGCGCAAGCCTTCTCCAAGACCGACCACCTTGCAGCCCGACCGCGCCACCATCTCCATGCGGTGGGCGAACAACTCCGGTGGCAGGAACATTTCGGGATGCGAGCTCCTCGCCCTCAGCAATGCCGTGGTAGCAGAGGATCAGCAAGCGCTGCTGCCGCCAGTTGCTGCGCGCAATGATTGGCGCCAGTCCCAGGCCGTTCGTACTCAGTACCGCCTGCTTGATTTGTCGCAGCGCGCTCATCGATATTCGCCGATCGCTCCGCTAGGAGTTTGCACGAACCACCCGCTTCGTCGTCACAGCACCAAACCGTACGCTCTTCACAAGGCTGTCCTGATAGTTGAAGCCGGCCTCTGCGGCAGCGCGTTGCGCCGCCCGATCCGCCGCAGCAATCGCGAGAAAAATCGCCTCAGCTCCCTCGGCCCTTGCATCCTTCACCATCTGCTGCAACAAAGCCGAGGCTTGTCGATCGCCCTGTGGTTGCGCATAAAAATCATAGATCACTGCCGATCGCGGAGGATATTCGTGGCCGCGCAACGCCTCTTTGACGGGAGCCTTGCCGTTCGCAGCCGCGACCCAGGCGCAGCCGGCTAGCGTGCCGTCCTCGACCAGCGAGTAAAAGTGAATGCCTGCTTCGATTGCCGACAGGCTTTCGCTCAGAAATTCTCGCTTCGATCGCGAATCCGACCCCGTGGTTTCGTAACGCAGCAAGCCTCGCAGACTGTCGCGCTGCACGTCGGAATCGGCGCTACCCAAACCACGGCCCCCGGCACGATAAAACCTCGTCTCTTCCGAACTCCCGACCCACTTCTTCGCAGCGCCCAACAGCGAAGCCGGATTTCGCAGCCAGGATCGCCAGCGCGACAGGCCTTGCTTGTTCAGCCGCAAAACGCCGGCTGCCTTCTTTTCCAACGCCTGCAAGCGCACCGACCTGCGATGACGGGCAAGCGCTCCGCCGTCGAGGAACACCGTCAACTCATGCGCTTCATCGTAGCGAGTGGCGCGGTCTTCCTTGTAAGCATCGCCCCCGGGCGTGAGATCGAGGTTCGCGAATCCTTCTTCGTGCAGCAGCATGCCAAGCTGCAGGATGTGCAGCTTGCCGGGAGAATGAATTGCCTGGAACGGCGAGTGTCCCACGATCCCTAAGACAACTTCGTTCTTGTTGCGCAGACCGATGTGCGACGCAACCAACGTCTCGCCAATCTTCGTAACCGTGACATGAAGCAGCTTTTGCGCCATGAGAGCGCGGTAAAATCCGCGTTTGCGCGGATCGTCGCGGAAGGGACAGGTTCCGTTGACCGCGCCCATGCGAAAGTCGTAGAAGTCGATGATCTCGTCGTACCAGCTCTCGAGCTCCTGCTCCGTGCGCAATTCCAGAAAGTTGAGCGGCCCGCTCTCTTGCAGCTTCTCCAGCCGCCGCCGGTTCTTCTTCTTGGCCAAGGATTCGCGGACCGCGTCGATGTTGTCGACGGTGAGCAGCGGCCGCGGCACAGCCCGCAGAGTGCTGGTGTGGCTCCATCCGTTCTTCAGCCAATCCAGCGGCGTGCCGGGCGGAAGATAGGTGAACGAGAGCGAAGCAAATCCGAGCTGCCGCAGCTTCTCCAGGCATTCGACGACGAAGCTCTGCTCGCCGGGCAACGCCAGCCAAACCTGATACTCGGCCTGATGTGCGCCCGCCAGCGTCAACTTCCCGCCGGCCCGCTCCACGGCAAGGGCCATGAGTCCGCCCATCTCGCCGCCGGCGCCGAAGCGCGCCAGCACCAGGGGACGATAGACTTCCGCGTAGCATTCATACCAGGTGCGGGCGAACTCGGGCGACTGGAGCGCCGTGGCCCAGGGACACTTCGCGGCCAACTCCCGCCACTGGGTTTGAAATTGGGGCGAGGCAATCGCCTGCAGCGCTTCAGAATCGGAATAGACGAGCAGGGCAGCGTTTTGGTAAGAAGCGACCGGCTGACTCGTCATGGCTGAATCGGGGTTT
>Ga0335078_10013036_pt1 | contig 12321 bp, 12 predicted proteins | sample Lox_Sample_32_FD_206711 | JGI IMG/M metagenome (GOLD analysis project Ga0335078, IMG submission 206711) | Soil microbial communities from Loxahatchee National Wildlife Refuge, Florida, United States - Lox_Sample_3.2 | ecosystem: Environmental > Terrestrial > Soil > Wetlands | place: USA... | reverse complement strand
CCGCTGCGGCCGTCGTGGCGCGCGGTGAGGACCGGGTCGAAGTTTCTGCTCCATCCCCGCCGCGCACCATCGACGAGTGAGAGTGCCGGGTGAAGAGCAGATACCCGCTGGCCCCTGCGTTGGCCCGCGCCGACCTGAACTAGCGGCCGGCGTGCCGCCGGGCGCGCGGCGGCGTCCGCGCCCGGACGCGGTATCCGGCCGGCGGCTCCTCCGGTAGATTTTCCCCCATGAACGCCTTCCGCTCGTTCGCCGCCGCCGCGGCGCTGGCGCTCGGCGCCGCCGCCCTGCCGGCCCAGACCGCCCCCGTCACGCACTCGCCGGAAGCCGCGGCGATCCTGCGCGAGATCCGCTACCTGGCTTCGGACGCCCTCGACGGGCGGCTCACGGGCTCGCCCGGCAACGACTCGGCGGCCGCCTTCCTCGCCCGGCGGCTCCGGGCGCTGGGCCTCCGGCCGGGCGGCGACCACGGCACCTATCTCCAGCACTGGACCGTGGCCTCGACCAGCGGGACGCGCGAGGCCGGCGTCGCCGACCGCGCGACGCAGAACGTCGTGGCGATCCTGCCGGGCAGCGGCCGCCTCGCCGGCCAGGACATCGTGATCGGCGCGCACTTCGACCACCTGGGCAACGGACCGTTCGGCTCGATGGCGCACGGCGACTCGGCGCACCTCATGCATCCCGGCGCCGACGACAACGCCTCGGGCGACGCCGGGGTGCTGGAGATCGCGCGGCTGCTGTCGCAGCACCGCCCGCGCCCGTCGCGCACGGTGGTGTTCGTGCTGTTCAGCGGCGAGGAGGAGGGCGACCTCGGCTCCGCGTACTACGCCGACCACCCCGCCCGCCCGATGGACTCGACGCTCGCGATGCTGAACCTGGACATGGTCGGAAGGATGCGGGACGGCCGCCTGCTCGCGCTCGGCGTTCTCTCCGCGACGGAGTGGCAGCCGTTGCTCGACTCGGCGAACGGATCGTACCACCTGGAGCTGCACGCCTCGGGCAACGGCTGGGGCCCGTCGGATCAGAACTCGTTCTTCGCCAAGGGCCGGCCGGTGCTGCAGTTCTTCACCGACCTGCACGCGGACTACCACACGCCGGCCGACACCTGGAGCAAGATCAACGCCGACGGGATCGAGACCGTCGCGCGCTTCGTGGCGGACCTGGCGCGCCGGCTCGAAGCGCGGCCGGGGCCGCTCTCGTTCGTCAACGCGGCGCCCCCGGTGATGGCCTCGGGCGAGCGCGTCTGGCTCGGCACCATTCCCGACATGACGAGTGAGCCGGGCGGCGTGCGGCTCACCGGCGTCGTGGCGGGAAGCCCGGCGGAGACGGCGGGCATCAAGGGCGGCGACGTCCTCACGGCCATCGGCGCGGACACCATCGCCACGCTGGTGGATTTCCAGAACGTGCTGGTCAGGCACCACCCCGGCGACACGGTGACCATCCGTATCCGGCGCGACGGCCGGATGCTCGCGCTGCCGGTCACGCTGGGCCGGCACCAGTAGCCACCTTCCCGCAGCGGTCTCCGTGAGCCAGCCTCCGGCCGAGCGCACCGGGCGCGTCGCCGGCGCGGGCGTGGACCTGTTCGCGCGGTGGGTCGGCGACGGCGGTCCCACCGTCGTGACGCTGCACGGCGGGCCCGGCGCCTCCCACGAGTACCTGCGGCCCCAGTTCGACCTGCTCGCCCACGGCCGCACGCTCCTCTACTACGACCAGCGGGGCGGCGGCGCCTCCGACGTGCCGCGCGACGTGCCGCTCGGCTGGCGCGAGCACGTCGCCGATCTCGCGGCGATCGCGGCCGCGCTCCCGGGGCCCGCGACGGTGCTGGGCTTCTCCTGGGGCGGCCTGCTGGCCCTGCTCTTCGGTCTGGAGCACCCCGACCTCGTGGCGCGGCTCGCCGTCGTAGCGCCAGCCGGCACGCACGAGCGCGTGCGCGCCGCCTTCGAGGCCGAGTTCGCGCGGCGCCAGGCGGCGCCCGGGATCACAGCGGCGCGCGGCGCGCTGTCCCGCTCCGGCCTCCGTGAGCGCGATCCCGACGCCTTCTGGCGGCGCGCGTTCGAGCTGTCGGTGGCCGGCTACTTCAAGGAGCCGGCGCGGGCGCGGAGCCTGACGCCGTTCCGCGTGGCCGCGCGCGCCCAGCGCGCGGTGTGGGAGAGTCTCGCCGGCATGGACCTGCGGCCGCGGCTGCCGGACCTCCGGGCCGAGACTCTGGTGCTCCACGGGCGGTTCGATCCGATTCCGCTGGCCGCGTCGGAGGAGCTGGTCCGCCTGCTGCCGCAGGGACGCCTGGTGACCTTCGAGGACTCCGGCCACGCGCTCTACGCCGAGGAGACGGAGCGCTTCGTCGCCGTCCTCGACCCGTTCCTGCCGCAGGCGCCATGAGCGAGCGATTCCTGCCATGGGCGGGCGTCGTGGCGGCGCTCGGCGCGGCCCCGTTCGAGCCGATCCGGTCGGGGCTGGCCGACGCGAAGGTGGACGCGGCCGACCGCGACGCGTTCCTGCTCGCGGCGGCCGTCGGCGGCGTGCTGCGCGAGCTGGTGCCGGGGGATGCGCCCGCCGAAGCGCTGACGTCGTACGGCGCGCTCCTCCATACGCTGTATCTGCACTGGGACGGCGGGGCGCGGGTGCTGCGGTGCGGGGCGGACCGCCTGCGCGCGGTTCTCGCCGCGCCGCCGCCAATGGTGGCCTCCGCCACCGGCACGGTGTACGCGCAGCTTCCGGAGCGGGTGGTGTGGGCCGAGCCCTCGCCCGGGGCCGCGCACGAACCGGTCGACGGCTGCTTCGTGACCGTCTGGGGCACGCGCCTGCGGGTGCTGGCGGTCCTCGGTGCGCGACCGGAGCGGGACGGCTTCACCACCGTCGAGGCCGAGGCGCCGCTCCCTCTACCGGCCCTGCGCGCGCGCGCGGGCGGCGCCGCTCCGTTCACGCCGGTCCTCCCGGCGGGCGAACGCATGGGGTTCCTCTCGGTCGTCAGTCCGGACGAGCTGCTGTGGCTGGGCGTGCTCGCCGCGGTCGCGGCGGCCGGTTAGAATCCGGCCGAATGGACCGACACGCCGCCGCACGGCTCCTCGACACCATCGCGACGCACCTGGAGCTGAAGGGCGAGAATCCCTTCAAGGTCCGGGCTTTCGGAAACGCCGCGCGGGCGGTCGAGACCTTTCCCGGGGACCTCGACGAGGCGCTCGCGTCGGGCGCCCTGGCCGAGGCGGAGGGGATCGGCAAGGCCACGGTCGAGGTGCTGCGCGAGTTCGCGCGCACGGGGCGCTCGACGCTGCTCGACGGCCTCCGCCGCGAGGTGCCGCCGGGCCTCGTCGAGATGCGGCGCATCGGCGGGCTCGGAGCTGCCAAGATCCGGGTGCTGCACGAGCAGCTGCGCATCACCACCATCGCGGAGCTGGAGCTGGCCGCGCGCAACGGGCGTCTGGCCGGCGTGCCCGGGTTCGGCGGGAAGACCGCCGAGCGGATAGTGCGCGGCATCGCGTTCCTCAACCGCACCAGCGGTTTCCGGCTTTCCCACCACGCGGCGCAGGCGGCGGAACAGCTCCGCGCCGTCATCGCCGCGATTCCCGGCGTCGGCCGTGTCGAGGTCGCGGGCAGCGTCCGCCGCCGAGCGGAGGTGGTGCGGGACGTGGATCTCGCGGTCGCCGCGGCCATCCCGGCGGACGAGCTGGGCGCGCGGCTCCGCGAGGCTGCGCCGTCGCTCGAAGTGACGGCGGGCGAGGGGGCGCTCGCCCTGCGGGCCGGCGATGGGTTTCCGGCCGACGTGTACTGTGCCGGGGCCGAGCAGTTCGGCCACACGCTGGCGTGGGCCACGGGGAGCGCTGCCCATCTGGAAGCGCTCGCGGCCCGCGCGGCGGCACGCGGACTGGACCTCGACCGCGGCGGCCTGCGCCGCGGCGGCGATCCGCTGCCCTGTCCCGACGAGGCGGCGCTCTACCTGGCCCTCGGCCTCCCGGTCATCCCGCCGGAGCTGCGGGAGGAAGGCGAGGAGGTGGCGCGTGCGGCCGCGGGCACCCTGCCCCGTCTGGTGGAGCGCGGCGACCTGCGCGGCCTCCTGCACTGCCACAGCCGCTACAGCGACGGCACCAGCAGCATCGCGGATCTGGCTGCCGCGGCTCGGGCGGCGGGCTACGGGTACCTCGGCCTCACCGACCACTCTGCGGCGGCGGCCTACGCGGGCGGCATGAAGCCCGACGCCGTCCTCCGCCAGCACGCGGAAATCGACGCCCTCAACCGCGACCTGGACGGCTTCCGCGTCCTCAAGGGCGTCGAGGCGGACATTCTCGCCGACGGCTCCCTCGACTACACTTCGGACATCCTCGACACGTTCGATTTCGCCGTCGGATCGGTGCACTCCCGGATGGAGCAGGACGCGGCGACGATGACGCAGCGCGTGCTGCGTGCGATGGACGACCCGCACCTGACGATCCTCGGCCACCCGACCGGCCGGCTGCTGCTGGGGCGCGACCCCTACGCGCTGGACGTGGACGCGGTGATGGCGCGGGCGGCCGAGCGGGGCGTGGCGATCGAGATCAACGGCGATCCGCAGCGCCTCGACCTCGACTGGCGGCGCTGCCGGCAGGCCCGCGACGCCGGCGCCACGCTCAGCATCGGGAGCGATGCGCACAGCCTGGCGGGACTCGGCAACATGGAGTCGGGGTTGGCGGTCGCCCGCAAGGGCGGGCTGGAATCGAAGGACGTGCTCAACACGATGGACCCGGACGGGTTCCTGGCCTTCGCCAGGCGGAGGAGGGGCTGATGCCACGCAGGCACGGGGGCACAGGGACACGGGGGCGCGGGCCGGCCGCGGCGCGCGGGCACGGCACGGCGACCCGGAGGCAGGCGAAGGTCGAGCCCGCCGGCAAGGCCGCGCGCCGGTCCGGGCGTGCGTCCGTGCCCGGACGGAAGGTCGCGCCGGCCTCCGAGCGCATCGGCGCGATCATCCGGCGGCTGGAGCGGCAGTACCCGGAGGCGCGCTGCTCGCTCGATCACGGCGACCCGCTGCAGCTGCTCGTGGCCACCATCCTCTCCGCCCAGTGCACCGACGCGCGCGTGAATCTGGTGACCAGGAATCTGTTCCGGAAATACCGCAGCGCGGGCGACTACGCGGCCGCCGATCCCGCGGTCTTCGAGAGCGAGATCCGGAGCACCGGGTTCTTCCGCAACAAGACCAAGAGCGTCATCGGCATGGCGCAGGCACTGGTCGAGCGGTTCGACGGCCGGGTGCCCGACACGATGGAGGCGCTGACCTCGCTGCCGGGCGTGGGCCGCAAGACCGCCAACGTGGTCCTCGGCAACGCGTTCGGGAAGGACGAGGGCGTGGTGGTGGATACGCACGTCGCGCGGATCGCCGGCCTGCTCGACCTCACGCGCGAGACCGACCCGGTGAAGATCGAGCAGGACCTGATGCGGGTGGTGCCGAAGCGGCGCTGGACCCTGTTTCCGCACCTCGTGATCCATCACGGCCGCGCCATCTGCGTCGCGCGCCGTCCCCGGTGCGCCGAGTGCCCGCTCGCGGACCTCTGCCCTTCGGCTGCGGCCTAGCGTGCCTCCCGAGCCGGCCGAGGCGCTCATCGAGAAGCTGCGGGACCGGGACGCGGTCGTGCGGTGCGAGGCGGCGCGCCAGCTCGGCTCCGCGCGACTCCGCGCGGGCCTCCGCGACTTGATCCAGGTGCTCGGCGACGATCCCTCGGAGCCGGTGCGCCGCGCGGCGGCGGAGGCGCTGGGACGCATCGGCGACCACGCGGCGGTCGGGCCGCTGGAGCGCGCCCTGCGCACGGAGCGTGACGCCGGGGTTCGCGGCGCCGCGGCGGCCGCCCTCGCCCGGCTCGGAGGCTCGACCGGTGACTACCCGGGCATCCTGCCCGTGAGCGAAGAATGAGCGGCACGGGCGGCGCCGTCGAGCTCGCCGAGCTGGTGGCCACGCGCCGCGACCTGCACGCGCACCCGGAGCTCGGCTACCGCGAGCATCGCACGGCGGGAATCGTGGCCGAGCGCCTGCGCGGGCTCGGCTACGGCGTCAAGACGGGCGTCGGCGGAACCGGCGTGGTCGGCGTCCTGGCCGGCACGGCGGGCGCGGGCGCCGCGCCGGAGCGGCACGAGCGCACCGTCCTCCTGCGGGCGGACATGGACGCGCTACCGATCCGGGAGGCGAACGACGTCGCTTACCGCTCCGCCACCGACGGCGTGATGCACGCGTGCGGCCACGACGCCCACGTGGCGATCGGGCTCGGCGTGGCCCGGCGGCTCGCGGCCGCCCGCGACGCCTGGCGCGGAACCGTCAAGTTCGCCTTCCAGCCGGCCGAAGAGGGCGGCAACGGCGCGGACGCGATGATCCGGGACGGCGTGCTCGAGGCGCCGCGGGTGGACGCCGCCTTCGGGCTCCACGTGATGAACACGATGCCTGTCGGCACGATCGCCGTCACACCCGGCCCGATCATGGGCGCCGTCGACGAGTTCACGATCCGCGTCCGCGGCAGGGGCGGGCACGCCGCCATGCCGCACCTCGCGGCCGATCCCGTGCTGGCCGCCGCGCACGTCGTCACCGCCCTCCAGTCGCTCGTGAGTCGCGCCACCGATCCGTTCGACCACCTGGTCGTGAGCGTGACGCGCCTCGACGCCGGCGACGCGTTCAACGTCATTCCCGAACAGGCGGTCCTCAACGGCACCGTGCGCAGCATGGGCGGCCGGCCGTACGACGAGGCGCCCGACCGGCTGGCGGCCGTCGCCGGCGGCGTGGCCGGTGCCCTCGGCTGCACCGCGCAGGTGGACTACGAACGGAAGACGCCGGCGACCGTGAACGACCCGGCGATGGCCGCGCTCGTGGCGCGCGTCGCGACCGAGATCGTCGGCACGGGGCACGTCGCCGCCGACGCCCGCATGCTCGGCGGCGAGGACTTCGCCTTCTTCCTGCAGCGCGTGCCCGGGTGCTTCGCCTGGGTCGGATCCGCCAACGCCGTGAAGGGGTACGACGCCCCGCACCACAGCCCGCGCTTCGACATCGACGAGGAGGCCATGCTGATCGGGGTCGAGCTGCTCGAGCGCGTCGCGCGCGAGTACCTGCACTGAACCACCTCGGCGGCGAGCCGTCCGCCTACCTGGCCTCCGCCGCCCACCAGCCGGTCCACTGGCACCCCTGGAGCGACGCCGCCTTCGCGTGCGCCCGCGCCGAGGACCGCCCTATCCTCCTCGACGTGGGAGCCGTGTGGTGCCACTGGTGCCACGTGATGGACCGCGAGTCCTACGAGGACTCCGACCTCGCCGCCTACCTCAACGCGCACTTCGTCTGCATCAAGGTGGACCGCGACGAGCGGCCCGACGTGGACGCCCGCTACCAGCGCGCCGTCCAGGCCCTCAGCGGACAGGGCGGGTGGCCGCTCACCGCCTTCCTCACGCCCGACGGCGACGTCTTCTACGGCGGCACCTACTTTCCGCCCGACGACCGCTTCGGCCGCCCGTCGTTCCGCACCACGCTCGCGCGCGTGCAGGAGATCTTTCACGCGCAGCGGGACCGCGTCGCCGGCAGCGGGCGCGAGGTCCGCGCCCACGTGGCCGGCCTGCTCGAGGAGTCGGCCGCCGGCCAGCTGTCGGCCGACCTGCTCGAGGGCGGCACGGCCGCCCTCGCTCGGCTGTTCGACGAGCGCCATGGCGGCTTCGGCTCCAAGCCCAAGTTCCCACACCCCGCCGCCGTGGAGTTCCTGCTGGCGCGCTGGTGGGACACGGGCGACGCGCGAGCGCGCGAAATCGCCGAGCGCACCCTGACCGCGATGGCCGATGGCGGCATGCACGACCAGATCGGCGGCGGCTTCCATCGCTACGCGGTGGACGAGCGCTGGATCGTGCCGCACTTCGAGAAGATGGCGTACGACAATGCCGAGCTGCTGAAGGCGTACACGCACGCCTGGGCCGCGCTCGGGACGCCGCGGTTCCGCGCGACCGCCGAGGGCATCGTCGCCTGGAGCCTCGAGGTGCTCGCCGATCGCGAGCGCGGCGGCTTCGCCGCTTCGCAGGACGCGGACGTCGGACTCGCCGACGACGGTGACTACTTCACCTGGACGCCCGCGGAGGCGCGCCGCGCGCTCTCCGACGCGGAATGGGAAGCCGCCCGGAGACGCTGGGACATCGGCGAGCCGGGGGAGATGCACCACGATCCGGCCAGAAACGTGCTGTGGGCGGCCCGCGACGTGGAGGCGATCGCCGCGGACCTGCACGAGGCGCCGGCCACCGTCGCAGCCCGACTCGAGAGCGCCGGGCGGAAGCTGAAGGCCGCGCGCGATCTCCGCCCCCCCCCCGGGGTGGACCGCGCCGTCTACACCGGCTGGAACGCGATGATGGCCGAGGCCTTCCTCGAAGCGGGCGCCGTGCTCGGCCGCCCCGATTGCACCGCGTTCGCCTTGCGCACGCTCGAGCGGCTCTGGGCCGAAGCGGGCGACCCCGCCGGAGGGCTGCGCCACCGCGCCGACCGCCGCAGCGGGCCCGTCCTGCTGGACGACCAGGTCCAGGCGGCCTCCGCCGCATGCGCCGCCTTCGAGCACGGCGGCGGCTCCATCTGGCTGGACCGCGCCCGCGACTTGATGGCCCTCGTGCTGGCGCGATTCGAAGACCGCGACCGCGGAGGCTTCTTCGACGCGGAGCCGGCGCCGACCGGACTTCTCGGCCAGCGCGCCAAGCCGATCCAGGACGCGCCCACGCCGGCCCCCAACGCCGTCGCCGCCCTCGTCCTCCTGCGGCTCGCCGCCATCACGGAGGACGGCGCCTACGAGGCGGCGGCCCGCCGCACGCTCGCCGCCTTTGCCGGAGCGGCCCCCAGCCTCGGCCTTTTCGCCGCCACCTGGCTACGCGCGCTCGACTGGCTCGTATCCGGAGCGGCGCGAGTAGTAGTAGCTGATACTACTACTAGATCGGCGCTCATGGATGTGGCGCTGGCGACCTACCGGCCGCGCAAGGTCGTCGTGTCGAGCGCAACCTCTCCCGTGGGCGGGGTAGCAGCACCGGTGGCCTTGGTGTGCGCGGGCACGGCGTGCGCTGCGCCGGTCCGGGAGGGGGCGGAGTTGCGCCGGACGCTGGAGACTTTCGCCCGCGCGGGATAGGATTATCCGATGCTCGAAGCGGTACGCCAGAAGCTGTCCGACGAGGTCCAGCGGCTCAATCACGAGCTGTCGGTGACGCTGCCGGAGACCCTGAAGCGCGCGCTGCAGATGGGCGACCTGCGCGAGAACGGCGATTACCACGCCGCGCTGGAGCGACAGGGGTTCGTCCAAGCGCGGCTCAGCCACCTCCGGTCGCGGCTCGCCAAGTTGTCGCAGATCGATCTCAACAAGATCCCGACCGACCGCGTCGGCCTCGGCTCGCGCGTGCTGGTGGAGGACATGGGCACGCGCGAGAAGGCGACGTACGAGCTGGTGGTGCCGGACGCGATGGACTTCGACGGCGACGGCGGCGCCAACCAGATCTCGGTCGCATCGCCGCTCGGCCGAGGGCTGCTCGAGCACAAGGTGGGCGAGGTCGCCGTCATCCAGCTCCCGAACGGCCCGCGCAAGTTGAAGATCCTGGAGCTGACCACCTTCCATCAGCAGATCGTCGACACGAAAGGCAACGGGGAGGGCGCGGCCGGGTGAAGAAGCGGGCGGTGTTCGAGACGGCGCGCGGGCGGGTGGTCGCGGAACTGTTCCCCACGGAGGCGCCGGGAACGGTGGCCAACTTCGAGAAGCTCGCCAACAGCGGCTTCTACGACGGCACGCGGTTCCACCGCGTGATCGAGAACTTCGTCGCGCAGGGCGGCGATCCGCTCTCGAAGGATGCCAACAACCCGCGCGTGGGCACCGGCGGCCCCGGCTACACGATCAAGTGCGAGACCAAGGGCAACCCCCACAAGCACGAGGCCGGCTCGCTCTCCATGGCGCACGCCGGCAAGGACACGGGCGGCTCGCAATTCTTCATCGCGCACGGCACCCTGAAGCACCTCGACGGCGTGCACACCGTCTTCGGCAAGGTCGAAACGGGGATGGACGTGGTGCTCAAGATCCGGCAGGGCGACGTGGTGAGCAGCATCCGGGTGACGGACGCGTGAACGTCCACCTGGCGCTGGTCTGCGACCACGCCATCATCGACCAGCACGGCAAGCTGTCGGTGCTGGGGATCTTCGACCGTATCTGGGTGGAGCGGTTCCCCGCCATCCATCCGCGCCTGCACCTGGTGCTGCGCCTGAAGGGGCGCCGCACCGAAATCGGCGATCACCAGGTTCTCATCCAGCTCGTGGACGCGCAGGGCCAGGAGGTCCTGCGCGGGGAGGGGAACGTGGCGATCGGCGAGCCACCGGCGGGCGTGCTCGACATCGAGGCCGCCGCCGTGCTCGCCTTCGACGTGCCGCTCGAGAAGGCCGGCGTCTACACGTTCGAGATCGCGGTGGACGGCGCGCGCTCGGCGTCCGTCCCGATCAGCGTGACCCAGATGCCCACCTCGGCGCACCCCGCCCCGCCGCAGCCTCCGCTGCCGCCGATGCCGCCGGGCATCAACTAGACAGCATCGTTCCATCATAGCGGCAGGGCCGTTGACGGCGCTCATGTCCAGCGGGGCGCGCGATGCGGCCGGCGCGCCGGGCCCGATGGCATCGACGACCTCGCTACCCCGTCCCGTGCGCGCCCCTGGCGACGGCCGAAACCACGCGCTCCGTGCGGGTTCCTTGGTGGCCGTGCTGTCGCTGGCCGCGGCCTGCCGCGCCGCGCCGGGGTCGGTGCCGGCGGGAGCGGCTCCCGCCCCCGCCGCAGCGGGGCTCTACGATCCCGCCCACGACCTCGGCCCGCTGTTCGCCGCGGTGCAGCGCTCGGGGGTCTTTCCGGACTCGAAGACGTTCGTGGACGCGCGGCCGCTCGAGGCGCCGGGGGCGATCACCGCCGACTGGGCGAGGAGCCACGGCCGTCCGGGCTTCGACCTGCAGGCGTTCGTCGCCGCGCACTTCGCGCTGCCGGCGGCTGCGCCCACGGCGTTCCACCCCGACACCTCCCTGGGCATGGACGCGCACATCCGCGCGCTGTGGCCCGTGCTGACCCGGGCGCCGCCCGCGCACGCCGCACCGTACTCCACGCTGATCGTGCTGCCCCGGCCATACGTGGTGCCCGGAGGCCGGTTCCGCGAGATCTACTACTGGGACTCGTATTTCACGATGCTCGGCCTGGTGCGGAGCGGCCGCACCGATCTGGTGCGGGACATGCTGGACAACTTCGCGTACCTGATCGCGCGCTTCGGGCACGTTCCCAACGGCAACCGCACCTACTATCTCAGCCGGAGCCAGCCGCCGTTCTTCGCGGCGATGGTGGGGCTCTACGCGCGCGCGACCGACACGTCGCAGGCGCTGCGTTATCTCGACGCGCTGGAGGAGGAGCACGCGTTCTGGATGGACGGCGCGGAGCGCATCGGCCCCGGCGAGGCGTACCGACGGGTGGTGCGGCTCGCCGACGGCGCGCTGCTGAACCGCTACTGGGACGACCTCGCGCAGCCGCGTCCGGAGGCGTTCCGCCAGGATGACGCGCTGGCCCAGGGGGTGCCCGCCGAGGCGCGGCCCGCGCTGTACCGGAACATCCGCGCCACCGCCGAGAGCGGGTGGGATTTCTCGAGCCGCTGGATGCGCGACCCCTCCGATCTGCGCACGCTGGAGACGACGGACCTCGTGCCGGTGGACCTGAACAGCCTGCTGTACCAGGGGGAGCGCCTGATCGCCACGCTGCTTCGTTTCCGGGGCCGGCGCGGCGACGCCGAGGCGGCGCGCGGGTACGACGAGCGAGCGGCCTCACGCCGCCGCGCGCTCCTGGCCGCGGCCTACGACTCCGCCACGGGGTTCTTCTACGACGTGCGCTGGACCGCGGGCGCCCGCGTCACCGACCGGCCGACCCTGGCCGCCGTGGTGCCGCTCTTTGCCGGCGTCGCGACGCCCGGGCAGGCTCGTGCGGTCGGTGCGCGGCTGGCGCGCGAGTTCCTGCGGCCGGGCGGGCTCGTCACCACGCTGGTCGCGTCCGGCCAGCAGTGGGACGCGCCGAACGGATGGGCGCCGCTGGAGTGGATGGCGATCGAGGGGCTGCGGCGCTACGGCCAGTCGGACCTGGCGGACACGGTCCGGGACCGCTGGCTGGGGCTGCTGCGGCGCACCTACCACGCGACCGGCCGGATGATGGAGAAGTACGACGTGGTGGATCCGGACCGGCGCGCCGGCGGCGGCGAGTACCCGGGCCAGGACGGTTTCGGCTGGACCAACGGGGTCGCGGAGGCGCTGTTGGCACAGGGTCCGGCCGGCGCCGCGCCGCCAGGGCGATAACCCTGCCCCGGAGCGGCGTT
>Ga0335078_10013035_pt1 | contig 12321 bp, 11 predicted proteins | sample Lox_Sample_32_FD_206711 | JGI IMG/M metagenome (GOLD analysis project Ga0335078, IMG submission 206711) | Soil microbial communities from Loxahatchee National Wildlife Refuge, Florida, United States - Lox_Sample_3.2 | ecosystem: Environmental > Terrestrial > Soil > Wetlands | place: USA... | reverse complement strand
GAGATAACGGAGGAAGGGGGCGCGACGCGCCTCCTGCCCGTGGCCATCCGTGAGAGGCTGGAGAGGATCAATAACGAGGACCTCCAGCTCCTTGGGTTCAACTCGCGCGCTGCACGCCCGGAGTGGTTCGTGCTTCAGGTACTCCCCGTACCGCCTCTAACCGTCAGGCCATCCATAACCCTGGAGTCAGGAATTCGCTCCGAGGACGACCTCACCCACAAGGTCGTCGACATACTCAGGGTGAACCAGAGGGTCCGCGAGTCCAAGGAGTCCGGGACTCCTCACCTGATCGTCCAAGATCTGGTCGACCTGCTGCACTACCACGTCACAACATACTTTGATAACGAGGTCTCTGGGATCCCCCAGGCACACCACCGCTCGGGAAGGCCGCTGAAGACCCTCAGCCAGAGGCTGAAGGGGAAGGAGGGCAGGTTCAGGGGGTCGCTGTCGGGAAAGAGGGTCGACTTCTCAAGCCGAACAGTAATCAGCCCCGACCCAAGCCTCGACATCGGCGAGGTGGGGGTCCCGTTCGAGGTCGCGAAGAAGCTCACAATACCGGAGAAGGTGTCGCCGTTCAACATCGATCACCTGAAGGAGCTTGTGAACAAGGGTCCCTTCGAGCACCCGGGCGCGAACTATGTCATCCGCCCGGACGGCGTGAAGATCAGGCTCGACTTCGCGAGCGACAGGAAGGCGCTAGCGGACTCGCTGGCCACAGGCTACATAGTCGAAAGGCACCTGATGGACGGAGACGTCGTCCTGTTCAACAGGCAGCCCTCGCTCCACAGGATGTCGGTCATGGCCCATTTCGTCCGCGTGCTCCCCTTCAGGACCTTCAGGCTCCACCCCTCCGTATGTCCTCCCTACAACGCCGACTTCGACGGGGACGAGATGAACCTCCACGTCCCGCAGAGCGAGGAGTCCAGATCGGAGGCCCTGATGCTGATGAGGGTCCAGGACCAGATCATCTCGCCGAGGTACGGCGGTCCTATCATAGGGGGAATCAGGGACTTCATCACGGGCGCGTTCATGCTAACGAGGGACGAGACGATGCTGACTCCCGCCGAGTTCTCCAACCTGGCGCTCGACGGCGCCTTCGATGGTGACCTCCCCGAGCCGGCGCAGAAGGGCGTCCACCCCATGTACACGGGCAAACAGCTCTTCTCACTCTTCCTCCCCAAGGGGATGAACTACGTGCTTACCTCGAAGTGGGCCAAGGCGCAGCGCACCGGCGCCACCAACGACGTCGTGATCAGGGACGGCCAGCTCGTGTCGGGTGTCGTGGACAAGGCTGTAATCGGGGCAGAGGAGCCCGACTCTCTGCTGCACCGCATCGCCAAGGACTACGGCAACGAGGAAGCGCGCAACTTCCTCAACTCGGTGCTGAGGGTGCTGAAGACCTTCCTTACGAGAAGGGGCTTCACCTACGGGTTCAACGAGCTTGATCTCCCAGGCGAGGCGAAGAAGGGTATCACTGACTCCCTCGATGAAGCATACGCCAACGTCACAGACCTCCAGAAGAAGTACAGGGCAGGAACTCTCCAGCTGACAAGGGGGCTCACAGCCGAGGACACCCTGGAAGCCTACATAGTCAACGAGCTCGCCAAGGCAAGGGACAAGGCGGGCAGGATAGCAGACAGGTCCTTCCCCGCTGAGAATTCAGGCATGATAATGGCCAGGACAGGAGCGAGAGGGTCGAGCCTGAACGTGGGCCAGATGACCGCCGCCCTCGGCCAGCAATCCGTCAGAGGCAAGAGGATCAGTCACGGCATGAAGGGGAGGGCGCTGAGCCACTTCCCCTGGGAAGACCCGTCGCCAGAGGCGAAGGGTTTCGTCAGGAGCAACTACAGAGACGGACTGTCGCCAACCGAGTTCTTCTTCCACGCGATGGGCGGACGCGAAGGGCTGGTCGACACAGCAGTCAGGACCCAACAGAGCGGTTACATGCAGAGGCGCCTCGTGAACGCCCTCGAGCACCTGAAGGTGGAGTATGACTTCACGGTAAGGGACCCCCACGGGCACATCATCCAGTTCCTATACGGCGAGGACGGTATTGACCCGGCAAAGAGCGACCATGGCCGCCCCATAAACCTCGACAGGCTTGTCGAGACAGAGGAGCTCTCCCACAAGGGGAAGGCGAAGGTGGACGCTGAAGATCTTGAGAAGCTCCTCAAGAAGTACCAGCCGGTGCTGAACGAGCGGCTGATGGGCGAGCTAAAGGAGAAATTGGGAGGCTCTCACCTCGACGAGGAGGGCTTCAAGGAGACGATGGAGAAGGTCGACGAGGCAATGGACTACTCCCGTGTCGAGCCAGGGGAAGCTTCAGGCATCGTTGCTGCGCAGTCCATAGGCGAGCCGGGTACCCAGATGACGCTCAGGACGTTCCACTTTGCAGGCGTTAGGGAAAGGGACGTCACCCTCGGACTGCCGAGGCTGATGGAGCTCGTGGACGCCAGGAAGATACCCGCCACGCCGTCCATGGACATTTACCTGACGAAGGACTACGCCGCCAGCAACGAAAAGGCAGTCAAGGTCGCCAAGGAAATACTCTTCACGAAGGTCGGAAACGTGGTGGCTTTCAGCGAGGTCGACCCCACCGAGGGCATCAAGCTTCACCTGGGTCCCGAGCTGATGTCCGATAGGGACACCAACCCGGAGGAGATAGCCACGGTCGTTGAAACAGGCAAGAGGAAGGTGCAGAAGGACAAGCGGAACGCGAATGTCATCCACGTAAGCATGCCGGACGCAGACCTCTCGGCCCTCTTCACACTCAGGAACAAGATACTCAACATGAAGCTGAAGGGCATCCCTGGAATAACGCGCGTCACGGTCGTGAAGGAGGGGGAGGAGTGGTTCATCCAGACCGCCGGGTCTAATCTGGGGAAGGTCGTCCAGGTCGAAGGGGTCGACCCCACCAGGGTCTATACCAACAACGTCCACGAGGTAGCCCAGGTGCTTGGCATCGAGGCGGCCAGGGCCACCCTTGTCAGGGAGCTCATGAGCACTCTCGACGAGCAAGGGCTCGAAGTCGACATACGACACATATTCCTGGTGGCTGACCTGATGACGTCCAGGGGGTACATCCAACAGATAGGCAGGCACGGCATCGCAGGCACCAAGAGCAGCGTCCTCGCCAGGGCAGCGTTCGAGATAACCGTACCCACTCTCGCCGAGGCGGCGGTCAAGGGGGAGGTCGAAGATCTGAAGGGTGTCACCGAGAACGTCATCGTCGGCCTTCCGATTCCAGTGGGGACCGGGATGATCGACCTCTACATGAGCTGATCCCGATGGTCGACAGCGCCCAACTCTCCAAGGTCCTCAAGGACGCCATGAAAGGTGGCAAGTCTTCAGTGGGCGCCAAGGAGAGCATGGCCGCGGTCAAGGGGAGCAAGGCGATCCTGTGCACCAGGTCCATTCCCCCGGCGCTGGGAGCAAAGCTAAGGGATGAAGCGAAGAAGCACGGCGTGCCCGTGGTCGAGCTGTCGCAGTCGTCGGCGGAGCTCGCCAAGATGATCGGGCGGCCCTACAAGGTGTCCGCAATCGCAGTGAGGAACGTCAGCGATTCCGACATCAAGCTGCTCACGAGGTAATTGAGCTATGCCCGAAATAAAGCTCAGCTCGGACCAACTCTCACTGATGTCCTTGTTCCAGGGGATGACCGGCGCGACAGCCCGGGACTGCGTCATCGACGACAAGCGCGACAGGGTGATCTTCGTTATCGCCCAGGGTCAGATGGGGCTTGCGATAGGGAAGGAGGGGGCTTCGGTGAAGAAGATAGAGCGCGCGGTGAAGCGACCGGTGGAAGTGGTCGAGTGGGCCGACGACGTGGAGAGCCTGATCCGGAACTCATTGGGATCAAAGTTCGTGCAGGAAGTGAGGATAAGCGACCGCCTTGACGGGACGAAGGGGGTCGTTGTGGTGGTTGACCCGCGCAGGAAGGGGGCAGTCCTCGGTCTGGGGGGGAAGAACGCTGAGAAGGTCAGGCTCCTGGCCAAGCGCTACTTCGACATTAGCAACGTCCAGATCACGAGCGAGCTGTAGGGGTTATATACGATGAGAAGAGGCGGCGTCTGAAACATGGCGGGTTCACCGCGGGGGGAGTTCGCGGCCAGGCAGGCCCAGTTGAAGCGGCAGCGGCTACGATGGTCCAACAAGTGGTACAAGAGGCGCAAGCTCGGACTGGACTACAAAGCAGACCCTCTAGAAGGGGCGCCCCAGGCGAGGGGCATTGTCCTCGAGAAGGTTGGGGTCGAATCGAAGCAGCCGAACAGCGCTATTAGGAAGTGTGTTCGTTGCCAGATAGTCAAGAACGGGAAGCAGGTAACGGCTTTCCTTCCGGGGGACGGCGCCCTTAATTTCGTCGACGAGCACGACGAGGTGATGCTCCAGGGGATAGGAGGATCGATGAAGCGGGCAATGGGGGACATTCCAGGGGTCCGCTGGACTGTGTTCAAGGTGAATGGCGTCTCGCTCAACGAGTTGGTGTACGGACGTAAGGAGAAGCCAAGGAGATAGGAATGAGCAGGCAATCACTCGAGTATCCGAATCTTCTGCTTTGGGAAAGATGGGACCTGACCGGCGTGAAGGTAGAGGATCCAGGCCTCCAGACGGTTATCAACCTGAAGCCCATGCTCATCCCTCACTCGGGAGGCAGGCACGAGCACAAGAAATTCGGGAAGACAAAGGTCAACATCGTCGAAAGGCTCGTAAACGAGATGCAGCACTCCGGCAAGAAGTACGCCAAGAACACGGGGCGCATGGGGGGCAAGAAACAGAAGTCAATGAACGTCGTGAAGACCTCCTTCGTCATCATAGAGCTCAGGACTGGTCAAAACCCTGTGCAGCAACTTGTGAAGGCGATAGAGAACGCGTCACCGAACGAGGATACGACCAGGCTGAGCTACGGAGGCGTGGTCTACCACCAGTCCGTGGACATTTCCCCAGTGCGCAGGGTCGACCTCGCGCTTCGGTTCATCTCCGAGGGAGTTAGGGAGGCGGCGTTCAATTCCCCCAGGACCGTCGAAGAGGTGCTCGCCGATGAGATCATACAGGCGGCTGCCGGGGACGCGAACAGCTACGCCGTGAAGAAGAAGAACGAACAGGAACGTGTCGCTATGGCATCGCGCTAAGGCGCCGCGTCGCCCTTCTGATCTTCCTTCCTCATCTCCATCCCTTTGAGTTCGTTCTCCATCTCCGGGGGCTCGGCGACCATCGCCTCCGGGTTGGACAGGAAACTCCTCGCGAGCTGCAAGACCTGTGGGGCCCTGAACTTCTGGAGCCTGTGGGACATGCGGAAGTCGTACCTGGGGTCTCTGGCCACTTTCTCTAGGATCTCTAACCGCGAGGTGCCTATGGCGTCCCTGAGGAGATAGCCCGCCTTGAGCTGAGTGACCATGTCGTCCTCTGCGTAGATGACCAGGGTCGGCTTTCTCAGCTTGTGCAGCCTCCTCAGCTGGTCTTTGTCGTAGGACGAGGCGATCAGCACGAGCGAAGCCACGCTCTCGGGCCAGCCCAGGGCGAACTCGAGGGCGACCTGTCCGCCCCACCCGCCCCCCATCAGGCTGAGCTTCTGGACGCCCAGCTTCTCCACGAAATCCTTGAGCACCTGGGCCTGGACCCTGAAGTCAGGCGTCTCGTCGGGCTTCGAAGACTTCCCGTGGCCGAGCAGGTCTGGGGCGATCAGCTTGTAGGTGTCCGCCATCCCGAGGACCGGTTCCCAGACGTGCCAGCTCTCCTGGGGCTCGCTGCCGTGCAGGAGAAGAAGCGGGAACCCGTTGCCTGCGGTGGCGAAGTTTACCGTGAACTCCCCGACCGCCAGGGTCTTCTCGGTAGCTTCCAACTGGGGCAAGCCTGCCGAATCACCTTTCAAACCTTTTCCTTGCGCGTCGCTACTGCGGCTCGATGGTCGCCGGGGGCTTCGAAGAAATCGCGTACGACACCGCCACCACCCCGGCCACCTCGTTTGTTATCCTGCTCGAGATCCTCTTGAGGACCTCGAAGTCCAACCTGCTCCAGTCGGCAGTCATGGCGTCCACAGACTCTATCACCTTGACGGTCACCTGGCGCCCGAGCCTCCTTTCGTCGCCGAGGACCCCCGTAACCTCGTCGTCCCCAACGTAGGCGAACGCCTGCCACACATTCTGGTACAGGCCCTCTTTCCTGAGCTGCTCCTCAACTATCTCGCTTGCATCCCGGCAGATCCTCAGTTTCTCTTCCGTCACCTCGCCCACGACCCTCACCGCGAGTCCCGGTCCGGGGAAAGGGTGCCTCTCCACCACAGCTTTCGGGAGCCCCAGCAGGTATCCGAGCTCCCTGACCTCGTCCTTGTATAGCTCCCGCAGCGGCTCGACGACAGACATCGACAGGTCCCGAGGGAGGCCCCCGACGTTGTGGTGCGTCTTTATGACGGAAGCAGGCCCGGTGGAGCGACCGCTTTCTATCACGTCAGGGTAGAGGGTCCCCTGGGCCAGGTGCCTGAACGGGCCGTTCTTTCTGGCAAACTCCTCGAAAACGTCGGCAAACGTCTTCCCCACGACCCTCCTCTTCTCCTCTGGGTCACTAACCCCTGCCAGAGCCTTCATGAAAAGGTCCGAAGCGTCCACGGTCTCCACGCGCACCCCGAGCTCCTGGCCGAGGAGCCTCCTCACCCTGCCCCCCTCTCCCTGCCTTAGGAGCCCGGTGTCGATGAACACGCACCTCAGCCCGCGACCCACTGCCCTGTTCAGCATGACAGCGGTGACAGAAGAGTCGACCCCGCCTGACACCGCGCAGAGGACGTCCCCCTCCAGTCGTGAGAGAGTCGTGACCGATTCGTCCAGGAACTCCTTCATGTTCCACTTCCTCTCGGCCCTGCAGATGCCGACGACGAAGTTCGACAGCACGGCCTGGCCGTTCTGGGTGTGGGACACCTCCGGGTGGAATTGGACCCCGTATTGCGACCCTCCCGCCAGCCTTACGGCCGCGTAGGGGGACGAGTCGCTCGACGCGAGCACCTCCATGGTCTCCGGAATCTTTGTGGCCGAGTCGGAGTGGCTCATCCAGCAGTCGAAGCGCCCCCCCTCCATCCCGTCAAGGAGGCCTCCTCCCGCTTGGACGGTTACGCTCGTCCTGCCGTATTCCCTCAGCCCCGCCCTGGTGACTTCACCCCCGTTGGCTCTGACGATTAGCTGGTAGCCGTAGCATATGCCCAGGAGGGGGAGTTCTCCTCTGAAAATCTCAGGGTCCACGGACGGCGCCCCGTCCGAGTACACGCTCGCAGGCCCTCCAGAAAGTATCACGCCGGCGACTCCCATCGCCCGAAGCTCGGAGTACTTCGTTTCGTGGGGTAGTAGGGCGGCATAGACGCCGAGGGCCCTTACCCTGCGGCAGATGAGATGGGCGTACTGACCGCCGAAATCCAGCACTGCTATGCCGCCCTGCAGGTGCGGGCCCGTCTACCGCTTCACCTCGAAGGAGTGTGCGCCGAGCTCGGCCGACCCCATGGCGCTAACCGAACCGAAGGTCGCGTTCTTCCACATTCCTTGTATGCCCGACGCCCCCGCGTAGCCAAACGCCGCCTTCAGCCCGTTCTCCATCCCGCTGACAACCCGCTCAGCGCTCCCGACGCAGGGGACGAAAGCCTCCACACCTTCTTCGAGCCCCTTGGCGGGTACGCTGTACCTGTCGATGGCGAACCTCGCCTTCCTCGCCGCGGCGCTCGCCATCCCCCTGTGGATCTTGAACCTCTGGCCGTTCCGCCTTACAGTCCTGCTTGGCGACTCGTCAGTCCCCGCGAGCATCGACCCGAGCATCGCGACCGAAGCTCCAGCGGCGAATGCGAGGGCAGCGTCCCCGGGACCCCTAATTCCGCCGTCCGCGATGACGGGCAGGTCGAGCTTTCTCGCCTCGACCCCACCGGCCACCTCGGCAACGGCGAAGAGCGTAGGCGCGCCTGCCCTTGTCACCTCCGTCGTGATGCACATCGAGCCGGAGCCTATCCCAGCCCTGAACCCGTCCACCCTCGGCAGCTCGTCCACAATATCGTCGACTGCCGTCCGCGACCCGACATTGCCGGCGATGAAGTCAGCGCTCAGATCTGGGAGGACCTTTTTCGCCGCCGAAATCACCTTGGAAGTGTGAAAGTGCGCAACGTCTGCGACAAGGAAGTCGGCTACCCTGTCCAGTTCCCTGCACCTCTCGCCGTCGAGGGGAGAGACCGATGCACCCACGAGCGGGCGCCCCTTGTCATCGGAGCTGACGACCCTGACCTTCGAGTTCTTGACCCTCAGGACCTGCTCGACCTGGTCATGGACCGCCATGTTCCGGTGGATGGCTCCGGCACCCCCCAACCTGGCCATTTCGAGGGCCATCTTCCATTCGGTCACCGTGTCCATGGGTGACGAAACCAGAGGGAGCGCGAGCTTGATGCGCCTGGTCAGCCTGGACGAGAGGTTGATTTCTCCCGGCTCGACTTCGCTCCTCCCCGGGAGGAGGATGAAATCACGGAAGGTGAAAACGTCTCGCGCGGAATCAAGCTTCGTCAGAAAACTCGTTGGCAAGGCGAAACCTTGCCGAACTAAGACCTGCCCATGGGTATATCAACTCTCGCCCCGACAAGGGGGGACAATTCACACAGATGCGACCAACAGAAGGGATGGACGTGACATCCGCAACCGTTAATTAGAGTGGAGGCCAATTTTCAGGACGAAGGACTTGACGCCCGACCCAGGCTCCATCTTTGGCGGTCTGTTTTCCGTTTGCATCAGGGACGACTATATCAAGGAAGACAGGAAGATTATGGCCGAAGGGGTGCTTTTTCTCATCTTCGGGCTAGTGAGCAGCGCGGCCACAACCTATGTCCTTTCTCTGGCAGGCATCCTCGTCTAAACAATTCCACTTCTCCGTAAAGGAATACTACCTTCCCCGCATTTACCAACTTTTGCCTTGATATTGGCCCATCGAAACAGCATGGGAAGAAAACTCGTACTGTTCGGATTCTGGCTCCTGGGTTACTTCCTGGGCTTCTTCGCCTGGCTCGTTAGGGTGCCGGTGATCAACGCCCTGGAGAACATCGGCCTCAGCTCCGACGCGGCCGGGGCACTAATCACGGGCTTCGCCGGTTCTCTGGTGATGCTCGTGGGCGTAATCATGTGGAGCTACCTCTCGTCGAGCTAAGTCCCACAAGGGCTTATACCTAGAGCGTGGAGGCGCGGGGCTCGACGCGTCTCACGACTCCTCTTTACCCGAACCTTCGACGCAAGGGGAGCTGGGATTCCGAGAAGCTGCCCCAAGCCGGCTAGATTCGGCAAGAGATATCATCGCCTGGGCCAACAGGTGCTAACAAAGCTGACAACGCCAAATTCAGACAGAAGTCAGAAAGAGCCTCGTCTCATGTCGCTACGCTTATATATGCTAGAAGGCGGTCGTTTTTTGTAACGAGAGCAAGAGTATGGCGAATAAGGCTCACCTAAACCTGATAATCACGGGCCACGTGGACAACGGAAAGAGTACCACCATGGGGCACTTCCTCTTCGACCTCGGCGTCGTCGACCAGAGGATGATAGAGGAGTTCGCGAAAGAGTCCGAGAAGACAGGCGCAGGGGACTCTTTCAAGTACGCCTGGGTCCTTGACCAGCTGAAGGACGAGAGGGAGAGGGGTGTCACCATAGACCTCGCGTTCCAGAGGTTCGAGACACCGAAGTACTTCTACACGCTGATTGATGCGCCCGGCCACAAGGACTTCATCAAGAACATGATCACGGGCGCCTCCGAAGCGGACGCCGCTGTGCTGGTCGTATCTGCAAAGAAGGGCGAGAGCGACGCGGCCCTCGCATCTGGGGGTCAGGCCAGAGAGCACGCGTTCCTTCTGAGGACGCTGGGCGTGACGCAGCTTGTCGTCCTGGTCAACAAGATGGACGACCAGACTGTGAAATACTCGGAGCAGAGGTACAACGAGGCGAAGCAGGACATCGAGAACCTGCTGAAGACGGTGGGATACAACATCTCCAAGATCCGCTTCATCCCGTGCTCAGGCTGGACTGGGGAGAACCTGACGAAGCCTTCCACCAACATGCCCTGGTACAAGGGTCCGACCCTGCTGCAGGCCCTTGACGAGTTCGTCGAGCCACCGAAGCCCCTTGAAAAGCCCCTACGGCTCCCGGTGCAGGACGTTTACACCATCACAGGCGTCGGCACAGTGCCCGTCGGCAGGGTGGAAACCGGCAAGATCAAGGTGGGTGACACAGTCGTCATCATGCCAGAAGGTCTCTCGGCTGAAGTGAAGTCCATCGAGACCCATCACACCCAGATGCAGGAGGCCATGGCAGGGGACAACATCGGGTTCAACCTCAGAGGAGTGGCCAAGGGCGAATTCAGGAGAGGGTCAGTGCTGGGGCCCCCGAATGCACCGCCCACCATAGCGAAGGAGTTTAGGGCTCAGATAATCGTCGTGTTCCACCCGACAGCGATCGCGGCTGGATACACTCCGGTGCTCCATCTCGCGACATCCCAGTCAGCCGCCACCATCACAGAGCTTGTGGCCAAGATAGACCCGAGGACAGGGCAGCCGACAGAAGAGAAGCCGAAGACCCTGAAGACAGGAGACTCGGCGATAGTGAAGATAGCGCCGCTTAGGCCAATCGTAGCAGAGACGTTCAAGGAGTTCCCGGAGCTGGGGCGTTTTGCCCTACGTGATTCTGGGTCAACCGTTGCAGCGGGAATCATCCAGGAAGTAACCCAGAAAGGCTCGGTAGAGAAGAAAGTAGCCGCCAAGGCGTAAGCAGAGCCTGGTCCGACCTCGGCAGTCAAAGGATTAGCGATAGCTACGCGAAAAGGCGGGAGTGTCCGAGGCCCTGTTAGGGCTGGTCATCTTCTGGTACCGGTAGCTCTTTACGAACTCGTTGAAGATGGGCAATGTTGATGCCTGTCTGCAGTTAAGCCGAGTCTTCAGGGGTTCTCCTCCTTCGTAGCCTAAATGCGCGGTTGTCATTCCTAAGCTCTGGAGAACTCTGACGAAGAATTCGGAGTTTGGGACACTGGCTATTTCGACGACATAGTTCTTGACACACCCGTCTGAATCCGCGGCACCTTGGACGAATCGCTTTCGGAACGATTCGGGTGTGTCGAGGATCCAATCCATTCGCAGCGGGTGTGTAGTCGTAGTTTGCTGCCACGTAAGTCCGAGTCCCACCGAGAACATCCAGGCTAGAAGGGGTGAACGTTCCGACGTCCACCGGTAGGCCGCAGAAGGATGTTCTCCCATGGCAGTTGCACCTGTTGGTTGTTTGTTCCGCTTGCGTTCCATTTGTATCCCAAGACTGTTGGCACACATCATGACAAATTCGCCGAGCCTCTCGTTGGTTGGCTGCTTCAGGGTCAATTGAAGGTCCAGATTCATCGATGAATACCGAGGTTGTTCGCCTCCTAGCTTGCCAGAGTCTCCGACCATCATTCCAAGGAGGTATCCAAAAAACTCGTACCTCATTGCTTGGACTTGGTTCTGCCCCAATGCGAACTGTAGGGCTCGCTTGTATGTGATTTCGAGTGGGTGGGTTTGGTCAATGACTCCCAGAATATCGCCATAGGAGCGGATGTTCACGGGGACCTGTATCCACCCTGAAGCTTCGTTGCCGCCTGAGGTGAGATGCATTGGGAGTAGTTTCCATTCCGGCTTGAGGTTTATCTTCAAGGTGTCCTTCGCCGCCCGGATGAGGTAAGGCTGATCTGTGCCTTCTCTCCAGCGTGCAATTGTCGACCTGTGCGCCGAGAGTCTTCGGGCGATTTCCTCGACCCCAACACCGTTGTGGTGGAACTGAAAGAACTCGCAGAAACTTCTGACTTGGCGCAGCCCTTTCTCCGTGGCATTGATTCCCCAAACGCGCCTCCCTACGAAATCGACGAAGTGGTCCGGCCCTTTGTCTACGAGTTCGGTGAATTCTTTGGGATACCTGAGTGGCAGCTGTTCCACCATGTGGTGCCCGGGTGTAATGGTGAACCCGAGTCGGTGTAGCTCTCTGCTGATTGTCTCTGGATCGACCTTGTGCTGATTGGCGATGCGGAGGATTGTGATTCCGCTTTTGAAGAGCTCTGCCCACTTACGAATATCATCGTCATTCCGGCGCCAGCGATGGCGCTCAAGGAGTTGAGCTCCCTCGCCAGAGGGAAGTTGACTCGGCTGCTGTGGGATCGCTGAATCCATCGATTTTCTCGCAGAGCAGATTTCGGCTTATTAACGAGGTGCGATTCTGATCGCAATCGTCCGTGGAGGTCCCTGAAACTAATAGGGCTGAACTACTGGCTCTCCTCGCATCAGGGCCGACGCCTATTCCTTTGTCCAAATACGGG
>Ga0335078_10013034_pt1 | contig 12322 bp, 10 predicted proteins | sample Lox_Sample_32_FD_206711 | JGI IMG/M metagenome (GOLD analysis project Ga0335078, IMG submission 206711) | Soil microbial communities from Loxahatchee National Wildlife Refuge, Florida, United States - Lox_Sample_3.2 | ecosystem: Environmental > Terrestrial > Soil > Wetlands | place: USA... | reverse complement strand
GTTCGCCGGCGCCTACTTCATGCCCGAGCCCGTGCACAACCGGAGCGGGTTCCGGCTCCGGGTCGACCGCCCGAGGATCCCTGCGACGGTGCGGCGGCCGTTCGTGCTGGCCGCGCTGGCCGTCCTGTCGTCCTGGTCGATCGGCGCCCTGTTCTTCTCGCTCGGCCCGCAACTGGCGCTGCATCTGTTCCACTCGACCGACGTTCTCGTCTCGACCGTCGGCATCGTCGCGCTGGCCGGATCGGCCGCGGTGGCCCAGGTCCTGACCGCGCGTACCGCCCCATGGGTCGCCACGAGCCTCGGCTCGGTCGCGCTCGCGGCCGGGATGGTGCTGATCGTTCTCGCCGCTGGGACCGACTCGAGCGCGGCCTATCTCGTGGGCTCGATCGTCGGTGGCGCCGGGTTCGGCGCCGCCTTCCTCGGTGGCCTCCGCGCACTGGTGGCGGTGATCCCGCCCGAGCAGCGCGCGGCGGTGATGGCCGCGTTCTACGTCGCCGCGTACGGATCGCTCTCGGTGCCCGCCGTCCTGGCCGGCATCCTCGTCACCCACATCTCGCTGCAATCGACGTTCGAGATCTTCGGCTCGGTCGTCGCGGCGATCGCGCTGGTCGTCGCGTTCGAGGCGTGGCGGACCCGGCCAGCGCGTTCCAACCGGTCGGTTCGCTACTCGCAGAAGGCGATCAGCGGCACCCCGATTAGAACAACGCGATGAGTCTTCGTGTCCACCCCGAACTGCAGCTTCCCGCCACCGTTCTTGGGGATGCGGACGAGCGTGAGGGCGAAGGTGTGATCGGTCGAGTGATCGACCTTGGCCTTCGGGAACGCCGCCTTGATCTGCGGGATCGTCGCGCCGATTCCGATGCCACGCGCGGTGGCGCCGCCCCGGAGGCTGATGTCGACGACCTTGCGCGGAGTGCTCATGGTGAAGTCGACGGATCCCTTGAGGGGCGCTGTCAACGACGCGGCGCGCGCGTTCGGACCGGCCAGCTCGCACCCCTTGCCGATCGGCCCGACGAGGTGCCGGGCGCGGAGCTGTGAGTACGTGGCGCCCAGCTTCACAGCGCCGGCTCCGGCGGGCGTGATCTTGGGCCCGGTGGCCACCGCGTCGCCCACGCCGACGGCGAGGGCGACACATCCCGCCAGCGCTCCGACCATGGCCACACGAACACGACCCATTTACTGGTAGGTAGTTTACCTACCAGGGGGGACGCTAAGCAAGCCCTTCTCTAGAGTCCCACGTGATGGCGCCGACGGCACTTGCCTGGATCGGTGATGGCGCGCCGCGGATGGAGGTGGCCCACGTCGACCGCAGCGCCGGCGAGTTCACCGCCGTGGGCACTCAGCTGGGAGCGGTGTACGAGCTGCGCTATCGACTCACCCGAGCGACGCTCGCGCTGGAGGTGGTAGGACAGCGGTCGGTCGAGTTGCAGCTCGTCGACGCGGACTTCTTCGACCTCGGCTTCTCGCCGCTGTTCAACTCGCTTCCGGTGATCCGCGACGGGCTGCTCGAGGCCGGGCCGCCCCGGGACTACGTCATGTCGTGGGTGGACGTGCCGTCGCTCGAGGTCAGCCGGTCCGAGCAGCGCTACGAGCCGCTCGGGGACCTCATGGTGCGGTTCGGCTCGGGTGACTTCACCGCCGACATCGAGTTCGACGAGGCCGGGTTCGTGGTGCGCTATCCCGGAATCGCGACGCGCGCAGGATAGGTTTAGCCGGCGATGCTCGACCCGATGGAGCGCTGGCGCGAGTACGGCGAGAAGCCCGATTACGCCGGGCCGCTCACGTTCGGGGGCGCGCCGTGCACGCAGGACCCGGCCGAGCTGGCCGGATTCGACGTCGCGATCGTCGGCGCGCCGATGGACGAGCTCGTCTCCGATCGGCCGGGTGCGCGGTTCGCGCCGCGCGCGATCCGGGCCGCGAGCTGTCCACCGGGCCCACACCTCGAGGCCGGCGTCGACGCGTTCGAACGGCTTCGGATCGTCGACTTCGGCGACGCGGGCGTGGTCCCGGCCCTGCCCGAGCGCAGCCACGCCGCGATCGAGGAGACCGTGGGCCAGGTGGTCGGCGCCGGGCTGGTGCCGGTCATCATCGGCGGCGATCACTCGATCACGGAGCCCGACGTGCGCGCGTGCGCGGCTCGGCACGGCCCGCTCGGCCTCGTCCACTTCGACACCCACACCGACACCGGCGAGGTGGTGTTCGGCGCGACTCTGTCGCACGGGACGGTCATGCGGAAGATCGTCGACGATGGGTGCATCGACCCCCGCCGGTACGTGCAGATCGGCCTCCGCGGGTACTGGCCGGGCGAGCCCGAGTTCTCCTGGCAGGCCGAGCGCGGGATCACGAGCCTGTTCATGCACGACGTCCGCGACCGCGGGATTGGCGACGTCGTGCGTCAGGCGGTCGATGTCGTCGGCGGGGGCCCCGTGTTCCTGACCGTGGACATCGACGTGCTCGACCCCGCGTTCATCCCCGGTGGCACCGGGACGCCGGAGCCGGGCGGGATGACGTCGGCCGACCTGTTGTGGGCGGCGCGGACGGTGGCGGCAGCGCTCGACCTGGTCGGCGCCGACCTGGTCGAGGTGATCCCCACCGGCGTGGCCTCGGCCGATCCGGCCGTGCTGGCCGGCGAGCGGGTCGTACGCGAGATCCTCACCGGGATCGCCCTGCGGCGGCCCGCGATATGAGGCTGGTCGGAAAACGCAAGCAGGGCTTGCGTTTTACGACCAGGCCCGGGATCGACGGGTTCAGAGTGGGGTCGTGTACGCGCCGGTGATGCCGCCGTCGACCAGGAGCGCGGTGGCGGTCATGAAGCTCGATTCGTCGCTGGCGAGGAATACGACGGCGTTGGCGATCTCCTCGGCGCGCGCGAAGCGCCCCATCGGCACGTGCACCAGCCGCCGCGCGGCCTGCTCGGGATCCTTGGCGTAGAGCTCGCGCAGCAACGGCGTGTCGACCGGGCCGGGGCACAGGGCGTTGACCCGCACCCCGCGCCGGGCGAACTCGACGCCCAGCTCTCGCGAGAGCGCGAGCACGCCTCCCTTCGAGGCCGTGTAGGAGATCTGTGAGGTGGCGGCCCCGAGCACGGCCACGAACGAGGCGGTGTTGATGACCGACCCGCCGCCGGCGTCGAGCAGGTGCGGGATCCCGTGCTTGCAGCACAAGAAGACGCTGCGCAGGTTGACCGACTGCACGCGCTCCCAAGCCTCCAGCGAGGTGTCAAGCACCGACGCGTCGTCGGTCGGCGAGATGCCGGCGTTGTTGAACAGCACGTCGATATGCCCAAGCTCCTCGCGTGCGCGCGCGTAAACGGACCGAACCGCGTCTTCGTCGGCCACGTCGGCGCGTAACGGGAGCTCGCCGATCGAGTGCTCGGCCAGGTCGACGCCGACTACCCGGGCGCCGGCTTGCTCGAACGCCGCCGCGGTCGCCGCGCCGATCCCGCCCGCGACGCCGGTGATCACGCACACCTTTCCCTCGAGCCGGCCAGCCTCGCTCATGACGTTGCGTAGTAGATCGACTTCACCTCGGTGTAGGCGTCGAGCGCGTGCGGCCCGAGCTCGCGACCGTAGCCGGATTGCTTGAAGCCGCCGAACGGCGTCGCCACGCGTACCGACGTGTTCGAGTTGATCGACAGCACCCCGGTGTCGATGGCCCGCGCGACGCGCATCGCACGCGCCCCATCGCGGGTCCAGATCGATCCCGACAGACCGTAGATCGTGTCGTTGGCCAGGCGGACCGCGTCCTCCTCGTCGTCGAACGGGATCACCGTGGCCACCGACCCGAAGATCTCCTCGCGCGCCGCGCGCGAATCGGGATCCACCGGGCAGAGCACGGTCGGGGCGAACCAGTAGCCGGGGCCGTCCGGTGCGGTCCCGCGGACGGCGACCGGCGAATCCCCGTTCACGAACGAGGACACGCGCTCTCGGTGCCCGGCGGAGATCAGCGGTCCCATTTGGGTGTCGGGATCGAGCGGGTCGCCCACGCGGATCGACTCGACCGCTTCCTCCAGCGCGTCCATGAACCGGTCGAGCACGGACCGCTGGACGAGGATCCGCGAGCGCGCGCAGCAGTCCTGGCCGGCGTTGCCGAACACGGCCATCGGCGCGGCGGCGGCGGCCGCCTCGAGGTCGGCGTCGGCGAACACCAGGTTCGGTGACTTGCCGCCGAGCTCGAGTGTCACGCGCTTGATCTGAGCCGCGGCCCCCGCGGCGATCGCACGGCCGACCTCGGTCGAGCCGGTGAAGGCAATCTTGGCCACGTCGGGATGCTCGACCAGCCGCCGGCCGCACACGCTCCCCGGACCCGCCACGACGTTGACCACGCCCTCCGGAATCCCGGCGTCGACCGCGATCGAGGCGAAGCGCAGGGCGGTCAGCGGCGTGAGCTCCGCCGGCTTCAGAACCACCGTGTTTCCGGCCGCCAGCGCGGGAGCGAGCTTCCAGGAGGCGATCGTGAGCGGGAAGTTCCAAGGCACGATCAGCCCGACGACGCCGAGCGGCTCGCGAACCGTGAAGGCCTGGCCGCCGGCGACCGGGATCGTGTCGCCGAGCAGCCGCTCCGGTGCCCCGGCGTAGTAGCGAAAGGTCGCGGCGACCATGTCCATCTCCCCGCGAGCGTCGGCGATCGGCTTGCCGGCGTTGCGGGCCTCGATCACGGCGAGCTCCTCACGGGCGGCGGTCAGCGCGTCGGCAAGCGCGTAGAGCCGCGTGGCGCGCTCGGTCGGGGCCAGCGCGCGCCATCTGGGAGATGCGGTGCGTGCCCGCTCGACGGCGGCGTCGACCTCCTCGATCCCCGCGCGGGGCAGCTGCTCCAGAACCGACTCGGTGGCGGGCTCGACGACCTCGATCATCCGCGCTCGAACATGCGGCGGCGCTCGTAGTCGGTGACGACCTGATCGAACAGCCGCTGCTCGGTGCGCCCGTAGTTCAGATAGTGGGCCCAGACAGCCTCGCCGAAGGCCTGCCGCGCGAATTCGCTGCCCTCCCACAGATCGATCGCCTCCCGCAACGTGGACGGGAACGGCTCGGCGCCGACGGCCTCGTAGGCGTTTCCGACCAGCTCCGGTCCCGGATCGGCCTCGGTGGCCATGCCGTCCAGACCGGCCGCGAGCAGCGCGGCGTACCCGAGATAGGGGTTGACGTCCGCGCCGGGGATCCGGCATTCGACGCGTCGCGACTGATCGTGCCCGACGATCCGGAAACCGCAGGTGCGGTTGCCGCCACGAGATCGACGTGGGCGCCCAGCTCTCGGTGGCGTAGCGCTTATAGGAGTTCACCGTGGGCGCGATGAACAGGGCCAGCTCGCGCATCCGGCCACGCAGTCCGCCCAGGTAGTGGCGGAAGACATCGGACTCGTCGTGCCCGTTCACGAACGCACTCTCGCCGGACGCAGAATCCACGAGGCTCGAGTGAATGTGACACGAGCTGCCGATGTCCTTCTCCGAAGGCTTGGCCATGAACGTCGCCGACACTCCGTTCAGGAACGCGATCTCCTTGACTCCGTTCTTGTAGATCACGTGCCGGTCAGCCGAGGTGACAGCGTCCGCGTAGCGGACATTCAGCTCATGCTGGCCGTACCACGCCTCACCCTTGGAGAACTCGACCGGGATCCCCGCCCCGCGCATCCCGCGCCGGATCTGGCCGATCACGTTCTCGTCCATCGTGGTGGCAAGGACGTGGTAGTCGAGGATGTACGGGATGGTCGGGGTCAGCTCGCGGTAATCCTGCTGGTGAGCCTCGGCGTAGCTCTGCTTGTACAGGTAGAACTCGAGTTCGGACGCGCACAGCGGGATGTAACCCATCTGGAGCGCACGCTCGTACTGGGCGATCAGCACCTGGCGCGGCGACGCCGGCACGGGTGCACCGTCGTGCTCGACGACGTCGCACAGCACCAGCGCGGTACGGTCGAGCCACGGGATCCGCCGCAGCGTCGACATATCCGCGGCGATCGCGAAGTCCCCGTATCCCCCCTCCCAGTTGGCCATCGCGTAGCCCGGGACCGGATCCATCTCCATGTCCAGCGCGAGCAGGTAGTTGCACCCCTCGATTCCGTGGTCGACGACCTGGTCGAGGAAGTAGGAGACGTCGATCCGCTTGCCGACTAGACGGCCCTGCATGTCGGTGAAGGCGGTGACAACCGTGTCGATCGTGCCCGCCTCGGCCTCGGTGCTCAGCTGCTCGAGGGACAACATGCCGACGGCGATTCCTGGCCCTCCTGGACGCGTGACGCTCGCCATGACCTACTCCGATCCGCCCGCGATCGCGGGCGACCCCGGTGGCCCGGCCGACGCCTCGAACTCCGTGTCGTCAATCGTGCGAACCGGCCCGTGGTAGCGTTCTTCGCGTCGACCCACCACCAGATCCCGACGATCAGCCCGACGATCAAGACCAGTGGTGAGTAGTTGAACGACGCCCAGGTGAAGCCCTCGTTCCACGGTGCGCCGGTCACCGTGGTCGGACCGTCGAGTGCGTACACGACCAGGACCACGAATGCGATCGCGCCGATGTTGATCCACTTGTAGTGGCGTCCGAGCGTCCACGGGCCGGGCTCGAACTTGTCCCCGTAACGCAGCCGCAGGAACACCGGGATGATGTAGGCCAGGTACAGGCCGACGGTGCAGATCGAAGTGATCGCGAAGTAAGCCCACGGGACGCCGGTCTTGGTGCCGAAGTACGCCGGGATGGTGATGATCAGCGACACGATCGACACCGCGATGACCGCGTTGAACGGAACGCGCTTGGGGGTCAGCCGGCGGAAGAGCGCCCAGCCCGGCATCCCGCGGTCGCGCGAGAACGCGTACCAGGTGCGTGACGCGCTGGTCAGGCCGGCGGCGCCGCAGAACGGCTGCCCGACGGTGCAGATGATCAGGACCAGCTTCGCCGCCGACGAGGTCAATCCGTTCTCGATCACGGGGATGGAGCCGCCGCCTGCCTTGTTGATCGCGTCGACGTTGGTCGCGGAGAACCGCAGAGCGAGCAGCACGGCCCAGCCCGCGATCGCGGAGTAGAACACGGACCGCCAGACACCCTGGGCCGCGGCCCGGGCAGCACCCCGCGTCTCCTCCGCGGTGTGTGCGGAGGCGTCGTAGCCAGTCTGGGTGTACATGGTGAGGATGAACCCGAGCGGCAGCACGTACAGCCAGAAGAACGCGCCGCTCGTGGCCCCGCCGTGGAACCCGGTGTTGTTCAGGCGCTGGCCGAACACGAAGCTCAGACTCTGATGGTGGCTCGGGACGAAGATGACGAGCGCGATGATCACCAGCACGCCGATGACGTGCCAGCCGACCGAGATGTTGTTGAAGATGGCCAGCAACCGGTCGGCGAAGATGTTCACCACCGTGTAGCCGAGCAGGATGATCAGGAACAGCAGGAAGTCCTGGTGCAGGATCGTGGTCGGGTTGGTGGTGCCGAAGTCAATGCCGAGCACATTCAGCCCGTACAGCGCGAGCACGGCCTGGAGGAAGAACGCCGCGCCGTAACCGACCCCGGCGACGATCCCGACCAGTCCGACGATGTTGAACCAGCCGGTGATCCAGCTCCAGCCGGGTCCGCCGAGCTTGGCCGCCCATCAGTACGGTCCGCCCGCGGTTGGAAAGGCCGAGGTGAGCTCGGCCATCGAGAACGCCACGAGCAGCACGAACCCGCACAGGACCGGCCAGCCGATGGAGATTGCGATCGGACCGCCTGAGTTCCACGCGAAACCGAAGTTCGTGAAGCATCCGGCGAGGACCGAGATGATCGTGAACGAGATCGCGAAGTTGGTGAAGCTGCTCCACCCGCGTGACAGCTCCTGCTTGTAGCCGAGCTGGGCGAGCTCGCGCTCGTCCTCCCCCAGCTGCCCGGTCGCGGTGGACGTTGTCAACGGCTCATTCGCCACGGATACCTCCCCGGTCTGGGTCGCGTGCGCTCATGTCTGCGCGCCCTAATGGTGTGAAGATCGCACCATTGGATGGCGCGACGATAACCTTGCGCGCCGACAGTGTCAATGGCTCCGGAAAGCGACGTTGAGATCGCGGTGATCGGCGGCGGAGTGGTCGGCTGCGCGGTGACGCTGGCGCTCGCGAGGAGAGGTTTCCCGGTGGCGCTGGTCGAGGCCGAGCTTGCGCTCGGTGCGAGCGGCACCAACTCGGGCATCCTGCACACGGCGTTCGATTCCATCCCGGGGGATCTGGAGACCGAGCTCATCCTCGCCTCGGTGGCCCGGCGCGACCGGCTGCTGGAAGCCCTGGCCATACCGGTGCTGCGCTGTGGTGCGCTGATGCGGCCGTTCGACGACTCGCAGCGCGCCGCCGTGGCAGCGGTTCCTGCCGTCGCGCGCCGAAACGGCGTGACCGTGGTCGAGCGCGACGGCGGCGGCCTCGAGATTCCCGCCGAGGCGATCACCGACCCGGTCGTGTACACGCTTGCGCTCGCGGCCGAAGCCGAGCGCCACGGCGCCGGGCTGCGAACGCGCTTCCGCGTCGAGTCGATCAAAGCCGACGGTTCGGGGTTGCGGGTCGGGTCGGCGTCCGGCGCGACCGTCCGCTGCTCCGTTGCGATCAACTGCGCCGGGCTCGAGGCGGACTCGATCGCCCGTCTGAGGCGCGATGAATCGTTTTCCATCTACCCACGGAAGGGAGAATTCCTCGTGTTCGACCCGCCGTCCGGAGTGGAGTTGAACCAGATCCTGATGCCGGTCCACACCAAGCGGACCAGGGGCGTGCTCGTGTTCCCGACGATCGACGGCAAGATCGTCGCCGGTCCCACCGCGGTCGATCTCGAGGACAAGCGCGACTGGTCGGTGCGGGCATCGGCGCGCGAGGAGATCGTCTCGAAGGCGGCCGCCCTGTATCCGCCGCTGGCCGCTGCCCAGCCCGTGTTCGCCTACGCCGGGCTGCGCCCGGCGGGGAGAGGCGTCAACTATCTGATCGGCCCCGCGGGGACCGGTTCGCGCCTGGTCAACGTAGCCGCGGTCCGCTCCACCGGGCTGTCCGGGTCGCTCGGGATCGCCGAGCACGTGACGTCGATCGTCGGCTCGCTCGGGGTGGCGCTCGCGCCAGAGGCGCCGCTCGAGGGCGGCCCGGTGCCGCAGCCGGATCGTCCCTGGTGGCGGCGGACGGCCGAATACCGAGCGTCGGTGGCTCCGTGACCCTGCTGCTCGGCATCGACGAGGGGACATCCGCCGTCAAGGCGGTCCTGTACGACGCCGACCTGCGACCGCTCGCCGAGGCGCGTCGCGAGAAGCGACTCTCCTACCCGCACCCCGGCTGGGTCGAGCAGGATCCGGCCGAGGTGCTGGACGCGGTGGTCGGCGCCGTGGGCGAGTTGCTCGCCGGTGCGACGGAAGCGGTGACGGCGTGCCGACTCGACCACCAGGGAGAGTCGGTGCTCGCGTGGGAGGCGGACACCGGGCGCCCGCTGACGCCGATCGTGACCTGGCAGGACAAGCGCTCGCAGGAGGTGCTCGACCGGCTCGAGGCACACGGCCAGGCAGAGGAGGTAATCCGCCGCAGCGGGATGCCGCTCGACCCGTACTTCTCGGCCGGCAAGCTGGCGTGGCTGCTCGATCACGACGCCGGCGTTCAGCGAGCACTCGAGGCCGGGACGCTGAGGATGGGCACGGTCGACTCGTTCCTGTGCGATCGGCTCGGCGCGGGGTTCGCGACCGATCCTTCAACCGCGTCGCGGACGCAGCTGGGCGCGCCCGACTGGGACGCGGCGCTGCTCGAGCGCTTCGGGGTCCCGGCGGCGGTGCTGCCGGCGATCGAGGACACGGCGGGAGAGCTCGGGATGCTCCACCACGCTTCGTGGCCCCAGGATCTGCCGCTCCGGGCGCGGTGCGTCGATCAGCAGGCGGCGCTGGCCGGAGCGGGGTGCGTCCGCCGGGGTCTGATCAAGGCGACCTACGGGACGGGCGTGTTCGTGCTCGCCCACGCCGGCGACGAGCGGCCCTCACCGAGTGGCGGACTGCTGCCCACACTCGCGTGGAAGGTGAACGGCCGCGTCGAATGGGCGATCGACGGGGGCGTGTTCACCGCGGGCGCCCTGCTCGAATGGCTCAGCCGTGACCTCGGCCTGGCCGCCGACCCGCCGGCCCTGGCCGCCGCCGCCGCGACCGTGGAGGACTCGGGCGCGGTCAAGGTGCTGCCGGCATTGGCGGGCGTCGGCGCGCCGTGGTGGAAGCCGGAGGCCCGGGCGGTGATCGCCGGGCTGAGCGGCAGCGCGCGCCCGGCTCATATTGCCCGCGCGGCGCTCGACGGCATCGCGTGGCGCGTCGCGGACATCGTCAGCGTGGTCCAGGAATCTGTGCCGGTGCAGGTGCTGCGCGTCGACGGCGGGCTGACCCGCGATCCCACGCTCCTCCAGCTTCAGGCCGACGCGGCGGGGGTCGCGGTGCAGCGCGGCCTGCTCGACGCCACCGCGGCGGGAGCCGCGGCACTGGCCGCGGTCGGGGCCGGCGTCTGGAGCTCGACGCTCGAGATCGAGGAGCGGATCCCGTCCGGCGATCGCTTCGCGCCCAGGCGGGACGCGCGGTGGCGCGCGGCTGCCCACGCGGAGTGGCGCGGCTTCGTGGAGCGCGCCGCCGCGCTCTGACCGCTACCGGAGGAGTCCGGCCAGGATGTGCTCGGTCCCCTCGACGTGCTCGCGCATCAGCCGCACGGCCCGGCCGGCGTCACGCTCACGCAACAGGCGCACCAGCCGCCCGTGCTGCGCGTTGGCGTGCGTCAGCAGTTCGGGCGGGTGGGGGAGGCGCGTGATCAGCTCGCTCATCCGGCCCTGAACCTCGGTCATCGCGCTCACCAGACGCGGAGAGCGCGCCGCCTCGGCGAGCCCGACGTGGAAGCGAATGTCCGCCCGGCGGTAGTCCTCGAAGTGGTCGACGTCCAACATCCGCTCGACGAGCGCGTCGAGGCGGTCGAGGGCGTCCGCGTCGGCGCGCTCGCCGGCGAGCATCGTGGCGCCGGTCTCGATCGCGACCCGGTAGTCGAGCACCGCCCACGCGTCTTCGCCCAGGAGCGGTCCGCCGGCCGGAGCCAGCGGCGGGCTCTCGGTCACGAACGTCCCACCGGCCCGGCCGCGCAGCGAGATCAGCAGACCGCTTTGCACCAGGGTGGTGATCGCCTGGCGCAGCGTGGACCGGGAAATTTCAAGTTCGTCGGCGAGCGTTCGCTCGGCCGGAAGCCGGCTTCCGGCCGGCAGGATCCCGGTGCGAATCGCGGTCCCCAGGCGCTCAACCGTCTCCTCGAACGTCGTCGGAGCGCGGACGGGCGTGAAGACTGACTGCACCACGGCGTCCCGTTCCATGGGGCGAAAGTATCGCTCCCTTGTAGCCTGCGCTCAGTCATGCCTGCGGCCAAGTGGTGGGGATGGGGTTACGAGGGAGTCGAGTTCTCGGACGAGGACAAGCCCGAACTCGCCCCGTTCATCGCCGATTCGATCGGCGTCGACGTGCGCCGGAAGGTCGCCGCGCCGGCGCGGTTCGAGAAGCTCGACATCCCGGACTCGCGTCTACCGCCCGGCCTGCGGCTCGCCCTCGAGCAGGCCGTCCAGACACCGTACGTGTCCACCGATCGGCTCGACCGGGTGATCCACGCCCGCGGGAAGTCGCTGCGCGATCTCATCCGCCAGCGGCGCGGCGAGTTCGCCCGGCTCCCGGACGTCGTCGTGCGCCCCGCCGGGGAGGAGGAGGTCGCCGCGACGGTGCAGGCCGCTTTGCAGGCCGACGCGGTTGTGATCCCGTTCGGGGGCGGCTCGTCGATCTCCGGCTCGCTCGAGGCGCCGGCCGACGAGACGCGGCCGGTGATCTCCGTCGACCTCGAGCGGCTGGACCAGGTGCTCGACATCGACGCGAGCTCGCGACTGGCCCGCGTTCAGGCCGGCGTGTTCGGCCCCCGCCTCGAGGAGCAGCTGACCGCGCTCGGGTACACCTTCGGCCACTTCCCGGACTCGTTCGCGCACTCGACGCTCGGCGGCTGGATCGCGACGCGCTCCTCGGGCATGCAGTCAGACCGCTACGGAGACATCGCCGACATGGTCAAGGGGCTGCGCGTCGTCACCCCGTCGGGCACGCTGGTGATCCGGCCCGTGCCCGCGACCTCGACCGGCCCCAGCGTGCGCCAGATGGTGCTGGGGAGTGAGGGGCGTCTGGGGATCATCACCGAAGCCACCGTGCACGTCCGGCGGATCCCCACGCAGCGCAAGATCCTCGGTTACCTGTTTCCCGCCTTTGCCGATGGGCTGGCCGCGATGCGCGACCTGGCGGCGAGCGAGTACTCGGTTTCGGTGACACGGGTCTCCGATCCGAACGAGACGCAGTTCTCCTTCGCGATGCGGGTTTCGCC
>Ga0335078_10013033_pt1 | contig 12323 bp, 13 predicted proteins | sample Lox_Sample_32_FD_206711 | JGI IMG/M metagenome (GOLD analysis project Ga0335078, IMG submission 206711) | Soil microbial communities from Loxahatchee National Wildlife Refuge, Florida, United States - Lox_Sample_3.2 | ecosystem: Environmental > Terrestrial > Soil > Wetlands | place: USA... | reverse complement strand
ATCCTGCGCGAAGGCGAGTACCGTTTCAACGCCTATCCGGACTCCGCAACCACCGAGGTGGTGGTGCGGGAGGGCCAGGCCGAAGTCACGGGAGGCGGCCAGGCCTTCACGCTGGAGGCCGGCAACTCCGCGCAGCTTTCGGGCACGGATCAGCTTGCGTATAACGTAGAGTACGCGCCGGCTCCCGACTGGTTTGAAAGCTGGTCGCAGGACCGCGATGCGCACGAGGCGCGCCTCGCGTCCGCGCGCTATCTGCCGCCGGACGTGATTGGCTACGAAGAACTGGACAACAACGGCGTCTGGAGGGAAACGCCCGACTATGGCGCGGTCTGGTATCCCTCGGTAGCCGTGGGGTGGGCGCCGTACCGCTACGGTCATTGGGCCTGGATTGAGCCATGGGGCTGGACCTGGGTGGACGACGAACCCTGGGGCTTCGCGCCGTTCCATTACGGGCGCTGGGCGTTCATCGGCGGCGCCTGGGGCTGGATTCCAGGGCCGGTGGCCATCGTGGGCGGAAGACGCCCGTACGGGAGACCCGTGTATGCGCCCGCGCTGGTCGCTTTTATCGGCGGAAACAACTGGGGAGTTTCGCTCTCCATCGGCGGGCCCGCGGTCGGCTGGGTGCCGCTGGGGCCCGGCGAAGTGTACGTGCCCGCATATCATGTCAGCCCGAACTACTTCCGCACCGTGAACGTCCACAACACTACGGTGGTCAACAACGTCAACATTACGAACGTCTACAACACGGTGTATGTGAACCGGACGCCGGCGGTGCCGGTGAATCAACGCTATGCGAACATGGTTGCGCCGAACGCGGTCACCGCGATGCCGCAAAACGCGTTCGCCAGCGGGCGGCCGGCGCGGCAGGTGGGCGTGAGCGTGCCGGGCACGCAAGTGGCGGAGTTGCGCAGCGTGCCCGTCGCGGTGGCCCCCCCCGTCGCGCCGGCGCGGCAGGCTTTGGCTCCGCAGGGTGGCAGCATGCCCGCGCGGAGACCGCCGGCGCGCGTGATCAGCAGGCCGGTTGTGGCGAAGGTCGCGCCGCCTGCGCCGCCGGTTCCGTTCGCCGCCAAACAGGAGGCGCTGCGGCAGTACGCCGGAAGGCCTGTGAATACGCAGGCCATCCGGCAGAGCGTTGGGCCCGGCGCAGTTGCTACCCCGCTGGTGAGAGTGGCGCCTGCGGCGCGGCCGGTGGCAGCGCCAGTCCGGCCCTCGATGCCCGCGCGCACCGCGCCAAACCCGACGCCCGCATACAATGAACGGCCGTCACAGCCCGCGCCGCGAGTAGAGACTCCGGCACGTCCGGCCCCGACCTATCGGCCACCCGCATACAATGAACGGCCGTCACAGCCCGCGCCGCGAGTAGAGACTCCGGCACGTCCCGCCCCAACCTATCGGCCGCCTGCGTACAGCGAACGGCCGTCGCAGCCCGCGCCGCGCGTCCAGCCGCGTACGCAACCGGCGCCGCCCGAGAAGGCCAGTCCGTCGCGGAAGCCCGAGGAGAGACCAAAGCCGGAACGGAAAGACAAAGACAAACAGTAGTAGACTTTCGGCGCATCCATGGCCACGATGTTAACTTTGGATTGCTTGCCAGCCCGAAGCATGCGGCATACGATAGGTTCACGGTTATGGATGAGCTTCGCCACTATCTGGAGCTGCTGCTCGATCATCGATGCGCTCCCGGAGCTGTGAATTGTCCGGAATGCATGCGGCTCCGGCGCATCTACCAGTTCATGCAGACCGAGATTTTCTCGACCGTGGTTTACCCGGAGCGGCACGCCGAATTGCACTTCCCGATGAGACCTGAAGCCAGGCCGCTGAATCGGGCGGCGGCGATTCCACGCTCCCCGCGCGCGGCTTGAGAGCGGCTCCCCACCTTCAGCGCGGCGGTGTAAGGGCGCGTGCCACCCGCAGTTGTGTCTCGCGGATCAGGCGGGGCCACAGCGAATCCGGATCGGAATCGAAGACGGCAGCGGCATCGCCCCGGAAAATGTACCAGGCGCCGAGATCCGTTTCATGACTCAGTTGCGGCATTGTCCAGCCCGAGTATCCCAGATAGATGTGTACCCGGCTGGAGGCGGCCGCCGGGCCGAATGCTTTCTCGAGGGAATCCTTGGTGGATAGCAGATAGACGTTGCCCACCACGCGTTTCGCACCGGCGGGCGCACTCTGCGACTCCACCAGCGCCAGCACATCTTCCATCTCCACCGGCCCGCCGGCGTAGACCGGATCAGTCCGCTTTTTTGCGCCGGCTATGTTATCCAGCACGCGGGAAACGGGCACCTTCGAGCGCCGGTTGACGATCAGCCCCACCACGCCGTCCTGGTCGTACTGCACCAACAGGACCACCGTCTTGGAAAAATTTGGATCCGTGAGATCAGGACTCGCCACCAGCAGCTTTCCCGCTCCCAGATCGGCGGGCTGCATCGACTGTGCAGGCGCCGGCAGCACTACAGCGGGCACCCACAACACCGCCCCCAAAATCGGCCCCAGCCGCATGATTCAATTCTAACCCCAACCAGAGCGCGGGGGCGGTCAAGATCCAAGTTGAGAATTGCCTCCGGGAAGGGATACTAATCCCCATGCGAAAATTGCATGCGTGCCTTTCTTCAGCGACGATCATCATGCTTGGCATGGTTGCGGCGGTCCCGCCCGCCGTGGCGGCGGATTCGACGCCGGTCGATGTGTCCGCCACTGCTCGTACGGTTTCCGTCTGGAACCCGGCAAGTGTTGTCGCGCCTGGCAACACGTTCGCCGGCCTGGCGGAGACAAATGTCTCGGTGGGAATTAAGACACCGGGCGTGCCTTGTGAAAACTGCGTGCGGAGCGCGGGCGGGAACAATGTCGGTCTACCTTGGCCCGTGTTTGCGGTGTCCCAGGGCCAGTCACTGACGGTGTCGACCTGGTTTCAATCCGTCAGCTACGCTGGACCTTGTACCGCGGCGTTCCTCATGGAGCAAGCGAGCGGTGTGGTCGCGACCGGATCCTACACGTATCCGAACGGCTGCACGGCGGGCACGCTGGAAGGCGTATTCTTCGATCTGCCGGTTCCGGCCACCACGGGCTTCACCACGGTCATCGGCACCGTGAGCGATGGCAGCGCGAAGTCGAGCGCGGTCACGTTCATCTACGTGCAATAGCTGTCTGGGGGGGGAGGGCGCTCAGATCGCCTCGAGCTCTTCCTCCAGCATTTGCTTTTGCGCCAGGTCGGCGTAGTAGCCTCCCGCCGCGAGGAGTTCGGCATGGCTGCCCTGTTCCACGATGCGGCCATGCTCCAGCACCACGATGCGGTCCGCCTGCCGCACAGTCGAGACACGGTGCGAGATCAGGATCACCGTACGGCCGCGCATGATGCCTTCGAGGCTCTGGAGGATGCGTTCCTCGGTCAACGTATCCACGCTCGCGAGCGCGTCGTCCAGAATCAGGATGCGCGGATTGCGCAGGATGGCGCGGGCGATCGCGGTGCGCTGCTTCTGGCCGCCGGAAAGGGTGATGCCGCGCTCGCCCACCATGGTGTCGTAACCGTTGGGAAACGATTCGATGTCGGCGGCCAGTCCCGCGAGTTCCGCGGCCCGGCGGATCTCCTCCGGCGTGGCGCTCTCCACCCCGAAGGCGATATTGCCGGCCACAGTTGCGCTGAACAGAAACGTCTCCTGCGGCACGAAACCGATGTGCCGCCGCAGTTCGGCGGGCGACAAGGCGCGCAGGTCGATGCCATCCAGCAGCACGCTGCCTTCGCCCGGGTCCAGCAAGCGCGGCATCAGGCTGACGAGCGTGCTCTTGCCAGCGCCCGTGTGCCCCACCACGGCCACCGTGCTGCCGGCCTCGATGCGGAGGTTGATGCCGTCGAGCGCCCGTCCGGCCGGATAAATGACCGACACGCCGCGGAATTCGATCGCGCCGCGCACCTGGGTCAGCGGAACGGGATCGGGCGGCGCGGCGATGGAAGGCCGCTCATGAAAGATCTGGTTGATGCGCCCCAGCGAGGCGCCGCCGCGCTGCATCAGGTTCACCACCCATCCCAGCGCGATCATGGGCCACACCAGGATCCCCATGTAGGTGTTGAACATGACGAAGTCGCCCAGCGAAATGCGGCGCTCCAGCACCTGCGCGCCTCCGTACCAGAGCACCGCCAGGAATGTCAGACCGATGAGCGCTTCCAGCAGCGGCTGGAATACGCCGGAAATGCGGACCAGCCGCAGGTTCTCGCCGATGTAGGCGCGGTTGAGTTCTTCGAAGCGCCGCAGTTCGGCGCGCTCCTGCGCGAAGGCCCGCACCATGCGCACGCCCGCGAGATTCTCCTGCACGCGGCTGCTGATGTCCGAGAACATGGCCTGAATGCGCTCAAAGCGGGCGTGAATGGCGCGTCCGAAGAAGATCACCGCCAGGCTCACCAGGGGCGCCGGCAGGATCGCCAGCAGCGCCAGGTGCCAGTCCACGGAAACCATGATGGCGATGGCCAGCAGGAACGTGAGGCTGGTTTCGGTCCAGTACATGATGCCCGGACCGAGCATCATGCGCACGGCGTTCAAATCGTTGGTGGCGCGGGCCATGATATCGCCCGTGCGGACACGGCCGTAATAGTCCGGCGCCAGGTCCACCAGGTGGCGGAACAGATCGTTGCGCAGATCGTACTCGATATCGCGGGAAATCGAGATGATGATCACGCGCATCCAGTATTGGAAGACGCCCTTGAACACCGCGAGCAGCACCAGCAGGCCGGTGAAACGCAGCAGCCTCGAGAGTCCGAAGGTGCGCGAGAGCGCGTCAATGGCGGCGCGGATCACCAGCGGCTGCGCGGCGCCGGCAACATCTTTCAGAACCAGCGCTCCCAGGCCCAACGCCAGGCCCCCCCGGTACCGCCACATATATGTCCGCACCGTGCGCAGCGATTCGCTCATGCGTTACATTCCCAACATGTTGGCCACGGTCTTCATCCACTCGAGCACGAAGATCTTCTGCCCTTCCCGGTTGTGCCACCAGGTGTCCGGGTGAAAGTAAGCATCCGGCGCAGCGACCACCCGCATTTCAAGGCCGGAAGCCATAGCCCGGTAAATGCGCGCCGCACGCGCGGTGTGATAGTTGCTGGTCACCAATAGAAATCGATGCACACCGCGGCGCCGCAGATCCTGCAAAACCACGGCGGCTTCCTGGCGGGTGTTCATGGCTTCATTGGGCAGGCGGATAAACCAGCTTTGCGGATAGCCGTGCCGCACGGCAAACGCAATTTCCGGGTCGCATTCGTAAAGGCCGTAAATCATGTGCGGCCCGCTCACCAAGACCTTGGGAACATAGCCTTGCTGGACCAGTTGCGCCGCGCGCAGAATGCGATTGCCGTAGAAATCGCCCGCCAACACCACGGCGATATCGGCCTGGGCGGGTCCGTCGTCGCGCACCAACAGCCGGCCGAGCGCCGCCAGCCACCACGCATGCGTAGCCGCTAACAGAGCCAGCAGGATCGCAAAACAAACGAATGATCTGAGGAGGAAAGTGCGGCCACGCGCCACGGACTATTTCTCGTCCGTGGAATTTTTCTGATCGAGATGACCGACCGTTTTCAGCCGCTGATAGAGACGCTCGACTTCCGCCTCGTCTTCCGGCAACAGCAGCCGGTAGCGGGGCGGCGGGATCTGCCTGCGGTCTCCGCCGGGGGCCAGCACCTCGCCCCAATACTGGCGGTACGGGATACCGTCGATGAGCGCATCGCGCGAGAGCCGGCGCAAGTTCCGCAGCAGGCTGTTGCACGAATCGAGATCGCCCGGATAGATCAGCATCATGCGCGAATCGTCGAACAACGTCATGCGCACGATCAGCGGAGAAATCCAGCCGGTGCGGTCCAGGCGGCGAATATCCATCCACGGCACGATGCGCTTGCCCATCCCCAGATATCCCTCGTGAATCTCAATCGCGGGGCGCAGAGCCAGTGCCAGCAACAGAACGGCGCTCAGGAAAAACAGCGCGGCGGGGACGAAAGCGGGCATCCAATCCAGCCCCAACCAGGCCGAAAAGCCCGCCAGCGCAACGGCTGCGATTCCAAACATCAAATAGTGCCGCGCCGGTGTGTAGCGAGTCATTTTCAATCCCGTCCATTTATAGACTACTCCCACGACGCATGCCCGTCAATCCATTCGTAGCCGGTGCGCGCCGCGCCATCCATAGTGAATTCCACTCCACACGGTCATCGCCGCGGTGGGCCAGATAAAAGTGCTGGAAAGTGCCGCCAGCAACGGCCATTTGAATGCATCGCGGCCCAAAAAAGTGACCGCCGTCACGATCTGGCAAAAGGTGCTGGCTTTGCCCCATACGCTCGGCGGAAACGCTCGCAATTGCGTTGCCATGAGCGCCACGCCAACGGCCGCCAGAATCAATAAATCGCGCCCGAAGATCACCGCCACGAGCCACCAGGGCACGCTGCCGGCGAGCGCCAGCGCCAGATATACTCCGCTCAGCAGCAGTTTGTCGGCAATCGGATCGAGAAACGCGCCGGCTGGCGTGACAGAACCGAAACGGCGCGCGAAATAGCCGTCGATCAGGTCGGTGGCCGACGCCGCCGCGAAGAGCGCCAGCGCCGCCAGGCCGCGATGGTGCGCAATCAACCACAAGACCGGCGCGACAAGCAGTAGCCTGCCTAGAGTGAAGAGGTTCGCCAGCGTGAGCCAGTGGCGCATGCGCGGACGCTACGCGCGTTCCACCACCACGGCCGTGCCGTAGGCCAGCACCTCCGTGACGCCGCTCATAATCTCCGTGGCGTCGTAGCGCGCTCCCACCACGGCATTGGCGCCCAACCCGGCGGCGTGTTGCAGCATTACGTCAAAGGCATGTTTGCGGGTCTTTTCGCAGAGGCTGGTCAGCAGCGTGATGTTGCCTCCGACGAGGGTCTGCAGGCCGGCGCCGATAGTTCCGAATAGAGAGCGCGAGCGGACGACCACGCCGCGCACCACGCCCAAATCGCGCACGATCTTGTAGCCATCCAAGGTAAACGCGGTGGTCACCATGTTTTCCGCAACGGAAGGAGCCTGGGGATTGAAGGATGGATCTGCCATGAGCCTATGTTACACCGCGGGCGGAGACGCAAACGGGCCGCGCGCGTTTTCGAGCCGCACGGCCAACTCCAGGATCAACTCCTCCTCATACGGCCGGCCGACCAACTGCACACCAATGGGCAGGCCTTCCGAAGACATGCCGAAGGGGATAACTACGGCGGGCAGGCCCAGGAGGTTCGAAGGCGTGGCCGGCATCATGGCTTGAAAGAGACCGATCTCCTGCTCGCCCACTTTCCATTTGCGCGAGCGGTGTGGAAACGCGGCCACTCCGCAGGGCGGCATCAGCAACACCGGATATTCTTCCATCTGCCGCAGGAGCGAGGCGCGCATGCGGTCGCGCGCGGCCAGGTTGAAAAGCGTCTGTTCGGCGGTGGGCAGGGGCTCCTTCAGGGCGCCGGCCAGGGATTCAGTCACCGTCCAATGCGCATCCGCTTCGCACCCCTCGAGCATCTGCCGGATCAGCGGCGCCGGCAATATTCCGAAGAAGAACCACCACAGGTTCGGCGCGCGCTCCAGACCTTGCGGCGCAAACGGCTCCGCTGGGATTCCGGCTTCCGCCAGCTTCCGGGCAGCGTGTTGTACCGTGTGCCGGATCTCCGGATGGACTGGCACCTGATAGAACTGTTCCACGACTCCGGCGCGCAATCCTGTTTCACTGGGGATGCGCAGCGGCACCGGCGCGGAGAACGGATCCTGGTTATCGTATCCAGCCAGCGTGGCGAACAGCAGCCGCACGTCCTCGGCGGACCGCGCCATGGGACCCACGGCGCTCAACAGGCCGCCGGGATTGTTGAACACCGGGAAATGTCCGGAGGAAGAGATGCGGCCGGGCGTGGGCTTCAATCCGGCAATGCCGCAGAAGTGTGCCGGGATGCGGATGGATCCGCCGCCATCGGTGGCGATGCCGCCCGCCGAGCAGAACGCCGCAATAGCCGCCGCTTCGCCGCCGCTCGATCCTCCGGGGGTGCGCTCCAGATTCCAGGGATTGTTGGTGCGCCCGGTGATGAAGTTGTCCGTTTCGTAGCTCGAGAGCAGTTCGGGCGTGTTCGTTTTGCCGAGGATGATGGCGCCCGCCGCGCGCAAGCGCGCCACTGCCGTGGCATCCCGCGCGGCCTTGTGTCCCAGGCGCAAACGGCTGCCGCAGAGCGTCGGCAGTCCCGCCATATCGAAGCTGTCCTTCACGGTCACCGGCACGCCGTGCAGCAGCCCCAGCGATCCGCCGTGCATGACGGCGTTCTCGGCCGCCCTGGCCGTGGCGCGCGCCTCTTCCGCCAATACCGTGACGAAAGCGTTGAGCCTCGGATTCTGCGCCGCGATCTGCGCCAGGTGCGATTCAACCAGCTCCACGGGCGAGACATCGCGGTCGCGCACCATGCGGGCCATCAGGCACAGCGAAGTATGCACGGACATGAAGCATAGTGTAAACGGTTCCGGGTATAATGCTTCCGGAGGCTGTAGTATGTTCGGTCGTGTCCCCCTGCTCGCCATGGTGCTGGCCTGCACGCTGGCGGCCCATAAGAACGACGACACCACGCCGCCGGCATCCCGCGGCGAAAACGAATCCGTAGTCATCAACGCCACGCTGTATTCGAAGCCTGAGATGGTGAAGGATCTGCTTGGATCGGATCTGGGCGGGCACTACATCGTCGTAGCCGTCGACGTCTCGCCGCGCTTCGGTAAGCATGTCGCCATCACCCCCGACGATTTCGTGCTCAAAACCAACAAAGACGGCGAGCACACGCCCCCATTCGCGCCCAGCCAGATCGCGGGCCGCGGCGTGATGGTGATCCGCGAAACCGGCGGCTCGGGCGGTACGCCGATGTGGGACAATCCCGGACCGATCTGGGGTGGCTGGCCCGGCGGCGGACAGCCGCACAGGGTGGGCGGTAACGGTGTAGGTAATGCAGGAGGCCCCGACAGCGCCGAGGCCAAGACCCGCACCGGCGCTCACGAAAAAGCCAATCCCCTGGAAGCCGTGCTGACGGCCAAGGAACTGCCCGCAACAAAAACCGATAAACCTGTTTCCGGACTCCTGTATTTCCCCATGGAAAAGCAGAAGGTCAAGGACCTGGAGTTGCGCTACAACTGGACCGGCGACAAGATTGTCATGCGGTTCCGCAAAGAGCGCTGATGCGGGCCGCGGACCTCGAGACACCCGCCTTGCTGGCGGACCTCGACATCATGGAAGCGAACCTCCGGCGCGTGGCCGATTATACGCAAGCGCATGGGCTGCGCCTGCGTCCGCATACCAAGACCCACAAATCGCCGCGTATCGGCAGGCGTCAACTGGAACTGGGCGCCGCGGGACTGACGGTGGCCAAGGTGGGAGAAGCGGAAGTCATGCTGGAGGCCGCGCCGCGCGACATGCTGGTCGCGTATCCGGTGATCGGGCAGGCCAAGCTGGCGCGGCTGATGGCTGTGGCGCAGCGTACCCGGGTTACCGTTTCACTCGACAGCCTGGTGGCCGCGCAACAGCTCTCCGAGGCTGCCTATCGGGCGGGCGTCGAGATCGGCGTCCTCGCCGAAGCCGACGTGGGCCTGGGACGCGTAGGCGTCTCGCCGGGCGCGGAACTGCTCGATCTGGCGCGCGGTATCAGCAGCCTGCCTGGCCTGTCTTTCGAGGGCATCACGTTCTATCCGGGCCACATCAAGGACAACGGAGAAGCGGGCCTCGAAGCACTGCGCGCTCTCGGCGGTGTCATTCAATCCATCCTGGATGATTTCCGCCGCGCGGGCATCTCGGTGCGGATCGTCAGCGGCGGCTCCACGCCCTCGCTCTATCACTCGCACGAGCTGGCAGGCCTGAACGAAATCCGCCCCGGCACGTACGTCTACAATGACTGGAACACTGTAGCCAGCGGCGCCTGCACGCCGGACCAGTGCGCCGCCACGCTCCTGGTCACCGTAGTCTCCACCGCGCGGCCCGGGCAGATCATCGTGGATGGCGGCTCGAAGACGTTCTCCTCAGACCGTCTGACGGGTGCCGAAACCGCCAGTTTCGGCCATGTGGTCGAGGCGCCGGAGGCCGTCTTCCACAAAATGAATGAGGAGCATGGCTATATTGACGTGCGGAGTTGCGATCGCAAATTTGCAATCGGCGAGCGGCTGCATATCATCCCCAACCACATTTGCACGGCCGTCAATCTTCATGAGCGGGTCTACGGAATCCGCGGCGGAGAGTTGGAAGAAGTTTGGGAAGTGGCTGGGAGAGGCAAGTTGCAGTAGCGCGCCTCTCCCGCCGGATTACGATTTGACTTCGTGTACGGTGATGCTGTCGCCCTTCATCGTGCCGACCAGTGTGACTTTTTCGCCGGCGTGCGGCACCACTTTGCTCTGATTTGCAATTTTGTAGATTTTGCCATCCTCGGTGACCAGCACAGCCGGGGACCCCCTCTTGATGCAACCTTTCGCGCAAGCCGCATGGGAGGGGCTGGCGACCACCTTCGCGCCTTTCGAATTGGCGCACATTGCGTCGGAAATGTATCCCGTCCACTCGCCCGCCATGGCGGTCATGGCCAGCGCCAGCAGAAATGTGAATCCCAGTACCAACTTTCTCATTCTTACCCTCCTTGAGTATGATGAGTCTTCCCCCCCGACTATAACTCCGCGCGAAACACCTGGGCAACCAGAATCTGCGGCTACTCCACCGCCGTGACGATCAGCGTGGCGTCGTCCTGAAACGCGCCGCCGCCGAATTCGGCGACCGCCGCCATTACGCGCTTCTGCATGGCTTCCGCATCCAGCGCGCGGCTGTCGCGCAGGAGTTCGATCAGCCGGTCGTCGCCAAATTCCTCGCCCGACGGACTGGTGACCTCGGTGATGCCATCGGTGTATAGCACGAAGCGGTCACCCGGCACCAGATCAATGTGCTCTTCCTTGTACGACCAATCCGGAAAGACGCCCAGCACAACGCCGCCATGATTCACGCGCACGCATGTGCCCTCCGCCCGCACCAGGATCGGCTCGCAGTGGCCGGCATTGGTGTAACTCAGGCGCCGGCGCTGGCGGTCGAGCACGGCATAGAAGAACGTGATGAACTTACCGATGCCCAGGTTCGCCGCCACGATACGGTTGATGCGGCCGCACAGCTCGCCGGTGGGAAGCATCTCGCCGGCCAGCGCATGCACGGCCGCCTGCACGTTGGACATGAGCAGCGCCGCCGGCACGCCTTTGCCGATCACATCCGCCACGCACAGCGCCAGGTGATCCGGATCCAGCCGCAGCACATCGAGATAGTCGCCGCTCACCGCTCCGGCCGGCCGCCACGCGGCCGAGAACCCGTATCCCGGAAACTCGGGGATCGCGCGGGGGAGCAGGCCGCGTTGCGTCATGCTGGCTTCTTCGATCTCACCCGACTGGCGAGCCGTACCGTTGCGGCGCTCCTGCCCCGCTTCGATCTGTGCGCGCAGGGTCGAGAGCAGCTTCGAATTATCCCAGGGCTTCTCTACGAAATCAGCCGCGCCCCGCTGCATGGCCTCCACGGCCAGCTTGATGCTGCCCCACGCCGTCATCACCACCACGGGCAGCGTGCGGTCAAGCTTCTGCACACTGGCCAGCAGATCCAGGCCTTCCTGGCCCGACGTGGTGTCGAGGGCGTAATTCAGGTCCATCAGCAGCACGTCGTATTCGCGGTTGTGCAGCCGCTCCAGCACCGCCTTCGGAGAGTTCACCGTCTCAATCTGGTAGCCCTCGCGCTTCAGCAGCAGGTGCAGCGCTTCCAGGACGTCGGGCTGATCGTCGGCAATCAACGTTCTGGGTACGCTCGATACGGGGCGAAGCATGTGGACCTCATTTGCTATGACGATATCAGCATAGAACAGTTAGCGTGCCAGTCGCCGGAGACGGCTAACCCTCGCGCTCTCAACGCCAGACGGACCTCAGGACGGGGCGGCTCTGCCCGCGTCCGGCACAGGCCGTCCCAAAAACAGACACTCGCCCGGCAGCCTATGATGGTAGTTGCCCAGCGTCATCATTATCGGCGGCGGATTAGCCGGATTGTCGGCGGCGGCAGCGCTCGGCGGCGCCGGATACCGCGTGGAGCTGTTCGAGGCCCGCCCGTTCCTGGGGGGCCGCGCTACTTCTTTTCCGCTGGCGCCCTCCGACGATGCTTCCGAGCAGATCGATAACTGCCAGCATGTGCTGTTGCGTTGCTGCGTCAATCTGCTGGATTTCTACGAGCGGCTGGGCGTCCGCGACCGCATCCGCTTCCATCGTGAGTTCTATTTCATCGAACCGGGTGGACGCCTGTCCACCCTGCGGCGCGGCCGGCTGCGGGCGCCTCTC
>Ga0335078_10013032_pt1 | contig 12323 bp, 15 predicted proteins | sample Lox_Sample_32_FD_206711 | JGI IMG/M metagenome (GOLD analysis project Ga0335078, IMG submission 206711) | Soil microbial communities from Loxahatchee National Wildlife Refuge, Florida, United States - Lox_Sample_3.2 | ecosystem: Environmental > Terrestrial > Soil > Wetlands | place: USA... | reverse complement strand
CAGTTCGTCGGCCACGCCTTTGAGGGTAAGCCGCCGGAGCTCTTTCACGACTGGCGCTTCCTCTTTGTCGGCGTCCGCTGGTGGTGGGCGAAAGTTCGCGGCAAAGCCTGAGGACTTGTCATCTCCAGAGACGCGCTTTTTGCCGAGTCGAGGGACTGCGCCAAGCGCTCGCTTTTTTTCGAAGCGCATAAATCGCGCGTTTGGCTCGCAACCTTATTGCGCCAAGTCCCTCTAACTGTAGGAGACGCCACAATGTTCCCGCAACTCGCTCGCTTCACCGATCTTGCCCTTCTTCTTCTCCGCTTGATGGTCGGCTTCGTCTTTGCCAGCAGCGGCTACAACCACCTTAAAGATCCCGACGCCCGCGCCAAAAGCATCGGCATGCCGAAATCATTCACCATCTTTCTCGGCATCGCAGAAGTCGCCGGCGGCCTCGGCGTCGCCGCTGGCGTTCTCACTCAACTCGCCTCCATCGGCCTCATCCTCATCATGCTCGGCGCCATTCAGAAAAAGATCTTCGCCTGGCATATCGGATTCTGGGGCGACAAGTCCTACGGCTGGCATTACGACCTCATGTTCATCTTGATGAACCTCGTCATCGCCTCCACCAACGGCGGCTCCTACGTCCTGCTGAAGTGAGTCCGATCTCCAATCCGATTTCTTTTCTCCGCCCGTACTTCCCACCGAGTGTCAGCGTTGCGCATCGAGCGGCGCTGCTGGCCGCGCGACCATCGCGCTTCGGGGTCAAACTGCGCCGCCGCCAACCGCGAGCTGCGCTTGCGCGTCTTTGAATTGTGTTCTATGCTCGACCGACTTGGGGTTTTGATCCATCTGAAATCATGCAGCGCCTGATCGCCAGGATTCTGTTGCTGTTTGCGCTCGCCGGAAACCTCTTTCCGCTGGCGCTGGCGTCGGCGGCTGTGCAACCTCACGCCTGCTGTCTGCGCAAAGCGCATCACTGCCATGATTCCCAGGCTGCTTCGGAACAGCTCTCCATCCGCGACTCCAGCTGCTGCCGTCAGGATTGCCGCCGCACCGTCACTACGGCGCAGTGGGCGCATCTTGCGACGTGCACGACAACCTCGGTCTCACGGAACGCCAGAGCATTATTGCCCCGGCCGCACGCCAGCGCCCCGGACTCGAACCTCCTCGCTTCCCAATCTACCCGCGCTCCTCCAGACTGCTGAATCTCTTCTTTTCGCCAGACGTTTCTTAGCCATACGTCCACTGCCTGGGGAATTAGTATGCTTCCGGCGGCAAGGTCATCCCTGGCGCGGACCACGCTCCGACCCCGGGCCTCACACCCAGGCACTTCGCTTCCGCCACGGTGAACAAGCCCGCCGGAGCGATTTCTCGGAGGTGAGATCGAGTGTCTCGTGAACTCAAAGTCGGTTTGATCGTGTTGCTTCTGGCCGCGCTCGGCATCTGGGCCTCCGCCCTTTTGGGTAGCTATCCAGGTGCGCGTGGTGCTCCCAGCTCTACAGAGGTGGCGCTAGCTCGGGCGCTCCGTTCGTGGACGGTTCCCAATTCTGCGCGCCAGGCCAGGAATCCCTTCACCAGTTCTCCGGAACTGCTCCAGGAATCGGCTCGCCACTTTGCCGACCACTGCGCCTCCTGCCACGGCAACGACGGCAGCGGTGCCACTGAGATGGGCCGCAATTTTTTCCCGCGTGTCCCTGATATGCGGTCGTACGCAACCCAGCACCTCACCGACGGCGAACTCTACTACGTCATCCACAACGGCGTGCGCTGGACCGGCATGCCCGCCTGGGGCGACCCCGATAACGACATGGACAGCTGGAAGCTCGTGCTGTTCATTCGCCACTTGCCGCAACTCAGCCCCGAAGAATTGCACGACATGGAGCGCTTCAACCCGAAAAGCGTCGCGGAACAGCAGGAAGAGAAAGAAGAGCAAGACTTTCTGAATGGCGGTCCTGCCCCAGCCTCGCCTGCCGGCAAATCACGCTCGGAGAAAACAAAATGAAAAAGCTCGCCTCAATTCTGATCCTCACCCTCTTACTCAGCGCTCTCGCTTTTGCACACGGTAACCTGACGCACGTTCTCGGAACCGTGGTCGAGATCGGCGACCATTCCCTCTCGGTGAAGACCACCGACGGGTCCGTCAAAGTCGTCGCCTTCGACGCTGATACCCATTTCCTCAAGGGCGCATCGCCCGCCACCGTCAAAGATGTCGCGATCGGAAGCCGAGTCGTCATTCACGCCCACCAAAACGGCGACAAGCTCCACGCCGCTGAAGTGAGGATCGGCACCGCTAACGCCGCACAGCATTAATCGCTGGCCATGCCTCACCCTGGAGAAAACATGACTCAGATTTTCAAAACATCGCCGGCAGCCCTACCGATCGTCCGCAAACGCCCTCGTCGCATCGCCATCACGCTGCTGACGATTTTGCTGACCAGCATTGCAGCTTTCGCCTCCATCTTTGGCTCCGTTCGCGGCATCGTTCACGACCCCCAGCACCGTCCCGTCCAGAATGCGATGGTCATGCTCAAGGCCCGCTCGGTCAACGCACTCAACGTCGCCAACCGTCGCGTCGAACTCGATAACAGCCTCACCTTCGTCGGATTCCACTGGAATAATCCGCGGGAACTCTACGTGGAACTTCGCTACCGCTTTCACTACTGAACGCTAGAATAAGAACTATGAACCGGAAAGAAAGAGCTCGTCCCGAAAGCAATGCACGCCAATTCATCTCGGAGTCCAACCTTCTAAAGACTGAGACCCGAATCTCGAGAGCGCTCCATTCAAAATCCAGAAACCGCGCCCTCGCCATCCTCGCTTCCCTCACTCTTGTCGCCTTCACCGGCTGTCATTCGAAGTCGGCCGAATCTTCGACCAAGCGCTACGCCTTCACCGGCCGGGTCGTTTCCATCGATACACAGGATCAATCCGCCGTCATCGATGGCGACGCCATCCCCGGCTTCATGGACGCCATGGCGATGGCCTACAAGATGAAACCTTCTACCGCGCTGAACGAACTCAAACCCGGCGATTCCATCTCTGCTGACGTGGTCGTTGTCGAATCGGGCGGCAATCCCGACAGTGCCGCGCCCGCTTACTGGCTCGAAAACGTCAAAGTCACCGGCCACGCCAAAACGCCTCCGCCCGGTACGCCCCAAGGCGCACCCACCACCCAGCGCATTCCCGCGCCCGGCGACGAAGTCCCTGACTTTGCCTTCACGAATCAGAGCGGCCGCCGCGTCTCTCTCAGTCACTATCGCGGAAAAGTCCTTCTCGTCACCTTCATCTACACCCGTTGTCCCTTCCCGGATTTTTGCCCGCGCATGAGCAGCAACTTCGCCGAGATCGACAAGCACCTTGCCGCGGATCCTTCGGTCGCCGCTGGCACGCATTTGTTGAGCATCAGCTTCGACCCCGAGCACGACACACCGAAGGTTCTTCGTGACTACGCCTTCTCGGTCGCTCACACTACTCAGCCCGCGCTCTTCAACCACTGGGAGTTCGCCGTGCCGAACAGCGCCGATTTGCCAAAGGTCGCGGATTTCTTCGGCGTCGTCTACAAGTCCGAGGGCGGACTCATCACCCACAATCTCAGCACCGCCGTGATCGGCCCCGATGGAAAGATCGTGAAGTGGTATCACGGCGGCGACTGGCAGGTTTCTGATCTAATAAAGGACGCAACCGATGCGCTTGGCCACAAAAGCTGACGCGCCTCGGCTGAACGCAACTGCTCATTCGATTGGAAATTCGATTGCCGGATATTCGATTGCTGGAAATTACGTAGCTGGAAATTACTTAGCTGGAAATTACTTAGGAAGACCAACCATGAAATATATCCTTTTGATCCTTGCCCTATTCGGAGTCATCGTCTCCTCGCTCGCCCTGCGCGAGCACTATCGCACTTACGGCGATTCCCCCTGCAGCATCAACGAGCGTTGGGACTGCGGCGTCGTCAATCACAGCCCCTACGCCATGCTCGGCGCGGTTCCCGTGGCCGCCGTCGGCATTGCCGGATACATCCTCATGGCCGCTCTCGCCTCTCTCCGCTCCTACCGTCTCTTGCTGATTCCAACTTTCGCCGGACTCACCTTCTCGCTCTACCTGGCCAACATCGAGAAGAACGTCCTCGGCGTCTGGTGCATCTATTGCGTCATCTCACTCGGCATCATTTCACTGATGTCTCTTCTTACGCTCGGCGCCGTCGTCGCCCAGTTTTTCCGCAAACCCTCGCCCGCCTAGCGCCCCCCCTCCGGTTCACGGCTATACTTCTGCTACCACGTCCCGGATCTGGACGAGCCCAGTGGGGCAGGAAAAGACGGGCCGGAGCCACGACACGAGGGGGCGATCCCCAGTATGGACCCAGGACCCGAGGCCTGCCCCACTCATACTTCAAACACACATTTCCCTTTTTCGCTATCGGGAAGGTACCCGCCTCGGAAATCGGGGAAAACCCGCCCCACGCAGCAGAAAAGTTCTTACTTCTTCTTCGCCCCGAGTTTGTGGTTGATGTCAGTCGAAAATTCGATGAACAGATTCAGCAGCGCTCCGTATCCTGCCTGCTCCACCGACGCCCGTCCGCCTTCGGCAAACGCGTTGCGCGGCTTTGGCTTCCAGGCCGTCGAAACCAAGCCCCCGCCGAACGCTCCCCCATACAATCCCCATTGCGGACGCAATTCTTCCTCGCTCTGATCGTAAGTAAGAAAGTTGCGCAGGATCGCGTGCCGCGCTCTCGGCCAGAAGCCGCTGCAGTTGCATTGATCGTAGCGCGGCTCATATTTCAGCGCCGCATTCCCCAACGCCGCCAGGCTGTTGGCCGCAAAGAATTGCCCTTCGCGCGACGCGAACCTCTCCGAGTATCCCGCCACTCCGTCGTCCCATTGCGGCGGCGATCCGCGTGCCTGGTCGATTCCCGCCGCGAACATACGCTTCAGGTAATCGCCGGGCCTGGTGAACGTCTGCTGCAGATATATCTCGCGCCGCTGCTTCACCGTCATTGGAACCAGCGGCCGCCCTCGTTCCACGTAAACGCCCGTCAGAAAGCCGCCTTCCCAGTCGCGCGCCTTGATCAGTGCCTCTTGCCCGGCCTTTTTTGTCGCTTCTGCCGCTTGCATCGTCACATCCATCGTCTTCTGCGCCGCAGCCGCTGCAGGATTCGGAGCCTCATCCTTTTTCTCCTCGGCATGATTCGCCGGCTGATCGGCAGGTTGATTCGACGACGGCTGACTGGACGAACGCTGATCTGAAGGTCGCGGAGGCTGGGTCGGCGTTTGTTCTGGCCGTGAACCTCCTTGCGGTGTGGCTGCCGGCTGATCAGCCTCGTTCTGCGCAGCTGCGCTTCCATACGGAAGGGCGCAGCAACTCAGCAGCAAAACGATACGGTATAACCACACCCGCTCCGACCACACCGTCCCCAAGCCAACCCCCTTTGTAATTCCTCGTGGACCGGAACCCCCGCAAAACCGTTTTGCCCGCGTCCCTGCAACCCGCTAAACTCCTTTCGATGCCATCCCTCTACAATCGTGTTGCCGGACAAAGCGTCGAACGTCTCGCCGCGCTCAGCGACGGCATCTTTGCCGTGGCCATGACTCTCCTCGTCCTCGACCTCCGCGTCCCCTCTCGGGACGCGATCCTCTCGGAGCGCGATCTCTGGCAGGCTCTCATCGTTCTCACCCCGCGCCTCGTCATCTTTTTGATGAGCGTCATGACCAACGGCATCTTCTGGGTCGGCCAGCAAACGCAGCTCAATCACTTCGCCCGCGCCGACCGCAATCTCGCCTGGATTCACATCGCCTTCCTCTGCGCTATCACGCTCACACCTTTTTCCACTTCGTTGCTCGCCGAGTTCATCCACTATCGCGTCGCCCTGCTCGTCTACTGGTTCAATATCGTGCTCCTCGGCCTGACCCTGTACTGGAGCTGGAGCTACGCCACCCGCGCCCATCTGCTCGCCGATGATCTCCCCGACGCAATTCATCCCGCCATCGTTCGCCGCATCGTGATCGCGCAATCTCTCTACGCCTGCGGCGCCGCGCTCTGCTTCATCAATACTTACTACGCCATCGCCGCCATCGTGCTCGTGCAGATCAATTACGCCATCGCCCCACGCTTCTGCTGGGGATTATTTTCGCGGAAATCTGCGAACCCGACTTAGCAGGAGAACTCGACGCTGTATGACTGAGTGAAAAATCGCCGCCGCGCACGATCCGCGAGAGAGCGCGTGCCGAGCGAACTCGGGCTCTAGCCCCCTGGGCCCGCCGTTGCAGCGTCTGCACAGGATCCCAAAGCGCCTTCAGTGAAGCTCTACATGGCAGCCGCAGGGCGTGCCCGATTCCTACCCTCTTTCGAACGCGTGCTTCTTCTCCAACTCCTCCACGGCTGCGCGCCGCGCACTCTCGAATCGCTCCGCCTGATTCATCAATCCCGGCGTCGCCTCCGCCCATTCACCATCGATTCGCAGCAATCCCTGCGTCGCCACCAGCCGCGCCGCTACTTCCATCAAATGGGCTGGCGTCGTCTGCACGTACTGCGCCTCCGCCGGATCCCCAATCCACACTCTTTTTCCGTCTCCCAGCTTCTTCTCCCAGTACACCTTCCTCTGCACGAACTCCGCCATCGCCTCATCGCTCGCCTTGCCAAACACCCACTGCTGACGCTTGAAGTCATAATGCCGGCTGGAGAACGGCACCGGCAGCAGCTTCCCCGATTTCAAAAATTCAATCTGCCGCCGGTCTACTTCCTTGCGCAGCGCGTTGATCACCGGCGCCTCCGCATCCCCAGGCTCCAGCGACCGCATCACCTCCCGCACTGTCTGCGACAAATTCACCGCCACCGGCGCGTGCAGCCCGTCCGATCCCGCCAGTTGTATGTCGCCATGCAGCACCCAGAAATCCGCGCCTGACGTCGACGCATGAAATGGCCAATCCAGCCGAAACGTCAGCGGCAGCCCAGTCAGCGTCACCCATATCTTCTTATTCGCCGCTTCCCCCGCCGCGTCTAGGATTCCCCCACTACGCTCCGTCATATCAGTTCCTCGATTGTCGGCAATAAATCCGAGATCAAAAACAAACTATGATTCTACCGGAGCCCGCGCGAGAATCTTGCGGCAGCTACCGGGGCCCGAAATTTTACCGGGCCCTCGGTTTCGCGTGCCGGCACCCGCTCTACCGTCCACTGCGTTCAATCAGCCATCCCAGCATCCCGGGAAGACAAAACCCCATTGCGTTCAGGATGCCGTGGGTTCGCGCCATCTCCGGGATCGTCAAGCGCTCACTGCCTACGAAATCTGCCACGGCGTACGTTCCCGCCAGTACCATCCCCGCGAAAATCGCTCCCGCCGCTACTTGCAACAACACCCCTGCGGTCCTGTCTTCCGCCCGCGTGCCGCAAGCCCGCACAAAAACTGCCAGTCCCGCCACGCTTGCCGAAAAAGCGAGCGCTGCCGTCATCTTCAGCGCCGGTGAAATCACGAACCCTGCCGCCACCACAATCGGCATCACCGCCGCCATCAACACGATCGCCTTCAGCCATCGCTGCCCTCCACGCTCCCCGCGCCTCTCCACGAACCGCAACGTCGCCGCCGCGATCATCGCCGTAGCAAATCCTGCGAAGTGGAAATGAACCGCCGTCAGCAATCCAATCGGCTCCTGAATCCCCATCGGCCTCATTCCTAGCCGCGAAGCCACCAGCCACGGCCCACCCACCGCCAGATCCATTTGGCCAATGCCGACGACGATCCGCGTAGTGCGGGCGCCCCGCGGCCCGTCTCTCCAGAGCGCTCGTACGAATTCGACCGCCCCAGAAACAGCTATGACGAGACACACCGCCAGCCATCCCAGCGCCATGATCGCCGCCTTGCGTCCCACCGGAAGCCATATCGCCACTACAGCCAACGCTGCTCCCGCTGGCTGCAATTTAAGTCCGATCTCGCCCAGCCTTCCCGTCGCACGCAACGCTCGTCCAAGCTCCATGCCCAGCGGCACAACCACCAGTGGCGCAAACAGAAACAGCAATTCAATCTCCCCGATTCGTGCGATCCCCATCCGCGCCATCACCGCCATCGCCGCCCACACAACCGCTCCAACCGTGGCCGACACGCGCGCCCACGCTTCCGCCCGCCTCGTCCGTCCGGAATACTCTTTCTCATCGTCACTCCGACGATCCTGTTTGTCATTCCCGCCGGCCGGCGGAATCCGCTTTGCCGCGTTCGGCTCCAACGTTGTGTTCACCATCGCCTCACCCCACCCGCCCCAGCGCCGCCATCCCAAACACCACCACCAACACGCTCAGACTTCCGACATAGAGTAGGTCCAGCGTCCGATTCTCCCGCCGCACTTCCCGGTCGTAATACAAAATCTGCAGCACGATTCGCAGTAGCCAGAAGCCCGCCATGAACGCGCTCAAAAAGCGTCCCAGCCGGCTCGCGCCCGCCAGCTCCGGCGCGAATCCAAAGCACAAAGCCGCAAACATCCCCACGACGATCACGATGTAGACCCAGTGCACGTAGAAAATCTGTCGCACGAACCGCGGAACCCCCGCCAGCCTCTCCCGCACTCGAAGCTGCCCCGGCAGCGGAATGTTCGCTGCCACAATCCCCACATGCACTATCCCCGCTCCCCAGATCGCCCGTATGATCCACATTGTGCTCATAAGTTCCCCCTTCACCCCAGCCCTCCGGATTCTTGTCGTCCCGGCCGAGCGGGCGAACGCGAGCCCAGCCCACGAACCCCGGTGCCCTGACTTCATCCGCTTGCCTGCTCCGCAAAATGCCTGCTCACCTCCGATGCATATCTCTCCCCCAACCTGTCCCGATTCGCGGCCAGCCATTCTCCCAGCCGCGTCTCCCCCTTGGAGAGTCCCTCGGACGCAAGCAGGTTACTCGTGAGCCCCTTGTACTCTTCCCAGGTAAGCACGACGTCTCCCACAATCCAGCCCGTCACCAGGGTTCCTGCATAAGCCAGCCACGCCGGCATGTGCACCACACGACAGGTACTGCCAACCTCGCGCGCTACCCGGCGCACCAACTCTTCGAACGTAAACGTCTCGGGTCCAACGGCGTCGGTCACCGAATTCCCCTGCTGGCTTGCCGCGTCCGCCAGCAGCCGCGCCATGTCCTCCACATAGATCGGTCGGATCGCGTAGCGCCCGTCTCCGGGAATTCCAAACACCGGAAAATGCCGCACGAACCACGCGATGTTATTCACAAGAATGTCTTCCGCCCCAAAAATGACCGTCGGCCGCACGATCGCATACGAAAGCCCGGAGGCAGTCACCGCCTGCTCGACCTCGGCCTTTCCTTTGTAGTAGCCGAGCGGAGAGTCGATCGATGGATTGGCAATGCTCACATGCACGATCCTTTGCACTCCTGCATCCCGGGCCGCTTTGATCAGGGTGCGCGAATCTCGCACCGCAGTTTCAAAATCAGTTTTTCCGTGCGGGAACCTCACCCAATAAGTATTGATAAGAACCGACGCTCCCTGCAGGCTGCGTCGCAGCTCTTCAGCCCGCTCGAAGTTGTAGGAAAAGATGTGCACGCGGCCGCCGAAAGGATCCGGTCGATCGGCAACCGCTGAAGGAGGATGGTTCGTCAGCGTCCGCACTTCGCAGCCTCGCTCGAACAGAAGCCGCGTCGTGTACTTGCCCGTATAGCTGAAGGCCCCCGTGATCGCCACACTCGCATTCATCGCCCTCTGCTCCTCTGTGCCCCGCGCTGAGTGGTCCTGGTCTTCACTCTCCGTACTCCAGAAACAGATCATTCTGAATAAACAGAAAGGGCCGCGCAAAAAAGGGGGCTACCCCGCTTTTTTCCTCACCTTCGTTCCCATACGCAATAATTTCCGCACCGTCCCGGTCGGCAGCCCTTTCATCTGGTCATACAATTCCGTCACCGCCTCGAAAAATCCCGCCATTGCCGCCAGCCGCTCCCGCGTGTAGTCCGCCCCCGCTTCTTTCGGATCCAGATCCGCCAGGCACTGCCGCAATATCTCTCGCGTCGGATCGATCTCTCGCCGTTTTCTCTGCTCAATCACCAGCCGGAACATCTCCCACACATCTTTCATCGACTCATAATGTTCCCGCCGGTCGCCCAGCACATGCACCGCCCGCACGATCCCCCAGGTCTCCAGCTCCCGGATCGACGTGCTCACGTTCGACCGCGCCACGCTGAGCGTCTCCGCAATCTCTTCCGCGGGCAGCGCCTTCGGCGACAAGTACAGCAGCGCGTGAATCTGCGCCACCGTCCGGTTAATTCCCCACCGCGTCCCCATCTCTCCCCAGTGGAGAATGTATTGCTTTTGCACTCCCGTCAGTTCCGCCATAACGTTTCTTTCAGTACAATCAGAATATACAGAATAATTCGCCGGATGTCAATCCCCAGGCGGCCCGCCGCGAACACCCCCGGCCGCAGCTGCCGGATCCTTTGTGATGGATTTGGATTTCCTTGATTTTGCCCGAAGTCGAACCGCTCGGCGGCAGGAACTGCCCTAGTTCGCCGGTCTTTTCGAGGGATCGCTCAACGCAATCAGCTTTCCCGGCGGATACTCCTCGGCCGTCAGCGGAATCTCCGGATGCGGATTGATGATCCTGCGCACTTGCCCGCTTCGTATCCCCTGGATCGTCAGGCTCTGGCTCTCCACGGCAAGCACTCTGTATTTCTCGCCGAATATCTCCGCCCGGGAATCTCTCATGACTCCCAATTAGATGCCCCGTCCGGCCAGAGAGTTCAATAATCGATTCACGAAAACGGCTGGTGGACGGACACGCTGGACAAATACGGGAAATACCGGCACCTGCTGCCACGTAGGAATGTCGCGTTGGTACGAATGACCCGCGGATGATCTCGCCTTTCGGCAAGGCTTTGCCGTTTCGCCAAAGCAAATCGCCAGCCGCCAATCTACAATCGAAAATCACATGAACCCGGCCCGCATCGCCGAGCAACTCGAACCATACCTCGGCCCATACGCTCGTCACTCCCAGGACCGCAGCGACCAGAAGCCTTCTGTTCTATCTCCCGCTCAACTGCAAGATATATCGACATACATCGATATACTCCTGCGCTGGAACACCCGCATCAACCTCACCGCGATCCGCGATCCCGAAGACATCGTCACTCGCCACTTCGGCGAGAGCTTCTTCGCCGCCCGTCTCCTGTTCCCTGATCCCGCTCATGCGGGGACAGCCGGCGATCTTCTGGCTGCAGTCCCTGCGGCCATCACCGTCGCCGACCTTGGCTCCGGCGCCGGATTCCCCGGTCTGCCAATCAAACTCTGGGCGCCTCAAATTTCTCTCACCCTGATCGAATCCAATCAGAAGAAGGCCACCTTCCTCCGCGAAGTTACCCGCGCCCTTATATTGACGAACGTCAATATACAAACCGCCCGCGCCGAGTCCCTCACCGGTCTCGCCTTCGACGTGGTCACCCTTCGCGCCGTCGAACGCTTCGAGACCGTCCTGCCAACCGCCGCGAGCCTGCTCGCCCACGACGGCTGCCTGGCTCTCCTCCTCGGCTCGTCCCAACTCGCCGCCGCCAAAGCTACACTGCCGCAGCTGGCTTGGTCTGAGCCGGTCCCGATCCCCTCATCCCGTTCGAGAATCATCATCGTGGCGCGGCGCACGGCCTAGCATTTGGCCAAAAACGATGGAACCAGCGTAGTTACTAGGTGGGACAGGACTCAGGCTTTGCCTCACGACTTGGCTGCTGTCACTAGATCTCACCCGGTCGTAACACATGAAAGTGGAACAGATGTGCCATTTGTTTGGCTTTCCTGGTCCTCCCGCACACTCGCGTATTTCACCACCGGCATGAGTTTTCCACAGTGTTCCTGCAGGAACACTTCTCATTTTTGCGCTCTCGTCACCCGCAGTAGAATCTTGCAAGCCCACTCCGAAACGCCATGGTGCTCCTGCAGGAACACTATTGCCTACTCGCCAGGGCACGACCACGACGTCGTACAGCCGCGCTGGCCCACCGGCTAAATTCGCTCAACGTTCCTGCGGGAACATTTCTCATTTCTGACAAGCACGCACGCTCTCAAGCCCATTCGCAAAGTGTTCCTGCAGGAACGCTGGACCCATTTTGCACATAATTCACTGAACTTGCACAACAATTCGTCATTGCATTTCGAACACGAACAGCATTATGCTGCCGGTAGCTCTGGTTCTCCTCACAATCGAATGGGACGCGTAATTGCCGTTGCCAATCAAAAGGGCGGCGTGGGCAAGACCACGACTGCCATCAATCTAGCCGCGTCCTTTGCGGCTGCAGAAGTGAACACGCTGCTGGTTGACTGCGATCCGCAGTCGAACGCCACAAGCGGCCTGGGCTTTGTGAAGGATCCTGAGCGCGT
>Ga0335078_10013031_pt1 | contig 12324 bp, 11 predicted proteins | sample Lox_Sample_32_FD_206711 | JGI IMG/M metagenome (GOLD analysis project Ga0335078, IMG submission 206711) | Soil microbial communities from Loxahatchee National Wildlife Refuge, Florida, United States - Lox_Sample_3.2 | ecosystem: Environmental > Terrestrial > Soil > Wetlands | place: USA... | reverse complement strand
CTGAGGTATCCGGACGCGGATCCTTCCAGGTGAAATTGTCGCGGTTGGGCATCTTGACTTTCGGCAACGTGTCGCGATCAGCGACGAAATTGCTCGGCACGATATTATTGAAATTGAGTACGTACGCCGTGAGCGCGTAAACGTCATCCGTGGAGAGCGAGTGTGGTGCGATAAACGGCATTGCTCGGTTGATGTAGTCCCAGAGGGTGGGCGCAAACGGCCAATAGCTCCCGACCGAGGGCTCGGGGCGGTCGGCGGTCAGAGTCCCTTCGCCACCCATGAGTTTGGGAAAGCGGCCTTCGCCCTCGCCGAATGTGCCATGGCACGCCGCGCACTGCTGGGCAAACACATCCGCACCATGGCTGACGGTGCCTTTGCCCGGCGGCAAGCCGGCGCCGTCTGTTCCCCGCACATCGATATTCCAACCGGCGATTTCGGCCGGTGTCGCGATGTGCCCATAACCAAATTGATTCTGACTGCCCGCTTCGGCGACCGTAGTCAGCACAAACGACGCACAGAAGAACGCCAATGCCGGCAAAAGCCATCTAGCCAAGCTGGACATCGAACACGCTCCCGTCCGGCTTCACCTGCCAAGTCTGGATCGAATTGTTGTGATAGATGGAATTGAGTCCGCGCACCTTGCGCAGTTGCGCGATGGTCGGCTGCACGTAGCCGGTCTCGTCGACGGCGCGCGACTGTACCAGCGCCGGCTTGCCGTCCCAGCGCCAAGGCATGGTGAAACGAGTCAAGGCCTTCGACAGGATCGGCTCGTGCAATTGTGCCGTGCTCCAGTTCACTCCGCCGTCGGTCGAGACATCGACTTTTTTGATTTTGCCGCGGCCGCTCCAGGCGAGCCCGCGGATTTCATGAAGCCCAGGCCCGGTCAGCGGCTTCTCAGGGCACGGGAAGATGACGACGGATTTCGCTTCATTGACCCAAGTGAAGCCGCGCGATTTTCCGTCTGCCATCAGGTCGGTGTATTTCGATGTTTCCTCGCGCGTGAACCAGGGTTGATCGCCGATCTCTATACGGCGCAGCCACTTGATATTGACACTGCCTTCCCATCCGGGAACGACCAGCCGCAGCGGATAGCCTTGCTCAGGCCGCAACGCCTCGCCGTTCTGACCGTAAGCCACAATGCAATCGTCGAGACATTTCTCCAGCGGCAGGCTGCGATCCATGCGCGCAGCGTCGGCGCCCTCGACCAGGACCCACTTTGCTTCCTTCTTGAGCCCGACCTCGTCCAAAAGCGTCGACAGCTTGACGCCCGTCCATTGCGCGCAGCCGATCATGCCGTGCGTGAATTGCAGTGAATTGAGCTGCGCGCCGCGCCATTCCATGCCGCCGTTGGCCGGACATTCGATGAAATGAATTTGCGATGTCGTGGGAAACCGCATGATGTCATCCATCGTCAGCACGAGCGGATGTTCGACCAGACCATGGATCATCAGGCGGTGCTGCTTCGGATCGACGTCGGCGCGCCCGCCATGGTAGCGCTCGAAGAACAATCCATTCGGCGTGATGATGCCGTGCATATCCTGCAGCGGCGTGAAGCTGACTGAGGATTGACTCGTGCTGGTGAGCCAGGGGACGTCGCGGCGGATCACGTCGCTTTCGAACTTTGAAGGAATGCCGTACGGCCGATCGTCAACGCCAGGGCCGATCGTCTTCGTCCAATCCGGTTCGCCGGGCGGAGAGGGTTCGGCCGCACGCGCAGCGGGTTGCCCGACCAGCAATCCGCTCGCCGCAGCGGCCCCGGCGCGCAGGAGCGAACGTCGTCCGGCCATGATGCCGGAATTATCGGAAGGGCCGGCCGGCCGCAGCGGGAAGGTGCGCCAGTGTAGCGGATTCATTCCGTTTCTTTCGCGCTCTGTAGCATCGCTCACGCGCGGCAGTGGGTCTTTATGGTCATTTATTGCCGCGCGCTTTTTCGCCTATCAATCGACCCTAAATTAGTCAATACTAAAGTAGTCGCGGCTACACGTGGCACTCATCGGCGATCGTCCCGCAGCGCAATTCCATGGATGCCCTGAATCAAAAATCGACTCCCGGCATGCGGCCGCGCCGCGCGACGGCAAAACCGTCGAAACCAAAGGCCAAGGCACAATTAGCTCTCGATTCGCTGACCGCGCAGGCGTCGGCCGCGGCGCGCATGCTCAAGCTGATCGGTAATGAGCGCCGGCTGCTTATCCTGTGCGCGCTGGCCGCAGAGGGCGAAATGCGCGTCGGCGATCTGGTCGACTTTGTCGGACTGAGCCAGTCGGCGTTGTCGCAGCATTTGGCGCGGTTGCGGGTCGACAAGCTCGTCGCTTTCCGCCGACAATCACAGGTGCTGTACTACCGCGTCTCTGATCCGCGCGCCGCACGCATCCTTAAGCTGCTCAAGAGCATCTACTGCTGAGCACCGATGTCAGGCAAGCCCGTGTCGGGCGAGGAATTCGAGGGTGACGTGCACGCATGCGTCCGGTTTCTCGATCTGCAAGAGATGCCCAGTGCCTTCGACGAAGCTGTAGTCATAGCCGCCTTCGGCGCCCAGCGCCTGATTTGCCGGGCCGGTAGTGGAACCTTTCATGTTCGGATCGCAGCCGATCAGTTTCACGGGGCCAGCGAATTCCTTGGCGCCCGGCCACAAATTCAAGGTCATCGCCTGCGCGTAAATCGTCGCTTCGTTTTCGGGGTCGCAGACCAGTTTGTAGCCGATTCCATCCGGGTTGTGGCGCAGCACCGAGCGCGCCATCAGCTCATGCACGCCGGACACCCAGCGCACCGTCGCACGCGACTGCCGATATTCCTCGGCCAATTCTTCGATGGTATTGAAACTTCGACGCCGTGCCTTCGCCCAGGCGGTAAGCCGTTTTTCGAATGCTGCCATCACTTCGTAAGTCGGATGTCCTGGCGGGGGCATGTTGGGCGGATCGAATAGCACCAGCGCATCCCAGCGCCAGCCGATTTCGATTGCGTGCTTCATGGCAGTGCGACCGGACATCGAATGAAATAATCCGGCGGTCGGTCTTTCGCCGAGCCGAGACTTTACGTCCTCGATGACGCGATCGAGATCGCGAACGAATTGCTCGTAGTTATGATGCGGCGGCACTGCCGGCACGTTCTGCCCATGGTTGCGAAAATCGAACACCAACAGATCGAAGTCGGCCAACAGCTGCTGCCAGAATGGAAGGTAGGCGTCGGCGGCAAAGCCGTTACCGTGCGTGAGCAGAAGGCGAACGCCATCAGGGCGGCCGTGACGGCGCATGCGGATTTTCGCGCCGTCTTCGAGCGTCACGTCGAACGTCATGTGCGGAGGTGGGAGTTCAAAGTGCATTTCAGGAAATCACTGTTCGCGGTTGGCTGCGCGGGCAGCCTTCCTCAGTTGGGCATGAGGTGGCGGGAACTGGCTTGGCAGCCGTCGCTGCAAGGCAACGAAAGCTGGTGGGCGCTGTAGGGATTGAACCTACGACCTCTCCCGTGTGAAGGGAACGCTCTCCCGCTGAGCTAAGCGCCCGTACCAATGAGAAGCGGATTTAAGGAACGGCTCGGCAGGGTGTCAAGCGAACGCGACGGGGCCATGCAGCCCCGCTCAACCTAATCAGCCGCTTGCGGGGCTTCGTCGCCGCTGCTCGCCCGCAACAGGGAGTATTTAGGTCGATGCCGCGGCGCGCGAGGCACTTGACTGGAGTGCGCGGATGCGGTCGGCGAGCGTGCTCTTTTGCTCGGCCACCGGCTCCATTCTGACCGGTGGGGTTTCGGTCCGCCCACCCTTGCGAGCGGTTGCGGAACCGCCCTTCGCCGGGGCCGCTGCGCGGCTCATATCGTGCGCTCCCACGGCAAGCAGCGCGTCGATGGGCGATTCAGGTCCTTCCAGCGCCGCTGTCAGACGAGCGACCTCGGCGGCGACATCGTTGATACGCTCGCGCAAAAGCGCATTCTCCACCCGCTCGGCCGCCCAGCCGGTCTCCGCCTCGCGGGCCATCCTCGCAACTTCAGTCTGCAGCTGGTCGCGCTCGCCGATGGCAGTGCCAAGTTGAGCCTCGAGCCGGGCGATGTCGGATTTCAGCTTTTCCATTGCGCCGGTGCTGCGCTTGGCCGCGCTTGCCATCTCGCTGCGCAGATCGGTTTCGACCTTGCGCGCGGCTTCGGCCTCGCCGCCCAGCCGCTCAATCTCGTAGTCTCGCTCGGCGAGGCGGCGGCCCTGATCGCCGAGGCGCGCCTCCAGTTCCTGGACGCGCCGGCCGAGAAGCTCGGCTTCGGTGGTCTGCGCAAGCAGCTGCCGCTCGAGTTCGGTGGCGTGTTCGCCAAGTGCGTCAAGTTTGCCGCGCGCCTCGGTCAGATCTTTCGTTGCCGCGGCCGAATCGGCGCGCGCGCGGACGAGTTGTTCCTCGGTCTCCGTCACCTTGTGCTCGAAATCGGCGACGCTGACCTTCATGGCTTCAACCTGCGTCCGCATGGCCGCGAGTTCGACGCGTTGCGCATCGGCGCTCATCGCCTGCTCGCCGAGTTCGGCGACGAGCTTGGACAGCTCCGCTTCCTTGTCGGCGAGGGCGCGCTCGGCTTCGCGCAGGGCGCTGCTCTTGACCTCGAACTCCTGTTCGGTGGTGCGCAGTTGTTCGAGCAGCTCTTTATCGCGCGTTTCCAACGCGTAAAACGCCGTAGTCTTTTCGCCCAGTTCCTTTTTCAGCTGATTGAGGGCATCGGACTTCTTGCCGAGCTCGGCGAGTTGCGTCGTGGCCCTGGCCTTCATCTGCTCGACGCTCAGCTCAAGGCGCCGGGTCGACATCGCGAATTCGGCCCGTAGCTGATCCTTATCGGCGCGGATTTCCGCCATTGTTAGCGGGGTCGCCGCCTCGAGCCGCCGCATCGTCAAGCGGACGGCGCGATTATGCACGAGCGGAATGAACATAAGGACCAACAGGGCCGCCACCAGAAAGCCGATGCCGAAATACATGATCGGTTCGACCATAACGCTACACCTCCAACGCTCTCCCGTTACTCGACTGCTCACCGGCAGACAGGAGTAGGAAAGACGGCAACAACCTGCCACGCGCGCGCAAACTCTACCACATTCACCACCGGTTAACCTAAACCCGTCTTGCCAGGAGCGTCATGAGGTTAATGAAACCCTGCGAATATCGCGCAGTAAAAAGGCCCGGCCCAGCGCTCAGAACGGGTTCCAGGTCGGACGTGAGGTGAATTTCAGGTAACCGAGATTGGCGCCGAGCCGCAGTCCAACCCCCGTGCGGATCGGTACCAGCACGATGTCATTGGCGGTGAGCGCGGTCATGCCCAGACCTCCGACGAAATACGCGGAACCGTCGATGCCGCCAAAGCGGTCGAAGATCGCCTCGGTCCGCGGCAGGTTATAGACCAGCATCATCGTGCGCGCACCGTCGGCCCCGGCGTCGAAGCCGATTGTCGGTCCTTCCCAGAATACCCGCCGATCGCCGGCATTCTTGGTGTAGAGCGTGCCATCGCCGTAGCGCAGTCCGCCAACGAAAGCGCCGCCAGCTTCCTCGCCCAAAATGTAACCGTTCGGCTGCCCCCATTCGCTTCCGGCCTTCTGCACGATCAAGGCGAGGCTGCGCGATAGGCCGCCGAAGAAACGATGCCCGGCCTCGACCAATTCCTCTGTTGAGTATTGGTCGTCTCGTGGCGGCACAGGTCGCGGGTAAGCCGCAGCGGGGGGCGGACCAGCGCTCGGCGGCGGAGCCTGCTGTGCTATGGCAGATGCGGTTGTTGCGCCGACAAACAGCAAGGTAGCGGCGGCAAGCCTAAGGGGGATGTGCATTGACATTCTCCGGTCTTAACGCCTTGCTCACGCACGCAGCCTAAGTCTGAAACGCCCCAAGTCTTGAAGGACTAAAGTCCCGAACGGCTAAAGTCTTGAATGAATGAAGCCTTGTTAAGCCCTGGCAATTGTTGGCAAAGACGATCCGAATCAGTTTCAGCTTCGATCAGAACTATGACCGCAGAACGGCAGGAACAAAAGCCACGTCGTGCTCGCTTGATCGTCGCGGCCTGCATTGCAATGGTTCTGAGCGTCTTGGCGACGGCAGCGCGAGCCGGCTTGACGCAACGCATTGTCGTTGATTGGCACTCGGGGCTTGCCATCGGCGGTTACGATCCGGTTGCCTACTTCACCGATGGCAAACCGGTGGCCGGCAGTCCCGATCTTGAACTGCGCTATGGCGGCGTTATCTGGCGCTTTTTCAACCTTGGCAATCGTGCCGCCTTTGCCGGTCATCCCGACGTCTATATGCCGCAATATGGCGGCTACGATCCGGTCAGTGTCGCGCGCGGCGTCGCGGTGGCGGGCGATCCCGACGTGTGGATCATCGCCGGCGAGAGGCTTTTCCTATTCTACAACGGCGCGCAGCGCGAAAAATTTCTGGCCGATTCTGCCCGCTTCATTGCGCTGTCGAAGCGCAAGTGGCCGGAAGTCATGCAGACCCTCGATCCGTAATTAGGGGCTGTCCGCAACGCCTGTGGCGATAAAGCCCGGAATCAGCAGTTCCGGGCTGCCGTAGCGTATCGGTGTGCCGTCCGGTGCCAGCACGTGACCGCCCGCCGCCTCGATAATGGCCTGACCCGCCGCCACGTCCCAGTCATGGGTTGGCGCAAGTCGGGGGTATATGTCAGCCGAACCTTCGGCGATGCGGCAGAATTTTACCGCAGAACCGCAGGGGATCGTCGTCGGCTGCGGCAGCCTGCTGAGATAGGCTTGCGTCCGGGCGTCAAGATGCGAGCGGCTGACCAGCACAACCGGCTCACGCGGCCGCCACTGGCGGGCACGGATCGGACTTGGCGGTGAAATCTCCCCCTCCGCGGCAAAAGCCAGGCGTTCGGCGCCTTGCCCGACACTGCCGCGCCAGATTACCCCGAGCGCCGGTGCCGCAATGACGCCAACGAGCGGTGCGCCATTTATCATCAGCGCGATATTGACCGCGTATTCATCGCGGCCGGCGATGAACTCGCGAGTCCCGTCGAGCGGATCGACGAGAAAATAGCTGCTGCCGCTGAGGGGCTGCGGGTGCTCGGCTTCCTCCTCGGATATGATCGGCAGTGCGGGCGATAGGACCGATAGACCGTCACGGATTGCGGATTCCGCCGCCACATCGGCCGCCGTGATCGGCGATCCGTCGGCTTTGCGGCGGACGCCGTCTTGCCCGGCCGCGCCGCGAATCGCGATCGCAGCCCGGACGCTGATAGCGGTCAGTGATTGCAAAAGCGCGGCGCGCGCTGCGGCATCCATTATAGGCGCTTCGTCCTTGCGATCTCGGCTCCCCCGGCGACACGCGGTTTACCATGCAGGAGGCCGGTCGGCACGGTTGCCGAATCGCACGGGCTGTGACACCCACGGGCCGCATTTCGTCTGCGCGGAGCCTCTCATGTCCGGTCAGGCCGAATCCGGCCCTGTTACGATTGCCGCCCTCGATCTCGCGGCGCTTTTGTGCTCGCGAGTCTGTCACGACCTGATCAGCCCGGTTGGCGCCATCGTGAACGGGATCGAAGTCCTGGATGAAGATAAAGATGAGGAAACGCGCGTATTTGCACTTGAGCTGATCAAGAAGAGCGCGCGCAATGCGTCGGCGCGGCTGCAGTTTTGCCGGCTGGCGTTTGGCGCTGCAGGCTCGGCTGGCGCCGAGATCGAAACCGGCGATGCCGAAAATGTGGCGCGCGGGCTCCTCGACGACGACAAGATCAAGATCGCCTGGAATTTACCGCGCGAATTAAAGCCGAAAAACCAGGTCAAGCTCCTCTTGAACATGCTGATCGTCGCTGCCGGAGCCATCCCGCGCGGCGGTACGCTCACGGTTGATCCGCTTCCAGCCGTGCTCGGTTTTCGCATTACTGCATCGGGCCTCAACGCTCGGGTGACACCGGCGACCGTAGACCTGCTGGCGGGACGGCCGGCGCACCCCGTCGACGCCCATGGCATCCAGCCGTTCTATACGGGGATTCTGGCGCGGGATTGCGGGTTGACGGTCACGGCTGCGGTGGAGGGGGAAGCCATCGTGGTGACGGCTCGTTAACCGGCTCGCCGCAAGCACTCCCGCAACCGAAATTAAACTCTTTGGCAACAGACTAAGCGCGTCCGATCAGGCGCAGCGCGCCTGGCGACCAAGGCGCGCGCCTCGCGCGCTTTACGTACGAGTAGGCATATGCGTGCGCCGTCCGCAGGAGCCGCGGCCGGCGACAAGGGCGCCTGAGTATGGACGACCTGTTGCGCGAGTTTTTGACCGAGACCCACGAAAGTCTCGAGCGTGTCGACGCCGAACTCGTGCGCTTCGAGCGCGAGCCGAATAATTCGCAGATTCTCGGCAACATCTTTCGCCTCGTTCACACTATCAAAGGCACGTGCGGCTTCCTCGGTCTGCCTCGCCTCGAAGCGCTTGCGCACGCAGCAGAAACTCTGATGGGCAAGTTCCGCGACGGCATGCCGGTCACGGCCGAGGCGGTCACGCTCATTCTCTCCACCATCGACCGCGTCAAGCTCATCCTCGACGAAATCGAAAGCCGGGAAGCGGAACCGGAGGGGGGCGACCCTGATTTGATCGGCGGGCTCGGCCGCATGTCGTCGCAGTCAGAAGCGGTCCAGCCGGCTGCTCTTCCTGAGGTCGAGGCGCCCGAGCCACATGAGACCCACGAGCACGGTGCGTCACAGACCCACGAGCAAGGCGCGTCGCAGATGCCTGAGCGGCCCGAGGACGAGCGTAGCGACCGCATCGCCAACTATTCGATCCGGGTCAATGTCGCAACACTCGATTATCTGATGACTACCGTCTCGGAGCTGGTGCTCACCCGCAACCAACTCCTCGAAATCGTGCGCCGGCACGAAGATTCCGATTTCAAAGTGCCGCTGCAGCGGCTTTCCAACGTGACCGCCGAACTGCAGGAAGGCGTCATGAAGACGCGCATGCAGCCGATCGGCAATGCCTGGCAGAAATTGCCGCGCATCGTGCGCGATCTCTGCGCCGAACTTGGCAAGGATATTGAACTGAAGATGCACGGCGCCGAGACTGAACTCGACCGCCAAGTTCTCGAACTGGTCAAGGACCCGCTCACGCACCTGGTGCGCAATTGCGCAGATCACGGCATCGAAAACCCGGCCGAGCGAGTCGCGGCCGGCAAGCCTGTGAAAGGCACGATCCGGCTTGCCGCGTGCCACCAAGGCGGTCACATCATCATCGAGATCGCCGACGACGGCCGGGGGCTCGACATACCGCGTATCCGCGCCAAGGCAGTCGAGAGGGGGCTTGCTGCAGAGGCCGAGATCGCTGCCAAGTCGGACATTGAAGTCTGCAATTTCATCTTCGCTCCGGGCTTTTCCACTGCCGCCCAAGTGACCAACATTTCCGGCCGCGGCGTTGGCATGGATGTGGTGCGCAACAACATCGAGCAGATCGGCGGCACGGTGGACCTGCAATCCGTTGCCGGCGCGGGTGCCAAGTTTACCATCAAGATCCCTCTCACATTGGCCATCGTCTCGGCACTGATCGTCGAGGCGGCCGGCGAGCGCTTTGCGATGCCACAGCTCTCTGTGCTGGAATTGGTGCGCGCGAGCGGCGTCGCCGAGCACCGCATCGAACGGATCAAAGACACACCGGTTTTGCGGCTGCGCAACAAGCTGCTGCCCCTTATCCATCTTCGGAGCGCGCTGCGTCTGAGCGAAAGCGATGCAGAAAACGGCTTCGTGGTGGTCACCCAGGTCGGCAACCAGATTTTCGGCATTGTGGTTGACGGCGTGTTCCACACCGAGGAAATCGTCATCAAACCGATGTCGTCCAAGCTCCGCCACATCGCGGCGTTCTCTGGCACCACAATCCTCGGCGACGGCTCTGTCATTATGATCGTCGATCCGAACGGCATTGCGCAAGCGCTCGGCCGCGCGGCGCAGACAGCGCGCGATGACAAGCCGGAGCTCGCCGATCGCGAGGACGCGGCCGCCGACGATCTCGTCTCGCTGCTCGTGTTCCGGGCCGGTTCGCATCAGCCCAAGGCCGTGCCACTGTCACTGGTCACCCGGCTCGAGGAGATTGATTGCCGGAAAATCGAAGTGTCCGACGGCCGTCATCTCGTGCAGTACCGGGATCAGCTTATGCCGCTTCTGCGGATCGACACGCAGTCCGACCTCAAGCGCGACGGCGCGCAGCCTATCTTGGTTTTTTCCGACCACGGCCGTTCCATGGGCCTCGTCGTCGACGAAATTGTCGATATCGTCGAGGATCGACTCAACATCGAAGTGGAAAGCGAACGTCCCGGCGTACTCGGTTACGCGGTGATCAAAGGCAATGCCACCGAAATCCTGGACGTCGGCCATTTCCTGCCGCAGGCTTTCAGCGACTGGTTCCGCCGCCGCGATGCCTCGGCCGATCGATTGACGCGAACCGTGCTGTTGGTCGACGATTCGCCCTTCTTTCGCGACATGTTGGCGCCATTGATCAAGGCTGCCGGTTATCAGGTTGTTGCGGTCGGATCGGCGGCGGATGCGCTCAAGGCGCTCAACTCCGGCAAACGCTTCGATCTAGTCATTACCGACATCGAAATGCCCGACATGGACGGCTTCGCTCTTGCCGAAGAGTTGCGCTCCATGCCGAGCACCGCCGAAATCCCGGTGATCGCCATTACCGCCATGGTTTCGGCCGCAGCGATCGAACGTGGACGCGCCGTGGGCTTTCACGATTTTGTTGCCAAATTCGACCGCACCGGATTGATCGCGGCGATCAAGGAACAGGGCGCCGATATCGAATGGGCGGCGTGACAGCAATGAACGACAGTCCGGATTTTACCGAATACGTCACTTTCACGATGGCCGGCCAGATTTTTGGTCTGCCGATCGAACGCGTGCAGGAAGTGTTCCGGCCTTCGCGCATAACGCGCGTTCCGCTTGCCGGCTCACGGATCGCAGGAGTGCTCAATCTGCGCGGTCGCATCGTCACCGCAATCGACATGCGCAGCCGTCTCGATCTGCAGGTGCGCAACGAAGGCCAAGCGCCGATGGCGATCGGAATCGAACTGGGGACCGAGTCGTTCGGGCTTTTGGTCGATGCCTTAGGCGAGGTGCTCAAGCTGTCCGACGCCGAACGCGAACCGAACCCGGTCAATCTCGACCCCAAGCTCGCGCGGGTCTCGACCGGTGTGTATCGCCTCGATGGTCAGCTTCTTGTCATCCTGGATGTCGACCGCGTGCTCGATCTCGGTGTCGTGGCGGCTGCGGCGGCATGACCGAGTAAAGCGACGGTAAAGAGTTTTGCGCGAACAATGCAACCGAAGCGGGCTCGCCCGCGCAGCGTAGAGTGAGGACGTTATGAAAACCTGCTTGGTTGTTGATGACTCGAGCGTCATCCGCAAGGTGGCACGGCGCATCCTCGAAGGGCTCGACTTCCAGATCGTGGAAGCCGAGAACGGCGAGGAGGCGATCGAATCCTGCCGGAAGAACTTGCCGGACGCCATTCTGCTCGACTGGAATATGCCGAAAATGGACGGCTACGATTTCCTGCGCACGCTGCGGCGGTTGCCCGGCGGCGATCGGCCGAAGGTCGTGTTCTGCACCACCGAGAACGACGTGGCGCACATTGCGCGCGCACTCCATGCCGGGGCCAATGAATACATCATGAAGCCTTTCGACAAGGAGATCGTCGAGGCCAAGTTTGCCGAAGTCGGCCTAATCTAGTCGCCGGCGGGGCCGATCCACGTCGATCGAAGTCCCAAGTTCTGAAGTCTGCGTCAATAAGTTTCGCGTACCATGAGTCCAGCCCTTGCCGCCGCGCGTTTCGAGACCGCCGCCGAGCGCCAGATCCGGGTGATGATTGTCGACGACGCCGTCGTCGCCCGCAGTATGATGACCCGCTGGGTCGAGGCCGAGCCGGACATGAAGATTGTCGCGGCCTTGCGCAGCGGACGCGAGGCGCTCGACGGGCTCGAAGCAGCCGATCCCGAAGTCGTCCTGCTCGACGTCGATATGCCCGAGCTTGACGGCATCGCGGCGTTGCCGCTGCTTTTGGGAAAAAGACGCGATCTGGTCGTGATCATGGTTTCGACGCTGACGCGGCGCAGCGCTGAATTAAGCTTGCGGGCGCTTGCGCTCGGGGCGACGGACTACATTCCGAAGCCGGAAACCACCTACGAGGCGATGACCTCGGCCGCGTTCCGCCGCGAACTGATCGACAAAATCCGGGGCCTGGGGCGCAGGCGTCCGCCGGTCCGAGACCTTCAAGCACCATCCTTGGCCCCTGCAGCCCCGCTAGCGCGAGCGCAACCGTCACGGTCTGCGACGCGGCGAGCCCCCGACGTCAAGCCGGCCCGCGTCGAGAAACCCGGAATTTCTTTGCG
>Ga0335078_10013030_pt1 | contig 12324 bp, 4 predicted proteins | sample Lox_Sample_32_FD_206711 | JGI IMG/M metagenome (GOLD analysis project Ga0335078, IMG submission 206711) | Soil microbial communities from Loxahatchee National Wildlife Refuge, Florida, United States - Lox_Sample_3.2 | ecosystem: Environmental > Terrestrial > Soil > Wetlands | place: USA: Florida... | reverse complement strand
CGCTCTATTTCCGCGCTTTGCGGCCGCAGGACCGCGTCGCGGTGAAGCCACATGCTTCGCCGAATTTTCATGCGATCCAATACCTGCTCGGCAAGCAGACGCGCGAGAAGCTGGAAAACTTTCGCGGTTACCACGGCGCGCAATCATACCCCTCGCGCACCAAGGATACCGACGACGTGGATTTTTCTACCGGCTCCGTGGGCCTCGGTGTGGCGCAGACGCTGTTCTCGTCGCTGGTGCAGGATTACGTGCGCGCTCATGGCTGGGGCCTCGATCGCCCCGAAGGCCGCATGGTGGCGCTGATCGGCGACGCCGAGCTCGACGAAGGCAACATCTTCGAGTGCATGCTGGAAGGTTGGAAGCAGGGCTTACGGAATTGCTGGTGGATCGTCGATTACAATCGGCAGAGTCTCGACGCTGTTATCCGCGAAGGGTTGTGGCAGCGCTACGAGCATTTATTTCGCAATTTCGGCTGGGACGTGGTGATCCTGAAGTATGGCTCGCTGCTTGAAGCGGCGTTCCGCGAACCAGGCGGTGACGCGCTTCGGCAATGGATCGATGGCTGCCCGAATCAGCTCTACTCCGCGCTGGTGTTTCAGGGCGGCGCGGCATGGCGCCGGCACCTCAACGACGATATCGGCGATCAAGGGCCGGTGACTAAATTGATCGAATCGCGCTCCGATGACGAATTGGCGCGGCTGATGACCAATCTCGCTGGCCACGATTTGCCCTCGTTGCTGGAGGCGTTCGGCCGGATCGATCACGACCGGCCGGTCTGCTTCATCTGTTACACCATCAAGGGCTACGGCCTTCCCTTCGCCGGCCACAAGGACAATCACGCCGGCTTAATGACACCGGCGCAGATAGAGACCTTCCGGCAGGCGATGAACATTCGTCCCGGCCACGAGTGGGACCGCTTTGAGGGGTTGCGGCAGAGCCCCGACGCTCTGCAAAACTTCCTCAATGTCGTGCCGTTCGCGGCCGGCGGCTCGCGGAGGCTCGCGGCGGCGCGTTTCGCAGTGGCTGACGCGCTAGCCGTGACAATTCAGCCAGAAATGTCGACCCAAACCGGCTTCGGGGCGCTGCTCAACGAGCTTGCGCGCGAGAAGTCGGAACTGGTCGGGCGCATCGTTACCACCTCGCCGGATGTTACCGTCTCGACCAATCTCGGCGGCTGGGTCAATCGTCGCGGCCTGTTTGCCCATGAGGCGCTGGCCGACACATTCAAAAGCGAGCGCATTCCCTCGACTTTCAATTGGGACTTTTCCGCAAAGGGCCAGCACATAGAGCTGGGCATCGCGGAAATGAATCTGTTCATTCTGCTGTCGGCGCTCGGCCTCTCGCACGCGATCAACGGCGAGCGGCTCATTCCGATCGGCACGCTGTACGATCCGTTTATCGCCCGCGGCTTGGATGCCCTCAACTACGCGTGCTACCAGGACGCGCGCTTTATCCTCGTGGCGACGCCATCCGGCATCACGCTGGCACCAGAAGGTGGCGCGCATCAGTCGATCGCCGAGCCGCTGATCGGCTTGGCGCAGGATGGTATCGCGGCCTTCGAGCCGGCCTTCGTCGATGAACTCGCCGTTATCCTCACCTTCGCGCTGGAATATATCCAGAAGGACCCAGGCGATACTGGCGGCGAAATCTCCGAGCGCAATTGGCTACGCGACGAAACCGGCGGTTCGATCTATCTGCGGCTGTCGACGCGCCCGCTCGATCAGATCAAACGGACGATGACGCCTCAGTTGCGCCACGCCGTCGTTGATGGCGCTTATTGGTTGCGCGAACCGGGGCCAAATTGCCAAGTCGTCATTGCTTATACGGGCGCGGTTGCAGCGGAGGCGATCCAGGCGACGGGCTTCATCGCCGAAGACCGCCGTGACGTGGGGCTCCTTGCCGTGACTTCGGCGGACCGGCTCAACGCTGGCTGGGCCGCAGCGATGCGTGCGCGCGAGCGCGGTCTTGTCCACGCCCGTTCGCACATCGAGCGGCTGTTCGCCGACCTGCCGCCCCATTGCGGCATAGTCACTGTGCTCGACGGGCATCCGGCGACGCTGGCCTGGCTCGGTGCGGTCTGCGGCCATCGGGTGCGGCCGCTGGGCGTGGAGCATTTCGGCCAGACCGGCACCATCGCCGAGCTTTACCGGCATTACGGTATCGACGCCAACGCCATCATTGCCGGCGCGCAGGCGATTGCGCCCGGCAAGCCGATCCGGCATCTGCGGGCGTTGAGATCGGAAATTTGAAAGCTTTCAGTTTGCGAGCGCCGGGCGACGTGCCCGCGATGAATTCAGCGCATCGCGGATGACGCGGCCGAGTGCCTGTAGCTGGTAGGGCTTGCGTAGCACCGGGAATTCAGGCTCGGTGTCGAAGACCTTCGCGTACCCGGTTGTCAACACGACCGGAACTTGAGGATATCGCTCGGCGATCTCGCGCGCGAGCGCCAGTCCGTCGATGTGGCCGGGCAAGACCACATCGCTGAAGACAAGACTAACGTCGAGCCTGGAGGAAAGCACATCCAGCGCAGCTGCCGACGACTCGACTGCAATGGACCGGTACCCGAGCTGTTCAAACAGTGACACCGCGACATTCCTGACGTCCGGATTATCCTCTACTATCAAAATGGTTTGGTCCCCGACGGCCCGGTATTGCGCGGTGTCCTCCGGCGAGCCGGCGGCGACGGCCGAGCGGCTGCGCGGCAGATAGATGGTCACTTTTGTACCGCGGCCGACTTCGCTGGTGATCTGCACGTTGCCACCCGATTGCCGCGCAAAGCCGTAGACTTGCGTCAAGCCGAGTCCGGTCCCCTTGTCCGGATCTTTGGTGGTGAAGAATGGCTCAACCACGCGAGACAAAAGCTCGGGAGGAATGCCCGAGCCGGTGTCGGCGACGTTGAGCGCGACGGCCTCGCCGGTGGGACCGCCTGGGATCTCGCCCGCATGCAGCTCGACGTTGCCGGCCGAAATAGTCAGATGTCCGCCCTCCGGCATGGCATCACGCGCGTTGACGGCGAGATTCACCAGCGCCAGCTCAAGCTCCGATTTGTCGGCGCGGACCGCCCAAGTGGTCTTCGGCACGTCGATCACGAGTTCGATGTTGACGTTTAGCGAACCCGTAAGAACGTCGCGTAGGGCCGATACAGCATCGGCGAGCGCGATAACCGTCGCGTCGAGCGGCAGAGTGCGTGCGAACGAGAGCATTTGCCGGGTGAGGTTTTCTCCCCGCTCAGCGGCCATTTCGATCGCCTGCAAAGCGCGGATATCTTTTGGATCGGACAAGCGGTTTTTCAGACCCTCGGCGTGGCCGCTGACGATCATCAGGAGATTGTTAAAATCGTGCGCAACGCCGCCGGTGAGCTGACCGATGGCTTCCATTTTCTGCAGGTGTGCGGCGCGGCGCTGCGCCTGTTCGAGGGCTGCGGCTGCCTCCCGTTCCGCGGTGATATGGCGCCCCACGACGTAAAGCAGGCCGTCATTTTCGGTCATGGTCCATTGCAGCCACCGCCAACTTCCGTCCTTGTGGCGGAAGCGATTTTCCAGGCGCACGGTCGGTGCGCCGCGCGCGAGCCGTGCGCGGCTTTCTTCCGCATGCGGAGCATCGTCAGGGTGGCGCAGTTCGCTCACATGCATGGATCTGATTTCATTGCTGCTCCAGCCGAGCAATCGGGTCCATGCCGGATTGATGCTGATGAAGTACCCGTCGAAATTGCCGACCGCGAGCAAATCTTCCGACACGTTCCAAATGCGGTCACGCTCGAGCGTACGCCTTTCGACCTCGGCGCCCAACTGTTCGCTCAAGGTGCGCAGCTCCTCTTCGGCGCGTTTACGCTCGGTGAATTCCTGAAAACTGCAGACGGCGCCCTCGACCTGGCCGGAGGCGCTTTTGAGCGGCGCCACGTTCATCAGCACTGGGACGCGCAATCCGTCCGGCCGTTCCATGGTGATTTCTGCGCCGAGCAGGGTTTCGCCGGTGCGCAATACAGTCGCGACGGGCGACGAGGAGAAGGGCAGGAGACTTCCGTCCGGTCCGTAGCGGCGGAAAGCGCCGCGACTAAGTTCCGTGGAATCGTCGAGCCGAGGCGCGCGCCCCCACAATTCGACCGCGCGCTGGTTATATCGCAGCAGCACGCCAGTCTCTCCACATACGCAGAGGCCCGTTGGAATTGTGTCCAACGCGCTCTGTTCGATGGCGAGAAACGTCTGCAACGCGGGCCGCGGCAGGGCCGCACCCGGACCTTCATCGTTACTCATGATGCCCCCGTTCGGCCACAATCAGTGTTGCCGAGACGGTCCCAGTCCGTCGAATGCAATAATGGCCCCTATTATGCGGCTTTTTTCAGCCGTCAGAAGATTTGCTGTCATCAATTCTGTTTGCTTCGGCGTATCAGGTTCTTGGCCCGTAATACCATTCGCGCAGCTGCAAATAGGTGATCGGCTCATAGTGGGGAGGCCGACCCGAACCTGTGCACGTCGGCAACACTTCGATCACCGCGTCGCCGCTCGGACCAAAAAACACCGGGATCGAATAGCGATCGACGCTGTTCGTGTTGATGACGCGGTGCTTGGTTGACAGATATTCGTCATTTGTCCAGCGCACCATCAGATTGCCGGTGTTTACCAGCAGCGCTCCGGGAACGATGTCGACGGCGCGCCAATGGCCCGACGGCATCCGCACCGCAAGCCCGGATATGTCCTTCTGGGCGAGGAAGGTCATCAGCGCGTTGTCGGTGTGGGGCGCGATTCCGTATTGGCGGTTGCCGATTTCCTTCTGCGGTGGGTAGTACAGCAGGCTCATTGTCAGGTGCGGCGTAGCGAAGAATTTGTCGAAATAATCGGGCTGAAGATTGAGAGACGTTGCCCAAAGCGGCAGAAACTGACGCCCGAGTTTTTCGATACGGCCATGGTAGTCGAGAACCGTCTCCTTGAAGCCGGGTAAGTTTTCCGGCCAGGCGTTGATCCGCGCCTGGCGCTGCTCTTCGTTCATGCTCAGTCCGCCGGAGCCGCCTTCCCGATTGATTGAAAACTTCGCCACAAGATTTGGCTTCGCATTCTCGATGATGTTGATGTTGGTAAGCTGATAGTCGTCCTCGGTACATGGCTGGTAGCCGGACCTGAAGCTGCCGGACTCGAAATAAGGAATTTTTTTCTTGGTTTCGAGCGGCAAAGCGTGGAAGCGCCGCGACTGTTCGAACGCACCGTCGATCAGGCTTTGCGGGATGCCGTGGCCCTTGAGGTAGAAAAAACCGACCGTCGTGCTGATTTGGCGCAATTGCGCGGCGATCGTCTCGCGGCCGCCAGGCTTGCCGCTCAGATACGGCGCAATGTCGAGCGTCGGTATTGCCTCGGCCGAGTCGGGATGATCCATCAGATATACGGCTTCTTCGTCGTCGTGGACGTTGCCGCGGACGTCGTGGATCTTGGTTTCTTGAACTTTGAGGTCCATGTGACTCTCCTTAATCGCCGAAGTTCGCGGCGAGATATCAGTCATCGTTTTTGCTTCTTCGGGCGTCCCCGGTGCTCCCTGCCCGAACGTGCCGCGGTCGATCGGCGTCTAGGGCTTGCCCCTTGCGTTTGACGGCGGCGATAATCCTCCGAAGCCAACACTACACGGCAAGGATACACAATCGGTTGCGCTCCCAATAGGATTGACGGCGGCCCGGAAATTGCATGCAAAATAGGCTTATTGGGGCAATCCGAGAGTAGCGCGTAAGGGCATGTCGATCCTCATCGGACTACATCATTGCACGCGCTATACCTACAACCGGCCGATCAGCCTCGGGCCGCAGGTCATCCGGCTGCGACCGGCACCCCATTGCCGTACCCGCATCGCGAGTTACGCGCTCAAGGTGAGACCTGCGCAACACTTCGTGAATTGGCAGCAGGATCCGCACGGCAATTGGCTCGCGCGCCACGTCTTTCCCGAAAAGACAAATGAATTCTCCATCGATGTCGATCTCGTCGCCGCCATGGAGGTCATCAATCCGTTCGATTTCTTTATCGAACCCTACGCGGAAACCTGGCCGTTTCAGTTTCCGCCGGAATTGCACGAGGACCTCGCGGCCTATGCGGTGCCGGAGACCGCAGGGCCGTGTCTTAAAGAGTTCCTGCAGTCCATTTCACGTGCGCCGCGCAACACGGTCGATTTTCTCGTCGAGCTCAATCAGCGCCTGCATCACCTGATCCGATACGTGATCCGCATGGAGCCGGGCGTACAGACGCCCGACGAGACGCTCGGCTCCACCGCCGGGTCGTGTCGCGATACGGGATGGTTGCTGGTGCAGATTCTGCGGCATATCGGCCTGCCCGCGCGCTTCGTCTCCGGTTATTTAGTCCAGTTGCGGCCTGACGTGAAACCACTCGAGGGCGCGGCCGGCGTGGCGCAGGATTTCACCGACCTGCACGCGTGGGCCGAGGTCTATGTGCCTGGCGCCGGCTGGATTGGATTAGATCCCACGTCCGGACTCCTGTGCGGTGAAGGACATATCCCGCTCGCCGCAACGCCGCACTTTCGTTCCGCTGCTCCGATCACGGGGCTCGTGGAGCCCTGCGACGTTGGCTTCTCGTATGAGATGAGTGTGGCGCGGATTGCCGAAAAGCCGCGAGTGACCGCGCCATTTTCCGAGGAAGCGTGGATGGCGCTCGACGCGCTTGGCGACAAGGTCGATGCCGATCTCGCGGCGCACGACGTGCGGCTGACCATGGGCGGCGAGCCCACGTTCGTGTCGGTCGATGATTACCAGTCGGAGGAATGGAATACGTCCGCGCTCGGTTCGAATAAGCGCGAGCGAGCCGATGATCTGATCCGGCGTTTGCGCGATCGTTTCGCACCGAGCGGCTTTCTGCATTACGGACAAGGCAAGTGGTATCCCGGCGAGCCGCTGCCACGTTGGGCGTTCACGTTGTTCTGGCGCCGCGACGGCGTGCCGATCTGGCACGACGGTTCTCTGATCGCGCGCGAGGCGCCGAAACAGAATCCGTGTCTTGCCGATGCGCATCGATTTACCGAGGGGATTGCGGCGCGCCTGGGAGTCGCGGCCGACTGTGTGCAGCCGGCCTACGAGGACCCCGCCGACCGGATGCTCAAGCTGGGTCTGATCCCGGATAACGTCGATCCGAGCGACCCGAAGATCGACGATCCGCTTGAGCGTGCACGCATCCTTAAACTGTTCGACGCTCATCTGGGGCAGCCAGCCGGGTTTGTGCTGCCGCTACAACGCTGGACGGCGCAAGCGCAACCCGGATGGTTGAGCGAAGTGTGGAAGACGCGCCGCGCGCGCCTGTATCTCGTCCCGGGGGAATCGTCGTTGGGCTTTCGCCTGCCTCTGCAATCTTTGCCGCACGTGCCTGTCGCCTCCTATCCGCATGTCGTGGCGGCTGACCCGTATGCCGAACGGCGGCCATTGCCCGAGCCGCGGCCGATCGCTGCGAAAATGATGCCGAGGGCCGGCACAATGACCGCGCCGCCGCTTGCCCCCGAGACCATCATTCCGCAAGGTGCGCCCAGGCCCCCGAGCGGGCATGTTGGGGACGGCGCGCCAGTGCGCACGGCTCTCACGGTCGAGGTACGCGACGGCCGCCTGTGCGTGTTCATGCCGCCGGTCGAGACCGTCAACGATTATCTGGATGTGCTGGCAACGGTCGAAGCGACAGCCGCAGAACTCGACCTGCAGGTCCACATCGAAGGCTACGTGCCGCCGCCCGACTCGCGGCTCAACGTGCTCAAGGTAACGCCTGACCCCGGCGTCATCGAGGTCAACATCCATCCGGCCACATCGTGGCGTGAGGCTGTCGACACGACGCGCGCACTGTACGACGAGGCCCATCTGGCGCGCCTCGGCACCGATAAATTCATGATCGACGGCCGCCACACCGGCACGGGCGGCGGCAACCACGTCGTGCTCGGCGGACTGAATACCGCCGACAGTCCATTTCTGCGGCGGCCTGATCTCCTGAAAAGTTTGGTGCTGTACTGGCAGCGGCGGCCGTCGCTCTCCTATCTGTTTTCTGGTTTGTTCATCGGCCCGACCAGCCAGGCGCCGCGTATGGACGAAGCACGCCAGGATCTGCTTTACGAACTTGAAATCGCGCTCGCCAAAGTGCCTCCGCCGAACGGCACACAGAAGATTCCACCGTGGCTGGTTGATCGGCTGTTTCGCAACATCCTGGTCGATGTGACCGGCAATACCCACCGCGCCGAAATCTGCATCGACAAATTATTTTCGCCCGACGCGCCGACCGGCCGGCTCGGCTTGGTCGAATTTCGCGCGTTCGAAATGCCGCCCGATGCGCGGATGAGTCTGGCCCAGCAGCTTTTGCTACGCGCCCTGATAGCGTGGTTTTGGAAGGAGCCGCTCGACGGCGCGCCGGTGCGCTGGGGTACCGCGTTGCACGACCGCTATATGCTCGAGCATTTCGTGTGGGCGGATTTTCTTGAAGTGTTGGGCGATCTCAAACGCGCCGGCTATGTCTTCGACCCGGTCTGGTTCGATGCGCAGCGGCAATTTCGCTTCCCGCTGTGCGGCACCGTGCATCACGCGGGTGTCGATATCGAACTGCGTCAGGCGATCGAACCCTGGTATGTACTCGGTGAAGAAAGCTCGACCGGCGGCACCGCGCGTTTCGTCGATTCGTCAGTTGAGCGGCTGCAGGTGAAAGTCGAGGGGATGACCGATGGGCGGCACGTCGTGACGTGCAACGGCCGCCGCGTCCCGCTTGTATCAACGGGCCATGTCGGAGAATTCGTGGCCGGCGTGCGCTTCAAGGCCTGGAATCTCGCGTCATCGCTGCACCCGACCATCGGCGTGCATGCTCCGCTGACATTTGATCTCGTTGATACGTGGAGCCACCGCTCGCTGGGGGGATGCGTGTATCACGTCGCCCATCCTGGCGGCCGCAATTATGAAACTTTTCCGGTCAACTCCTACGAGGCGGAGGCGAGGCGGCGCGCACGTTTCCAGGATCACGGCCATACCGGCGGATTGATCGACGTGCCGCCGGTCGGATCCACCCTTGAGTATCCGACGACCTTGGATTTGCGCCGCTCGAGTTAAATCATTTCACCATGATTGCCCAACCTAACAATGTCGATCAGTACGACGCGGCCCTGCAACGGCTCGTTGCAGGCTATCGGCCGTTACCCGGCATTTTCGATGAGATGATGGACGGCGATGGGCGCGTGCGCTCCCATTGGCATTCGCTCCTTTCTATGCTGGCTGCATTGGGCAGCGAGGAAATCAATCGAAGGTGCGCTGCTGCCGATCGCTATCTGCGCGATTCTGGAGTTTTCTATCGCGTGTACGAGGACGCGGCCGGGTCGGAGCGGCCATGGCCGCTCAGTCATATCCCACTCCTCATCGAGCCTTCCGAGTGGCAGCAGCTTGAGGCTGGCCTCACCCAACGGGCAGAATTGCTGGAAGCCGTGTTGGCTGACGCCTACGGTCCGGCATCGCTCACGCGCGAGGGCCGTTTGCCGGCCGCGCTGATCGCCGGCAATCCCGAATATCTGCGTCCGCTGGTCGGCGTTGCGCCGCCGGGTGGTGCGCATTTGCGCTTTTACGCCGTGGACGTAGGGCGCGGTGCGGACGGCCGCTGGTGGGTGCTCAGTGATCGTGCCCAGGCGCCGTCGGGCGCGGGCTATGCGATCGAGAACCGGCTCGCCCTCTCGCGGGCCATTCCGGACATCTACCGCGCCACGCGTGTCGAGCGCGTTGCGCCATTCTTCCAGGCGTTCCAGGCCGAACTGTTCGCGCTCAATCGGCAGGACGATGCGCGCATTTGTCTGCTCACGCCCGGCCCGATGAACGAGACCTATTTTGAGCACGCATATCTGGCGCGCTATCTCGGGCTGCTTCTGGTCGATGGTGAAGATCTGATTGTACGCGATGACGGCGTTTTCATTCGCACGGTTGCCGGCTTGCGCCGCACCGAAGTTCTGCTGCGGCGGATCGACGCCGATTTTGCCGATCCGCTCGAACTCAACGCCGCCTCTCGACTTGGCGTCGCCGGGCTCATTCAGGCCGTGCGCGACGACAAGATCGTCATCATCAATTCGCTGGGCGCCGGCTTGGTCGAAGCGCGCGCCATGCTGGCCTTTCTGCCGGCACTGGCGCCGACTGTGCTTGGGGCCGACCTGAAAACGCCGAATGTCGCCACATGGTGGCTCGGCAGGGTCGATGTGCGCGAGGACATGATCGGTAAACTCGGCGACATGGTTATCGCCTCAGCCTTCACCGAGTCGATGGCGGGCATGCGACTGCCCAGCGAAGTTCTCGGCGCCAAGCTCGATGATGCGCAACGTGGTGAGCTGGTTCGTTCCATCCGTGACCGCGGCATCGATTACGTCGTTCAGGAAGCAGTGACATTGTCTACCATGCCGGTCTGGCGTGACGGCCGCTTGCAGCCGCGGCCGTTCACGTTGCGCCTGTTCCTCGCCAAGGTCGGAGACCGCTGGCAGGTAATGCCGGGCGGTTTCGTGCGCATCGCCGAGCATGCTGACGCGCGTGCTGTTAGTCTGCAGCGCGGGGGTGCGACGGCTGATGCGTGGGTGCTCGCCGATGGCCCGGTCGGGGAGACGACTCTGTTGCCCCACCCGGAGCGGATGCCGGTGCAGCGCACCGCGGGGCTCCTGCCGAGCCGGGCCGCCGATAATCTGTTCTGGGTCGGGCGTTACGTTGAACGGGCTGAGGCGACGCTGCGGCTCGTTCGCGCCATCATCAACCGGCTCGCCGAGGCTGACGATGCGGCGGCGCCAGTGATTGCCAGCATCGGGACTCTGCTTGGCGCCTGGGATGCCATCCCGGACGATATCCATCAGGCGTCGGCAAGTTTCATGGCGCGCGCCGCGCTCTCTCGCTCGGACTTGGAAGGGTCGTTGCCTCGCCTCGCCGGCGCGGCGCGGTCCGCAGCTTCCGTCATCCGCGATCGCTTCTCGCCCGATGCGTGGCGGGCGATCAACGATCTCGCGACGCTGATCGGCACTCCGCTGGCGATCGTTCCGTCGGAGAGCGTGATGACCGAGCGCGTTGAAGCCGGCTTGCGTATCATAGCGGCGCTCTCGGGATTGGCGCAGGAGAACATGACCCAGCGCGCCGGCTGGCGCTTCCTTGAACTCGGCCGCCGCATCGAGCGGGCGCTCGTTACGTGCCGGCTGGTGCGCTGCTTCGCCTTCAGCGGGATCATCGAGGGCGGTCTCGATGTGCTGCTTGAGCTTGCCGACAGCCAGATCACGTACCGGCAGCGTTATCTGATGGTCGCCGCGCTGGCGCCGGTCATCGACCTCGTCATGCTCGATCCGAACAATCCTCGTTCGGTGGTGTTTCAGCTTGAGCGCATCGAGACGCATCTCGGCGCGCTTCCAAAGCGTAATGCCGCCGGGCGTCTCTCGCCGGTTCAGCAGGTGGCCGCTTCGACGGCGACGCGGTTGCGCACCGCCGACGCGGCGGCCATCGATGCGGCGTTGATCATCGACGTCGAGCAGGCATTGATGAAATTGTCGAATGCGATCAGCGCAGCATATCTCACCAGCAACGAACGATCGGATTTTGAGTGGGAGGCGCTGGCGTGATCTACGATGTCCGGCAGACCACGACGTGCGGCTATGCGTCGCCGGTGGCGCATGCCCATCACGTGCTGCGCCTGACGCCAGTCCATCGCGACAGCCAACGCGTGCATGTTGCGGCGCTGCAGATTCTTCCTGAACCCATGCACCGGCGCGAGGGACAGGATTTTTTCGGCAATCGCCTCACCTGGATCGAGATTGAGGAGCCGCACGAGACGTTGACGGTCAAATTGGCTGCACGCGTCGCGGTCGATGCGCCTGTCGAGCCGGCGCCGGCTTCGACGGCGCCCTGGGAGGGGGTGCGCGAGGAAGCGTTCGCAGCAAGTGACATGGGGCTGTTGTCGCCGGCACATTTTTTATTCCCGAGCCGTCTGGTTTCGCTCGATCCCGAGATTCGAGATTACACGCGCGATAGCTTTCCGCCCGCTCGGCCGATCGTCGAAGCCGCGATCGAGCTGATCGGCCGCCTGAAGGCCGACATCGTTTATGAGATTGGCGCCACGACTGTCACCACGACGCCGCCGATGTCGTTCGCGCTGCGCCGCGGCGTCTGCCAGGATTTCGCGCACATCATGATTTCCGGGCTGCGCGGCATCGGTCTGCCCGCCGCCTACGTCAGCGGTTATTTGCGCAGCGCCCAAACGAAAGATGGCACGCGGCTGCAGGGTAGTGAAGCGATGCACGCGTGGGTGCTGCTATGGTGCGGCTCGGCGATTGGGTGGATCGGGTTCGACCCGACCAACGCAATATTGGTGGGGGAGGACC
>Ga0335078_10013029_pt1 | contig 12324 bp, 8 predicted proteins | sample Lox_Sample_32_FD_206711 | JGI IMG/M metagenome (GOLD analysis project Ga0335078, IMG submission 206711) | Soil microbial communities from Loxahatchee National Wildlife Refuge, Florida, United States - Lox_Sample_3.2 | ecosystem: Environmental > Terrestrial > Soil > Wetlands | place: USA: Florida... | reverse complement strand
AGGATGTGATACTGAACGAGCTTTTCGGCCATCTCGTTGGCTTCGCCCTTTTGCTTGTCCAGCGCTCCCAGCAAAAGATCCACGCGCTCGCGCCCCGTTCTGTAATCTCCTTCAATCGAGGCGACGACGTTCTTCTCGGCGCGTGTGAGCGCATCGTCGAGGTTTTGTTTTTCGAGCAGCAGATGTTGCACCTTCGGATAGTTGGGCCCGAATTGTGCCGAGGCATCGGCGTACTGCTCTTCAACATCCGATTTCCGCCGCAAAATATCGGCAATGTAAGAGTTCTCGCGAACCTGCGAGAGTTGGTCCACGTCACCCGATTTAACGATTTCGTAGAGCGCTTGCTTCTGAAGAAGATCGGTCTGTGCATCCGTCAGAGACTTGTTCAGATCGGCGAGCTTCTGCGTGGTGATGTTCTGCTTCTCGTCGATGGTCCAAATCTGGTTTTCGCGCTCGTAGGCAATGCGCGCGTCTTCGGATTTCTGCACTTTGATGCGCAGTTCCTCGAGTTCCGCCGAAAGCCAGTTCGATGCCTGCGTCGTGGCATCGTACCGGCTGCGGAAGTTCTCCTCGATGAAATTATGGACGTGCCCGTTCACTACGAGCGCAGCCAGTTGCGGATCTTCCGCCTCGAATTGCACTTCAATCAGCCGGCTGTTCGGTACGCGTTTCACCCCCAGGCTGCCGAGGAACGACCCAAGAATGGGCGGCCGCTGCCCGGTCTGGCCTATGCGCGGAATTATCGCGGCATTCGGGTTGCCGCCGTATTCCGGGTATCTTGCCAGATCGAGCGACTTGATCGTCGAGAGCGCCAGCGTCTCGCTTTCCAGGATTTTCGTTTGCGTCTCGATATAGCTGTCCGTGTCTACGTACTCGTCGTAGGAACTCGAGTCCGGGAAGGGCTGCATCGTTTGCGCTTCCCGGTCCACTTCCACGCGCGCTGCGGCGACGTACACGGGCTTCGTCTTGAAGGTCGCGATTGTCACGACCGTGACAACCGTCAGCAGAAAGCTCACGATCAGCCACTGATGCTTCTTGAGGATAATCAGGTAGTCGAGAAGGTGCGGCTCTCTCGGCAACTGCTCCCAACTCGCCACGGGGGCAGTCGTAATCAGCGAGAGGGACTCCGTGCTCTTGCGGTCCCTCAGCGACAGTCTGGTCGGTTCTTCCATCTCGCCTTTTCGAAGCGTCGTGAGATGCGCCGGTCGCCTCAACCGGCTTAATTTTTACAGCGAGTGGTAAATCAGAGCGCCGGTACCAGTCACCAGTGCTGTTTCGCCCACCTTCGCCAGCACCTTCTTCGCCGTGCTGTCCGGAACGTACAACACATCCCCAGCTTGCAGCGCCAAATCGTCCGATTTCCGATCGAGGATTTTCTTCAGAGGCGCGTGGATCTCTTCTTTCGCTCCCGTTTTCGGATCCTGCCGGACGATGACGGCGTTATTCGGTTTCGCCGTTCCCGTGTATCCGCGCGCCATGGCAATGGCCTTCATCACTGAAATCCGGTCCCCGCGGTTCTCGAGAACGTACCCGCCGGGTGCTCCCACTGCTCCGATCACGTACACGATTCCCGAACGTGGCACCGACACAACGTCGCCGCCGTACACAGGAATGTTGAACGTGGGATCCCCGGAAACGAGCAAATCTCTCAACCGCACGCTCTCGGTCGGCCCTGCGGGCACCGGCGCATCCTGCCCCCCGCCTTTTGGCGCAGCATCTTGCGGCTGCTCCGCGGGCTTCGCGGGCGCGCTCGGCAAGCTAATCTCGGGGTTCAACGATCCATGGGTCACGAACACGACACTCCCGGCGTCGTCCGCAAGGCCGCCAGCCGCCGCCAACACCTCAAGCAGCGTCGTCGGCCGGAGAATCTGCATCACGACCGGATGACCCACCGCCCCGACCACGGAAACCGGCTGGCTCAGTTGTTCTTTCATGAACACGCTGACTTGCGGATGCGTCACGAGCCCATTTTCCACCAGCAGGTTCTCGATCTTGGCTTCCATTTCGAACGTCGTTAATCCGGCGACGTGAATTCGCCCGGGAATCAGAGGCAGGGATATGTCGCCGGTGTCTCCCACGCGCACCTCGCGCGTAAGTTCCGGCACGTCAAAGACGTCTATGTGAATGAGATCGCCCGAGCCGATAGGCGTTTCGACGGGCCGCGCGCTTCGCGCCTGCGCCAGTTGAAAGATCTTTTCGTTCGTCTGTTTCGGGGTTTCGAACTTGTCCTGACAATAAGCCGGCTGGATCCCCCAGAGCAGGAGCGGGAGAAACCACAGAAACTTCACCATTGACCGGGCCAAGGCCCGACGGACTGCAAAAATCATCTAGATTATGACCCCGGCCTACTATGGACGAGCCGGGACGCTCGTGTCAACTGTGGATTGCCGCAACGATGAACTGCGGCTTCTACGTACGATGGTGTCCTGCGGAAGGGGCGGTGTGACCGCTAAACCCGCTTGAATGAGGAAGATCAGAGCGTTTGAGGGAATCTGTAGGTTAAAATCCACAAGGCTGTGCAATAGCAATCCTACGCAGGCTGTCAAAGCTGCGGCGTGGAACGCGAAGGAGAAGTGGCTCTGCTCGCTGGCGAGCCCACCGGCGCCCTTTTTGAAAAGAGTCACCAGAAACGCCAATCCGAGCAGACCGCCGGGGACTCCGAGATCGGCCAGCGTCTCGATGTAATCATTATGGGCGTGATTCACCAGCTTGCCGTCATAGTCCGTTTCGTAACGCGGAAACACCACCTCAAGCGTTCCCAGTCCTGTGCCCGTCAATGGGTGCGCGAAGAAGATACGCTCGGCACCCTTGAACATCGACCAGCGGCGCGTCAGTGTCGCTTCGCCGGGATGGTTTGGCAAAAAGCGTCCGACAGCTCGCGTTGCGCCTAGCCAGCCGATCACCGCAATTCCGAGGAGCACAAACGCCACGGCCGGAACGATCTTCAGTTTCTGCGATCTTCGGAAAATAAACAGCGCCGCCAGCATCGCCGTCTCGATGAGAAACGCGACTACGCCCCCGCGCGAAGCCGAGAGGAAAATCGCGCCGACGGGAACCAGCGTGAACAGCCCCACCAGTGGCACTAAGTCACGCCGCACTCCCCGGAAGGCGAGAAACGCCATGCCGATGGGCGCAAGCAATTCCATGAGTCCGGCGAAATGGTTCCGGTTTATGTACGGACCGAACGGCTCGCCGCCGGCGCTGAGCTGGCGCAGCCAGTAGATGCTTCCGGACGAAGTGAAGTACTGGATAATGCCTTCCAGGGCGACTCCAAAGCCCAGCAGAATTAGAAACCAGGTCATCACGCGATAGTCGCGCCGCTCTCGAAAAACCTGCGTCGCAACAAAAAAGATCAGCGCGCAGGCGCCCCAGCGCAGAATGGCGGTCCACGTAAGGAACGGGGACACCGTGATTCGCAATGCCAGTTGGAGGTTCGCCCATACGAGCAATCCTCCGACCGCCCAATGCAAGGCGCCCCATTCGATCTTCGCGTTCCTCGACCGGACAATCGCGAGCGCCCACGCCAGAAAGAGCAGCGCTGCTCCGACTTCAAGCACGGACTCCGACCAGACTTCCACAACTCCGTGGGCGAGAACGGAAAATGCCACTAACAAGCAGACGCCGGCGCGGAGTAGTTTCACTGGGTTCCTCGGGCCCGCGATGATCCGGCGGAATCGGAATTCGAAGCAGGGCTCAGTGAAGCATCGTCAATCCACACCGTCCCGCTCAGCTTGTTCTCGAACATGCGGCTCGGCGTGCGCCGCAACAACACTTCAAGAAACTCGGACTGCGGCCCCGTGTGGATTTCGGCGTCCACGCCGGTCCAAAGATGCGTGCCGTTGAGATCATCTGTCCTGGCGGTGATTTCTCCGCGGCGCGTGGGATCGAATATCTCGAAATGAAGTCCACTCTCGGTAGTTATCGCGTCGGTGCGCAAATAAGCATGAAACCTGTAGAAATGCTCCGGCTCGACGGGGACGAATTGCAGCGGCTCGCTGAGATCCAGATTCACGCCGCCGTTGAAGTCCATTCGCAAAGATCGCAGCCCGCCGTGGTGCACCACCGTATCGTATTCCACGCTCATTCCCGCGCCGGGACTCAGCCGCCAATCAAGCCCGCCGTTCAATATGTCGTTTTCAAAGCCGCCGTTGAATAGCAGTTCATCGCGCGGTCTCTCGTGAGGAATGCCGCAAATCTCGAGCGCCTCATTCCACACCCGTTGCGCGTCTGCCGCGCGATTCTCGCGAATCATCTCCTCGAAGAACGGAAACAGTTTCTCAATGGGAAATTCCTGATGCAGCGCGGAGAGGTGGCTCCAGATGCGCAGGCCCGCGTCCACGTTTTTCTCTTCCGCAAAAAAATCGAGCGTATTGAGGTATGCGTTCGCATCGCGCGGCAGCACATTCGCCGCTAGTTCATCGGCGTCGCCGGTGGCGCGCCACGCGCGCGTCACCGCCAGCGGCAGCAAGCTCGGGTCGCCGGCGATGCTCTTGCGCATCTCTGCCAGCGCGCCTGAAAGTTCTCCTTGACGAAGTAGGAAGTTCGCATACTCCCAGCGGATTTCCGCTGACGCCGGATACGCCGCCAGCGCCTGGGCGAAATCGTCTCGCGCCTGCGGCACGTCTCCCAAGTTCTCCTGCACCACCGCCAGGTCCACCCAGTAGCGCGCCGTACGCGGGCTCAGCTTCACCGCCGTCTGGTAATCCTTCAGCGCACCAGGCAGATCCTGGGCATCCAGTTCAAATTGCAGGAGGCGGCCCATGCGATCCCAATATTCGGCATAGCCGGGCTCGAGCACGATCGCGCTCTTCATCTTCTCGGGATCCTCGGAATACATCCGGTCTGATGCGAGCGCCAACTTCACCGCCGAGTAGCTAAATAGCGCTGCCACGAGCGCGGAACCGGCGATCAACGCTCGCCGCTTGAGCGGGGTATCCAGGGATACGTTCATTGTCCGTTAATCTGCACCGGAACTTTGGCTCTGCGCAAGAGGAAATTCACAATCTGAAGTCTGGACAGTGTAGAGAGACGCCGCGCAGGGGGCGCGAGAGGTCCGCGCCCCGGCAAAGCCCGCCATTTCGCCGCCGCCGCTCAGCGGCACGCGCCGATTCGTCCGGCGCTCTAGGCCCACTTCTTTCCTAGTCCTTCGAGGCCGGCCTTTCCGAGTTCATCCGGCGACATCACTACGCGAAACTCGCAACTCGCGCCGAAGGAAAGAAACCATGGCTCGGCAATCGCCGGCACCCGCGAAGGCTCAGCCACGTCCACAATCAGAATCGCCGCTCGGTGTCCTTCTATTTCCGTGAAGTACGTGGATTCGGGCTTCAACTCCTTCAGAATTTCTCCGATTCGCTTTCCCGCGCTCCCGTTTTTCACTCTCGCATTGAACGCCTCGTGCGGAAACTTCACGTGCACAAGCATCCTCATCTCTGTAACCTCCAACTTTGAAGTTGTGGCTGGATTGTTTAGTTCTGCAGCCCAGACGCTGCGATTGCTACACAAAAGCCCTCAGCCTCAGGCGGCAACCGCCCTCGCAACGTGCTGCACTTTACTCCTCTCGCCCGGAGGCGTCCAGTCGGCCGAGCCCCCGCTCCCGGAATTAAAATTTCTTGCTTGCGTGGGTGGCTTGAGGTAGGGTCTTGCCAGCCTTCCGGAACCGGAGCGTCCCCCAGACTGGAAAGACATTCTAGTTGTCCGATTTCGGACGAGCGCATCAAATGTTTTTTGGCTCGTTATGAACGAATCGAACTGTTTTCTACTGGAGAAGTATCGATGAAACCCTCTCAGAAACGTCCACGCCGCTTCGCGCTCGACCCGGTCGTCCCGGTCATTCTTACGATCATCGTTCTCGCCTTCGCGAGCCATTATATCGACATAGCGCTAGATCGCATGGGCATCCCTATCGCCGCCACAATTCTGAATGACTGCGTGATCGGCGTGCTGGGCGGCGCGGCGCTGCTGCTTTATCAGCTGAAGACGCAGAGGGACCAGGAATTCGAAAGAGCCAGAGAACGCATGCACCTCGTCGGTGAGCTGAATCGCAGCCTGCGCAGCGCCATGACGTTGATCGAATTGTCTGCCGTGCTCGACGACAAGAATGAACGCATGCGCCGGATCGACGAGGCCATGGCCCGCATCGATCTCGTTCTTACCGATTCACTTCCCAAGGCGGCCAGTTCCAACAATCCGCAACTCCACTTTCCCGATGAACTTAGAACAGACTCGCGCGCGTGATTCTGGGCTTCGCGGTCTTGCTGTGCGGGACTCCGTTTTTCTTGCCGGGTTTGAATCATCAAACCCGGACCCGCGCGCCCGCTGCTATTTGTGGCGGTGCGGTCCTCTTACTCCGAAGCGATAGACAACCCCGCCGATCAGCCGTTCGTTGCCCTGCGCTCCCGCGGTCGAGCTGAAGAATCGCGTTGACAGATAATCGCCTTGCAGCCGGATCGCCCAGTGATCGCCCAGCGCGTAATCAACTCCCACACCTCCCGCCCACGCGAACGCCTGATCGCTCAGCGTCTGCTGCGGAAACGGCGGAACGGCCGGGATGCCGGCGCGCAAATAGCCTCCGCCGAAGAGCACCTCGCCGAAGAGCGTCAATTTGCGGTGCCCGAACGGATAGAATCGCGGGCCGACGAGATAAGTGAAAACAGTCGTCGTCTCTCCATTGACGGCCGGATCCGAAGACGATTGCCTGTTGTGCCCTCCGCTGAAGTCAAATCCGACGCCGACCCAGCGGTACAGATTGTAGGTGACCGAACCGTCCGCGCCGTTCATGTTGATTCGCGACGCGCCGGCCGTGCTGTAATACGCCATGTATTGATAGCCGCCGCTGATTTCGTATTTCGGCGTGATCTGCGCGCTCGCGGGCAAAGCCGCGGCCGCCATCAGAATTCCGAGTCCCAAGAACTTTCGCATTACGCCGATCCTCCTGACATTACGCCTTCCTAGAGATTCTGATTGATGGGCCGCAGCTGCCCGGTAAGCCGCCAAGCGCTTTCCATCGGTTCGCTCGGCCTCTGTGATCACTCCGCATCAACAAGTAAGCGCACAGATTGTGCCCTGCCGGTGAAATGTCCCGCAAGCTCTTTCGGGCCGGCGCTGCCTCTCCAAAACTTGAGACGCTGCGCCGATTTGAAGTAAAGTGACAGCGAAGGCGGGGAAGATGACCACAGCGGCCGCGACCGTTGTTCCATATTTCGATCTGAAAGCTGAATACAATTCACTGCGCGATGAGATTCTCCCCGCGCTCGATCGCGTGTGCCGCAATGCCAGTTTCATTCTCGGCGAGGAAGTGGAGCGCTTCGAAAAGCAGTTCGCCGCGTACTGCGAAGTGAAGCACTGCGTCGCGCTCAATTGCGGGACCAGCGCTCTGCATCTCGGCCTTCTCGCTCTCGGCGTGCAACCCGGCGACGAAGTCATCACCACGCCGAATACGTTTCTCGCCACCGCCGAAGCCATCACCTATTGCGGCGCGCGGCCCGTCTTCGTGGACGTGGATGCGGCGGGCAATATTGATCCCGGAAAAATTGCCCGCGCTGTAACTCGCGCCACAAAAGCAATTCTTCCGGTGCATCTCTACGGCCGTCCGGCGGACATGGACCGCATCATGGAGCTCGCCGCGCAACACAAACTCACGGTGCTCGAAGATGCGGCGCAAGCGCACGGCGCGCGCTATCGCGGACGCCGCGCCGGTTCGCTCAGCCAGGTGGCAGCGTTCAGCTTCTATCCCACAAAAAATCTGGCCGCGTATGGCGAGGGCGGCGCGCTGACCACCAACGACGACCGCATCGCCGAATTCGCTCGCGCCGCTCGAAATCACGGCCAATCCCACCGCTACGAGCATGAATTCGTCGGCTACAACTACCGCATGGACGGATTTCAGGGCGCGGTGCTGCAAGTGAAGCTCAGCCATCTCGAGGAATGGAATTCGCGGCGCCGCCAGTTGGCCGCCGCTTACCGCCAATCGCTCGCCGATGTGCGCGTGGATATCCCGCTCGATGATTCGCGCGATGAGTGCGCCTACCATCTCTTCGTCGTGTACGTTAATGAGCGCGATTGCGTCCGGCGGCTGCTCGCGGATCGCGGCATCGAAACCATGATTCACTATCCGCGCCCGCTGCACCTGCAGCCCGCCTACGTCACGCTGGGCATTCCGCAGGGCAGCCTGCCGCAAGCGGAACGCGCCTGCGAGCGCGTCTTAAGTCTTCCCCTGTTCCCCGGATTGCAAATCGAGCAGGTAGAATTCGTAGCCGCCGCCCTCCGTGACATCGCCGGCCGCAAATAGCTCACGAGCGCTTCTCCGGAGTCGATGGATCAGCTCTGATATCGGATCGTTCCCACGGAACACGCTTCAGAATTGTATGGCGAACTCTGGCGATCCCTACGAAGATTTCAAGGCCGTTGAGTGCCGCAAAAGAGGCCTTTAGGGGGTGCCATTTTGTCTCGACCATAAACGACGACCGTCGTTTATTTTCAGTGAGTTACGGCGATTTATGCTCGTTGCCGTGTCTCGACCTGAAAAATGGCGATCGAGCCCGCTTCCGGGGGTGGTTTTTCCTTGCGTGCTGGCCGGATTCATTTGCAGTTTCCCACCGCAGGCTAGCAGCGATTGGCGGCGAGCACCAGATTACGAACTGCGGCACTACGCATACTAGATCCTGTGTGGGATTGTCATCGTGGGGGCGTCCGCTGCAGCGGACGGCGACTAGTTCTCGCGCCTAAATGCCGACGTGAGAATCGTGCCCTGCGCCGCTCGGATTCACCATCGGCGGCGGCGCCGAAGAGGACGCTGACGCGGCCGCACCCATCGCCTTCGTGTCGGCATTGGCGCTCGCTGGTTCGGCCAGACTCACGCGGATGGCATCGGCGATCTGCTCGAAGATTTTCAGGAATGACCCGCGGAGCGCCTGCTCGCCAAATCGCGAGAGCGACGCAACGGCAATCTGCCCGTTCTGATTGAGCTTTTCGACGGCCTCGTTCACCCACGCTGCATTTCTCTGCTGCAGGGTGTATTCATACTGGCGAAGGGATTCGTCGTGTGTGCGCGACAGATTTTCGCGCGATTCCGCGTCGCGCACCGCTCGCTCGAGGCGCGCGGCTTCCACCGCGGCCGCCAGTTCCCGCGCATGAGTCTCGCGCACTTCGGCCAGTTGCCGTGAGGCCTGCGCGGCAATATCGTTGCGGTAGCGATCGAGCAGCCCCGCCGCCGACTCTTCAAAATTCACGCGCACTTTTTCCGAAATCCGTTCGACTTGAGTCTCTTTCTCCGAAAGCGCTTTCGCGCCGGCTTCCTGGAATTCCTTGAACAAGCCCGATGCGAGAGCGTTCACGCGCTCTTCGAACACTTTCGAAGCCGCATCGGAAGCCTGCGCCAGCGTCGCCGCAGACCGTGCTTCAACGCCTGCCGCTGCGGTTTCGAGCTGCGCCTGCGCGCCTTCCGCAAACACCGCTTTGCGCTTCTCCAGCTCCACGCCGAGGCTCTCGGAAGCCGCGCGCGTCCGCTCCTCGAAAACTCCTTCGGCCCGGCGCAGCGATTCCTGGGTCAGATTCTCGACGTGCGCCTTGGCTTCCTCTTTGTGCCACTCAGCGGACTTCACCAGATCCTCGATCGCCGCGTGCGCCGCGCGCGCCCCGCTCGCGCTCAATTCCTCGCTCCATTTGGCCAGCGCTTCGGCGCGCGCCGCTTCGAATTCACTGCGCACGCCCGCGAACGCCTGCTCGAGCTGCGCGGCGGCGTCGCGGCGGCTGCTTTCGGCCGCCTGGCGCAATCGCTCGCGATGCATCCGCAGGCTTTCTTCCGCCTGCACTTCATGAGCCGTAAGCTGCCGCAACAATTCGGGAACGCGCTCGAGATGCGGCGTCAGCCGCGCATCGAGCTCCGCCAGCGTGCGCCCAACGAGCATTTGCCCCGCAGCATCGAGCGCCGGCTGAATCCGCTGCGGCATGTCCGCCGCGATCGCATCCGCCTGCCGGCGCAATTCCGCCGCTTGCGATTCCAGCGCTGTCTCCAGCCGCCGGTGCAACTGGTTCACCGCATCGTGAGTCGCCGCATCCATCTGCGACGAAAATTCGGTCATGCGCTCGGCCGCACTCTCGATCTCGCGCAGGGAAGTGCGCGCGCGGTGCAGTTCCTCGTCGAGCGAAGTGCGGATTTCGAGCAGCGCCGCGCGCGCATCGGACACCGCGGAGGTCACCGGCTGCGCCAGCTGCGCGATGCGTTCGGAAAGTTTGCTCTCCGCGCCTTCCATCGCCGACTGCGAGCTTTCCGCCAACCGCGAAGCCAGCCGTTGCGCTGCGCCATCGAGCGACGTCTGCAGCAATTCATCCCACTCGCGACCCGCCGATTTCATCTGTTCGTCGAGCTGCCCGCGCCACGCCTCGCCCATTTCCTCGAGCAGCACGGAATCCTGAATGGCGACGTCATTCAAGCGCCGCATGCGCTGATCCACGGCCGCTTCCGCCGCTTCCAGGCTAATCTTGATCTGCGCCATGCGATCCGACGCCGACGTAACCGCGCCGGCTTCTTCGCGCAACGCCTGCGCATTTTTTTCTAGGTCGGCGACCAGCCCGCGCACTTGATCGAGATGCGAAGTGAACTCGAGCTTGAGATCTGAGCGAATTTCTTCGCGCGCCCAGGCCATCTGTCCGGTGAAGTGCGATGCGATTTCATCCCGCGCGCCGGCGATTTGCTCGGCCACGCTCTTGGTTGTCTCTTCCCGAGCGGCCGCGCGCTCGCGCTCGATCGATTCCTTCCAGCGCTCGAACAGAGATTCCGCGGATGCCAGGTTCTGCCTCTCCGCTTCTTCGGACACGCGCTTCAGAGCTTGCGTAGCGTTCGACGCCGCTTCTTCGACGGCGCGCTGCGCCTCGCGCTCGAGCTGCGCCTTCAATTCACGCAGCAGCGGGCTTTCAATCTCCCCGGGCTCGGCCTGTTCGCGCGCGACGGCTCCGGCGAATCCAAATGCCGCCGCGGCCGGCTCGTCTGATCCATTTCCTTTGCTCACTTCACGATCGCGCTCGAAGATTTCTGACACGGGGGTCTCCAATTTCCGGATGGGCCTGTCCCTAGGTGGTGCATCGGGAACTACTGCGAGTGTTTCGCCCGGCTGCAGCCACGAAGTTATGACATCGGCAGCCTTGCGATCCTCTTCAATTGCGGCGGCAAATCGGGAGTCCGCCGTTGACCAATCTTCCGGCGGCACTTCGAGGCTCCAGATGTTGCCCGGAGACTCGAGTTCTACCGATACCTGAAAAAGCTCGCGCACGGAACGAGGCTTCTGGATCCACACGACGCGCGCACGAACGCGGCGTTTTCCTTCTGCGGCTTCGTTTGAGGGAACTTCGAGCGTCACCCAGGTGTTCTTCGGCAAATGATGCCGCGAGGGATAGCGGCAGCCGAAGGTGTTGAAGGAAAGCGTGGTGGTGCGTTCTTCGAAAGGCTGGCTGAGAAGATCGACGCCGCGGATGGTGAGAGGCACGGTTCGAGCGATGCGTGTGCTGCGCCGCCGTTGCACGGCGGGCTCTGGCGTCGCGGGCTCAGCCACGTCGTAGCCTCAAGGTAGCGGGAGCATATCACTCTCGCGTTTCCAAATCGAGTGCGCACAGAGGATTTTTATTGAGGCGCTCAACCGCTGAGCGCGACCGGCTGAGTTCAGGCGCAGTCTCTCGCGCACCGTTCGCCGCGTGCTGCTAATTCCCGGAGCCCTTCTTTTTGGTCGGGCGCTTTCCAACCGTGGTATCTACGCCTTGGTCCAGTTGATCCAGGCCCGCGAGCGATTCCTTGGCCTGCGCTGCATAAGGGCCGCTGGGATTCGCGTCGATGCACTTCTGGTAGGCTTCCTTGGTTCCGGGCGGAATGATGTAGATCATCTTTTCGCCCTGTTGCTTGCTGTCAATCATTGCTGCGAGCGAATTCCCGAGCAGATACCATGCTTGCGCGTCTTTGGGATCTGCAGTAGTGGCCTTCTGGAGAAACGCGACCGCTTCCTTAAATTTTCCGGCGTTCGAGAGAACGATGCCGAGATTCTTAAAGCACATCGCCGCGAGGGTCGGGTCGGCCGCCACGGCTTTATCGCAAACGGCCGGCGCGTCATCATATTTTCCCGCTTTGGCCAGGTCCGTCGCTTCCGCGACGTAATAGCCTGGCGTCGGCTTCAGTTCCGCCGCTTTGCCGAAAGCATCGGCGGCGTCTCCCCATCGCGCCGTGCCTTCCTCTGCCACACCCAACTGCGCCCAGATTACGGCGTGGTTGCCGGCATCCTTGGCAGTCACAAGTTGCTCGGCTTGCTTGAGTTCCGTGATCGCCGTCTGGTAATCGGCGGC
>Ga0335078_10013028_pt1 | contig 12325 bp, 7 predicted proteins | sample Lox_Sample_32_FD_206711 | JGI IMG/M metagenome (GOLD analysis project Ga0335078, IMG submission 206711) | Soil microbial communities from Loxahatchee National Wildlife Refuge, Florida, United States - Lox_Sample_3.2 | ecosystem: Environmental > Terrestrial > Soil > Wetlands | place: USA: Florida... | reverse complement strand
ATCTCGTGTTGGATTCAGAAACTTCACACCTTTCCAGCTTCCTTCGAGCGGGCAGGTTTCGGCTTCACCGTCTCCGACAACGCAAGCGACGACCAAGTCAGGGTTGTCGAAGACGGCGCCGAAAGCGTGAAGCAGCGAATATCCGAGTTCCCCACCTTCGTGAAGAGAATTCGGGACGTGAGGTCCGCAGTGACTGGGAACTCCACCTGGCGTCGAGAACTGGCGAAAAAGCAGACGCATCCCATCAACGTCTGGCGTGATTTCGTGATGCACTTCCGAATACGTGCCTTCCAAGTAGGAATGCGCATTGAGAGATGGCCCGCCATGACCCGGGCCGGCAATGTAGATCACACTGGCATCCCGCTCTTTGATCAGTCGGTTCAAGTGCACATAAATGAAGTTCTGCCCGGCGGAAGTGCCCCAGTGTCCAAGCAATCGAGGCTTGATTTGCTCCGCCTGGAGCGGTTCCTTTAGAAGCGGGTTGGTCGAGAGATAGATCTGGCCCACGCAAAGATAATTCGCTGCGAACCAATAACGGTTCATCTTGTCGAGCAAGTCCGGCGAGAGCGGTCCGTTGGTTTCCTGCATCTTTGTCGGACGCTTGCCGTTTGCCTTGACCGCCGTCGACAGTGCCGCGTCGAACTCGAATGTGGTCTCCTCAATCGCAGGAGCCACCGCCTGGGCCTGTGGTCCCTCAGCTTTGTCTTGTCTGACCTGTTTCACTGCCTTAGTAGCCATATGAGTGACTCCTTTGTAGCTCTGGATTCCTCTTGAGAACGGCGAGGGCGTGCCGCGCCAGCATCAGGTTCTCATTGGTTTTGATCACACGCACCTTGACACGGCAGTCATCGCTCGAAATCACGGAGGCATTCTGCTGGTCGCGTTCCCGATCGATCTGAATCCCGAATAGCTCTAACCCGGAACGAATGCGCTCTCTAATGCTGGGCGCGTGTTCGCAGACGCCCGCGGTGAATACAAGAATATCGAGCCCGCCCAGAACTGCCGCAAAGGAAGCGAGGTACTTCTTTGCGCGATAGCAAAACATAGCGATGGCGTCAGCTGGGCGCGAATTGGTTTCCTCCTCGGCCAGGAGTTCTTGCATGTCCGCGCTCGTTCCGGAGACGTCGAGCAGTCCAGCCTGCGTGTTCAACAAAATACCGAGGTTTTCGGGGCGCATGTTCTCGACTAACAGCAGATACAGGAGGACACCCGGATCGATATCTCCCGATCGTGCGCTCATGAGCAGGCCCGAAGTGGGAGTGAAGCCCATGGTCGTATCTAGGCTGTGCCCGCCCTTAATCGCTGCCATGCTTGCGCCACTGCCCAGGTGAGCTACCACTAAACGCCCACTTGCGAGCCCGCCATCCAGCACGCGCAATTCGGACACGATGAACTCATAAGAGCTTCCGTGAACGCCATATCGGAGAATCCCTTTGTCGAAGTATCGCGTAGGGATCGGGCAGAGCTGCGCGACACGAGGCATCGTTCGATGAAAAGCCGTGTCGAAACAGGCAATCTGCGGCAGATCCGGGTACTTTCGCCACAGCGTTTCGATGTCGTCGATTGCTTGCGGAAGATGGTGTGGGTCGACAGGAACCAATTCTCGAAGCTCAGCGATCAGTTGAGGCGTAATGAGCTCCGGTGCGTCGTACCAGGCACCTCCGTGTACGACCCGGTGGCAAATCGCGCAAATCTGTCGAGAGAAGCCGGGTTTTTCCGTCAATTGCAAGGCAGCGTGCAATGCCTCTGCCTGGGTCGGAAAACGACTCTGGACGTCCGCCAGTTTCTTGCCACGACTATCGGTGGCTGTGAGACGACCGAGCGACTGCCCAATACCAGTGACATCAGCAGTGAAGTCTAGATTTTCCTGCTCACTCATTTCATACAAGGCAAGCTTCACGCTCGAAGACCCGCTGTTGATGGTGAGGATTCGATTTGTGCCTCTGGGAATCATCCTGGTAATAGCCCAGTTGCCGATCAGACTTCCTAGATCAACGCATTCGGAGAGCGAGTTGTTCCTTTGCAGCCGCGACGACGTGTTCAGGCAAAAATCCGAAATATCCCTGCACAATCTTCATCGGTGCCGATAATCCGAAGGTGTGCATTCCGAGGATCGTCCCCTCGGACCCAACGTAGTGCGCCCAGCCAAAAGTGGATGCTTCTTCGACAGCCACGCGCGCAGTGATGGACGGGGGGAGCACGCTATCCTTATATTCTTTGCTTTGGCTCTCGAAAAGCTCCCACGATGGCATACTCACGACACGAGCGTTGATTCCTTCTTTGGCGAGCCGTTCGTAGGCCTGAACACAGAGAGAAACCTCGCTTCCGCTTGCCAAAAGCAATACATCGGGTTTCCCGTTGGTCGAGTCGGCGAGCGTATATGCACCCTTGGCTACGCCGCTGGCGCCGGCAAATCTGCTTCGATCAAAGACCGGCAGTTTCTGGCGCGAAAGAATCAGGCAGACAGGCCTGTCCTTGAGCTTCATGGTTACGCGATACGCTTCGACCACCTCATTCGCATCCGCGGGGCGCAGAACAATCATTCCAGGCATCGCTCGAAACGACGCAAGTTGTTCGATCGGTTCGTGCGTCGGTCCATCCTCACCGATGCTGACCGAATCGTGGGTCCAGATGTAAATTACGGGTAGTTCCATCAGCGCGCTGAGCCGCATGGCACCGCGGCAATAATCGGTGAAGACAAAAAATCCCGAAACAAATGAGCGAAGGTGTGAAAGAGCCATGCCATTTGCAATCGCGCACATGGCATGCTCGCGGATGCCGAAGTGCATGTTCCGGCCACGATAATTACCGAGACCGTTCGGCGCTTGGAATTCACCGGCCGCTTCAAATTGTAGGTGCGTCCGGGTCGAGGGAGAGAGATCGGCGGAGCCGCCGAGGACCCACGGTGTGCTTTGCGCAAGAAGGTTTAGGACCTCTCCCGACGCATCCCGCGTTGCTGTACCTTGTGAATCCGGCGGAAAGCTGGGCAAACGCCGATCCCATTCCTCGGGCGGTTCCCGACGCAACGTACGATCGATTTCGTCCGCAAGGTCCGGATACTGATGCCGATACGCGGCAAAGGTCTGTTCCCAGGTTAGCCGAAGCCGTGTGCCCCGCGCACCGAAGTGATCTCGGAAATGCTCGCGCACGCCGTCGGGTACATAAAATTGGGAGTCCGGATCCCAGCCGTAAAATTCCTTTGTCAGGCGCACTTCCTCCGGACCGAGCGGCTCGCCGTGTGCCGCGCTGGTGTCTTGCTTGTGCGGTGCTCCGTAGCCGATATGGCTTTCGATGATGATCAGAGTGGGCCGATCGGTTGTGTCTTTGAAGTATTGGAACGCTCGCGCGAGCGTGTCGAGGTCGTTTGCGTCGCTGACGCGCGTGACGTTCCAACCGTAGGCCAGAAAGCGGGCTGCCACATCTTCCGTGAACGTAATGTTCGTGTGGCCCTCGATTGTGACGTGATTGTTATCGTAGACCCAGCAGAGATTCGAGAGCTTCAGATGCCCAGCGAGCGATGCCGCCTCGCTGCTGATGCCTTCCATCATGCAACCGTCGCCGCACATGGCGTACGCGTCGTGGTCGAAAATCTCGTACCCAGGGCGATTGTAGGTCGCTGCGAGCCAGCGCTCGGCCACGGCCATTCCGACGCTTGTAGCTAGTCCTTGGCCGAGAGGGCCCGTGGTGGCTTCAACTCCGGATGTCCATCCATATTCGGGATGTCCCGGACAGCGGCTACGCGCCTGCCGGAATTGCTTGATGTCCTCGAGACTGACCGCCGGCCCGCCCATCTGTCCGTAGCTCGGGTTGGCGGCCTTGACTCCTGTAAGGTACAGGAGGCTGTAGAGCATCGCTGAAGCATGGCCATTCGAAAGAACAAAGCGGTCACGATTGGCCCAGTTTGGGGTTTCAGGGTCAAAGCGTAGGAACTTCTGCCAGAGGCAGTAGACGGTCGGAGCCGCGTCCATTGGCGTACCAGGGTGCCCGGAGTTTGCCTTCTGAACGGCGTCAATGGACAAACAGCGAATGGTATTGACACAGAGTTGATCGGCGTCAACCTGATGGTGTAGGGCCCTGCGAGTACTTTCTGAAGTCATAATGGCCTTCCTACGCTTACAAAGATAAAACCCCTCGTTAAGTTGAGCTGGACACATCGGCCGACTGCTTGACCATTTCGCTTTTCGACGCGATACGCGCGAGCAGATCGTCCCAGGATTTATCGAAAAGCTGGGCACCCTCACGCTGGAGATCTTCGGCGAGCCCTCTCGCATCCACGCCAGCCTCCGCGAACTGTTTCAACACGCTCTCGCAATCGCCGCCATCCGCTGGCAACAGTCCTGAGATTTCCCCATGTTCCGCGAATGCCAACAAGGTCTCCTCCGGCATCGTGTTCACGGTCTCCGGCGCGGCTAAGGCGGTGATGTACAGCACATCGGAGGCTTGAGGATCTTTTGTGCTGGTGCTGGCCCAGAGCAACCGCTGTGCCATTGCGCCTTCGGTTGCTAGACGCCGCCATGCAGGAGAATTGAGCAGCTCACGGTACGCCTTATATGCTTGCTTTGCCACAGCGATACCCAAACGGTCGCGCAGGCCTGCGGGTACCTTATCTTGGACAGCCTTGTCCCACCTGCTGATAAACAACGAGGCCACCGAGTAGACGTCTGGATTGAGGCCTGCCTTGATACGGCGTTCAATTCCTCGCATAAACGCCCCGGCTGCCCTCAAATAGTGCTCGCGGGAAAATAGCAGCGTGACGTTGACAGGAACGCCTGCAAAGATCGCTTCTTCAATGGCGCGAAGACCTTCAAGCGTTCCGGGAATCTTTATGAAAAGGTTGCGTCGATTCGCACGGGCGTACAATTCCTTCGCGGCTTGAATCGTGTGGGCTGCATCATATGCAAGAAGGGGGGACACCTCTAGCGATACCCAACCGTCCATGCCGTTCGTCGATTCGTGAATGGGCCGGAAGAGGTCCGCGGCTTTTGTCAGATCGTCAAGCGCCAGTTCGAAGAATAGGGCCTCCCCCGATTTACCTTCGCCGATTTTGAGACGTATGGCTTCGTCATAGAACTGCGTGTTCTTGATGGCATGATCGTAAATGCTTGGATTCGAAGTGAGCCCGGTAATGGCCAACTCACGGATGTAGCGCTCAAGCGTGCCGTTTGTCAGCAGCCCTCGTGTAATGTTATCGAGCCACAGGCTCTGACCGACGTCGTGAAGTCGCTGTGTCGCTTTCATATCCCTCTCCCATCCGTTTTAGGGTTGCCGCGCAAGCGACTCTTCCTGCCGGGCCACCAGAATGGCGCTCGACCGAGGCCCAGCGCGAAAAGTACTCTTGCCTTGCAAAGAGGGCTCTTTCCCGGCATCGAAGAGATCCTCAGGGTAGGACTGGAAAGTATCGACCGCCAAATGCCAAACTCGGCGTTCGGATGCTGCGGGGATCGCGAACTCGACCGGCTCGCTCGCAGCATTGAATACGAGAAACAGGTCAGCGGTTTCGTGGCCGAGGATGAGGCAGGCCACCGATCTTTGGTGCGGATCGAACCAGTCAGGAACCGTACCCTGCGGGTTGAACCAATTTATTTCGATGGCATCGTAAAAGGCTTCCTTGCGCAATACGGCGTGCGCACGACGAAAGGAGATGATGCCGCGCGCAAATCGGTGGATTTCTCTGTGTTGTTCTAGCAATCTCCAGTCGTACCAACTGATCTTATTGTCCTGACAATACGCATTGTTGTTGCCCTGCTGCGTCCGGCGGAATTCGTCTCCCCCGAGTAACATAGGAATTCCGCGCGAAACAAACAGTGTCACGAGAAAGTTCTTGATGAGGCGCTTGCGCAGTGCCTCGATTCCAGGATCGTTGCTTGGCCCCTCGGCGCCGCAATTGTCGCTAAAGTTCTCGTTCGGGCCATCGCGATTGTTTTCCCCATTCGCTTCGTTGTGTTTGTGCCGATAGGTCACAAGGTCATTCAACGTAAAACCGTCATGACACGTGATGAAATTGACGCTGCATTCCGGACCTTTCCCCGATCGTTGATACAGGTCGGAGCTTCCACAGAGACGGCTGGCGAAACTGCCCGTCGTGCCAGGCTCACCCAGCCAGAACCGGCGCACGTCGTCACGAAATCGGCCATTCCATTCCACCCAGCGCCGCTCGGAGAAACTTCCCACCTGGTAGGCGCCTCCCGCATCCCACGCTTCAGCGATGATCTTCACGTCGCGTAAAATTGGATCTTCTGCAATCCGCTCAAGCAGCGGGGGATTATGCAGAACATTCCCATGCTCACCTCGGCCGAGGACAGAGGCCAAGTCGAAGCGGAAGCCGTCCACATGCATCTCCATCGCCCAATAGCGGAGCACGTCCATGATGTAGTCCCGCACGACCGGGTGGTTCGCGTTCAAGGTATTTCCGACGCCCGTATAATCCTTGTAGAACCGCCTGTCGTCATTCAACATGTAGAGGAGCGAATTCTCGATTCCTCGGAAGCAAATTGTCGGCCCTAATTCATTTCCTTCTGCCGTGTGGTTCAAAACAAGATCGAGAATAACTTCGATGTCAGCACGGTGGAAAGCTTGGACGATTTCTTTGAATTCGAGCAGCTGCTCGCCGCGCGTTCCTCGGCTAGAGTAGGAGCCCTTGGGCGCGAAGAACGCCACTGGATCGTACCCCCAATAGTTTTTGAGTCGCTCGCCCGTAAGCGGATTAACCCGGACCAATTCGTTTTCGTTGAATTCCGGGACGGGCATCAATTCGATGGCCGTCACGCCGAGATCTAGGAGGTAGGGTATTTTCTCAGTAAGCCCAAGGTACGTGCCTGGATGCATGACAATCGAACTGGTGTCGATGGTGCAACCGCGTACATGAGTCTCGTAGATGACGGTCTCCGAAGCGGCGTGCCGCGGCGGATGGTCGCCCTCCCAGTTGAGATGATCGTGCTTGAAAACGCACTTCGGCGTGACAGCGGCGTCGTTCAGAGCAGAGAAAGATAAGTCCCGTAAACTGGAGGAAGGATCGTAGCCGCGCGCGGGATCAAAATCCCACTGTTCCGGACCAGTGATAGCGGTAGCAAATGGATCGAGAAGAGTTTTGTTCGCATTGAAGCGGTGGCCCTTCTGTGGATCGTACGGCCCCTCAACGCGATACGCGTAAAGTTGACCTTGGGGAAGTCCGTGCACCCAAACGTGCCAAACATCACCGGTTCGATGATGCTCCGGATCGAGATCGATTGTTCTCGAAGGTATGGAATCTCCTGGTGAGTCATAGAGATCAAGTCGGACCCGAGTCGCGTGGCGGCTAAAAATGGCGAAATTGACGCCATCTCCAATTTGACGGACACCCCAAGGCAAAGGGCTCCCCGCGCGCACTTTTCCGTGCTCGAGTTTGTCGATCGGACGCTCAAGCAAGCCCTGCCCGCTTCGAGTGTCTCTGGTCACCATTAAGCACCTTTCAAAAATGTTCTAAGACAACTGTCAGCGCCTCCAACGAGAGCCACGTGGCGCCTTTCTTCCTAAGCCAATTTCGCGACCGCGGGATGTTTCTGCCTTCTCCAGACGGCGGTCATTAAACCACCGCCCTGCGGATCGAAGATCTTGTAGGCCCCAAGTTTGACGCGGTCGCTCAACAGAAACCACGCGAGCGCGTAACCCCAGACAAAAAACGCCCATTTCCATCCGATCGGCGCCATGAATAATCCATACACGGCGATCAATGTAGCCAGAGACTGAGTGCACAGGACTGCCCAGAAGAGGATCGCCGCCGGGCGTATGCTCCAGAAAGGGCCTCGCGTTCGCGTTTCAAAGATCGTGAGATGTCCCGCTACGGAGAGCTTCAGATACATGAAGGATTGAATCATTTCCTGACTGAAATGGAAGACGCGTTCGCCCAAGTAGAAAAGTCCGAAAGAGGCGAAAACGCCAGTAATACCGAGAGTGCTCGCGATGCCAAGGACAAGGGGCATGTTCCACGACTCGGGACGATTTGAATAGTGAACCCGATCGTACGCGATAGATAAAATCGCCCCATCATTGAGGATTGCCAGCAGCACGAGCATTACGGCAGCTACAGGATAAAAGTTGAACACCAGAATCGACAGGGTCATGAACAGCAGAACCCGGATGGTTTCCGCGATGCGATAGATTGCATAGCTATTCATGCGCTGAAACATCTTGCGGCTTTCCTTGATTGAATCGATGATCACGGAAAGGCCTGGATTCAGAAGAGCGATATCCGCAGCGGCTCTCGCCGCATCGGTGGCTCCGGAAACAGCTATTCCAGCGTCCGCTTGCTTCAGCGCAGGAGCGTCATTCACGCCGTCGCCCGTCATGCCCACAATATGCTTCTCTTTCTGCAGGACTTGGACGATGTGGAATTTGTGTTCCGGAAATACTTGAGCGAACCCGTCCGCCTCATCAATCGCTTTGACTAGCTGACCCATCTCATAATATTTCGGCTCAGCGAGTGCGGCAGCATCCACAATGTTCTGACCCAACCCAAGTTCGCGCGCCATCTCTTTAGCGATGGCGATTTGATCGCCCGTGACCATTTTCACCTTTATGCCCATCTGCGAAGCTGTCGCGATGGTCTCTTTGGAATCTTCTCGGGGAGGATCAAAGAGCGGTAGGACTCCCAAGAATTGCCACTGGCCATTCTTGTTCGTTCGAGCTACGCCCAGTGAGCGGAAGCCGCGGGCGGCGAATCCCTCGACAGCGTTATCGACCGCGCCGTGAACCTGACTGGCATCGGCTGCCAGCGGAAGGATTACCTCCACGGCGCCTTTTGTAGCTCGGAATTGGACATTGTCCGGGCCCTTCACGAGGACTTCCGTCCGTTTGCGCACTGGGTCGAAAGGTTGGAAGTCTACGATCTGGTATTTATCCAGCTCGTGTCTATCTTTCAGGCCGCTGAGGACCGCGAGGTCAATGGTATCTTGACTTCCGGTGCGAGAGGCTAGCGAGGCCGCGAAGATGATTTCCGGCCCAGTGACGCCGGTCAGACAAAATGGGTCACCTAGGGTCAATTTGTTCTGCGTGAGCGTGCCGGTCTTATCGGAACAGAGCACATCGATCCCGGCCAACTCCTCCATCGCAGCCAAGTGGGTGACGATGGCTTGCTTTTCTGCGAGTTTTCGAGCACCGACGGCCATCGTTACGGAAAGCACCGCGGGCATGGCGACAGGAACTGCGGCGACAGTCAAGACCAGCCCGAACTGGAACATTGTGAGCATATTGTCACCGCGGAATAGTGCCACCCCAAGAATCAATATGACGAGGGCAAGAGCGATGACAATCAGAAAATCGCCAATCTTCAAAACCGCACGCTGAAAATGGCTAACACTACGAGCGGTCTCGACGAGTTGTGCCGTTTTTCCAAAATAAGTGCTTCGTCCGGTGGCGTAGACTAGGGCGTCGGCTTCTCCCTGCTTGATGATTGACCCCGAGTAAACAGCGTCGCCCGATTTGCGCTCGACAGGCAATGATTCTCCCGTCAGAGCAGATTGATCCACCTCGATCGGATCGCCTTCGAGCAAGCGCGCGTCTGCGGGAACGATTTGACCAATGCTGACTCGCATCAAATCGCCCGGCACCAACTCGCGCGCGGGGATTGTTGTCCACTCGCTATCGCGTTTGACGCGGGCGTGCAACGCCAGTTTGGCCTTGAGCGCCGCGATCGCATTCCCCGCTTGATATTCTTCCCAAAAACCCACCCCAGCATTCATCAACAACAGCGCGAAGATGATTGCAAAATCTTCCCAATGGCGTACAACTGCCGATAGGATCGCCGCGACTTCGATCATCCAGGGAATCGGACCCCAGAAGTAAGAAAGGAATTTCAGGAGAGAATTCGTCTTTTCCTCGGGCAACTCGTTGTAGCCGTATTGTTCGATCCGAGCCTTTGCTTCAGCGTCACTGAATCCCCCGACGGTCACCCCTAATTGAGATTCCACGGATTGGATTGGAGCCTTCGCTAAGTCCGCTAAATGCTCTGGCTCTTTTCTATCTGTTTGTTTACGAGCTCTTTGAGGCGTGGCCATTTGCCCCCCTCAGGAAAGATTCAGACGAGATCACGATGGGCTTTCGGGATTGGTGCAATCGTGGGTCGCGGGCACTAAGCGGCGATAGCGCTTCACTGATCCGATTGAGGACGAACGATTTCAACCGAGCACGGAGCGTAACGGCTTACTGCCTCTGACACGCTTCCCATCGTGAACCTTTTCAGCCCGGTCTGTCCGTGGGAGCCCAAGACAGTCAGATCAGCGCGCCAGTCTTTGGCGACGTCGATGATCTGTGATCTCGGATCTCCCCAAACGACCGCCGTGGTTGCCTTGAGACTTTCGGCGCGCAGCAGCTCAGCTGATGTTTCAACAAGAGCCTCAGCGGACCGTCGTTGCGCCGGAGCGTTCATCACTTCTGCATCCGACGCGTTCATTTCGGGTAACAGCTCTTTTCTCGTGTCCACCACGTGTATTGCTCGAACTTCCGTGCCCTCTCGCTTCACTTCCGCGATTAAAGCTTGCGTCGCCACAGCTGACAACTTGGAACCATCGACAGTAAGAAGAATTTTCATTGCGTAATCGAAACCCATCAGTGACGAAAACCACCGCGTATCGGGTAGTGGGTCGCTTGTCGCTCTCGGTTGTAGTTTTAGGCTCTTGCCGCCTGCTTTACAGCTTCCAGTGTGTGTAGATTTAGGTCGGTTGGCTGAGTAGCGGAGAGGATGTCTTTGGCTTTCGCAGCTTCAGCCGCGGTCCCATGGGCGACGAGTAGAAACTTGTCCGCCTTTATGGCTGTCTCATATTTCAGGACACTGTTCTTCGGTATACCGATGCTGTAAAGGCCAGCGCCGAACGCGCTCAATCCGCCTACGACGACCGCACCCCCCAAAGCACTGACGATCCACGCCGCGAGCGGCCCTGCTACCAAAAGCGGGCCAACGCCAGGCACCCAAAAGAACGCCGCACCAAACAGTAGTCCCCAAAGACCGCCCCAAAATGCACCCATTTTGCCCCAATATTTCATGCGGTCGCCTGCGTTGTAGTACCCGATCACCTGTTGATCCGTGTGGTAATCTTTGCCGACAACGGATAGCTTCTTCATGTCGAATCCCGATTTCTGAAGTTCCTTTACAGCATTTTCAGCCGCAGAGTGTGTGTCATAAACGGCGATTGCAGCGTCGGTATCTGTCATGTTTATTCTCCTCTTCGCGCCGGCTTTCCCTGAGCGCACGCCAATTCGTTCAGTTCTTGCATTTTCCCGGACTGTGGCCCAATCGACTTCCTTCGACCGGCTGCTAAGGAGGGTTGGGTTCCTCTAAGTCCGAAAACCACGGGAAACCGGCGCACACATTTGAAAACAGTCCGGCCTACTGTTTCAATCGGGTAATCGATGTAGTGCGCCTAACCCGTGGAAAAATCTGTTGTGCGGAATAACCATTCGTCACCGGGCCGAAACGGATCCTCATTTCCACCGAGGAGAACAAGGACGAGGACGGAGAAAAAGCTGTGGCGAAACCGAAAGGCTAGGAATGACTTGACGCGGCGGTTGCAATCGGTCAGGACTGGAGGCGGTTCATCCTCACGTTGCGGGAATCGATGTGGACAACGGTGCACACTACGTGGCGGTGCGACCGGACCGCGATATGTCTTCTCGCCCCAAAATCAAACAAACGCAGGTGGTTGACCAAACAGCGTGACTGGCTCGTTTGGAGGTGCATAAGCTCTCGCCGAATGAGCGATGGCTCACGCAGCGCCAGCAATGACATTCATTGACGGGCAGTGTGATGCACAGTTTTGTCTCATCGAGGGTTAACTCTGTAGGATATCTCATGGAAGTCAACTGTGCTCCAACTGTGCACGAATCCAACGTCTTCAGGGCATTGGGGATAGCTTTGAGCGAAAAGCAGATTCCCCGATTTATTAGAAACGTTAGCAGTTAGAAGAAAATGAAGGAGCTGTTGGAGTCGAGTTCGGTGCGCCCAAGGCAGGCGCGCGACTGTCATAAGAATGTCATACTAATCGTGACAAATCGTAGATAATCGTAGTGAAGAAAGAAAGGAGAAGGAGCAAAAAACGTCGCCCGTTTTGTCATATCCTGCTGAATTTCCTTTGCTTTGCGCGAGCTCCGGCAAGATTTGATAAAGTTGGTCGCTCGACTTCTAAGCAGAGGGTTGGGAGTTCGAATCTCTCCGGGCGCGCCATCTTTCCCGGGTCCAGCCCGGAGACATGGGTGACACAACGTACCTAAGACATGGGTAACACTTTTGGGCCGAATGGATTTTCCAGCGGTTCGAGCACTCGTGTCTCCAGATCGAAGTAGCCGAGATCATACT
>Ga0335078_10013027_pt1 | contig 12325 bp, 7 predicted proteins | sample Lox_Sample_32_FD_206711 | JGI IMG/M metagenome (GOLD analysis project Ga0335078, IMG submission 206711) | Soil microbial communities from Loxahatchee National Wildlife Refuge, Florida, United States - Lox_Sample_3.2 | ecosystem: Environmental > Terrestrial > Soil > Wetlands | place: USA: Florida... | reverse complement strand
TCGGCTCCCGAGCGCGTGTACGCACTCATCGAGACCGGTCGGCAGGGATCGCTCTGGCGCTCCGACGATGGTGGCAAGCATTGGCAGGTCGATAGCTACAGCCGCTTGCTGACGGAACGCGCGGGTTACAGCGTCCGGCTCGCCGTTTCTCCGACGGACGAAGACAAGCTCTATATCGCGAGCAACGGCTTCTATGTCTCCGGGGATGGGGGCAGGACCTTCAAGGAAGTCCACTGGGGCGGCGACAACCACGACATCTGGATCGATCCCCGGAATCCGGAGCGGATGATGATCAGCGACGACGGCGGCGTCGAGATCAGCACCACGGCAGGGCGGAACTGGCATCACGTTTCGTTGCCCATCGGCCAGTTGTATCACGTGGCCGTCGACAACCGGGTGCCTTACTGGGTGTACATGAACATGCAGGATGATGACGCCGAGAGGGGGCCGGCTTACCCGGCCGCCACGCCCATGCTGGGCGGCGTCAGTGGACCGACTTATGCCGGGCATCTGAGCCGCGGCTGGCAGGAGCCGCTCGGCGGCTGCGAGTCCGGCTTCACCTATCCGGATCCGACCGATGCTCATGTCATCTGGAGCACGTGTTACGGGGATGAGATCACCCGCCTCGATACCCGGATCGGCTATCCGCGCGCAGTGAGCCCGTGGCCGCTACATTCGCTCGATTCGCCGCCCGGGGACCTGAAATATCGCTGCCACTGGACCCCGCCGCTCGCGATCGACCCGTTCGATCACAACACCGTCTATTACGGCTGCCAGGTGATCTTCGAGACCTCCGACGGCGGTCAGAGCTGGAAAGTGATCAGCCCCGATCTCTCGAGACACGATCCGCAATACCTGGTGCCGTCGGGCGGCATCCCGCAGAAAGGCGGGATGCAGCGGCAGGATAACCTCGGCCAATTCTACGGCGAGCTGGTCTACGCCATTGCCCCCTCACCCGTGCAACAGGGCCTGATCTGGGCGGGGACCAACGACGGACAGGTCTGGCTGACGCGCGATGGCGGCGGCAACTGGACCAACGTGACCCGCAACATTCCGCATTTGCCGCCCCTGGGAACGGTCAACCGCATCGAGCCCTCCCACTTCGATGCCGCGACGGCATACGTCGCGGTGGACCTCGGGCTGGTGGGCGACTCCAAGCCGTACATCTACAAGACCACCAACTTCGGACACAGCTGGAAGCTCATCGTCCACGGCATCCCGGTCAGTCCGACGAGCGATGTGAGCTCGGTGGCCGAGGATCCCTACAGTGCCAACCTGCTCTTCGCCGGTACCGGCAATGCGCTCTACGTTTCGCTCGATGCGGGTGCGGACTGGATGCCGTTGCAGGCGGGCCTGCCGCATGCGCCCGTCTCCTGGGAGACCGTGCAGAAGAGCTTCCATGACCTGGTGGTAGCGACCTACGGCCGCGGCATCTACGTCCTCGAGGACATCACCCCGCTCGAGCAACTGGCCAATGGCGGTCCCGAAGCGCCGGTCCAGGTCTTCCAGGCGCGGCCGGCGTACCGTTTCTTCCGCGGCGCGCAGGCGTTCGTGGATTTCTGGCTCGAGTCCGTGCCCAAGGTCGAAGCGAAGGCGGCCGATGGCAACGACTCGGACAGCCAGCAGAGTAGCGAAGAGAAGGCGGAGAAGGCGAAGGCGACGGCGGGCATCAAGGTCGCCATTCTGGATTCGCAGGGCAACGTGGTGCGCAAGCTCAAGCTCATCGAGCACAAGAAGCCCGGCCTCAATCCGAAGTACAAGGATGACTTCTGGCGGCAAGACCCCGATGCGCACGTGCATCCCGGCATCAACCGCGTTTTCTGGGATCTTCGTTACGAGCCGCCGAAGCTGATCAAGCTGCGGACCACGCCGCCGACGAATCCCCATGTCTGGAACGATTTGCGTTTCCTGGGCAAGGATTCCCGACCGATCACCCACTGGGGGACCGAGGAGGCGCAGGTCGGACCGCTGGTTGCGCCCGGGACTTACACCGCGCGCGTGACGGTCGACGGCAAGACCTACAGCCAGTCGTTCCAGGTGCTGGCGAGTCCCCGCTCGCCGGCCTCCCCGGCACAGACCGAAGCCAGGGTGAAGATGCTGCTGCACATCCGGGACGACATTTCCAGCGTATCAGCGATGGTCAATCAGTCCGAGTGGCTGCGCCGACAACTACAGACGGTCGAGCAGATGCTGAAAGCCGACAAGAAGTCCGGCCACAAGCCAACGCTGCGGGCGATCAAGGACATGGACCACAGGATTCAGGACCTGGAAAACAAGCTGGTGTCTCCGGAGCTTGCCAACAGCGATGAGAAGAGCTATCTCGGGACGTACGGCCTCTATCTGCACCTGATCTGGCTGAATGGCGAGCTGGGAACCGGCGCCGGAGACGTGTATGGCGATCCGGGCTATCCGCCGACCGATGCGACGGTCCAGGTTCTGCATCTGCTCGAGGCGCAGCTGCAAGCCGCTCAGGCCCAGTATCACACGCTGATGCAGCAGGATCTGCCCCGGTTCGATCAGATGCTGATCCACGAGAATATCTTTCCGCTGGTGGCCGGGGCCAGCGGCGGAAACGGCTATGATTCATCGGAGCAATGACCACCGCGCCCATTGGCAGAACATCTATCGGACGCGGGACGCCGGTTCCGTCAGCTGGTATCGACCCCATCTGGAGGTCTCGTTGGAGCTTCTCGCCGAATCCGGAATGTCCGCCGGCTCGCGCCTGATTGACGTGGGCGGCGGCGCATCGACGCTGGTCGATGACCTCCTCGAACGGGGCCTGCGCGACATCGGCGTTCTCGACATTTCGGCGGACGCTCTCGCCGTTTCGCGCCGTCGGCTCGGTCAGCGGGCGCAAGAGGTAACCTGGTATGCGCACGACGTGCTCGAGGTCGCGCTTCCCGCGGGCCGCTTCGACTATTGGCACGACCGCGCCGTGCTGCACTTCCTGACCGATCCGGCCGATGCCCGCCGATACGCCGACGTCGCCGCGAACGCGGTCAGCGCCGGGGGCTACGCCGTAATCGCTGGATTCGCGCCGGACGGTCCGCAGCGGTGCAGCGGCTTGGCGGTCTCGAGGCGCTCGGCGCAGGAGATCGCCGCCTTGTTGGCACCCGCGTTCGCGCCCGTGCAGATGCGGATGGAATCGCACCGGACGCCGGCCGGCCACGAGCAGCGGTTCGTCTATGCGCTCTTGCGGCGGCGACGCGATGCCGAGGATTCACCGGTGAGCCCACCGGACTGCCGTCCGCATCGAGAGCCGCCATGAATGCCGACGAGCTGCGGGGCCGCCAGGCCCCACTGAAGCAAAGATATCGCACCGATCCATCCTCGGCGCTGGTCACTTCCCGCACCGAGGTGCTCCTCGACCCGCAGCGCCTGAGCGCCCGGCTCGACGCCAGCAGGCCGCGAAGCGCCGGTCTGCACCCGGCTACCGGCGGCAAAGGAGATCAGGCCTGCTCGGCGGACCTGTTGCTGGAGTCGCTGGCGGCATGTGCCGCGGTCACGCTCCTTGCAGTCGCGACCTCCATGGGCGCCGCCCTGACGGGTGGCAAGATCATCGCCGAGGGCGCCTGGGACGCTCGTGGCACGCTCGGCGTCGACAAGACAGTACCCGTCGGTCTGCGCAGCGTGGTCATGACCTTCGAGCTCGAAGGTGCACTCGATGAGCCGACCCGGCGGCGGCTCATCGAGATGACGGAGCGCTATTGCGTGATTCTCGCGACGTTGCGCGACCCGCCTAAGGTCGAGGTCCGGATTGCGCCCTGAGCGCCTGATCCAGATCCATCCATAGATCCTCGACGGCTTCGATCCCGACGCTCAGACGCAGCAGAGTCGGGGGCAGGTGCTCCTGCCCGGGAATGCCGGCCCGCCGCTCGATGGTCGATTCCACTCCACCCAGGCTGGTCGCATGTTGGATCAGTCGCACTCCCGCGCACACCTCGTCCGCGGCGCGGGCATCGCCGCGCACGTCGAAAGAGATGATGGTCCCAAATCCCTGGAGTTGGCGCCGCGCGGACTGGTGGGTGGGATGGCTCGAAAGCCCGGGATAGCGCGTCAATGTGACGTTCGGGTGCGATGCGAGACGCTCCGCCAACGTCATGGCATTGCGCTGCGCACGTTCGAGACGCAGCGCCAGGGTTCGGGCACCGCGGACGGCGAGGAACACCTCGAGCGCGCCGGGCGTGGCGCCCGCGAGCTCGCGCGCCTGGCGCACCGCCCCCAGCAGGTTCGCCGCGCGCACCGTGACGGCGCCTCCGAGCAGATCCGAGTGTCCGCCGATGAACTTGGTCACCGATTGCACCGCAACGTCGGCACCGAGCGCCAGCGGGCGCTGATTGAGAGGTGTGGCGAAGGTGTTGTCGACGGCGAGGATGGACCCCGGTTTGCGCCGCGCGGCACAAATGACATCCAGCTCGGCGACGGTCAGCAGCGGGTTCGAGGGTGACTCGAGCCAGACGAGGTCGGCGACGCCACAGGCCTCGATCCATTTCGAGGTATCACTTACCGCGATGCGACTCAATTTCCATCGGCCGCGGCGCTGGCCGGCTTCGGCAAGACCCGCGACCCCCTGATAGCAGTCATCGGGCAACGCGATGATCGCGCCCACCGGGAGTTGCTCGAAAATCGCCGCGACCGCCGCCATGCCGGAGGCGAATGCGACCGACGAGCCGCCTTCCAGGCCGCCCACGATCTCCTCCAGTGCCTCCCAGCCGGGCGTGCCGCCATCGCGCGCGTACGCACGGGCCGCGCCGCGAACGAAGTTCGAGGCCGGCCACGGCGGCACATTCAGCGGCGCTCCCGGGCGTCGATCGCGCCCCGCCGACACCAGCCACGATTCGACCGAAGCGAAGTCCCCTGGGCGGTGCGCTGTCGTTCGATCCGATCCCATCCGGTGAGTGTAGCGGATGAAACGGATTTGCACGCGCTTCCTGCCAGGCTCAGGGTAGGACGTCCAGCGCCTGCCGACACGCCGTGACTTGGCGCGCCGAGACCCCAATCCTATCGCCTACCCGACGACTCACTGCAACACCAGCTGGAATGCGCGTCCCGATCGGGCTGGAGATCACCGAGTGATCGCCGACCCATCTGTCTGGGGCCGGTCACGTACGCACTAACCGCACTGTCGAACCGTCCTGACCGCTGATAATTTACCGCCGGTTCGTCCCGACCCGATACTCTTCAACGGTCGATTCAAGATGACCCGCCTGACGGTCAATGGGCGACTCGTGGAGGTGAGCGACGGCGCGACATTGCTCGATGCGGCACGTAGAGCCGGCGTGCACCTTCCCACGCTCTGCTACCATCCCCGCCTGCCGTCGCACGCCGTTTGCCGAATGTGCCTGGTGGAGGTCGAGGGCTGCGCTCATCCGCAACCCGCCTGCGTCACGACGGCCAAGGAGGGCGATGTCGTGGAGACTGCGTCCGCTTCCTTGCGGGAATTTCGCCGGGCCAATGCGGAGTGGCTGCTGGCGCGACACCCCGCTGACTGCCTGCACTGCGAGGTCGAAGGCTCCTGTCAGCTGCAGCGCCTGCTCGCCGAGAACGAATGGGCCGATCGCTGGCCCAAGGAGCCCTGGGGATCGGGCGAGCACCCGGAGCACCCGTCGATCGATCATACTTCTCCGAGCATCTGGCGCGATCTCGAGAAATGCGTCGAATGCGGTCTGTGCGCAGAGGCGTGCGGTGACGCCGGTCAACGGCAGTACGTGATCGGATTCGCGGAGCGGGGCTCCGATCGTCTGCCGGTGACCGTGTTCGATCGGCCGCTCGCCGACACGGGATGCATCTCCTGCGGCCAATGCACGCTGGTCTGTCCGGTCGGCGCCTTGATCGAGACCCCTCACTGGCACGAAGTGTTACGCACTCTCGATTCACGCCGGCGCGTATCGGCGGTGCAGATTGCGCCAGCGACGCGCATCGCGATCAGCGAGGAATTCGGCATGAGTCCCGGTACGGTGAGTACCGGCAGGCTGATCAATGCATTGCGGCGACTGGGCTTCGACTACGTGTTCGACACCAACTTCGCCGCCGATCTCACGATCATGGAGGAATCCGCCGAGCTGCTCGAGCGGCTGAAAGGAAAGGGAGAGTTGCCGTTGTTCACCTCCTGCTGCCCGGGATGGGTGAATTGGCTCGAGATCAACCGGTCGGATCTGCTGAGGCACCTGAGCACGACCAAGTCGCCGCAGCAGATGCACGGCGCGGTAACCAAGCGGGGCGCGTTTGCGCGCTCGCTCGGCGGGGATTCTGCCGATGGAACGGCGGAGCCGTACGTCGTCAGTGTAATGCCCTGCACCGCCAAGAAGGACGAGGCCAGACGGCCCGGGGTATCGGGTGACGTGGACCATGTTCTGACGACGCGAGAGCTGGCGAGGATGATCAGGTCCCGCGGGATCGGATTTGGTGCTCTTCCGCAGGAGGGACGCTTCGACGATCCGCTGGGTGAGAGCACCGGGGCTGGCCAGATCTTCGGCGCCTCGGGCGGTGTCATGGAAGCGATGGTTCGTACCGCGTCCCACCTCATAGGCGCCGATGAGCGGCTGCCGCTCGAGTGGCAGCAACTGCGCGGCGTAAGCGCGGGTATCAAAACTGCCGAGATTCCCGGCATCGGCAAGGTGGCGATCTGCAACGGCATTGCGGCGGCGCAGCGCATGCTGCAGACGGAAACGTGGCGAAAAGAGTACGTCGCAATCGAGGTGATGGCGTGCGTAGGCGGCTGTCTGGGTGGAGGTGGCGAACCGAAGTCCCTGGATCCGGATGTTCTGGGAAAGCGGATGCGGGCGATATACGAGCTCGACAAGCAGGCCGTGCATCGCCGCTCGTTCGAGAACGAGGACGTCCGCAGGTTGTATGCCACGGAGCTGACGGAGCCGAATTCCGCGGCTGCGCAGCTGCTGCTCCACACGAGCTATGCCGCGAGAGATACGGGGCGATTGCTGCTCATGCGGTTTTTGGACTGCGTGGACCGACGGGACGGCGCAGGCGCGGCGGAGCTCTTTCACCCCGAAGGAGTGTGGTCGACGGCCTCGCCGTTCGGGGACATTCAGGGAGCCTCCAATATCGAGGCTCTGATCAATACTCGTCTGCCCGCCCGCGCTTATGGTCCGCGATACTTGCGACACCGCATGCAGTCCGCCGCGGACACGGACGACCTCACGGTCATCACACCGGCGGGTGAGCGCTGTAGATTCGAGATGCACGTCGGCACGCTGGAGGCCGATGGTGGTCGAAGGACGGTGATCCAGAGTCTCGTTCGGCGAAGCGTGTAGCCGCCGGGTCAGGCCGACATCGTCCGGGAGCTCTCCAGGTCGCGCAGGTCGCGGCCACGGGTTTCGCGGCAGCAGAGGCTGATCAGCGCCAGGCTGAGCACGGTGGGGATGGCGATGGTGATGGCCGATAGACCGATGGCGGGAACGAGAGCCAGGGCCCCGAGGCCCTGACAGATGAGGCCGCCGCTTTTGCTGCAGCCCGCGACCCAGCCGGTGGCGCGACCGCGGATCCGCAGCGGATAGCTCTCCGCCGCATAGGGCAGCAGGATGGAAATGACACCGGTCGAGCTCAGAATGAGCAGCGTCATCGCGACTACCGGGTTGGATGCCGGAGGGAAGCCGCTCTGGCGCAACATGAGGGTCACCAGGCCGAGCGCCATGATGCCGACCATCACGAGCAGCGCGCCTCTGGTGCTCCAGCGGGAGTAAAGAAACGCCGCGATCGCGACCACCGGTACCGCGATGAACGAGGAGCGCGCGAGAATGGAGGCGGCGACGCCCATGTCGCGGCCTTCCGCGATCAGCTCACCGGGCAACCACAGCAGCAGCCCGAAAGTCACGAAGCTCCAGGACAGGGCCGTGAGCGTGAGTGCCGCCGTGGTGCCGAAATATCGCCGCTCGATCGGCGGCAGATGCGAGTGGTCGACCTGGGCTTCTTCGTCCCAGTCCTCGCTCTCGCGAACGACCACTGAACCGAATCGCGCGAGCGTGGCGCGGGCCTCCTCCGGGCGTCCAATGTGCACGAGAAAGCGCGCCGATTCCGGGATGAGCGGCGAAAGCGCGATCAGGATCAGACCGGAGGGCAGGTTGAGAAACCACATGATGCGCCAGCCGAATTCCGGCTGCAGCAGCGCGGAGAGGCCGGAGGCGGCAAGGTACCCCCCCAACGCGCCAATGCCACCCACCACCACCAGGCTCCAGCCGCGATGACGCGTCGGCATGATCTCCGCAAGGAGCGCGTAGGCGACCGGCAGCATGCCGCCCGCCGACAGTCCCATCAGAAAGCACATGAAGACGTTCCACCAGAACGACGGCATCGCGCCGCAGATGCTGGTGCCGATGAACATCACGGCTGAAAGCAGCAGTGTGGCCCGGCGGCCATAAAGATCGGCGAGGGTGCCCCAGAGAAAGGAGCCGAGAGCCGTTCCGCACAGAGCCCCGAAGGGCAATATCGCCACCTTCTGCAGGCTGACCCCATACTCGGCTTGCATCCCGGGGGTGACGAAGCCGAGGCTGGCCGGCTTCATGATATCGATCACGAGTGCCGCCGCGAGCGCGCCGCCCGCGGCCCAATGCCAGGCCGTGAGCGGCGCATCCTCCGGCGCCATGATCCGCTCATGCGGCGCCATCCCGCCGCTGACGGCTTCCTTCGGCTGTAGTCCCCACGCCGCCGCCGCCGCTCCGCCCAGGATGAACGCCATGCCCCAGAGCATGCCCGAGCCCATCGGCATTCCGGCCAGCTGGTAGTGCATCGAGCGCGCCATCAGGAACATCGGCAGATGCAGCAGCACCCCGATCACCACGAGCAGGCTCCCGAGCCAGAAAGCCGGGGTGCTGCGCCGATCGGCGAACATGAAGAGCTCGTGCATCGATTTCCCTAACGACAGGAGCACGGAGCCTCGGCGCCGGAGCGATCCGGCTCGATGTGGGCAAGTCTCTGCGAATACATGACGTGCGGAACCCCCGCGCGCTCGCAAGCGTGCGCCTGCCAGGCGCTGCGCTCGGCGCATTTGGATCTCGTAGAGTGGGTTTCCGGCACGGCCCGCGAGCGCGTGCGGTACCGTTAGTATTACGTTATTGTGGGGCCCGGGGCAAGTCGATGAATGACAGACGAATCCGAAGCGTGGTGATCGTCGGCGGCGGCACCGCCGGCTGGATGGCCGCCGCCGCGCTGTCGAAATTCCTCTCGGGAATGGACGTGGAGCTGCGGCTGATCGAATCGGCACGGATCGAGCCGGTCGGTGTGGGCGAAGCGACCATTCCACCCATCATGGACTTCATCCGCCAGCTCGGCATCGACGAGGCCGAGCTCGTGCGCGAGATCAAGGCGACCTACAAGTTGGGCATCGGCTATCGCGACTGGACCCGGGTCGGGCACTTCTACTTCCACCCCTTTGGTCCGGCCGGGCCCGGCATCGGCAACATCCCCTTCCAAGCCTATTGGTTGAAGATGCTCATGGAGGGGAAGGCCGAGCGGTTGGAGGAATATTCCATTCAGGCCATGGCGGCGCTGCGGGGCAGATTTGCACATCCGGTGCACGCCCCCAACACTCCGCTCAACAAGATCACCTACGCGCTGCACTTCGACGCGGGACGCTTTGCGCGCTATCTGCGCGGCTACGCGCAGGCTCGCGGCGTGCGGCGCACGGAAGCCCATGTCCGGGCAGTGTCGCTGCGTGACCCGGATGGGTTCGTCGATTCGCTGACCCTCGAGACCGGCGAGCGCGTCAGCGCGGACCTTTTCATCGATTGCAGCGGATTCACCGGTATGCTCATCGAGGGGGCGCTCCACACCGGATACGAAGACTGGAGCCAGTGGCTGCCGTGCGATCGTGCGGTCATCGTGCACAGCGAGCGCTCCGCGCCGCCCAATCCGTACACCCTGGTGACCGCACGCGATGCGGGTTGGCAATGGCAGATTCCACTCCAGCATCGCGACGGCAACGGCTACATCTACAGCGGTGAGTTCGGCGACGACGATGCCGCGCGAGAGCAGTTGCTCGGCAGCCTCGACGGTCGCCCGCTGAGCGAGCCGTTCGGCCTGCGCTTCCGGCCCGGTCGCCGCAAGGCGGCGTGGAGCAGGAACGTGGTCGCGCTCGGGCTCGCGGCCGGTTTTCTGGAGCCGCTCGAAGCAACATCGATCCACCTCATTCAGCGTGGCGTGGCCATGCTGCTCAAGTTCTTTCCGGACCGCGATTTCGAGGTCGCCGACATCGACCGGTACAACCGCACGCTCGAGTCCGAGTTTGCGCGCGTGCGGGACTTTCTCCTCATGCATTACAGCCAGACCGAGCGGACCGGCTCGTTTTGGCGCCACTGCCGCGGGATGCCGCTGACCGACGGGCTGCGCGAGAAGCTCGAGCTCTTTCAGAGCCACGGACGGATTTTTCGCGAGGAGACCGAGCTCTTTCCGGTGCTCAGCTGGCTGTCCGTCCTGGTCGGTCAGAACGTCATTCCGCGTCGCTATGATCCTCTGGTGGACGGACTCGATCCGCGCAAGGTGCAGTCACGGCTCGATGAGCTGCGCTCATCGGTGAGGAGCTGCGTCGAGGAAATGCCGCCGCACTGGGATTTCATTCAAAAGGGCGGCGCGGTCGGCCGGACGACGTAAGATAAACCGACACCTTACCGGACATTGCCGGTATCGGCGGCACGCAGCATCGCCTCCAGGCTGCGTTCCACGTCCTCGTCGGTGGTCGCCCAGCCGCTGACGCTGATGCGCATGGCCGTGCGTCCCTGCCACACGGTGGCGCCGCACCAGCAGGTGCCCTCCTTCTGCAGGGCGGCGATGACTTTGCGCGTGCGCTCAGCGTCGCCGAACTCCACCAGAACCTGATTCAACACTACCTCGTTCAGGATCGCATGGCCGCCGGCGCGCAGTCCGGCGGCGAAGCGCGCGGCCTGGCGGCAGTTGCGCTCGAACAATTCCGCGAGGCCGGCCTCGCCGAGAGAGCGCATGGCGGCCCAAACCTCGATGCCGCGGGCACGGCGGGAGAGCTCCGGGGTGAAATCGGACGGATTGCGATGCGCACTCTGGCTCGGAAGGTATTCGGCGGTGATGGACATCGCCGCCCTCAAAGCCCCCGCGTCGCGCGAGAAAGCGAGTCCGCTGTCGTAGGGCACATTGAGCCATTTGTGCGCGTCGGTCGCCCACGAGTCGGCGCGCTCCACGCCCCGCACCAGATGTGCGAGCGCCGGCGAGCACCTCGCCCAGAGGCCGAATGCCCCATCGACATGCACCCAGGCTTTGGCCTCGTGGCCTCTTTCGATCAGCGGTTCGAACGGGTCGAATGCGCCGGTGTTGATGTTGCCTGCCTGAAGACAGAGTATCGTGGGACCCTCGATCCTCGGTAGAGCGTCCGGGCGCATGCGGCCTTGCGCATCCACGGCGACGCGCTGGACGCGGTTGCGGCCCAAACCGAGCATACCGAGGGACTTGAGCAGGGTGGGGTGCGCTTCCTCACCGATGACGACCGTGATGGGCGGCGCGCCGAAGAGACCCTCTGCCTCGACGTTCCAACCGGCATTCGCGAGCACGGCGTTGCGGGCGGCCGCGAGCGCCGTGAAATTCGCCATCGTGGCCCCGGTCACGAAACTCACCGCGGTCGATGGGGGCAATCCCAGCAGCTCGATCAGCCACCTCGAGGCCACCTCCTCGATGCGCGCCACGCCGGGCGTGACTTCATACAGGGCGGTGTTCTGATCCCAAGAGCCTGCGAGCCAGTTGGCGGCCAATGCGATCGGCAACGAGCCGCCGATGACGAAGCCGAAGAAGCGCGGCCCGGCCATGGCCATCGTCGCGGGCGAAACGATCCGATCCAGCAAGGCCAGGGTCTCGGCCGGGTCGCTCCCGGCCTGCGGGAGTGCTTCATCCAGCTCCTGGAGCGCCGCGATGGCAGCAGGGCTCGGCGCAACGGCGCGGGTTCTCAGACTCCGCAGGTAATCGCCGGCCCGACGCGCGGCATCCTCGAGCAGCTGATACTTCCCGCCCATGCCCGATCAGTCGGCCACGGTCAGCTGAGGCGTCAGTCCCGCCATTCGGTCACGGCGAGAGCGTGCGGCCAGCGCATACGCCGGGACACACAGTGACAGGAAGATCAGCGCCGTAACGCCCGAGCGCCAGTCCTCGAGCAGGGCGGCTGCGAGAAAGCCGATGGAGCCGAGCAGCACGACGAATGTCGTCACGGGATAGCCGAATGCCCGGTAGGGCCTGAGGACCTGCGGCGCCCGGTGCCGCAGGACCAGAACCGCGAGGAACGCGGCAATGTAGTAAAGCAGGATGAGGACCGCGAACAGCGCGATGAGTTGATTGAAGGTGCCGGTAAGGATCATCG
>Ga0335078_10013026_pt1 | contig 12325 bp, 8 predicted proteins | sample Lox_Sample_32_FD_206711 | JGI IMG/M metagenome (GOLD analysis project Ga0335078, IMG submission 206711) | Soil microbial communities from Loxahatchee National Wildlife Refuge, Florida, United States - Lox_Sample_3.2 | ecosystem: Environmental > Terrestrial > Soil > Wetlands | place: USA: Florida... | reverse complement strand
CTGAGCGCACCCCAGTGCGGCTTCACCTTTACCCGCAGCAAGCCCCAGTGACATCCACAACGAAGTCGCAGCCATCGTTGTCGAGGCGGGCCCGTCCTCAGGAGCCCGAACTCTCCCCTGAAATCCCGCTGCGCCATGGTCTCCGATGCCCCTTCCCGCAAAGAAAGAGGCGCAGACCGTATGGGCCTGCGCCTTTGTTTTCTCTATAACTCCAGAATAGCAAATTGGCGGGGAGAAATGGGACATAAACCATAACTTTATATTTCCAGCGGAGTCATAAGGTTGGGAGAATTTTGGCGCTTTGAGGGGCTTGACAAGATTTTGTCAGTTGCACCGGGAATGGTGCAATGGGTGGGCGTCAGAAACTCGCTTCCAGCACCGCCGAGCCAGCAGACCGCTCTCCGCCGCCAATATCGCAGGTTGCCCCCGTGAGCGGGGTGGGAAATGCAGGCTCAGTCGTCCGCGCTGGCGGTAACTTCCGGACTAGCGGGCGAGGGCGCCCGCTGCACACCCAGTTCCTGGTCTTTGTACTGCAACTGGTAGAGCTTGTAGTAAATGCCGCGCTCGGCCAGCAGCTCCTGGTGGCTGCCCATCTCCCGTAACTGACCTTTGTGCATCACGATAATTTTACTGGCCCGCTGCACGGTCGAGAGCCGGTGGGCAATGATGACTGAGGTGCGCCCTTCCACCATACGGCTGAGAGCGTCGCGCACGCGAAACTCGGTCTCGGTATCTACGCTCGAAGTGGCTTCATCCAGAATCAGAATGTTCGGATCGTGGGCCAGCGCCCGGGCAAACGAAATCAGCTGCTTCTGTCCGGTCGAAAGGGTGGAACCGCGCTCGCGCACTTCCTCCTTGAAACCGCCCGGCAGGCTGCGGATGAAGTCGCCCAGGTTCACGTCTTCCGCCGCCTTTTCCACATCCTCCTCGGCAATCCATTGCGTGCCCAGGCGAATATTGCTTTCGACGGTGCCGGTGAACAGGAACGGATCCTGCAGCACCACGCCGAAGCGGCGGCGCAACTCATTGAGGTCCATTTCCCTGATATCCACGCCGTCAATCCGGATGGCGCCCTTCTGCACGTCGTAAAAGCGCATCAGCAGCGAGATGATCGTGGTCTTGCCGGCCCCGGTATGGCCCACGATGGCCGCAGTTTCCCCCGGTTCGATGGCGAACGACACGTCGCGCAGCACCCAATCGGGCCCGCCCGCGCCCGGCATTGGCGGTGTGGGGGCGGGGGTCAGCCCCGTGCCGAGGGAGCGAAGCTCCGTCCCCACAGCAGCATCGCCGGGCTCGAGGTTTCTGTAGGCAAACCACACATGGTCAAATTCAATCCGCCCCGGCCCGTCCGGCGATCTAGTGACCGCCGGCGAGGTGATTTCCGCCGGCGTATCCAGCAGCTTGAAGATGCGCTCGCTCGAAGCCATGGCCGCCTGCAGGATGTTGTACTTTTCGCTCAGGTCCTGAATCGGCCGGAAGAAGCGTTGCGCATACTGGATGAAGGCGACCAGCACGCCCAGGGTGGCGTGCGAGGCCAAAACCGCCGGGGCATGGATTCCCTCGACCCGCATCACCTCAATGCCGCCGAACCAGATGATGCACGCAATCGCCACCGAAGACAGCAGTTCCACCACGGGGTAGTACACCGCGTACGCCAGGATGGCATCTTTGTAAGCCTCCATGTGGCTGGCGTTGACCTCGGAAAACTTTTGGTAAGCCCGCTCCTCGCGATTGAAGAGCTGCAGAACTGTCATGCCGCTCACATGCTCCTGCAGGTAGGCATTGATGCGGGCAATGGCCACGCGAATCCGCCGGTAAGAGTCGCGCACCCGGTCGCGGAAAACCTTGGTCGCGTAGGCGATCAGCGGCAGCACGGCAAAGGTAATCAGCGCCAGCCGCGTGTTCATGCGCAGCATGACGGCGATGATCCCGATCAGGACAAAGGCGTCTTCAAAAATCGAAACCACGCCCGAAGTGAACATCTCGTTCAGCGCATCCACGTCGTTGGTGACGCGCGTGACCAGGCGGCCGACGGGGTTCTTGTCGTAGAAGCCGATGTGCATGCGCTGCAGGTGGCGAAAAATCTGGCTGCGCAGGTCGAACATCACCATCTGCCCGGTCCACTGCATGTAGTAGGTCTGCAGGAATTCGAGCAGGAAGGCGAAGACCAGCAGGCTGACGTAAATCGCCGCAATCTGCGCAACGCCGGTCAGCGGCTGTGGGCTCAGGTGGTCGCCCAGCCAGGAATGCGCCCCCTTCACCGGCGCCATGTAGCGGTCAATGGCGACTTTGGTCAGATATGGGCCCAGCACGTCCGCCCCGGCCTTGAGAAAGATGGAACCCAGGGCCAGTCCCACCTGCCACTTATAGGGGCGCAGGTACGTGATCAGCCGCTTCATCAGGCGGCTGTCATAGGCTTTCCCGAGAACCTCTTCTTCCTGAGCGGCCATGGTTAACCAAAGAGTACCTCAAGTAGATGGCGGAAGCAGCCCGCAGGATGAAAAAGCTTTAACAGCAGGGAAGACCACCTCCGCGAAGACTATGCCAGAGCTCAGGACCGAACCGTCGAGGGCGGCTCTCCCCACACCGGCTGTGCCTCGGGGATGGCCGGAGCGCGAGCTTTACAATGCTACGGTGCGGATTCTCATTTCAGCCGGCGAGGCTTCGGGGGAGATGTATGGCGCGCAGCTGATGGAGGCGCTACGGCGGCGGACTGCGGAGCTTCGCTCCGCCGGAGAGCCGGGGGCGGCTGTCCCCACAGAGACTCTGCCTGACCCGGCGGCCAAACCGCAGAAGTCGGCCGCCCCTGCACAAGCCGGCCCGGAGATCGAGTTCTTCGGCGCCGGCGGCGAAAAGATGCGTGCCGCCGGCTGCGACATCGTAGTAGACGCCAAGGATCTTTCAGTTGTGGGCATTACGGAAATTCTCGGTCATCTGCCAAAAATCTGGCGGCTGTTTCACAAGCTGATCGGCGAAGCCGACAAGCGCAAGCCTGACCTCGCCATCGTGATTGATTCGCCGGCCTTCAACTGGCGGGTGGCGCGCGAGATGCGCAAGCGCGGAGTTCCAGTGGTGTATTACGTGGCCCCGCAGTTCTGGGCATGGCGACAGGGGCGGGTAAAGCTGCTGAGAAAAAATGTCAGCAAGGCGCTGGTGATCTTTCCCTTTGAGGAGAAGTTCTTTTGCGAGCGCGGGGTGGATGCGACCTTTGTGGGGCATCCGCTGGCCGAGCTTTCTTCCGCCAGCCTGCCGCGCGAGGCGGCCGACCGGGGCAAGTATGCCGGGCAACACGGGCTGGACGCGGAAAAGCACTGGATCACCCTGATGCCGGGCAGCCGGGTGAAGGAAGTTGGCATGAACTTGCCAACGATGCTCGAGGCCGCGGCCCAGTTTGGGCGGGCGTATGAATTTGTGCTTCCGATGGCGCCCACGCTCGAGCGCAGCTTTCTGCAGCCGCTGCTGGCCAAATTGACTACGGTACGGCTGGTTCCGGAGGCGCTGGCGGCACTCTATCACTCGCGCGCAGGAATTATCGCGAGCGGTACGGCGACGGTAGAGGCGGCGATGATGGCCACGCCCTTCGTGATGGTTTACCGCGTGACTCCGCTGACCTACCTGCTCGGTCGAGGGCGGGTGAAGGTCTCGCACTTTGCCATGGTCAACCTGATCGCGGGCGAGGAGGTCGTGCCGGAACTGGTGCAGCAGGACTTTACCGCGGCCAAGGTGGTGGCGGAGCTCAACCAGATTCTTCCCGACGGCCCGGCACGGGACAGGATGCTGGAGGGGCTGGCGGGGGTAAAGGCACGGCTGCGGGGAAATGGAGGAGCGCATCCGGCGGAGCGCGCGGCCGAGGCGGTGTTGAGAGTGTGGGATATGTCGAGGGCCGTTTAGCAGGCTGCGGAAAGCTGCAGCCAGGGATAACGCTGCTTGATGTGCGAGCCGACGAGAAGGCGGACGGCAGGATTCATCCAGACGTAGCAGGGCGATTGGCGAATGGCTCCGTAATCGAGCTTGAATTTATCGAGCGAGGGTTTGCTGGAGGCTGGGCCCATATCCGCGGTGGTGATGCCGGGAGTTTGCCGGGCAATGCAGAGGAAGGCATGGTAGAGGGCATCGTTGGGGTGCGCCCAAAGAGCCGAGGAATGACTGGCGACGAAAGAGACGAAGGCCACATTATGCGCGGCGCAAGGCAGCATGAAGGCCACCAGCTTATCCTCCAGGTAAGCGCCCAGCACGAAGCGCCTGGGCCGGCGGAAGGCGCTGGTGATCCATGAGCTAAAGACCTGAGGGCGGGCCTTGCTGCGCCCCCAGCCGGTGCGTTCGCGCCAGCTGCGGTACACCTGGTAGCCCTCGGCGGCAAGCTCAGCCAGGCTCTGGACGGGCCGGACTTCGAGGCGCGACAAGGCAGAGCGAACCAGGTTGCGGCGTTTCTTATCCACCTGCTGGAGCGAGTAGGCGTGGACCTGCTCGCGCGCAATGCTGCGGTAAACGGCGTTGGCGGGCGAGCCCGGGCGGGCGAGGTGCATGAATCCGAGGGGCGCCCGCAAGCCGTGAGGCCAGGCTTCCCGATGATCAATGAGGCGCAGGGGAAAACAGGGCTGGCAGAAGCCATAGCGCAGCCCCCGCCACCACACGCCGCGGTGGAAATGCACAGAATCGCCCGCCGCCTGTTGTTCGCGCGCGAACGTTTCCTCATCGGCGACAGTGAAGTCGAGGCCGGACCACAGCGCGTCTTCCCGGCAAAGCGGGGGGGCTTCTAACAGGTCTTGCACGATTCCCTGGGGGGAGCTTCCTGGGTTCCGGTCACTTAGATGAACACAAGCAAGGGTCTGCGGATGTCATGATTTGTAACATTTTGTAATTTGCTGGTCTTTGAAATGTAATCTTAAAGTTTTACATGAAGCGATGAGGGCCGGCCGGAGCGGGCACGGGTTTTCCCTGACGTAGGGGAAGGATGAGGTTTCGGCCGGAAAGGGCGCCCGGCAGCGCGTGCTATAATTTTGTTTCGCCTGCGGTGTGCGAGGCTCAGGTGATCTCCTCTTGATCTCCCTTGGGGCGAATTCTTCGACCTGCGGTATTCGATCAGCGATCACGCTCAGCGATCACCGATCAACACAATTCAAGTTCTTTGCATACGAGGTTTAACTATGTCTGGCCATTCCAAATGGGCCACCATCAAGCACAAGAAGGGCGCGCTGGACGCCAAGCGCGGCAAGATTTTTACCCGGCTGATCAAAGAAATCAGCATTGCCGCCAAGAGCGGGGGCGACCCGGATACCAATCCGCGGCTGCGCACTGCCATTGCCGCGGCCAAGGCAGAGAATATGCCGGCCGATAACATCAAGCGGGCGGTGCAGCGGGGCACGGGCGAACTGCCGGGCGCCACCTACGAGGAATTTTCCCTGGAGGGTTACGGGCCGGGCGGAGTGGCGCTGCTGCTGGATATCAATACCGACAACCGCAACCGCACGGTGAGCGAGATCCGCCACGTCTTCGGCAAAAATGGCGGCAACATGGCCGAGGCGGGGGCGGTCGCATGGATGTTCCACAAGAAGGGCGACATCGTGGTACCCAAGGCTGCGGCCAAAGAAGACGACCTGATGGCCATTGTGCTGGACGCGGGAGCCGACGATCTGCGCGACGATGGCGAGAACTGGGAAGTTCTGACCGACCCTTCCGCCTACGAAGCGGTTCTGGAGGCGGTGAAGAAGGCGGGAATCGAGCCCGCCTCATCGAGCGTGGCCATGATTCCGCAGAATTACATTAAGCTGGAAGGCTCAGCGGCCACGACCATGATTCGCCTGATGGAAGCGCTGGAAGAGCATGACGACGTGCAGAACGTGCACTCGAACTTCGACATTGATCAGAAACTGCTGGAGGAAGTGGCCAGCTGAGTTTTCTGCTCCGCGCTCGGCTGCGGTCTAAGCCACGGAGGACGCCGAGAACTTGCACAGGAATTCAGGAGATTGCGGGCCGCCGCTGGAGGCGGCCCATGCTTTTTGCGGGCTACGGCGAACTTGTCATGGGTTTTCAACACGGTTGTGGAAAATCCCGTGGAAAAGCCGGAAAGTATTCCTGTAAATGTTTTGTTAAAAACTACTTCTGCATTTTGCACCGAGTTGTGTGCCTGCGGGTTTGCTTCGAGCGTAGTGCTAGGCGGAGAATAATTTGAAAGTGAGACTTGACCGGTTACTTGTGGATCGAGGCCTGGCCCTCTCGCGGGAGCGCGCGCAGGCGCTCATTCTGGCCGGCAAAGTCCTGGTGAATGAACAGAAATTTGAGAAGGCCGGCGCGGCGGTGGAGACGGATGCGCCGCTGCGGCTGCTGGGCGAAGACCTGAAGTACGTGAGCCGCGGCGGGCTCAAGTTGGAGAAGGCGCTGGCCCACTGGAAAATAGATGTGCGCGGCATGGTGTGCCTGGATGTGGGCGCCTCGACGGGAGGATTCACGGATTGTCTGCTGCAGCACGGCGCGGCGCGAGTGATTGCGGTGGATACGGGCCACGGGCAGATGGATTTTCGCCTGCGCCAGGATTCGCGCGTCCGCCTGATGGAAAAAACCAATGCGCGCTACCTTACCCATGAACAGCTCGGCGAATACGTGGACCTGGCGGTGATGGATGTTTCGTTCATTTCTGCGACGCTGGTGCTGCCGGCGGTGGCGAAGGCGGCTTTTCCCCCGACATCAGATAAACGGGCTACCCCGCGAGCGATGGTGCTGGTGAAGCCGCAATTTGAGGCCGGGCGCGAACACGTGGGCAAGGGCGGCATTGTGCGCGATGAAGGTGTGCAACGGGCGGCGGTCGAGAAGGTAAGGTCTTGCCTCCGCGACTTAGGGTTTGAGCCGACAGACACGATCGAATCGCCGATTCTGGGCGCGGAAGGAAACCGGGAGTTCCTGCTCTATGGAGTGTTTTCGAAAAATGGATGGGCGGAAGGCAGCCGACAGGCCAAAAAAGAGGGCTGAAAAACAGTTCTCAGTTGATGGTTCGCGGTTCTCAGTTCGCTTCGCGGCACCTCGATGGCCGATCTTTAGCCTGCCTTGTACAATTCCATAATTCACCATGGCGAAAGCGGATCCTGCAACACAAGGCAAGTCGGCCGCGATCATCTCCAAGCCGGGCAAGCAGGAGTTGGCAGAGATCGTTCCGCCGCTGCTGGAGTGGTTTCGGCTGCATGGCTACCGGGTCGCCGTGGACCCCGAGACCGCGCCCTACGCCGCCGGCGCCGAGGTGGTGGCGCGAGAGGAGATGGGGACGCGGCCGCTGAATTTCGTGGTGGTGCTGGGCGGTGATGGCACCCTGCTGGGGGCGGCGCGCGCCGTGGCCAAGGCGGGTATTCCGGTGCTTGGGGTGAATTTGGGCTCGCTGGGATTTCTGACCGAGGTCCGGCTGCAGGAGCTTTACCCTACGCTGCAAGGAGTTGACGAGGGATGTTGCAACATCGAGATGCGCTCCATGCTGCATTGCGAGCTGCTGCGCAATGGCGAGTTGGTGGCGCAATTTGAGGCGCTCAACGACGTGGTGGTGGGCAAGGGGGCGATCGCGCGGCTGAACCACTGCGACGTTTTCATTGATGGGCTTTTCGTCTCCCGCTATCAGGCCGACGGCTTGATTGTCTCTACGCCCACCGGCTCGACTGCCTATTCTTTGGCGGCGGGCGGCCCGATTCTGATGCCCACGGTCAATGCCTTCGCCATCACACCGGTCTCGGCGCATTCGCTCACTCACCGCGCCCTGGTGGTGCAGGACACGGTGCAGATTGAAATTGTGGTCAAGACGGGCAACGGCCAAGCCTATTTGAGCATAGACGGGCAGGTGGGTATGCCGCTGGAAGATCGGGACCGGGTGTGCTGCCGCAAGTCTCAGCACTTGGTAAAGCTGTTGCGCATCAAGGGGACTTTCTTCGATGCGCTGCACGCCAAGCTGAAATGGGGACAGCGGTGAGGCGGTATTTCTGCGAGGACCATGAGACTGCGCACTAGTCTTCTTGCCGGTTTGCTGGCGGGGCTTTCGGTGACCGCATATTCCCAATCCAGGCCGCAGGCGGACCTGATCATCCGCAACGCGCGGGTGTGGACGGTGGATAAGGCGCATCCCCGGGCGCAGGCGGTTGCCGTGCTGGGCGACCGCATCGTGGCGGTAGGCTCCAATGCCGAAGTGGGCGCATGGCGCGGGCCAAGAACGCACGTTCTGGATGCCGGCGGCAAGCTGTTGCTGCCCGGCTTTAATGACGCTCATGTGCATTTTGTCAGCGGGGGCGAGCAACTGGGCAACGTTCAGCTCAATGACGCCAGCAGCACGGCGGAATTTGTTCGCAGAATCGAAGAACAGGCTAAGAAAACTCCGAAAGGCCAGTGGATTCTGGGCGGGGATTGGGATGAGACCAAGTGGAGCCCGCCGCGACTCCCCACGCGCGCTCTGATTGACCGGGTGACGCCGGACAATCCGGTATTTCTCTCCCGCTATGACGGGCATATGGCATTGGCCAATTCCCTGGCATTGAGCCTGGCGGGGGTCACGGCGAAGACGCCGGATCCACCGGGCGGCGTGGTGGTGCGCAACGCTGAGGGCGACCCGACGGGGGCGCTCAAAGACGCGGCCATGGATTATGTGGATAAGGTGATTCCGCCGCCCACCCATCAACAGCTCATGGCGGCGGTGAAGCGGGCCATGGCTTATGCCGCATCGCTGGGCGTGACCAGCGTGCAGAACATGAATCCCGATTACGCCGACATTGCGGCCTATACCGACCTGCTGGAAAAAGGCGAGCTGATTACCAGAATCTATGCCGCGCCGCTGATCACGGAAGGAGTGGACGATCAGGCAAAGCTGGGGCTGCGGCATGCCTTTGGCGGGCCCTGGCTGCGGCTCGGAGCGGTAAAAGCCTTCGCCGATGGCTCGCTGGGCTCGCGCACGGCTTACTTTTTTGAGCCCTACAGCGATGAGCCGGGAAATTACGGCCTGCTGGCGGGAGATATGCACCCGCTTTCGCGGATGCGCGAGCACATGATGAAAGCCGACGCCGCGGGGCTGCAGATCTGCACCCATGCCATTGGCGACCGCGCCATTTCCACCGTGCTGGACCTGTATGCGGAGATTGTGGCGGCGCACGGTCCCGCCGACCGGCGCTTACGCATTGAACATGCGCAGCATATGGCGGCGAAAGATTTTGACCGTTTCGCCCAGTTGCACGTGATCGCCTCGGTGCAGCCCTACCAGGCGATTGATGATGGGCGGTGGGCAGAGGCGCGAATTGGCCATGACCGCGCCAGCCGGACCTATGCCTTCCGCACCTTCCTGAATGACAGAGTGCGTCTGGCCTTTGGGACCGATTGGGATGTGGCGCCGCTGAATCCAATTCTGACGATTTATGGCGCGGTGACACGCGCAACCCTCGATGGAAAAAATCCGAACGGCTGGTTTCCAGAGCAGAAGCTGACGGTGGCGGAGTCGGTCGAGGCCTACACCATGGGCTCGGCTTACGCGGAGTTCCAGGAGAACGAGAAAGGCTCAATCACCGTGGGCAAATTGGCTGACATGGTTCTGCTGAGCGACGATATTTTTGCGATTCCGCCGGCGAAGATCCGCGAAGCGAAGGTGCTTAAGACCTTCGTGGGCGGAAAGCTGGTGTGGGATGCGAGCCAGCCCGGCCCGGAGCACAGCGACGCCCGCTGAGCCGCGCGCGCAAGCACAGGAGCCGGCACCGGGGCACGGCGCGTGCGCGGTAAATACTCTTCCGCTCGCTTCAGAAGTTTTTCATCTTTCGTTTTCGCGCGTGGAAAAGCTTTCGAAATTAGTTCTCGCACATCATATGCGCGGGCGGCCCCAGTACTGCCTTTGGTGAGCGCACTGACGCGATGCGCAATCGCGCACAGGGGGTAAGCGCAAAAATGTGCACCTCTAGTGTCCCGTTGGACATAAGGTGTGTGCCGTACTTGTAACTACCGTGTCGTACTTCTGAGTGTTGACGCCAAATCAAATCAAACCTAAATTTCGCTTAATCAACGCAGTTTGACCCAGCCTACGGACATCAGCTTGCAGGGGAGCATCTGGCGGCTCACCGCAACGGTGTTCGACGTTTTGATCGAGTCCATTTTTGTCTCGGTCTTGGGCCGGTGAAGTGCCCGAGCACAGCATAGCGCTGGCTTCGTCAAGAGAGCACTGCCTGGCTTCGCGCCGGTCGTGTGCCTGCCCCGTGCATGGAGGGTTTTCAATGAAGTTACGTCCCCTGTTCCCCGCTATCGCATGTTTGTTTCTCCTCACAATAGTTAATCCAGCAGCCGTTTTGGGCCAAAAAGACCCCGGGCCACGTGGAGGGCCCGCGGGCGCCGGAGGGCCCATGCTAAGCCTGAGCGATTACGAAAAGAGCTTTTTCAGCGAAGCCCTCATGCACTTTGAAGAAGTGGATTCGGTCTCAGGAACCATCGCGGGCGAGGAAGGTTCAGGCCTGGGACCGAGCTTCAACAGCAACAGCTGCGCCAGTTGCCACTCCGAACCGGCGATTGGCGGCAGCAGCCCGGGCCTAATCAGCAAGATTCATTCGGTGGCGAATCCGCAGGTCGCGATGGCCGCCCTGGATGGAGCCAGCAACGTGCTGCCGCCCTTCATTACCGCCAACGGCCCGGTGCGGGAAGCCCGCTTTGTGAATTATCCGGATGGTTCACCCGATGGCGGAGTGCACGACCTGTTCACGATTGCAGGGCGCACGGACGCTCCGGGATGCACTGTATCCCAGCCTAATTTTGCCCAGCAGGTGGCCGCGGGCAACGTCGGCCTACGCATTCCGACCCCATTGTTCGGCCTGGGACTGGTGGAGAGCACGCCAGATTCGGTTTTGCGCGCCAACCTGGCGGCGACCGCGGGCTTGAGAGCGCGGTTCGGTATTGGCGGCAGCTTTAACGCCAGCGGAAATGACGGCACGATTACCCGCTTCGGGTGGAAGGCCCAGAACAAGTCGGTGCTGATTTTTTCCGGTGAAGCCTATAACGTCGAACAGGGCGTTACCAACGAGAGCTTTTCCAACGAACGCGTGGATGTGAGCGGCTGCGTGTTCAATGGCACTCCCGAGGACTACACCAACCTGACCAATCCTGAGAACGGCGCCACCACTGGCGATGCCGCTTCCATGTCCTCCGATGTAGTGAACTTCGGTTCGTTCATCATGCTCTCGGCGCCGCCGACCCCGGCAGTTCTGAGTGGGGTTGCGTCGCAATCGGTACAGAATGGCCAATCTCTGTTCAACCGCGTGGGCTGCGCTTTATGTCATTCCTCGACGCTGACGAGCGGCCCGGCCAAATTTGCCGGCCTGTCGAATGTGACCTACCATCCTTACTCCGATTTTGCCCTGCACCATATGGGGCCGGGGCTGGCGGATGGAGTTAGCCAGGGTCTGGCGGGACCTGACCAGTTCCGCACGGCTCCGCTGTGGGGACTGGGACAGCGGCTGTTCTTCCTGCATGATGGCCGCACCTCAGACCTGCTGGAGGCGATTGAGGACCATGCCAGCTGGAGCACCAGCCGCAACTGGCAGTTCTGCCGCCGGCACAGCCAGAATCAGCGCTCCGAGGCTGATGGGGTCATCCGCAGCTTCAACGGATTGAGCAAATCGCAGCAGCAGGATATTCTGAACTTCCTGCGCTCGTTGTAAGGCCGCAGGGTTATGCGCGGAGGAGGGCATCTCCTCCGCGCAGTCACCTTCGGATTTCAAGATGTTCAAGTACGCCTTGCTGATCATATTGGCGGCCGGGCCAGTGGCCCAGGCCGCCTCCTCCCGTTTCTGCCAGGCCAGCGCAGGAATCAGCGCGGCCTTGTCTCAGGCTGCGTCTCACCCGGTGGTGAATCCAGAGGACTTCGATCACAACATTCAGCCTTTTCTGGCATTGCGGCAGCGCTTTCCGGATGATCTGTTCGCTCAGGAGGGCTACCAGGACGCCGTGCGGGAGTTTGGCATCGAAGGCCACTACCGCGCGCTCACCGAGGATTATCAGGGTCTGCTCGCCCAGCATCCCGACGAGCTGCTGTATGGCTATCTCTATTTTCGGTCGTTGATCGGAAGGAGCACACCGGCTGCGGCCCAGGGCTTTGCGCAGATCGCGGCGGAGAATCCGCAATTTGCGCCGGCGCACCGCATGCTGGCGGAGATTTACGGCTCGGAAGCATTCGGCGACGCGGGCAAGCAGGCGGCTGAGCGGCAAGCCTTTCTGCAACTCTGCCCCGGCGGCGCTTTGGCACGCTTGCCGGACGCGATGCCGGGGCCCAGCCCGTTGCTCGGGCAGGCAGAGACTTTACTCTCCCAGGACGGCGACAGCGCGGCCATCGTGAAGC
>Ga0335078_10013025_pt1 | contig 12326 bp, 12 predicted proteins | sample Lox_Sample_32_FD_206711 | JGI IMG/M metagenome (GOLD analysis project Ga0335078, IMG submission 206711) | Soil microbial communities from Loxahatchee National Wildlife Refuge, Florida, United States - Lox_Sample_3.2 | ecosystem: Environmental > Terrestrial > Soil > Wetlands | place: USA... | reverse complement strand
AATCGCGCGTAAAGCAGACGGCGCGGGCTATCACCCTCGCTTTTTCAGCCGCGGCGTTGATTTTGGCGAAGTCGTTTTTCTTAGCCACGATAGTCAATTTTTCCACGTCCTTGAGATTCTCCCGGTCCACTGTTTTGAAGGGCGCGTATTGATAAAGCCCCAAAAGGGCTCCTTCCGCCACAGCCTGGGCAACTCTATCTTTCGCCTCGGGAAGAAAGCCCACATCGACCGAGGTTGCCGCCTCTTTGATGTTCAGGCCCCGCACATGCTGCATGGCTTTTGCGAAGGCTGTTCGCAGTTTTTCCAGGCTGAATTCACCATGCTTGCCTAAACCGACGAGGAGGATCCTCTTTGCAGGCAGTAACCCTCTGGGGTAGATCACAGATATTTGAGACGGTTTTGCCTCAAAATCATGATTGCCCTTCAATTCGCCGATCAATCCGTTCGATCTCTTGTCAACCTCCAGGGCGGGTCCTTCCAAATCTTTGTCTTCGAACAACGCAAGGATAATGGCCTCGCCCGCGGTGTCGGCAAGCGTCCCTTTGCTGACGGATATCTTCACCTCGCTCCTCCTTTTGCCCGCTTTTCCCGAAACGGCGGCCCCGGTTCACGATTGGGCCGCCGTCCCGAAATCATGGCCGGCTCTTGCGGTCAAGACGGCCGCCCGAATGTGCTCTAGGACAAGGGGAAAATGGCGGAGGGAGTAGGATTCGAACCCACGGGGCGCTTGCACGCCCAACGGTTTTCAAGACCGCCGCTTTCGGCCGCTCAGCCATCCCTCCGCGTCGCTTGAGGCAAGGGCAATGTCCGTCTTTGGCATCTGCGATCGAACAGATAATGCAGCCGACCCGCCTAAGACAGACCTTATCATCCTACAACGCAAAACGCCCGCAGTCCGCCCCATCACCACCGGATAAGACTGCTCCCCCACGTGAGTCCTCCGCCGAAGGCGGTGAGGCACACGAGCTTACCCTTGGTGATCGTCCCGTCTCTGACCGCCTCGTCGAGGGCTATGGGCACGGTCGCGGACGATATGTTCCCGTACCTCTCGATGGTCACGTACATCCTCTCCATGGGCACCTTGAGCTTCTTGGCCACCCCCTGGATGATCCTGATGTTTGCCTGGTGGGGAATGATCACGTCCACGTCTTCAATGGAGTAGCCGTTTGCGGAGACTGCCTCTTCCGCGGCAGCGGCGAAATGGCCTACTGCGACTCTCAGGGAGGTATTGGCGCCGATCATCTTGAGGAAATGGAGCCCCTTGTCGACACTCTCATGGGAAATGGGAGTGGTGAGGGAGCCCCCGCCCGGCATGAGGAGGTTGTCCCCGTTCTTGCCATCCGTATGGATGTGTGTGGAGAGCACCTGTGCGCCCTGATCCGTCTCGGTGAGCACCACCGCGCCCGCCCCGTCGCCCCAGAGGATGCAGCTCTCCCGTTCCTTCCAGTTGACCGTCCTGCTCATGATCTCCCCTGCGGCAACGAGGACCATCTTGTTCATTCCGGCCTCGATCATGGCCCGGGCAACATGGAGGGAGAAGATGAAGCCCGTGCACGCGGCGGTGACGTCGAAGGAGACGGCATTGTCGCAGCCGAGCTTTGCTTCCAGCCAGTTGGCGCCGGAAGGGCAGTGGGTATCCGGGGTTATCGTGCCGAGGACGATGAGATCTATGTCTGCCGGCTTGACTCCGGCCGCCTCCATGGCCCTCTCGCAGGCGATCTTCGCGAGAGTTGAGACCCCCACCCCGGGCTCGGCGATGCGCCGTTCCCTGACGCCCGTCCTCGTGTAGATCCATTCATCCGACGTATCGAGGAACTTCTCGATGTCGAAATTGCTCAACACTTTTTCCGGCACATACGACCCGGTGCCTATGATGCCTATCCTCTTCATTCGGACCTCTCATCCGGCGGGTCTCAACGCGAGTCATCCCGGCAATGGTTCATGCTGCTTTTTTCAGTAATAGAAAACAGATGGCAGGCTGCCTTGTCAAGCGCTCCGGAGGCCCTATTTGTCGCCGGCCGGCAGGTCGCCCAGGATGATCCTCACTGCCGTGTTTGCCTGCTGGTGTGAGGCAATGCCCACCCGGGAGGCCATGAGTCCCATGCCGGGACGGGCCTCGCTCCTGCCGTCTCCTATGATGAAGAGCCGCCGCGTCAGCTCTGCCACCCTGATCTCGTTGCCATCCCCATATCCCGCGACACCGGAGGCGGCTACCACCGATACGCCGGGCATGGCGCCAAGGACGGTCTTGACGATCATCGCCTTCATCTCCGCCCGGTCGAAGGCTTCCACCACTACCGAAGCTTCGCTGAATACCAGCGGAATATTCGATTCATCGAGCATGAGGCAGTGGGTCTCCAGGCTGACATAGGGATTGATCCTCTCAAGGTTCTGCCTTGTCGCCTCTGTCTTGTACATCCCTATCTGATCGACGAAATACTGCTGACGGTTCAGGTTACTCGGCTCCACCACGTCGAAGTCTGCGAGCACGAGTCTGCCGATCCCCATCCGGCAAAGGGCCACGGCGCACGAGGAGCCGAGGCCGCCCAGACCCGCGATTCCCACCGTGGCTTTTTTCAACAGCCCATGGACACCGGGGGTATGGCGGGCCACGATGAGCGCTTCCATCTCTTCAGGGGTCGGGAGCTCACCCCGCCGTATCAACTGCACCGCGTCGCCGTCCTTCACCTCGAGGTCGGCGGCGGCGGGGAACCCGTTGTAGATGACGAGGTCCGCCCCCGGCTTGCAGAGCTCTCTGAGCCTGAAAAGCGTCATCCCCTCATCGAAGGTGAGGACTTTTTCGTTTACCCTTATTTGCACGCTTCTTCAGGGCCCGACTGGATGATGACGCGGTGCGCGAGAAGGTCGATCTGCCTTATCCTTCCCGGGACCGTCCTCTCTTCGCCGAAGAGATTGACCAATCTCACGCCGCCTTCTCCGGGCACCACGCTTATCACGTCCTGGAGCACCAGCTCCTCCTGTCCGTCTCTCATTACGTAGGCTGCCGTCTGACACATTGTGGCTACCTCCCGGATCTCTAAAGACCCGCGGATTTCGTCAACCGCTCGAGCGGATCATCCGTTCTCCAGCCCCTCCTATTGCCTCTTGGGCGAAGCGTCACTTCGGGGCCACTTATACATTACACCACGAGACACGGGGAACTCAACTGGCTTGAAGGGCCCTCTGGCCCGTCCGTTTCGTGGCCTTTCAGGCCGGCAAACCGAAAAAGTGGAAAAACCGCAAAGTTTACAATATAATGCGAGCACCGATGAAAAAGCGTCTCTACGTCCTCCTAGGCTTCGCCATAAGCATAGTTCTCCTCTATTTCGCCCTGAAAGGGGCCCATCTAAACGAGATCTGGTCCACCCTGAGGAAGACGAGCCTTGGCCTCGCCTTTACACCTCTCATCTTCGTAGGTCTGGCAATCTCCATATGCTCCTTCAGATGGTCAAGGGTTGCGGGGACCACGGTGCGTTTCAAAGAAGCCTTTGTGGCGCTGCTCATCGGCATGTTCGTGAACAACGTGCTGCCGGCCCGTCTCGGAGAGGTGGCCCGGGGATATGTCCTCTCCCGCAAGAAGAACCTCTCCCTTACCTATTCCCTTTCCACCGTTTTTCTCGACCGCTTCTTCGACCTCACGGGCCTTACGGGACTTCTGCTTTTCACCCTCATATTCCTTCCCCGGGCAAGTCTGCCTCCCATAGTCTTCCGGGCGATCTACAGCGTCATCGGCGTGCTTTTGCTCTGCATTACCCTTATTATCCTCGTCAGCAGGGAGAGCTTCGCCAACCACCTCTCAAAAAGGTTCCTCACCCTCGAGAGATCCTTCGTTTCCAGCTTCACCAGGCGGCTCCTCGAGGTGCAGGAGAACCTGAAGCGCATCGGCTCGCCCTTGACCATCGTCTTTTTCGTGGTCATGTCTTTCTGCAGCTGGCTTTCCATGAGCGTTGCCCTCTACCTCGTGATCCGCGCCCTGCACGTGCCAGTGCCTTTTGTGTGCGTCCCCTTCGTCTGCGCGCTCCTCAACCTGGCCATCAGCATCCCCTCCTCCCCCGGCTACGTGGGGCTCTACCAATTCCTCATCGTATACCTCCTCTCCATATTCGGCGTGTCCAGGTCCGAGGGACTCACCGTATCGGTGCTCTACCATGCCTCGTGGTACATCCCTTATACGGTCGTGGGCTTCGCCCTGTCCCTGAGGGAGCACCTGAACATAAGGGATATCAGGAAGCTCGAGGCGGAAAGCGAGTCCCCTTCGGCGTCGACCCACGCAATCCTAAACCATTAACATCCCTGGCGAAATTGACTTGAGTCGGCGCCCGATGATAGAGTAAGAGATGAGGAGCGCCAGCCTTAACAAGAAGTTCCACATCTATGTGCTCAAGGAGCTTCTTCTCTTCTTCATCCTCGCCCTGTCCATATTCACCTTTATCCTCGTCATAAGCCGCCTGGGAAAAATGGCCGACCTCATCATCAACAGGGGGGTGGACCTGAAAGACATCCTGCTCCTCATCGCCTATTCCTGTCCGCCCATGCTCACGTTTACCTTGCCCATGTCTTTCCTCCTCGCATCGGTCGTTGCCCTGGGAAGGCTTTCGAGCGAAAACGAGATACTCGCGCTCAAGGCGAGCGGCGTCAATCTGCGGTCTCTCTTCGTGCCTGTCTCCGCCCTCGGCGCAGTCGTCCTCATCGCCGGGTTCCTTAACAACGCGCTTCTCCTCAGCAGGAGCAGCGAGGCGGTCCGGGAGATTCTCGTCAACGTAGCGAAGAAGGGGTTTTCCATTCAGGAGGGAATCTTCAACGAGTTCCCCGGAGTGGTCATTTACGTCGACAAAGTGGATTCCGCCCACAAGAGCATGTCCGGCATTGTCATCGCCGACGACAGGGACGAGACATGCCGCCAGACATTCACCGCGGAGAAGGGGAGCGTCAACCTCGACCTCAAGACCTTCGATCTCTCCTTCGTGCTCAGGAACGGGAGTCTTCAGAGATGGCAAAGGCAGGCCGGCACGTACCAGAGCCTCGCCTTCGACAACTACGCCTTCTACATCAACCTCTCCAACCTCCTGCCCACCAGGGAGCTGAAGAAAAGGCCGTGGGAAATGGATATTCGGGAGCTGCAAAAGGCCTTCCTCGCGGCGAAAGCGGGAAACAGGTACGACTTCGTCCTGGAGATTTACAACAAATTCAGCGTGCCCCTCTCTGTTGTCGCGTTCATGCTCCTCACCGTGCCGCTGGGAGTGAGGAGGAGGGCCGAAGGCAAGTTCTCCGGCGTCGTTTACAGTCTCCTCATTTTCATCTCCTACTACGTTCTCTCCGCCATCTCGGAAAACGTGGGAAGGATTTATGAGGCTTGGCCGTTTTTCGTCTCCTTCGCGCCGAACATCATTTTCTCCATCGCCGGCCTCTTTCTCGTGACCGGGCTCAACAGAGAGACGCAGGGTGGAATCTTCCATAGGTGGAGGCGCCGGTGGGGAGCCTGAAGGACTTATGCGAAGGCTGAACAGATACCTCATCAGTAGTATCGTGAAGCTGCTCCTGGTTTGTGAGCTCGCGGGAGTCATCATCTTCTCCACCATAGATTTCTTCGAGCATCTCGACGTCTTTACCCAAAGCTTCTCGAAGTTCCTCCTGGGGCTCGCGTATCTGGCGCTCCAGATCCCCAATTACTTCAACCTCATCCTCCCTCTCTCCCTCCTTATCTCCATACTCGTCCACCTCATCATCATGATCCGGGGCAACGAGATCATCGTAGTGAGGACCGCAGGCGTCAGCACCTTTTCGCTCATGAAACCCCTCATTTCCTTCTCCCTGGTCCTCGTCATTCTCTCCTTTTCCCTCTCGGAATGGGTGATACCCCTGACTTCCACGCTTGGGGAGCGCATATATACGGTAAAGATAAAGCAAGAGCAGACGTACGTGGAATTCAAGAATGACAAGATATGGCTGAAGAGGGAACACACCATCAGCAGCATCGACCTTTTCGATTTCAGGACGGACGAGGTCCGCGGGCTCACGGTCTTCGAGCTGGCCGATGACTATTCGATCCGGAGGCGCTTCGACGCAAGAAAGGGAGTATGGACAGGCGCGTCCTGGCTTTTCTCCGACGTGGTGGAGAGAAAATTCAAGAATGGTATGATAGAATCAAAGAGCGCATACCCGACGCTTTCCGGCCTCATCAGCGACCCGCCCTCCGTCTTCAAGATTGCCGACAAGAGTCCGGAGGAGATGAGCTACAGAGAGCTGGAGCGCTACATAGACAAACTGAGGCGGAACGGTCACGACGTGAAGAGATATATGGTGGACCTCTACGACAAGATCTCATTCCCCTTCATCAACGTGATCATGGTCCTGGCTGCCTTCTCCGTGGGCCTGAGGTACGCCAAGGCAAAGAACGTGTCGAAGGGGGTCTTCTTCGGCATCTGTCTCGGAATGGCGTACTGGTTCATTCACTCGATCGCCCTCTCCTTCGGATACTCGGAGAGGTTTCCACCGCTCTTTGCCGCCTTGTTCTCGAACATGCTCTTTTTCGCCTTCGGCGTCATAGGCATCATGACCGTCAAGACTTGAAAAGAGGCTACTCATCTCGGAAAGGAGATATCTCATAAATGAAGGCGTATCTGGATATTGAAACGGACAGGCAGGGCAACGTGTGCGTTACCGGCATTTTCAGCGAGCGAACCGGCTTCGTCCAATTCTACGGGAAGGACGTCACCGCCGACAACCTCGGATCAGCCCTCGCCGGCGCGGAGACGATAGTCACCTTCAACGGGGACTGTTTCGACCTTCCCACCCTGGACAAGTATTTCAACCTGGGCCTGAAGGGAAATTGCCTCTCCCTCGACCTTCTCAAAGTGAAGAAGAACCTCGGTCTGCGCGGGGGGCTTAAGGAACTGGAGAAAATGTTCGGCATCAAAAGAAAAACCGAGGGGATAAACGGCTACAAGGCGATTCTCCTGTGGGAGAAATACCTCAAGAAGGGGCAGAAGGGCGCCCTCGATCTGCTCCTCGAGTACAACAAGGAGGATGTGCTCAATCTTGTCCCCCTGGAGGAGATCTTCGTGGAGCAGCTCAAGGAGATGAAGTGTGGTCGAGCGGTTTGAGATAGGTCCCCCGGGCAGGAAGGTCAGGGGCGTCCTCTCCGTGCCCCAAGGGCACGGCCCATCCCCCTGTGCGATCCTCTCCCATGGCCTTGTGAGCTCGAAGGAGAGCGCCAAGTACCTTGCCCTCTCGGATGCCCTCGGTGCCAAGGGAATTGCAAGCTGCAGGTTCGACTACCATGGATGCGGCGAGAGCGACGGGAACATAGAAGAGACCACGCTGACCGAGAGACTCGCCAACCTCGAATCGGTGACGATCTTCATACTCGAGCGCCCGTCCATCGACGCAACGAAGATAGCCCTCCTGGGGAGCAGCTTCGGCGGGTGCACGTCCCTCCTGAAGGCGGCCCGGGACCAACGCATCAGGTGCGTCTCCCTCTGGGCAACTCCCCACCGCATAGGGAACAAGGAGGGGTCCTCTCCGGAAGGGATCGACTTCCGCGAGGCTCTCTACGCTGACTTTTCTCGCTACGATCTGCTGGCCGAGGCGCGCAAAGTTCGCTGCGGCCTTGTCATCCACGGCGAGGCAGATGAGGTAGTGCCGGCAGAGGAAGGCGCAGCCATTTATGAAAATCTTGGCGACCCGAAAGCGTTTGAGCTGATAAAAGGCGGCGACCATACGTTTTCCAGGGCCGCCGACCGGGAAAGGGCGATCAGCCTGTCATTGGACTGGCTCGGGCGGTTCCTCCTCTGAAGAAGGACGGCCGGCCTCACCGCCCCTGGGGCGTCCGTAATGGTCGGACGTTGCTTCCACCCTCTTCTTCCTGCTTCTGCTTCCACTCACCTTGTCCTTGATGAAATCGGTGATGAGGCCGCTCAAGCCGATGCCCACGGCGAGGGACAGGGCAAGGATCACCCCTCCGAACACGATGAGGAAGCTGATGCTGATGATGGTGCTCCCGATGCCCATGTATTCGAAGACTATGCCGAAGGTGATGACCACGAGGAAGATCCGCACGCTCTTCGAAATGACATCGCCGTACCCTATGTTAGCGTTTTCACAGGCCATGTAGATGACCCTGCTGAGGAACGTGCTGAATATCATGCCCACGATGACGATGATCGTCGAGATAACGACATAGGGGAGCGCGCTCGTCACACGGGAGGCGTACTCGGTGAACTGGGGCAGGCCCACGTAAGTGAGGCCGAAGGAGAAGAAGGTGACGATAAGGATCCAGAAGATGACCCTGCTGATGATGGCGGAGGGCTGTGACTGGACACCGCCCCTCTCGAGAAACGTCACCACGCCTACGTTGGCAGCCCATTTGTCGAAACGGAAAAGGATAAGGAGCTTCTCGACGGCCTTCCTCACGAGCCAGCTGAATACGGAGCCGACGATCATGATGCCGAGCATGACGAGGACATTGTAAAAGACGTCCTGGAAATTCTCCCAGAGGTCTAGAAACATGTCGTAGAAAAAGGCCTTCATTGCAATCATCTTATCGGGATCGGTCTTTGATTGTCAATGGGTAAACGAGCTAATTCTTGTTGCTTTTGTCCTTTTTTTCACATAAGATAGTCCCATCACGAGCTTCAGGAGGGAAAGTATGGAGATCGGAAGGGAGATTTTCTGGAATGTCGGGCAAACTGCGCGATGGATTGCCTACGTTCTCATGGTCATATCGATCGTGCTCCTTGTATACGGGCTGGTAAGACGGAGCCGTATGTGGAAGATAGGAAAGGCCTCCCACATGGGCTTCCGGCAGACCATGTGGAAGCGGATCGGCTATTACATCGGCAGCGGCATTTTTCACGGCACGATACTCCGCTCCCGGGAGATCTACCCTGGCTTCATGCACCTCTTTATCTTCTGGGGCTTCCTCATTCTCGCCATCGGCACCGGCATGGTCGCCTTCCAGGACGATTTCCTGAGGCTCTTTTTCGGCGTCACCTTCCTGCACGGCGGTTTCTATCTTGTCTTTAAGTTCTTCCTCAACCTCTTCGGCCTTGCCGCGGTCGTGGGCATTCTTATGGCCATCATCCGCAGGTACGTGATGAAGCCCGACAGGCTGGACAACCAGAAGGACGACGGCCTTGTGCTCCTGTGGATACTCGTGATCCTCGTGACAGGCTTCCTTATCGAGGGACTCCGCATCGCGGCTGAAAGGCCTCCTTACGAGGTCTGGAGCTTCGTGGGCTGGTACACGGCATTTCTCTTCGCGGCTATGGACAAGGAAAGCATCCTGACCACCCACATGATTATTTATTACTTTCACATGCTCATCTCCTTCGGCTTCATCGCCTATGTCGTCTATTCCAACCGGCTCCTCCACATCTTCACCTCTTCCCTCAACATGATGTTCAGAAGCGTGGAGGATCAGCCCCGGGGCGCCCTCGCGGCGATCGCCGATTTCGAGACGGCGGAGGAGTTCGGCGTCAACCAGATAGACGGTTTCACGTGGAGGCAGATCTTCGATCTCGACGCGTGCACCAGGTGCGGGAGGTGCCAGGATAGGTGCCCCGCTTATCTGAGCCAGAAGCCCCTCTCCCCGAAGAAGCTCGTGCAGGACCTCAAGGAGGAATGGCTGCGAGCCGCCAAAGGCGCAAAGAGCGAAGAGGGCCTCATCGACAAGGTGATCGAGGAGGAGACCCTTTGGTCCTGCACCGCCTGCCTCTCCTGCCAGGTGAACTGCCCGGTGTCGATCCCCACCTTTGATAAAAACATAGAGATGAGGCGCTACCTTACGATGACCCTGAGCAAGATGTCGCCCGAGGTGAAGCTCCTCTACAAGAACCTCCAGACGAGGTTCGACCCGTACGGCATGGGCAAGGCCCAGCGGCTCGAGTGGACCGAAGGGCTCGATGTGAAGAAGGCGACCGAGCAGGAGGTCGAGGTGCTTTACTGGGTGGGATGCGTCGCTTCCCTCGACGACCGTAACCGGAAGATAGCCCGGTCGGTGGCGAAGATACTCAACAAGGCCGGCGTCTCTTTCGGCGTTCTTGGCCCGGACGAGAAATGCTGCGGCGACCCTTTGCGCCGCACCGGGAACGAGTATCAGTATCAGGAGCTGGCCCAGGGCAACGTGGACCTCATCAAGGAGCTGGGCGTCAAGAAGATCGTTACCGCCTGTCCCCATTGCTTCAACACACTGAAGAACGACTACGCCCAGCTCGGCGCGCAATTCGACGTCTACCATCACACCGAGTTCATCTACAATCTCGCCAAGGAGGGGAAGATATCCCTCAATCCCACCCTGGATGGCGTCGCCACTTACCACGACCCATGCTATCTCGGCAGGATCAACAGGGTATTCGACGCACCACGGCAGATCATGGACCGGGTGAAGAAGGACCGCTTCGTGGAGCTGCCGAGGCACAAGGATGAGGGGTTCTGCTGCGGCGGCGGGGGAGGCAAGATCTGGATGGAGGAGCACCACGGCCGGATCTGCCACCTCAGGATGGACGAGGCCATAGGCATATCCGCCAAGACCGTAGTCACCGCATGCCCTTACTGCCTCATCATGATGGAGGACGCCATCAAGGACAAGGAGAAATCGGAATCCATGAAGGCCCTCGACATCTCTGAGGTCGTCGCAGGGGGAATGCAGTTATAGTGGGGTCTTACACGAAGTGAGGGGATGGTTCGCTCCATCCCCTCATCTATTCTTTCAATCGTAGCCTATTCTTCGAGAGAAATTGCCTCGAGGGGGCATTCTTCAACGCACGCCCCGCACTCGGTGCATAGCTCGGGATCCACTTTCGCAGAATCCTCCACGGTGATTGCATCAGCCGGACAGACCTCAGCGCACGCGCCGCAGGCTGAGCACGTTTCTTCGTCAACTTTCGCCGCCATTATCACCGACCTCCTTTCATCGTTTTATAGAAACAGCTATACATATCTCAGGATAAAAGAAGAATGTCAATAGAAAAAAAAGTTGGAAAAAAATCCTTGACATAGTTTTGTGGGTTCTGGTAAAAAGGACACATCGAGGGGGGTAATGGGAAGGAGTCTCAGGGTCGTCGGCCTTTTACTGCTTATTTTCGGTCTCCTCGGCGGCCAGGCATTTTCTGCAGTCCATAAGCACAGATCCGCAGGCCACCGCAGTCACAGGCAGGCGTCCGCCAGGCGCCACTCTTCCAGTCACGCTCTGAAGACGGCGCGGAAATCGGAAGGTGCGGCCTTCTTGCACGGCCGCTCCGTCGCGGCCGAGGATGAGGTGATAAGGCTGAAAGGGTCGAAGAGGCGGGCCCTCGCCGGGGCATCGAGGAGACACCCTACCCGGCTCACCCAGGTGGCCACCGCTGACGAGGGTGAGAACGACGAGTACGTGGCATATAGGGTGAAACGGGGGGATACCCTCGAGAACCTCGCCGAGAAGTTCAATATCGACAAGGACGAGATTTCAGACCTGAATAAGGAATCAAAGAGGCGTCTGGCGCCGGGTGCCGTGGTCTTCATACCGAAGACACAGGAGGATCCGGAAGAAGCGCCGGTGGTGCTCGACGACCAACCCCTCAAACCGTGGAAAAACGAGGAAGAGCGGGGCATTCTCGTGAAGGTAGCCAAGAGCTTCGCCGGTGCCCCTTACCGCTACGGAGGTGAGAGCGTCCGGGGACTCGATTGTTCGGCATTCGTGAGGAAGATGTACGGAATCTTCGAGGTGGACCTTCCCCGGTGTGCGAGAGAACAGTACTACGCCGGTCAAAGGGTCGACAGGGAGAACCTGACGACAGGGGATCTCGTCTTCTTCAAAACGAAGCGCTGCGCCTCTTATCCCACCCATGTGGGTATCTACATCGGGGACGGAAAGTTCATTCATGCGTCCTCTCTACCCAACAGGGGCGTCAAGATCGACCACCTTTCCGATTCCTATTTCACCAGAACCTACATGGGAGCCGTGAGGGTGAAGGCCCCCCCGGTCAAGGAGCCCGACTAAAGGGTGAGACGACTCCCCTTCCGGACCCCTCACTAGTATCCTCAATTGAAAAAACTCGCACCCTTGGTCATCGCCTTTTCCCTTTTCGTTCAGGTCTTCGCCTTCTACACGCTCATCAATAGGGTAGAGCCTTTCATGTATTGGTTCTACCTGATGGTCTGGTGGTCTTTCATCATTTTTCTCGATGCCGTGCTCTCTCTGAAGGCGGGCCACTCGACCGTCTTCAATGGACGTCTGCCGTGGCTCGCCACCATTTCCTGCGGCCTCTGGTGTCTCTTCGAGCTCGAAAACGTGAGACTCCAGAACTGGTTCTACATCAACGTCCCATCGCCAATGGGGGTTCGTTTTT
>Ga0335078_10013024_pt1 | contig 12328 bp, 10 predicted proteins | sample Lox_Sample_32_FD_206711 | JGI IMG/M metagenome (GOLD analysis project Ga0335078, IMG submission 206711) | Soil microbial communities from Loxahatchee National Wildlife Refuge, Florida, United States - Lox_Sample_3.2 | ecosystem: Environmental > Terrestrial > Soil > Wetlands | place: USA... | reverse complement strand
CTTCCTCCAGCCCGCGATTGCGCGGTTCGACGCCCCATGCCCACACCACGATGATCTGGATCATCACCAAGCCGATCATCAGCCAGACCACGCCCGGTAACTTGTAGTTGGTCACCAGCGCAAGGACGACGAAGGGCGACACCACGGTCGCGCCGCGTCCGAAGAAGTTGCAGATGCCATTGGCCGTCAGCCTGATCTCGGTCGGAAACAATTCCGTCGTGTATACGCCATACAGAATTGCCGTCTGGACGTAGATCGCAACCACCAGGACGAATCCGACGCTCAGCACGATTGCCGGGTCGGAGGCCGCATCGAAGCGGGCATAGACATAGCCGCTGATGATGGTGACGATGGAAGCGCCAATGATGCTCCAGCGCCGGCCGATGGCATCCGATGCATAGGCTCCGCACGCGCAACCGACCAGGGACGCCGCCGACAGCACCAGCGTATACGCGAGCGAGTTGGCAATCGTCAGTCCCTGGCGCAGGAAGAACTGGGGCAGGAAGATCACGAAGCCGAAGATCAGCGTGTTGATCGTGATCAGCACCCAGGAGCCGACGATCATGCGCTGTAGCAGCGGCGGTTTGAGCAGATCGGTGGCGGCGAACGGAGCGGCAGGCGGCGCCGTCACCACCGGAGGCAGCGGTTTGTCGCCGGCGGCTTCCTTTTCGATCGCCTGCATCAGGCTCTCTGCTTCACCGGTACGGCCCTTCGATTCCAGCCAGCGCGGCGATTCCGGCAGGTTCTTGCGCAAGTACCAGACAAACAGCGATCCGATGCCGGCGATGACGAACATCGGCCGCCAGCCGAAATTCGGAATGATGAGATAGCCGAGTAGCGACGTCACCGGAAAACCGGCGACCACGATGAAGGCCATCATCGAGAGCCAGCGCCCGCGCGTCCTCGGCGGAACGAACTCGGTGAGGGTCGAATAGCCGACGACGATTTCGGCGCCCAAACCCAGTCCCTGCACAAAGCGGCAGATCATGAGTTGCGTCATGTCCTGCGCGAAGGCGGCGGCGAGCGAGGCAAAACCGAAGATCAACAGATTGATCTGGTAGGTGAAGCGGCGGCCGTACTTGTCGCCGACAAAGCCCGTGATCAGTGCGCCGATCGTCATGCCGACAAAGGTCAGCGAGAGGAACTGCGAATTCTGCGCGGCGGTCGAGAACCCGGACTTGACAGCCGCGGCCAGCACACCGCCGGCGACATAAAGGTCATAGCCGTCGAAAAACATGCCGGCGCCGACGAGGGCGAAGATGCGATACTGAAATGACGAGATCGGCAGCCGATCGAGACGCGCGCCGGCGTTTACAGCAATACCCATGAAACTCCCCCCTTTGAATATCTTTCACTCATTCGCCTCCCCCCGCCTGCGGGGAGAGGTCGGATCGCCCCTGGCGATCCGGGTGAGGGGCAATTTTCGACAGTTCGCATTACGTCGACTCTCCCTCCTCATCCCAGCCTTCTCCCAAAAGCGGGGAGAACGGGCTCAGCTTCAGTTCAATCGCCGCTGGCCGGCCGTGTCGCGGTACCAGTCGAACGGCGCATCATTGGTGGCGACCATCACGCTCTTGACGTTGAAATGATCGTCGAAACTCTCGGTGCCGCATTCGCGCCCGACGCCGGAATCGCCGACGCCGCCCCAGGGCGAGGCGGGGTCGAGCCGGTGATGATCGTTGATCCAGACGATGCCGCATTTCACGCCGCTGGCGACGCGATGGGCGCGCGCCACGTCTCGGGTGCGGATTGCGGCCGCCAGGCCGAACGGTGAATCGTTGGCGAGCCGCAGCGCGTCGGCTTCGTCCTTGAACGGCGTGACCGAGGTGAAGGGGCCGAACACTTCCTCCTGGAAGATGCGCATGTTGGGCTTCACGTCTGCGAAGACAGTGGGCTCGACGAAATAGCCGTTCTCGAATCCTGCGATTTTCGGCGCCACGCCGCCGCTGACGAGCCGCGCACCGTCCTCGTGGCCGAACTTGCAGTAAGACAAAATGCGCTCGCGCTGGCGAGCCGAGATCACGGGACCCAGTTGCGTGGCGGGATCGCTGGGATCGCCGATGCGGATGGTTTCGGTTTTCGCTTTAAGTTTTGCGACGAACTCGTCGTAGATCGAAGCCTGCACCAGATGGCGCGAGGCGCAGATGCATGTCTGGCCGGCGCCGATGAAGGCGCCGAAGGCAGCGTAATTCACCGCACGGTCGATGTCATAATCGTCGAACACCATCACAGGAGTCTTTCCGCCGAGCTCCATGGTCTGGTGTGCGAACACTTTCGCTGCGGCGCTGCCGGCGATGCGGCCAGCCTCGGTGCCGCCGGTCAGGACCAGCTTGTCGATGTCGCCATGCTCGGCGAGCATCTTGCCGGCGCTTTGCCCGAGGCCCAGCACGACGTTGAACACGCCTGGCGGCAGACCGGCCTCGGTGAAGATCTTCGCAAGCCGCAACGTCGTCAGTGGCGTGTACTCCGAGGGCTTCACCACGGTGACGCAGCCGGACGCCAGCACGGCGGCGAGCGATTTGCACAGGATCATCAGCGGATGGTTGAACGGCGTGCAGTTGGCGACAACGCCGATCGGCGTGCGCAGCGTGTAGTTCAGATACGAGCCCTCGACCGGGATCACCGAGTCGCGGCGCGCCAGCGCAAGGCCTGCGAAATAGCGGAAGAAATCCGGCAGGCGCGAGAGTTGCGCGCGGGTCTCGTTGACCGGGCGGCCGTTGTTGAGCGTCTCGAGCCTGTAAAGCTGGTCGAGATTGGCCTCGAACGCATCCGCAAGCCTGTTGACGAGCCGCGCGCGGGCGCGCACGTCCATGCCGCCCCAGGCTTTGCCTTCAAAGGCTGAGCGCGCGCTTTTCATGGCACGGTCGATATCTTCCGCGGTCGAGTTCGGGATTTGCGCGATCACCTCGCCGGTAGCGGGGTTGCGCACATCGAGCATCGCGCCGCGGCCTGCTTCGATCTCGCGGCCGTCGACGAAGTTGCCGTGGATTTCGATGGATGAGGAGCCGGGCTTGGCTGGAATATTCATGTGTTTTTCTCCTCCACGATCACGGCGTTGCGCTTGAGCGCAGGCAGCACGCGCCTTTCGGTCTGTCGGATATGCGCCTTGATGAGGCCTTGCGCGCGCCGGCGGTCGCGCCGCTGCATCGCCTCGATCAGTTCGCCATGTTCGGCGACCAACTGCGTCGGGTCGTGATCCCTGATATTGGCGAGACTGACGCGCACCAGGCGATCGGCCTGCCCGATCAGGTCGCACAGTGCGCCGGCCATGCGGCGGTTGCCCGAGGCGTGCGCGAGTGCCGAGTGGAACGCGCGGTTATAGGCGATGAAGTCTTCGCGGTTTCCTGAAAACTTTCTGAAGCCGTCGAGCGCGTTCAGGGTCTTGTCCGCCGCATGCTCGATCGCTTCCGCGACACAGGCCGGCTCCAGCGCCAGACGAAATCGCAACAGATCGCGCGCGTCCGACAGCGAGATCGGATTGACGCGATAACCCTGGCGCGGCTGCACGGTGACGAGATGCTCGCGCTCGAGCCGCAGCAGAGCTTCGCGGACCGGCTGGCGGCTGACGGCATAGCGTTCGGCGAGCTCCTGCTCGCGGACATCGTCGCCGGGCGCCAGACGGCAGCTTAGAATATCAGCTCGTAGGCTTTCATAGACATTGTCGCGCAAAAGCATGAGCAATTCCGCCGAATTTTGCAGCTATCTTGCATTGGTGAAATATCACGTCAAGCGCTGGGCTTGAAATGTCCGCGATTTGATTTATCAATCGGGTCCCACCTCGCGTCCTCAGCCGTCTCCCCCAGCAGATAAAGAGAAACCCATGGATCGATTGTTCGCGCAGGGCACGGTGAATGCGGCGGTCTCGGGCGAAGGACCGGCGCTGTTTCTGTTTCACTCGCTGCTGTCGGACCGGGCGAGTTTTGCATCGATCGAGCCGGAATTGTCGCGATCGCATCGCGTGGTGGTGCCGGAGCTGCCGGGCTTCGGCGGCTCTCGGGCCGTCGATGGCTCCCTTGCGGCGGTTGCCGATCGCATGGCCGAAGTGGTGAGGGACGCCGCGGGCGGCCGCGAGGTTATCGTGCTCGGCAACGGTTACGGCGGCTTCGTCGCGCTGCAGATGGCGATCCGGCATCCGGATATCGCAAACAAACTCATCCTCGCCGATTGCGGCGCGGCGTTTTCGGAACAAGGCCGCGAAGCCTTTCGCAACATGGCGGCGGCAGCCAGGGCCAAGGGACTTGCCGCGATCACGGATGTCGCGATGCGCCGGCTGTTCGCGCCGGAGTTTCAGGCCGCCCATCCCGATCTGATGCGCGATCGACGCGAGGCCTTCCTGAAAACCGACCCGGCCGTGTTGCAGGCGGCCTGCGCCCAGCTCGCTGAACTCGATCTGCGTCCCGAGCTGCCGCAGGTCAAGATGCCGGTGCTGGTGCTGGTCGGGGAACATGACGAGGCGACACCGCCGCCGATGTCGCACGAACTGGCGGCGCTGTTGCCGAATCCGCGGCTGAAGATTCTGACCGGCTGCGCGCATGTGCCGCAATTGCAGGCGCCGAAGATGTTTCTCGACGCGATCGCGGATTTTCTCAAAGCCGCCCGCGCGACCGCATAAGTCGTTCGGCTACTATGACAATTGTCATAGTATTCCATGACAGTCGGCGTAACCTAATCCGGTCCAACCCGAGGAGCGTCGTCGATGCCGATGATCGATATCTACGCCACCGCAGGCACCTTTAGCGATCCGCACGCTTTGGCCAGAGCGGCCGCCGCTGCCGTCAAATCGATCGAGCAGGTGCCGGACATTGCGATGTTCCGCAAGAATACGGCGGCCTTCGTCCACGAACTCAAGAGCGGCGCGATGTCGAACGTGGACGGCGACAGCAACTACGTGCGCGTTCAGGTCCTCACCAATGCCGGCGCGCTCGACCGCTCGAAGCAGATTGCCGTGGTACGCCAGTTGACCGACCTCGTCGCCAAGGCTGCCGGCGACGAAAGCCTCAAGGACCGGACCTGGGTTGTCCTGACCGAAGCGGCGCAAGGCGGCTGGGGCCTCTGGGGCCATGCCCACACCAACGATGAAATCGTGACCGCTGCGAAGAAGGAGATCGCAAAACACGCGCGGGACCGCGAACCGTAGCGGAGGCTTCGCCCGCCTTACGGTTTGGCCATCGCCCGCGAAAACACCACTTCAACCAGGGTGCCGGACCTTGTGCCGGTCTTGATATTGAACTTGGCGCGATTGGCTTCGACCAATGCCTTTGTCAGCGACAGGCTGGCGGCGGCCTCCGGCGACCGATCGAGCGGGGCCTGCTGGCGGAACGGCTCCATCGCCGCTGCCACCTCGTTGTCGTTGAGACCGGGCCCGCTGTCGCGGATCCGCAGCGCGACATCGCCGAAATCCGTCAACGCGGTCGAAACGATCACCTGACCGCCGGCATTGGTGAGATGGATCGAGTTGCCGATCAGGTTCATGGTGATCTGGCGCAGCGCCGGGCCGTCCGCCACGACCGGCGGCAGCATCTGCGCCAGCGAAGTGCGGATGATGATGCGCCCGCGGCTGGCTTGCGGCTGCATCATCGCGACGCAGCTCTCGACGAGATCGTTGAGGTTCTGGCTGGTGAAAGAGAGGTCGAGCTTGCCGGTCTCGATACGGCTGAGATCGGTCAACTCGTCGAGCACCGCCACCACCCGCTGACCGGAAGTGCGAACGTCTTTCATGTATTCGATATAGCGCTCGTTGCCGAGTGCGCCGAAACGTTCGCTGATCATCACTTCGGCAAAGCCGATGATGGCGTTCAGCGGCGTGCGGATCTCATGGCTGATCCGCGCGAGCAGATCGGCTTTCGCATTCGCCGTGCGGTCGGCCAGCCGCCGGGCCTCGCGCAACTCGCTTTCGCCCTTCCTGATCTGCGAGAGATCGCGGAACACCGCAAAGAAATTCGGACCATTCGCCTGCGTCCGTCCGATCGCCATCGACAGCGGAATGAGATCGCCGCCGCGCCTGCCCAGGATCTCGTTGCCATGTTCCAACAGGCTCGCGACGCCGCTGCCGCTGATGCTTTCGAGATACTGCTTGACGACGCCCTCGCTTTCCGGGGCAAAGAGAGTGCCGAGATTGCGCTGCGTCAGCTCGGCGCCATCATAGCCGAACAGGCTTTCCGCGCTGCGGTTGCAGGAATGGATGTTGCCCTGCGCGTCGAACATCAGGATGCCGTCGGCGCTGGCGTCGAGAATGGCGGCGAGTTCTTCGGCATCGGCGTGGCCGACCGGAGACGGCTCCGGTGCGCCGGGTGCTGTGGGCGGAGCCACCGGCGCAGCCGCGATGTTCTCTGCAAACGCGCCGGCGAAGATCAATGCGTGCGCGGAATCGTTGTCCCAGTGGATGGTATGGAGGCGCGCGTCGATGACACCACTCTCCGGCGCTTCCGGAGAGGAGATCCTGACCGGCGTGCCGGTGTCGGACGTGCTGCTGGCATCTGAGACGCCGGGCTCGACATAAAGCGCATCGACTCCGCCGGCCTGCTCCAGCGCGTGCAAGCTCGAATATCCCATCCGTTCGAGAAATGCCTGGTTGGCATAGAGCAGGCGGTCGAGCCGGTAGATCATCACGCCGGTCGGCAGCAGGTCGAACAACATTCTGTCGCGCTTGCTCTCGCTGCGCGCCGGCGGTTCGGGTTCGGCGAGCCAGGCCGGTGGCGCGGCAGAAGCTTCAAACGCCCCGGTCGGCACGGACGCTGCAGTGAATGCTTGCGGCGCCGCGGATGATTCGATCGCCTCGAGCGCGTCGTCATCGCTCTCCAGCCTTGCCGACAATTGGCGCGCGAGTTCGTCGAAGGCGCTGTTTTCGACCGGCGTCAGCACCGGCGCGCGACCCTCGCCGAGCGGGCGGAACGGGACGACGTTTGGTGAAACCGGCGGGACTTCCTTGACGAGGTCGTTGGGCGTTTCCACCGGGCTATCCTGATCGGTTGGGTGGGCTGCGTCGGGCGGCGGTGCAGAAGAAATTGGCGCCGTCGAATTAACGCTTGTGTCGGCAATGTGAGATGGAGGCGCAGTCGCAACCAAGGTTTCCACAAGCGCTGGGCCAATTTCGGGCGACATCATGTCGGCTGATGGCGGATCGTTGAAGAATTCCAGACTGCGCAAGTCATCGAGCCGCGCCAGCGCCTCCGCGTCGCGGCAAACGCCAAAACCGCGATAGCCGACAAAATTCCTGTTCGCATCGTGGATCGGCAGTCCCGACATCTCGACCGGCAGGCGGCTGCCGTCGTCGGCGGGCCAGTTCACGATGATGCCGCTCCAGCTCTCGCGGGTTGCGACCGCCTTCATGACGCGCCCTTCGGGATCGATGGCGAACAGGTCGGCGATTTCAGCCCACGGCCGGCCGAAGCCTGCGGCGGTGTGCACGCCGATCAGTCGCGTGAAAGCGTCGGAGCCGAGCGAGAAACGCCCTTGAGCATCCATCTGCCACATGAATCGCATGGGGTGCCGGCGCGATGCCGGAGCAAGCGGCTCGGCCGATGCCCCATCGACGGCGCGCGGTTCGCGGCTCGGCGTTGCCTCGGTCGCATCGGTAGGCGAAGCGGCATGTTCTGAAGCCGCGTATTCCGGTGTGTGCGCCGTTGGCGCGACCTCGACCGCAGCGTCGTCCGCCACGGCATCGCTGAATATTGCCGTCGGCAACTCTTCCGGCTCGGGTTGGATCTCCGCAGGCGTGATCGAGGCAAACAGGCCGAGATCCGTGCGGCCGCCAAGGCGTGTGAGCGTGATGTAGCCGGTCCCGAATGGGGCTTCGGCGCGGCCTTCCTTCAGCGCGATCTGGCGTGCTTCCTCGAGGCCAGCATCGGCGAGGTGATGAAGGCCGCTGATGTCGGCGTTGCTGCTTGCCGCCACGAGCGTGCCGTCGCTTTGAAAAGTTGCGACCGCTGCATCGGCGTCCTCGACCAGTTTTTCCAGCCGTTCGATCAGTGACATCGCGCAGCCGACCGGCTCGGCGGCTGCGATCAGAACGCCATCATGGCCGTCGGCAAATTCGAGCCGCGCGCATGCGCAGGTGACGAGCGAATTGAGCGCCGAGCCGAAGCCGCGCAACCGTTCCAGGCGAACCGCGCCGTTCGGCAATAGTCGATGCGCGAGCTGCGCGATCTGGCGGCGATGGGGGTCGGCCGGGCCGAAGACCTTGCCGGCGAGGCGGGCGGCGTTTCGCCCGCCGAATGCGAGCGCGCCGGCCGGATTGGCCCACAACACCCGCGTGCCGTCGACCGACCACAGCCAGGCGGGGAGGGAGCTTGTCGCATGCACCGCCAGCCGCGGATCGCCGCGGTCTCGCGCCTTGAATTCCGTAGTCTGCATCGTCTTTCGGCGTCGGTCGGGCTGCCGAACAGGACAGCAGCGTTAACAGATCGTTAGTATCGCCCTGCGGCTCACGGAGGTCTACGGGCAAGGGCGCAGGATCGTGCTCGAAAGGCTGGATAACCTTAATCAGTGCCGCCGCCTCTGTAGCGAATGTCAAATCCACCCACCCCATGGACCTTGTTGCGCGTTCGGGCGTTGCCACCGCCTCAAGCGCAAGCAGGAGGCGCATCATGAGCGAACAGGGACAGCGGCATTTCGAGATTCCAAAGGAGATGCGATCGATGGCGGATGCGGGCCTGGAACAGGCGCGCAGAACCTTCGAAAAATTCATCGAGGGCGCGCAAGTGGCGGCCGATTCAGTCTCCACGCGAACGGCGACCGTCAGTGCCGGCGCCAAGGATGCCAGCGCGATGACGTTCACCTACGCCGAAAAGAACGTTCAGGCCTCGCTCGATTACGCGCAGTCGCTGGTGCATGCCAAAGATCTGAGCGAAGTCATGCGGTTGCACCGCGAATATGTTCGGGCGCAGATGCGTTCGCTGGCCGAGCAGGCGGATGACATCGGGCAGATCATGAGCCGCACCGCCATGGATGCGGCAAGACCGAAACATTAGATTTTGCAGTTACTTGGATCGGAACGATCGGCCTTCGGGATCGAAGGCCGACCAGCTTGTCCGATCTTGATGGCATTGGACCGGCAATTTCGTTGCATTGCACAAAATTGCCATGATAATGTGCTCATATCTTAAGCGCCTCACGAAGGCATTCCGTCTTAGTGATCCATGCCGACCTGTCCGGAAACGTTACCGGGCAAGCACATGGTCACACCGTGTTCACCCTTCCCCCCAGAGGATGCATATCATGGCCAACACTACCGATCCGTTCTCCGCTTCCATCATCCCGTTCGAGGTCCCCGAGCAGATGCGCGCTTTCGCCGAGAAAGGCGTTTCGCAGGCGCGTGACAACTACGCCCGCTTCAAGGATGTCGCCGAAAGCAACAATTCGACGATCGAAGCCGTGTTTTCCAACGCCAGCAAGGGCTACAGCGAGTACTCCGCCAAGCTGATGGAAATCGTCAAGGCCAACACCAGCGCTTCGCTCGACTTCGCCCAGGAACTCGTCGCCGTGAAGACGCCCGCCGAAGCGCTGGAGCTGTGGACCGGCCACGCCAAGAAGCAGTTCGAGGCGATGACCGCCTGGAGCAAGGAGCTCACCGAGATCTCGCAGCGCGTTGCCAGCGAAACCGTCGAGCCGATCAAGGCCAACGCCAGCAAGTTGTTCAAGCCCGCCGCCTGATCGGGCCAAGGCAATCCCGAAGGCTATCAGCCGAAAAAAACCCGGGCGGCGGCGCCCGGGTTTTTTGTTTGAGGGCGGGTGAGGGTCTGCAAATGCGGTGTCGATATTGCCTTGTTTTGACGCGCGGTCGGCCTTGCCAAAGCGGAAGCTTGCACCTAGTTTCCGCCCCATCTCGGGCCCTTTTTGAGGGGCCGACCCGGATGCAGTTGTAGCTCAGTTGGTTAGAGCGCCTGTCTGTGGAACAGGAGGTCGGTGGTTCGAGCCCACCCAACTGTACCAAGGCAAAAAATTCCCGAGCATTCTCACGAAGTTGCCGAACGTGCCAAGGAGGCGCGTAAGGAAGCCGACCGGCTTGCGTGTGAGGCGTGGAATTATCGAATGCTTGGCTATGAGGGGCCGGCTCAGCCATCCCCGACGATCGGTGACGCTCTCAATGCTGGCTACGGGTACCTTGAGGTCCGTTGCCTCGGCTGTGACACGAACCAGACGGTTGCCTTGGACATCATTCGGAGACCTAAGACGACGCCGGTTCACGAAGTAGAACGCTACATGCGCTGCAAGGACTGCTCGAAGCTGCGGGGCTATCCGTACAAGCGTAGTTGCTTGGTGGCGTTGCGAGGAACTAGGATTTCAGCCCGCGATCCGCCGTCGATTTGGTGGCCGGGGGAGCGGTAGGGTTCTGCAAATGACATGAACAAATCAAATCTCAATCATGGTTGGGTCTTTAGTCGTCTGCCTGACAACCCTGATGTTTGCAGTAAGCGTCTTTCTTCGACGAGTTTCTCGACAATGAGGCGACCGTTGCCGCCCTCTTTTTCTTTCTGGCGAGCGCTACGCTAAGTCTGGAGTGCATGCTCTACGTCGGTTGGGACGTGATGTGGGTAGACTTCTTTCACACCAACCCGAACCGTTCTCATCTAAATGCCCTGATTATGCCGCTCGTGTTTGGCGTGGTTGGGGGCATCTGGCTGACTGTGGATATGCTGAGCGCGTTAGTCTGCGGCTTGCATTCAAGGCGTGAGCGAGGCTTCGAAACGCATGCCTGGAAGCGTTGAAATCGATCGTCCGGTGCTGTCTGCTCGGAGTCTGCTCTGCCAGAGTTGGCAACATCGGAACCGAATATCCGAATGATTGTAGCTCTCCAACCGGCGTGCGCTGCGATGGTTGGCTTCCAGACTTGGAGCAGACCCAGGTTCAGGGGTGGCTGATGGCCCAAACATAGGCGGCCACCGCGTCGACATCGGCCGGCTTGAGATCGCCGTCCATACCGGGAGCGACTGCCATGTTGTGCAGGATGGTGCGCTTCAGTTCCTTCACGCTACCATCGCTCCAGACGAACATGCCCGCGGTCAGGTCGTTGCCGTTAGGCGTGCCCTTGCCATCGATGCCGTGGCAGACGCTGCACTGCCCGTTCGCAGCCTCTCCATGAAAGACCCGGTCGCCGTGCGCAATCTGCTCTCGGCTGGAACCGAGGGGCACGGGCAGCGTGTCGACGGGCGGCCGTACCTGCTGCCTGAACTGGCTGAGCGGCGGCGTCACGAGCTTGAGTTCCTGTAGATCCGGTTCAGTTCCTGACGCGATCGGCGTGGATGCCAACGCAGCGAGCGCCGCGACCAGTAAGACGTTGCCGCGTACCACCATGTTTCGTCTCCGTTCTCGGACACTGCCTTAGGCTTTTACTGGCTGATGTTGTTGCGCCAATTGTAACGGCGGTGCGTAAGAGATTGGAACTCCATGTTTGCTGACCGAATCATACGCTGCGCTCGAAGCTCGCGTACATCGCAACAGGAGAAAATGCTATTTCAATGTCCGTAAATAGGCGATGACGTCGGTACGGTCTTTTGCTTCCGGCAATCCCTTGAAGAACATCTTCACGCCGTGAATATCGCCGCGCGGATTCGCAAGATAGGCATCGAGCGTGGTTTCGTTCCAGGCATCCCGGTTGGCTTTCATCGCGTCGGAGTAATTGAAGTCCGGCACACTGGCGGGCGTACGGCCGACGACGTCCCAGAGGCTCGGACCCACCTTGTTCACCCCGATTTCAGTGGCGTGACAGTTGCGGCAGGTACGCTCGAAGACGGCTTTGCCCGCCGTCGCATCTCCTCGGGGATCTGCGGCCGATGCTGTGGTGGCGAAGCCGGCGAGCATGGCGACAATGATGAGGCGTTCCATCGCGTACGAGTCCTTTCCAATCTTCGTCGGCAATCTGTTGTGAAATGCCCGCAAATTTGTCACAGGCCATGGGCTGTAGTTTGTCCTAAATCAAACCTTCGATCCGCTCCTGCAAAGCAGCGCCACAAAACGACCGACAAATTTTTCGCGAATTTGCAAAGGCGGTCTTTTGGCGAATGCCTGTATCCGCGAAATCAACATGTTCGACTGATTTAGCCACGTTGGACGCGCATTGCTGTTGACGAAACTCGGTTGCGACAAGGCAGCCCCACCGCCAGCCCGCGTAGCGTTTCTCAGCTTCGCGGGCGACGGCAGCTTGAAGGTTACTTCTTCAACGACGCACACGCGTACATGTTGATCTCAAGTCCAACCGCGACTTCAATGATCCGTGGAGTCTTCCAGGTCATGTTTTCCTCACTTGGGTGAAATCCTTTTGGGGTTTGACGAGCCGGCAGGCATGGATTTCGTGAACCTGCCGAAAATTGGAAAGAGGATGCGAGGGCCC
>Ga0335078_10013023_pt1 | contig 12328 bp, 9 predicted proteins | sample Lox_Sample_32_FD_206711 | JGI IMG/M metagenome (GOLD analysis project Ga0335078, IMG submission 206711) | Soil microbial communities from Loxahatchee National Wildlife Refuge, Florida, United States - Lox_Sample_3.2 | ecosystem: Environmental > Terrestrial > Soil > Wetlands | place: USA: Florida... | reverse complement strand
TCTGGGCGAATTCGACGGCGTGCTGTTCGACCTCGGCCTCTCGGCCTTCCAGCTCGAGGGGCCGCGCGGATTCTCCTTCCGCCACGACGCCCCGGCGGACATGCGCATGGATCCGCGCAGCGGCGTGCCCGCCGCCCGGTGGCTGGCGACGGCGACCACCGAGATGCTCGTCCGCGCCATCCGCGACTATGGCGAGGAGCCGCACTGGCGGCGCATCGTTCGCGCGCTCGAGGCGGCGCGCGGCACGGCGGCGCTGGAGCGCACCGCGGACCTCGCGGCGCTCATCGCCGACGCCATCCCGGCCCGGGAGCGGCACGGGGCCCGGATCCATCCGGCAACGCGCAGTTTTCAGGGCATCCGCATCGCCGTGAACGACGAACTCGGGGCGCTGGAGGCGGCGCTGCCCGCCGCCTTCGCCCGGCTGGCGCCCGGCGGCGTCCTCTGCGTCATCAGCTTCCACTCGCTCGAAGACCGGCTGGTCAAGCGGCTCTTTCGCCGCTGGTGCGGCCAGCCCGAGAGCGCCGCCGACGCCACGCCGCAGCAGCTGCGGTCGCGCGCGGCCGAGCCGCTCACGCGCCGGCCGGTCACGCCGGGCGCCGCGGAACTCGCCGCCAATCCCCGCAGCCGGTCCGCGAAGCTCCGAGCGCTGCGCAAACTCTGACGCCCGCCGCCATGCACAAGTCCGCCGCCAACGCCTTCATCAACCAGCTGCTCGCCTACACGCTTGGCATGCTGATGTTCACCGGCTCGATCGGCCTGGGCACGGTGTGGCTCCGCTACGAGATCTCGCTCGTGGCCAACCGCAATCAGCGCCTGCAGGCCCAGATCGCCGAAGTGCAGCGGCAGATCGATGACTGCACCGCAGAGTACGCGGCGGCGCAGTCGGCGGACAATCTCATCCGGCTCAATTCCGCGATGCGGCTGGGCTTGGACATGCCGCGCCAGGAACAGATCGAACACGCACCCGCCGCCGTGGACCAGTGGCTGGCCGGCCGCCTCAACCCGGAGCTCTTCACCGCCGAGATTCGACCCGCGGTCTTCCGCGGGGGAGGGTCGCGCTGACGGCCATGTCGAAGGGATTTGCCTCCAACTACCGCATGGTCATCCTCGCCGCCGGCGTCGTCCTTTGCTTCGGCGGCGTGGCCCTGCGCCTGGTCGACCTCCACGTGTGGCAGCGCGCGGAGTTGCTCAAGTTCGTGGAGCAGGCCCGGCGCACCTTCGTGGTCGAAAACGCCCGGCGCGGCAACATCCTCGACCGCAACGGCGAAATCCTCGCCACCAGCCGCCCGCTGATGGAGGTCGGTCTGGACCCCCGGGCGCTCCGGCCCGAGGACGAGGCGCGCTGGCCGCAGCTGGCGCGCATGCTGGGCATCACCGTCGCGGACATCCGCGCCGCCGCCCGCCGGACCAACGATGCCTTGGAGGACGACGAGCGCGCCGCCAAGCCCGTGCAGTGGGTCAAGCTGGCCGACGGCATCGACGAGACGCTCTACGACAACGACAAGAGCGGGATCAAAAGCCTGAAGATCCGGGGCGTCTACGGCAACCGCGTCTACCGCCGCTTCTACCCCTACAATTCGCTCGCGGCGCACCTCATCGGCTTTCTCGACCGCGACGACGTGCCCGCCGCCGGGGTCGAGCGGTACATGGATTTCTTCCTCCGGGGCGAAAACGGCTGGCGCGAGTCCGAGCGCAACGGCCGGCGGCAGGAACTGGCGCAGTTCCAGACGCGCGACGTGCCCCCGATCGACGGCTACGATGTCACGCTGACGATCGACAGTTACGTCCAGCACCTGGTGGAGGCGGAGCTGCAGCGCATCGCGGACCAGTTCTCGCCGTTGAAGGCGACGATCATCGTCAGCGACGCCCAGACCGGAGCCCTGCTCGGGCTGGCCAACTACCCGACCTTCAATCTCAACGAGTTCAACAAGGCGCCGCTCGCCGCCCTGCGCAACTACGCGGTCGCCGACGTGTTCGAGCCGGGCTCCACCTTCAAGATCGTCGCCGCGAGCGGCGCGCTCAATGACCGGCTTGTCACGCCCGACAGCGCGTTCGACGTCGGCACGGCCGTGGTCGACTACCACGGGCGCGAGCTGCGCCTGCCCCGCGACGACCACCCGATGACGACCCTCACGGTCGCCGGCATCATCAGCCACTCCAGCAACCGCGGCGCGGCGCAGCTCGCGATGCTCATGGGCGACCAGAGGTTTTACGCCTACACCCGCGCCTTCGGCTTCGGCCAGAAAACCGGCTTCCCCTTCGGCGGCGAGGTTGACGGCCTGCTCGCACCGCCCAACCGGTGGGACGGTCTGACGATCACCCGCATGCCGATGGGGCAGTCCGTTGCCGCTACCCCGATGCAGGTCCATTACGCCATGGCCGCGATCGCCGACGGCGGCGTGCTGCAGCGGCCGCAGCTCTTCCGCGAGATTCGCGACGAGCGCGGCAACCTGGTGTTCAGCTTCGACGAGATGGCCCGGCGGCGCGTGATCAGCGCCGCGACCGCGGCGACCATGGCCCGCCTGCTCGAGGGCGTCGCGTCGCCGGACGGCACGGCGCCCGAGGCGGCGATTCCGCACTTCGAGGTCGCGGGCAAGACCGGCACCAGCAACAAGGTCATCGACGGCAAGTACTCCGACCGCCACCACGTCGCGTCCTTCGTCGGCTTCTTTCCGGCGAGCCGGCCGCGGGTGGTGATCTCCGTGATTGTCGACGACGCGGACGCGCACGCTCCCGGTGGCGTGGCCTATGGCAAATCGGTCGCCGCGCCCTCGTTCAAGCGCCTCGGCGAGGAACTCATCCAGTATCTTAATATCCAGCCGGTCACCGACCTGCCCCTGGACCGCTTTGCGATGCAAGGAGGCCGCTGGTGATCGCCTACCTCACCCAGAATTATCCCCTCATCCGCGCCTTCGGCCCCCGTCCGCAGGGGCTGACCCGCACCGGCCGGCCGGTGCGCGACCGCATCTTCAAAATGGCACCGAAACTCCAGGATTTGTTCGCCGCCACCGACCTGCTCGCGATCAAGGGCGGCCTCGACCGGCCGATCTCGGGCCTCGCGATGGACAGCCGCCGCGTGGTGCCGGGCAACCTCTTCTTCGCCCTGCCGGGATTGCGCACCGACGGCGCCGCCTTCATCGACGAAGCCATCAACCGCGGCGCGGTCGGGATCGTGTCGCAAAAACCCCATCCGCTCCCGCACGGCCGGGTGACGTTCCTCCAGGTGGCCGACGCGCGGGCCACGCTCGCCCGCGTGGCGCAACGCTACTACAAATTCCCCGACCAGGCGCTCGGCGTGATCGGCGTCACCGGCACCAACGGCAAGACCACGGTCACCCACCTGCTCAAGCACTTCCTCGAAAACGGCGAGCGCGTCGGGCTGATCGGCACCGTGAGCTATGACCTCGGGGCGCGCACCGTGCCCTCGTACAAAACCACGCCGGAGGCGCTCGACATCTTCGGCATGCTCGCGCAGATGCGCGACGCCGGCTGCCGGCGGGCCGTGATGGAGGTGAGCTCGCACGGCATCGACCAGCAGCGCGTGCTCGGCCTGCACTTCGACGCGGTGGTCTTCACCAACCTCACCCGCGACCACCTCGACTACCACAAGTCGCTCGACGCCTATTTTGCGGTCAAGGCGCGGCTCTTCGCCGGCGGCACCGGTTCGCTGCCGCGCGTCGCCGTGGTCAACCTCGACGACCCCTACGGCCGCCAGCTGCTCGCGCGCCTGCCGGCGGAGCTGGCGCGGCTCAGCTTCGGCGAGAATCCCGCCGCCGACGTGCGGGCCGAGGCGGTCAACCTCGAGTTCAAGCGCACCACCTTCCGGCTGGTCTGGCCCGGTGGCACCGCCGCGGTCGAGAGCCCGCTCATCGGCCGCTACAACCTGAGCAACCTCCTCGCCGCGCTCGCCACCGCGCTCGCCCTGGGCCGCGACCCGGCCGCGCTCCTGCCCAGGCTGGCCTCGTTCCGCAACGTCGCCGGCCGCATGGAGCGCATCGAGGAGGGCCAGCCGTTCAACGTGCTGGTGGATTACGCGCACACCGACGACGCCCTGCGCAACGCCCTCGGCATGCTCCGCGCCGTCACCCCCGGCCGCCTGCTGGTCGTCTTCGGCTGCGGCGGCAATCGCGACCGCACCAAGCGGCCGCTCATGGTCCGCGCGGTGCAGGAGCAGGCCGACTATGCGTGGGCCACCGCCGACAATCCGCGCAGCGAGCCGCTGGCGCAGATCTTCACCGACATGCGCGGTGGCGTGTCCGTCCCGGACAAGATCGTTTTCATCGATGACCGCCGCCATGCCATCAGCTTGGCGCTCGACGCGGCCCGGCCGGGCGACTGCCTGTTGATCGCCGGCAAGGGGCACGAGTCCTACCAGGAGTTCGCCGATACCGTCATCCCGTTCGACGACCGTCAGGTCGTCCGGGAACTGATCGGCGTCAAACGCATCAAGACCGGGTGAGGGGACCGGGCCGCGCGCCATGCCTGAATTCAACGCAGACCAGCTGGCCGCCTGGACCCAGGGACGCTGGACCGAGCGGCCGACCGTCGCCATCACCGGTTTTTCGCACGACACCCGGGAGCTGCAGCCGGGGCAGGTGTTCGTCGCGCTGCAAACGGAGCGGCGCGAGGGTCACGATTTTCTGGCGGCCGCCCGGGCGGCCGGCGCCGCCGGGGCCCTGGTGAGCCGGCCGGATCCGGCGCTGCCCCTGCCGCAACTGGTCGTGGCTGACCCGCTGGCGGCATTGCAGGCCGTCGCCCGCGCCCACCGCCGGGCGTTCCCCGGACCGGTCATCGGCATTTCCGGCAGCGTGGGCAAGACCTCGACGAAGGACCTCGCGGCGGCGCTGCTCGGCGGCGCCCCCGCGGTGCTGGCCACGGCGGGCAACCTCAACAACCACATCGGCGTGCCGCTCACGCTCACGCGGCTTGATCCGGCGACGCAGCGCTTCGCGGTCATCGAGGCCGGGGTGAGCACGCCCGGCGAAATGCAGGTGCTGGCTGACCTGATCGAGCCCGACCTGGCGATCATCACCCTCGTCGGACCGGCGCACCTGCTGGAGCTGGGCGACCTCGAGGGCGTGGCCCGCGAGAAGGCGGCGCTGCCCGCCGCCGTGCGCCCCGCCGGCATCGCCATCTTCCCGCGCCAGTGCGCCCAGTTCAGCGCCTTCCATGATCTCTCGGTGCGCCGGATGCTGGTCGAGCCGGCCGAGGTGCTGCGCCCGGCCCGGCCGCCGAACGACAAGGTCTACTTCGCCGTCACCCAGCGGGGGGAGACGACGGCGCTCTCGATCGCCTACGGTCCGCCGCCCCCGCTGGGCTTCACGCTGCGGCGGGTCTCGGCCGGCATGGCGCAGAACGCCGTGCTGGCGATCTGCGCCGCGCTCTGGCTGGGCGTCACCCCGGAGCTCATCCAGCGCCGGCTGGCCGACTGGCAGCCCGCGCGGTGGCGCGGCGAGGTGCGCCGCGAGCCGGGGCGCCTGCTCTATCTCGACTGCTACAACGCCAATCCGGTCTCGATGGCCGATGCGCTCGAGAACTTCCTCGCGCTGGCGCCCGCGGCCGAGCCGCGCGCCTTCGTGCTCGGCTGCATGGAGGAGCTCGGCCCGCGCGCGGCGGAGTACCACCGCCGCCTCGGGCGCTCGCTGACCCTGCGGCCGGGCGACCGGCTGTTTGTCATCGGCGACCACGCCGCGGCCGTGCGCGAGGGGCTTGTCGAGGGCGGCACGCCGGCGGGCCAGATCCAGGAGGTCGCCGACCTGGCGCCCGTGACGGCGTTTCTGGCCGGCTTTCGCGGCGCCGTCTTCGTCAAGGGCAGCCGCCGCTACGAACTGGAACGGGTGCTGGCGGCGGCGCCGCCGCGGGAGGCGGTCGCATGCTGAGCTATCTTTCCCAGTTCGAGAGCACCTTCGGCCCGCTGCGCCTGCTGCGGTTCATCACCCTGCGCACCCTGATGGCGGCGGGCACCGCGGCGTTCATCGGCTTCCTCATCGGCCCGTGGCTGATCGCCCAGTTGCGCGCGCTCAAGTTTGGCCAGCACTACGACGACGACCGCACGGGCGACCTCGCGCAGCGCTTCGACAAGAAGAACACGCCGACCATGGGCGGGCTGCTCATCTTCTTCGCGGTCTTCGGCAGCACCTTCCTCTGGGCCACGCCCAACATCTGGGTCGTGGTGAGCATGTTTGTCTACGCGGCGCTGACGGCGGTCGGCTTCCGCGACGACTACCTGAAGGTGGTGCGCCGCAGCCGCGACGGTATCTCCTCGGCGGAGAAGATCCTCTGGCAGACGCTGATCACCGTTGCCGCGCTGGCCCTGCTTCTCTGGCACCCGATGAGCGCGCACAAGATCACCGAATTCTGGGTGCCGTTTCTCAAGCACCCGGTGCTCGTCGGCGTGCCGGTCGCGGGGCTGTTCGTGTTCATGTTCCTGTGGCTGGTCGGCTTCAGCAACGCCATCAATCTCACCGACGGCCTCGACGGCCTGGCGGTCGGCTGCACGATCACCGTGGCGCTGGTCTACGGCATCATGGCGTACGCGGCGGGCAACACCCGGCTTGCCGACTACCTGCTGATCGGCTACGTGCCGGGCACGGGGGAACTCACGGTGATCTGCGGCGCGCTCGTCGGCGCGAGCCTCGCCTTTCTCTGGTACAACTCCTATCCGGCCGAGGTGTTCATGGGCGACACCGGCTCGCTGGCGATCGGCGGCCTCGTCGGGATCCTCGCCTTCATGGTGCAGCAGCCGCTGACCCTCATCATCGTGGGTGGCGTGTTCGTGATGGAGGCCGCGTCGGTCATCATCCAGGTCGGCTATTTCAAGGCCACGCGCCGCCGCGATGGCGTCGGCCGGCGCTTCTTTCTCATGGCGCCGATCCACCACCATTTTCAGAAGCTCGGCTGGCCGGAGACCAAGGTCGTGCTGCGCTTCTGGATCCTGTCGCTCATGTGCGCCCTGGCGGGCCTCGGAACCCTGAAACTCCGTTGATGCTGTCACATGGACATTGCCGCCCCCACTTCCCGTTCCGCGCCCTGGCGTCCGCCGCCGGCCGCCGGCTGGCGTGACGCCCGCACCGCCATGACCGTCGCCCCGCCCGGTTTCCTCGCCCCGCTGCTGCAGCACCCGGTCGCCGTCTTCGGCGGCGCGACCAGCGGCTCGGCCGTGGCGACGCTGCTGGCGCAGCTGGGCGCGCGGGACGTGGTGTTCGACGAGCGGCCGGACATCGGCACGGCGCACGCGTTCACCGCGGCCGACGCGGCCGCCTTCCGCCTCGTGGTGTTCAGCCCCGGATTTAATGCCGGCCACCCCTGGCTGCAGACGGCGCGCGCTGCCGGCGGCACCTGCCTCGGGGAGCTTGACTTTGCCGCGCTGTTCTGGCCCGGCCACGTGGTCGCCGTCACCGGCACCAACGGCAAGACGACCTTGGTGGAGTTTCTGACCCACGCGCTGCTCGCCGAGGGCGAGGACGTGTTCGGCGTCGGCAACATCGGTTTCCCGTTCAGCCGGCTGATCACCTTCAAGCGGGATGCCGGCCCGGATTCCATCGCCGTGTGCGAGGTGAGCTCCTTCCAGGCCGAGACGCTGCAACACTTCCGGCCCGACGCGGTGCTCTGGACCAATTTCGCCGAGGATCACCTCGAGCGGCATCCGGGGATGCGGGCGTACTTCCAGGCGAAGTGGAATCTCGCGGTGCGGGCGCGGCCCGAGGCGGTGTTTGCCGGCAGCAGCGTCCAGCGGTCGGCGCTCGAATACGGGCAGACGCTGCCGCCGGCCGCCGTCATTTCCACCGAGGGTCTCGCGCCCGACCCCCGTCTCGCCGGCACCGTCTTCGCGTCGTACCCGCAGCGCGAAAACTTCGAGCTGGCCCGTGCGTGGTGGCGGCACGACGGCCGGGCGGAGGCCGACCTCTATGCCGCCGCCCGCACGTTCAAGACCGGCCGGCACCGGCTCGCGCCGGTGCGCGAGCTCCGGGGCGTGACCTTCTGGAATGACTCCAAGGCGACCAATTTCCACGCGGTCGAGGCGGCGCTCAACACCGTTCCGCCACCGGTGCACCTCATTGCCGGCGGCCGGGCTAAAGGCGGCGACCTAGCCGGATTCGTGCGCCGCATCGCGCCCAAGGTCCGCCATTGCTGGCTGATCGGCGAGACCGCGCCGGCCCTGGCCGCCCTCTGCGCCGGCCAGCACCTCCCCCACACCGTCTGCGCCTCGCTGGCGGAGGCGGTGCAGGGCGCGTTCGCTGCCGCGCGGCCCGGCGACCATGTCCTCCTCAGCCCGGCGTTTGCCAGCTTCGACATGTTCCGCGGCTACGCCGACCGCGGCGAACGCTTCGAAAAGCTGGTGCACAGTCTGGGAACATCGCCCACTTTTCAGTAGCTATTCCGTCCGCCTCCGAACCATAATCCCGCTCACCGCTTCCGCCATGAATATTCTCAAGATCCTGGGCATCGTGGTTGCCGTCCACGTCGTCGCCTTCTTCCTCATGTTCGTGAATCCGGGCTGCCGCTCGACCGCCCAGAGCCCCGCGCCCATCGCCGGGGACACCATGCCCGCCGCCGTCATGCCCGCCGGCCCGTCGGCCGTTCCTGCCGCCGCGACCCCGATGGTGGCGGTCGACACGTCGGCGCCGCCGGCGGTGCGCTACAGCCCGACCCGCCCCGGCTCGGCCGCCGCCGCCGCGCTGGAAAGCGTGCCGGCGCCGCCGGTCACGCCCGCCACGACCTACACCGTCGTGGCCGGCGACAGCCTTTGGAACATCGCCAAGAAACACGGCACCACCGTCACCGACCTCGCGAAGGCCAACAAACTGACCAACAATTCGCGGCTTAGCATCGGCCAGAAGCTGATCATTCCGGGCAAGACGCCGGGGGCCGAAAACGCGGCCGGGGGCGGCGAGCCCGCGCCGGCCGCCACCTACAAGGTCCGGCCCGGCGACACGCTTTCGGGCATCGCTCACCGGATGGGCACGACGTCGGCCGAGATCAAGCGGGCCAACAACCTTTCGAGCGACTACGTGCAGGTCGGCCAGGAGTTGCGCCTGCCCGGTGAGTCCGCCGCCGCGGCGGCGGCGCCGGCCGGCGGGTCCGCGCCTGCGGCCAGCCCGGCCGCTCCGGTGAAGAAGGCGGAAGGTTCGGTGGTCCACGTGGTGAAGCCCGGCGAAACCCTGGGGGCCATCGCGCGGAAATACCAAGTCAAGACCCAGGATCTGCTCGTGGCGAACAACATCTCGGATCCGCGCAAGATCCGGGCGGGCCAGGAGCTGGTGATTCCGGGTTACACGGCGGTGGGCGGCGCGCCGGGAACCGGCGCCACGGCGCCGGCGGCGCCCGTGGCCACACCGGCGGGCAACGCGCCCGCGGCCTCGCCCGCGCCGGCCACGACCTCCGCGGCGGCGAACGTGCCGCCACCGGACCAGGACCTCGACGCGGGGCTGAAGCCGCAGGAAAACGTGCCGGTCATCAAGATCGAGGACGCGGGCACAGGCACCCCGAAGTCGCAGTAAGGAATTTCTCTCCCTCGTGTCAGCCGAGCTTCGTGGACACCGCCCCCAGCCGCGCTGCGGCGGAAGGGGCGGGGTGCCGCGGCGGCGGCGACGCTGGTTTTGATCCCGCCACGTGGTTTTTCTTCCGATGCCGCCTGAACCGTCTGCCAAGCCGCGCTGGGTCTCGGCCGTCAACCCCGCGACCCTCATCCTGTTCTGCGTGCTGGTCCTCTCCGTCCTCGGCCTGACCGTGCTGTTCAGCGCCAGTGTGTCGCTCAAGGCGGACCCCTATTTCTACCTCACCAAACAGGTCGCCTGGTTTGTGTTCGCGGCCGTGGCCTGCTTCCTCGTGACGCGGCTTGACCTCGAGGACGCGCGGCGGCACGTGTGGCTGTTCGCGGTCGTGTGTTTGGTGGGTCTGGTGCTGGTGCTCGTGCCGGGCATCGGCCTGGCGGTGAAGGGCAGCCGGCGGTGGCTCGGGCTGGGGCCGGCGCGGCTGCAGGTTTCGGAGTTTGCCAAGCTGGCCGTGGTCTTCGGCCTGGCGCACTACCTGGCGCTGAACCAGACCCGCATCCAGGAACTGGGCCGCGGCTTCTTCGCGCCCCTGGCGGGGATCACGGCGTTTGCCGGGCTGATCCTGCTCGAGCCCGATTTCGGCACCGCGGCGCTGGTGTTCGCCATCGGCGTCATCCTCCTGTTCCTCGCCGGCGCACGGCTGCGCTACCTGATCACGGCGTTCGCGGGCGCGGCGTGCCTGCTCACCGTGGCGGTGATCCACAATCCCAACCGGCTCGCGCGGTTCACGGCGTTCATGGATGTGGAGGGCAACCGCGCGGGCGGCACCTACCAGCTCTGGCAGGCGATCCTCGCGTTCGCCGCAGGCGGGGTGAACGGCGTCGGCCTCGGCCAGGGCCGGCAGCAGAACAGCTTCCTGCCCGAGGTGCACACGGATTTCATCTTTGCGGTGATCGGCGAGGAGCTGGGGCTGGTGTTCACGCTGGCGGTGGTGGCGCTGTTCCTGGTCATCTTCCTCGCCGGGCTGGCCCACCTCCGCAAGGCGCCGAACCTCTTCCAGTTTCTGCTCGTGAGCGGATCGCTGCTGCTCATCACCCTGCAGGCGCTGATCAACCTGGGCGTGGTCACCGGCTGCCTGCCCACCAAGGGCATGTCCCTGCCGTTCATCAGCGCGGGCGGGTCGAACCTGGTGCTGATGGGCGTGCTGGTCGGCATCCTGCTCAACACCCAGCGGGCGTGGACGCGGCCGGCCTTCATGCGCCGCGAGCGCAGCCTCAAGGAGGTCATGGCGTGACCGGCGGGAGGGAGCAGCGGCGTGCCGCCGGGAGGCGGGGACGGAACCCATGAGTCGCTTTTTGATTGCATGCGGCGGCACGGGCGGGCACCTCTCGCCGGGCATCGCCCTCGCGGAGGGACTGACCGCCCGCGGTCACGAGGCCGTGCTGCTCATCAGCCGCAAAAAGGTGGACGCCCGGCTGATCGCCAAGTACCCGCAGCTGCATTTCGAACGCATCCCGGGCGCGCCGTTCACGCTGCGCCCCGTCGGTCTGGCGCAGTGCCTCTGGGGCCAGGCCGGCGCATTCTGGTTCAGCGCCCGCCTCATCCGGCGCTGGCGGCCGGACCTGATCGCGGGGTTCGGCGGTTTCACGACCGCGGGCATCATCGTGGTGGCGGCCCTGTTCCGCCGGCCGGTGGCGCTGCACGAGGCCAACCGCGTCCCCGGGCGGGCGGTCCGATTCCTGGGCGGGCTCGCCCAGCGGCTCTACCTGCCGCCCGGCGTGGCCCTGCGGGGCGTGCGCCAGGCGCGGGTGCGGCACGTGGGCCTGCCTGTCCGCCGCGAGATCGTGAGCCTGCCGCGCGAGGCCGCGCAGGCCCGCCTCGGTTTCGACCCGGCGCTGAAGCTGCTCGTCATCTTCGGCGGCAGCCAGGGGGCGTCCGCCCTCAACCAGTGGGTCCGCGGGCGTCTGGAGCGTCTGGCCGCGGAAGGCATCCAGGTCTGCTGCGTCACCGGCCCCGACAAGGGCGGCGACGAGGTGCGCACGCTGCCGGGGGCCGCCGGGCGACCGGTGCGGGCGGTCTTCCTGCCGTTCTGCGACGATGTGGCCACGCTCCTCTCCGCCGCCGACCTTGTGGTGTCGCGCGCCGGGGCCGGCACGATCGCCGAACTCATCCGCTGCGCCACGCCGGCGATCCTGGTGCCGTTTCCCCATGCGGCCGACAATCACCAACGGGCCAACGCCCGGTTTTTCGAGCAGCAGGGCGGGGGCGTCGTGCTCGACGAACAACACCTCGCCGACCTCGACCGCGAGGTGCGCGACGTGATCTTCAACGACTGGCTGCTGCGGAAATTCCGCGGCAACCTGCGGCGGATGGACCGGGCCAATTCGCTGGACCTGATTCTGGACGATCTCGAGCGCCTCGCCTCGCCGCCGCCGGCCGGCCCGCCCGTGGTGCGGCCGGCCTCGCTGGCCCCCGGCCGGAAGGAGGCGGCATGAGACCGGCGCCGCCACCCCGGCCGTTCGCGCGCGACCTCCGCGACGTCCACCTCGTGGGCGTCGGCGGCACGGGCATGGCGCCGCTGGCGCTGTACCTGCGCCAGAGCGGCTTTCGCGTGAGTGGCGAGGACGATGCCCTGACGCCAGCCGTGCGCATCCTGCTGGAGCGCGACGGGGTGGTGATCACGGAGGCGGGCGACGTGCCGGAGGCCTGCCGGCTGGTGGTGCATTCGTCGGCGATCGCGCCGGACCACCCGGCGCGGGTGCAGGCCGCGGCGCGCGGCCTGCCCGTCGTGCGCCGGGGCGAGCTGTTGGCCGAGCTGATGCGCGACCGGCGTC